>Ga0070741_10017234_pt1 | contig 11896 bp, 10 predicted proteins | sample Coa_R1_4_FD_66440 | JGI IMG/M metagenome (GOLD analysis project Ga0070741, IMG submission 66440) | Surface soil microbial communities from Centralia Pennsylvania, which are recovering from an underground coalmine fire - Coalmine... | ecosystem: Environmental > Terrestrial > Soil > Unclassified ...
GCGGGCTCTGGCCGAGTTCCTGCCGGTCGGTCCCCCGAACCAGAGCGGCCCGCCGCGCGATCGGCGCGCGGGGTTCCGCGAGCTGGCGCTGCCTTACGAGAGCGATCCGGCCATCACGCGGCACCTGGCCGCGTTCCTGGCGCGCTCCGCCGCGGCGCTCCCCGACAGCCATCCTGCCCTGGCCGGCGATGGCGCGCTTCGCCTCGTGCGTCCGGACCTCGTGCTGTTCAACGGCGGGTTCTTCGCCCCGCCGATCGCGCGCGATCGCGTGATGGACGCCCTTGGACGCTGGTTCGATCGCCCGCCGCGCCCGCTGGCGACAGCCAGCCCTGAGACGGCTGTGGCGCTGGGCGCGGCCACCTACGCGCGCCTCCGGGCGGGAATCGGCCCGGCGCTACCGCTCGTCAGGGCCGGCAGTGCGCGCACCTACTATGTCGGGCTGCGGACGGGCGCGGCCATCGGTGGCTCACAGGCGCTCTCGGTACTCTCGCGCGGCGCCGAAGAGGGCACCCTCGCGCGCATCGATCAGGCATTCACGGTCGCGGCGAACCGGCCGGTCTCGTTTTCGCTCTACAGCTCCGCCCTTCGCGCCGATCCACCGGGCGCCCTCGTCCCGTTGGCGCCCGGCGATGACCTGCACGAACACGCGCCGCTCGTGACCGTGCTGCGCTACGGCCGCAAGTCGCGGCAGATCGATGTGCCGGTCCGCCTGTCGGCGGCGTTCACCGAGGTGGGCACCCTCGAGCTCTGGTGCGAATCGCAAATCAGCGATCACCGGTGGCGACTGCAGTTCCAGCTGCGCGCCGGTGAGGCGGGGGGAGCGGGCGCGCCGGAGCGCGAGGACGCCGGGGGCCCGGCCGAGATGCCGCCTGCCGCCGCAACGATCATCGCGGACGAAGCCGTCGCAAGCGGCGAGCACGCCGTCCGTGCGCTGTTCACGGGCGCGGCCCCCGACGTCGCACCTGACAACGTGGTCGCGCGTCTCGAGCAGCAGTTCGGGTATGCGAAGACGTCGTGGCCGCTGGGGACCATTCGCCGGCTCGCCGACGCGCTGCTCGAGGTGGCGGAGGGCCGGCGTCGCTCGCCCGCACACGAGGCGCGATGGCTGAACCTGTTCGGCTTCTGCGTCCGGCCGGGCTTCGGCGCGGCCAAGGATCCCTGGCGCATCAGCGAAGCCCGGAAGATCTACCTCGCCGGCCTCGTCTTCGACAATGCGATTCAGAATCGGGTCGAGTGGCTGGTGTTGTGGCAGCGCGCCGCCGGCGGGTTCGGCGCCGGGCAGCAGCGCGAGCTGGCGCAGCGCGTGATGGGGGATCTCGGCGTGGCCGGCAGAAAAGCGTCGCGCCTCAACCCGCAGATCGAGCGGGAGAGCTGGCGGCTGCTCGCCAGCCTGGAGCGGCTGGATGCCGGCCTGCGGGTCGCCATCGGCGATGCGCTGCTCCTCCGCCTCAGGCGCGATCCCGACAACCCGAGCCTGCTCTGGGCGCTCGGCCGCCTCGGCGCGCGCGCCCCGCTCTATGGGCCGTTGACGAGCGTCGTGCCGCCGGAGGCGGCGGCCCTGTGGCTGGATGCGCTCGTCGGCTTCAAGACGATGACGCCCGATCTCGCGGCGGCCATCGTTCAGATCGGCGCGCGTACGGCAGATCCGTTCCGCGATCTCGACGAGCAGCGCCTGGCCAGGGCGCGCGAGCGCCTCCTCGCCTCTGGCGCCGGCGAGGACGCGGCGCGCGCGCTCCTCGAACCGCAGATCCGAACGGCGGCGGACGCCAGCACGGTCTTCGGCGAGCCGCTGCCCGACGGCCTGCGACTCGAAGGGTGACCGCCGGCGCACGCGGGCTTCGGGTCCGGAGTCCCCGCCCGGCCGGCTCAGAACCGGCCGAAGGTCCCGTCGCCCATCGACGGAGCCTCGGGGCGCTTCGGCTTCGAATCGAGGCGTGCAGGCAGGCGCACCAGGCTGCCGGCCGGCCGCGATCCGGCGGGGGCGCCCGCACCGGTCTCTCCAGCGGCAGTGCCGGTCGACGGGGGCTGATCCGGGCGCCCCACCATCGCCTCGAGCTGCTCGACGGCGGAAAGCGCGCGGCGCGCCTGTGCGTTCAGCTCCTCTCCGGCGGCGGCGCTCTCTTCGGCCGTCGCCGCGTTCACCTGAGTGGTCTGCTCCATCTGCGCGAGCGCCTGCGAGACCTCCTGGAAGCCCTGCGCCTGCTGGCGGCTGGCCTCGCTCACCTGATCGACGAGCGCCTTGACCCGCGTGACGCTCTCGGTGATGGCGCGGATCGACGCGCCGACCCGTTCGACGCGCGCGGCTCCGCGATCCGATCGTGCGATCGATTCCTCGATGAGGACGGCCGTATCCTTGGCCGCCTGCGCCGATCGCTGCGCCAGGTTGCGGACCTCGTCAGCGACGACGGCGAAGCCCATGCCCGCCTCGCCGGCGCGCGCCGCCTCGACGGCGGCGTTGAGCGCGAGAATGTTCGTCTGGAACGCGATCTCGTCGATCGTCTTAATGATATTGGAGACCTTGCGGCTCGACTCCTTGATGTTGGCCATCGAGGCGTCCATCTCGGCGAGCGTCTGATTCGCGCCGGCCACCGCCGCCTCGGCTTCCGCCATCTCCTTGGCGGCCTGCAGCGAGTGGTCGGCGTTCTGCCGCGTCATCGACGACATCTCGTCCATCGAGGCGGAGGTCTCCTCGAGCGACGCAGCCTCCTGGGAGACGCCCCGCGACAGCGTCTGTGCGGACTGCGCCACCTGCTCGGCGGTGGCCAGGACCAGCTCGGAGCTCAGGCGCAGCTGCCCGGCGGACTCGCGGAGGGTTCGGCAGATTCGGCGGATGGTATAGGCGACGGCGAACCCCATGCCGACGGCGCCGAGGACGAACAGCACGAGGACCGCGCGCATGAACAGGTACACGCCGGAGGCGCGCTGCCGATCGTCGGCGAAGCGCCTCGCCTCGGTCTGCTGGATGTCGCCGGCAAGCTCCTCGGCGCGGTCGCTGAACTTCCGGCCGGCCTCGGTCGAGTCGGCGGCATCGAGCGTCTGGAGCGCCTCCGCGTACTTCTTCGTCCGGCTCCACTGCTCGGCCCAGGCGCCGAGCGCCTCGGCGATGCCCCGCGCGTCCTCGCGGACCGACTCGGCCTCGGCGGTCCGTTCGATCTCCTGGACGGCCTCGCGCAGGCGCCGGCTGGCCGCCTCGATCTGCGCGACCTCCGCGCGCATGACGGAGATCTCCTGCTTCGCCGCGGCAATCACGACGAGTCGCTCCCGCGCCTTGATGTCCGCCACGTAGAAGCGCACGTCGCCTGCGAGCTGGAGCGCGCGGCCCGACACAGCGGCCAACTGGTCGACGCTCCGGTTCAGCGCGTTCGTCGCCCACAGGGCGGCGCCGCCCACGCCGAGCGTCGCCGCGACAACGCTGAAGAAGGCGACGTACAGCTTCCGGTCAATCCGCGATTGTCCGCCGCCCATCTCACGAGGCCTTTCGCAGCGCGATGTTGACCGGCGGGACGCGCGCCAGCTCGACGGGCAGCGTGACCTTCGCGCGGCGTGGCACGTACCCGGGCTTCTCGAACGACACATCCCACTCGCCCCTCGCGAGCCCGGACACGGCCCAGGCACCGCTGTCGTCCGACGTCGACTCGATCTCGCCGCTGTAGCCGGCGAGCTTCGCCCTAATGGACACGCCGCCCAGGGGTGCTCCGGCCTCGTCGGTGACCTTGCCGGCAATGCGGCCGAGCCCGCGCATCTGCGCGCCCACATCGATCGGCGTCGATGCCAGGAGCGCTGCCGCACACACCAATCCGATCGCCCACTTCATTCGCCCGCCCTCCCTGATCTGATGCACCTCGCCGGCCTAATCGGCCACTGAGGCCTCGCGCTTGAGCATGAGGCTCCGAAACGCCTCGGCCACCGCCCGCGGCATCGCCGCGAGCGGCGCGACCTGTGACACGCCATTTCTCGCGATCGCCTCCTTTGGCATCCCGAAGACGACGCACGAGGCCTCGTCCTGGGCGATGGTGTGCGCGCCGGCCGCGCGCAGCGCCACCATCCCATCCGCGCCGTCGATCCCCATGCCGGTCAGAAGCAGCGCGACGATCGGGACGCTGCGGAGCCGCGCGGCGGAATGAAACAGGACATCCACGGCGGGGCGCTGGTAGTGAACGGGCTCGCCGGAGGCCACGACAATCCGCAGCAGGCCGCCGCGGCCCTCGATCATCAGATGGCGATCGCCGGGCGCGACGTAGGCCACGCCCCGCTCTGCCGGCTCCCCGCCCCGCGCTTCGACCACTCGCATCCGGCACACCCCGTCGAGCCGCTCTGCGAACGCGGTTGTAAAGCGCGGAGGCATGTGCTGCACGATCAGGATCGGCGGCGCATCGGCCGGCAGCCCGCGGAGGATCGATTCGATGGCCTGCGTCCCGCCGGTCGACGCGCCCATCACCATCAGGCCGGACGTCCAGCCCAGCGTGGCCGCGCCCGTCGTGGGCCATCGACGGCGGCCCCCGCGCTCCGTGGACGTCTGCACGGGCCAGAGGCTCGCCCGGCCCGCAGCGAGCCCGACGATCCGCCGCGCCAGGTTCGCGGTGAGCCGGTCCACGGAGGACGGGCTGTCCGGCTTCGGCACGACGTCGACGGCGCCGGCACGCAGCGCCGCCATGGCAGCGGCGGACCCGGATCGCGTCACCGCGCTGACGATGATGACGGGTAGCGGGTGGTGCCGCATCAGCTCGCGGAGGAAGGTCAGGCCGTCGGTCCCTGGCATCTCGACGTCGAGCGTCACGACGTCGGGCTTCCGCTGCAGCACCAGCTCCCGCGCCGCGTCCGCATCGGGCGCCAGCCCCACGACCTCGATGCGCGGTTCGGCGCTCAGCCCGTCGGCGAGCAGCTTGCGCGCAATCGCCGAATCGTCGACGATGAGCACACGCACGGGGCGATCGACGCCGGGAAGATTTCTCACAGCTGCCGGATCTCCCGCCCGTTGAAGATCTCGAGCGCACCGTCGGCGGCGCGCAGCCGCACGGTCCGCGCCGACGTCCCGCCCAGGTCCTCGGCTTTCACGCGCAGACCCGCTTGGCCGAGGACCTCCCTCGCCGCGCGCACATTGCGCGACCCGATTCGCAGGATGCCGCCCCCACCGGCCGGCTCGCCGATCTCGGCGCCTCCTACCAGCTTGATGTCGGCGCGGCGCGCGTCGGCGCCCGCTCGGGACACGCGCTCGAGCAGCAGCGCGATCCCGGTGTCGGCGAACGCGCACGGCTGGCGCCGCGCCCGCTCGAGATTGATCCGGGAGTCAGGCAGCAGAAAATGCAGCATGGCGGCCACGCGGACCGCCGGGTCGAACACACAGACGGCCACGCAGCTCCCGAGCGCGTGGGTCACAAGCAGCGCCTCCGCCGATCCGGAGACGGCCAGGTCCCCGATGCCCACGACGACGCGATCGGCCACGATGGTCCCTGCGCTCGCTCAGTCCCTGCGCTGGTAGACGGCTGGCGCCACCGAGCGAAGCTCGTGAGCGACGGCCGTCAGGCTCTCCGAGTGCGACACGAACAGGTAGCCGCCCGGCTCGAGCAGCCGTTCGAGCCCGGCCACAACCCGCTGCTGGACGCGGGCGTCGAAGTAGATGAGGACGTTGCGGCAGAAGATGAAATCGAACGTCCGGCCGAGCGGCGGGATGTCGAGCAGGTTGATCCGGCGCAGCTCCACCAGCGCGCGAATCCGGCTGCTGACGCGCACGAGCCCGTGGTGCGCGCCGAGCCCCTTGTCGAAGTGCGCCTGCACCAGCGGAACCGGCAGCTGCGCGACGCGCTCGGCGCTGTAGACCGCGGCCCGCGCCGCCGCGAGCGCCCGCGTCGAGAGGTCCGACGCCAGGAGTCGGACGCGCGAGGCCACATCGGGGCCCAGGCGATCGGCGAGCGTCATCGCGATCGTGTACGCCTCCTCCCCCGTCGCACAGGCGGCGCACCACCCTTCGAGCCGGCGACGGCCCGCCCTGGCGACCATGGCCGGCAGCGCCACGGCGCCGAGATACTCGAAGTGCGACGGCTCGCGGAAGAACGACGTGTGAGTCGTCGCCATCGCATCGACGAGCGACGTGATCCCCTGGCCCGTCGTGTCGGCCTCGACCCACCGCACGTAGTCGCGGAACGAACGGAATCCGCCCTCCTGCAGCCGTTTCTGCAGCCGCGCCACGATCAGCGCGCGCTTGCCCTCGTGGAGCGTGATGCCGCTGTGCTCGTAGACCAGCCGGACGATCCTGGCGAGGTCCCGATCCGACAGCGGCGGCGACTCTGTCCCGGCCACCGTCTTCACCCGGCGACCCTCACACCGGCCGCGGCAGGACCAGGCCGTCGCGGCCGAGCACGCGATCGAGATCGAGCAGAATCTTGACCGTGCCCTTCACCTTCGCGAGCCCCAGCAGCTCCTCGTGGCTCGCGCCGTCGCCGAGCGTCGGAGCCTCCTCGATCTCGCCGCCGCTCAGCGTCAGGACCTCGGAGACCCCGTCGACGACCACTCCCATCCGCACACAGCCGGAAGGGAGCTCCGCGTCGACGACGATGATGCACGTCCGATCGGCCGCCTCGCGCGGGGGCAGCCCAAACTTGAGCCGCAGGTCGACCACGGGGATGACCCTGCCGCGCAGGTTGATGACGCCGCGCACGTGGCGCGGCGTCTGCGGCACGGGCGTGACGTCCATCATCTTGATGATCTCGCGCGCCTTCAAAACCGGCACGCCGTATTCTTCGTCGCCGAGCACGAAGGTCAGGTACTTGCCGGCCAGCGTCGGCTTGCCCGCCGCGCGTCCGGCTTCGCCGTTCCCCATCGCCTCCATCCGCCACCCTCCGATTCCCCCGGTCCACCGCCGACGGCTCCTCCGCGGCGACTCGCCCTCTCACGCCGCCACCTCGAGCGATGGCTTTTCGATCGACGCCACGAGGCCGCCCGCGTCGAGGATGAGCCCGATTCGACCGTCGCCGAGGATCGCGCCGCCGGCAACGCCCTGCACGTGCTCGAACGCCTCGCCGAGGGCCTTGACGACGACCTCCTGCTTTCCAAGCAGCCGATCCACGGCCACGGCCGCAAATCGACCGTTGTCCTCGACTACCACCAGGGTCCCTTCGCAGACATCGCGGACGGCGCCCTCGATCCCGAACAGCTCGCCGAGGTGCACGATCGGGATCAGCCGGTCGCGGACGGCCACCAGGCGCCGCCGGCCGCGCACCTCGTGCACTGCCGACGCGCTCGGGCGCAGCGACTCGCAGACGGCGAAGGTCGGAACGACGAACCGCTCCGCCCCCACGCCAACGAGAATCCCGTCGACAATGGCGAGCGTGAGCGGCAGACGGATCGAGAAGGTCGTGCCCTGGCCGCGAGCCGTATGAATCTCGATGCGCCCGCGCAGTGCCTCGATGTTGCGGCGCACGACGTCCATGCCGACGCCGCGGCCGGAAAGCTCCGTCACGGTGTCGGCCGTCGAGAAGCCGGGCTGGAAGATCAGCTGATGAATCTCGGCAGCGGCCGGCGAGGCGTCCTCGGGCACCAGCCCCCGTGCCCGCGCCTTCGCCAGGATCTTCTCGGTATCGAGCCCCGCGCCATCATCCGCCACTTCGATGACGATGCTGCCGCCCTGGTGGCAGGCGCTCAACCGCAGCACCGCGACTGCAGGCTTGCCGAGCGCCTCGCGCACCGCAGGCGGCTCGATCCCGTGGTCGATGCTGTTGCGCACCATGTGCATCAGCGGGTCGCTGATCTCCTCGACGACTTTCCGATCGAGTTCGGTGTCCTCGCCCGAGAGCTGCAGCTCGACGGGCTTGCCCGCCTTACGGCTCAAGTCGCGCACGAACCGCCCCATCTTCTGAAAGGTCTGGCGCACCGGCACCATGCGCATCGCCATCGCGGTGCGCTGCAGATCGGCGGTGATCCGCTTGAGCTGTGCAAGGCGCCGCATCAGGCGCTCGTCGGAGGCCGACTGGAGGGCGGGATCCTCGGCGAGGATCGCCTGCGCAATCACGAGCTCGCCGACCATATCGACCAGGTTGTCCAACTTGCGGGTATCGACCTTGATGCTCGGCTGCCCGTCGTCCCACCGCCGCATCAGCAGCGGAGCCGGCGGGCTCTCGACAGCGGCAGGCGACCCGGCGGCCGGGTCCGGAGGCGCTTCGCCGCCAAGCAGCGCGTCCACGCGCGTGATCAGCGCGAGTCGGCGCGCCGAGAGCTCGGCGGGCGGCTGGCCCGCGAGCCGGGCCGGCAGCTCGCGAATCATCAGCGTCAGGAGGTCCACGGCGCCGAGCACGACCTCGATTTCCGCGGCAGCGAGGCGGTGTCGGCCCGCGCGCGCGAGATCCAGGAGGCTTTCGACCGCATGGGCGACCTCCTGGATCGAGGCAAGGCCGAGCGCGCCAGCGTTGCCCTTGATGGTGTGAAAGGGGCGGAAGAGATCGTCCAGCAGCCCGGCGCTGGCAGGCGCCGATTCGAGTTGGAGGACGACGGCCTCGATCGTCCCCAGGTGATCGAGCGCCTCGGCCACGAACATCGAGGCCAGCTCGGGGTCCTGAGCCAGCGTCGCGAGCTCGTCGTACGGGTCGATGCCCTCGGCCATGGAGACGCCGCCCGCACACATCTGTACCGCGCTGCACCAGGGGGAAGCCGTGCCGGGCGTGGCGCGGACCTGCGGGCCCTCGAGCGCCTAATCGGACCGAGCAGGCCCGGGCTTGAGCGCGGCTCAAGCTTGGCTGGCCCGAGTCGATGTACTGGGCACGATGACGCCAGCGGTGCGCAGGCGGATGCGCATCGATGTCACTTCGATCGCCGGCCTCCCGATCGGCCTGGGGTTGATTGTGTGCGCCGAGCTTGTCGAAGGGGGCACGCTCCGCTCGCTTGTCCAGCCGTCGGCGGCGCTCATCGTCTTCGGGGGCACGCTGGGAGCGGTGCTGCTCAGCTTTTCGCTCGCCGACGTCCGGCGCGCCTGCCTGGCGCTCCGTACGATCTTCTTCTGGGACGGTGAGCCGCCCGACCGAACGATCGCGATGGTGATGCGCTACGCGGCCAAGGCGAGAACCGCCGGCGTGCTCGCCCTGGAGAACGACCTGCCCGGCATCCCCGATCCGTTCCTGCAGAAGGCGCTGCGGCTCTTGGTCGACGGCGCGCACCCGCAGGTGCTGCGGGAGCTGCTCGAAACCGAGAACCAGAGCCGCGAGGAGTTCGACGAGGTGCCGGCAAAGGTCTTCGAGGCGGCCGGCGGCTATGCGCCCACCATCGGCATCCTCGGCGCTGTGCTCGGCCTGATTCACATCATGCAGACGCTCACCGACCCCAGCCGGCTCGGAGCGGGCATTGCCGTCGCGTTCGTCGCGACGGTGTACGGCGTCGGGTCCGCAAACCTGCTCCTGCTGCCGGCGGCCACGAAGCTGCGCATGAAGGCGCGGCACGAATCCCGACGGCGCGAGCTGCTGATCGAGGCCGTGCTGGGCATCCAGGAGGGCCTAAACCCGCGCCTTATCGTGGAGCGCTTGCGCGGCGTGGCCGCCGAGCCGGAGCAGCCCGCGCTCGCGCCCGCCGTCTGAGATGCCGCCCGTGGCGCCGCGGCTGATGCACCGGCGGGCGCGGACACGGCGCACGCGCCCGGCGCCCGCCCACCCGGGACGCGAGCGATGGCTCGTGTCCTACGCCGACTTCATCACGCTGCTCTTCGCGTTCTTCACGACCCTCTACGCGATTTCCACGATCGACGCGCGCAAGCTGCACGCGATGGTCGAGTCGATGCAGGACGCCTTCCGCGCCGGTGCGCCCGCAGCGGCACCGGCTTCGGCGGCCGGCGACCGCGTCTGGGCGCCTCCCGCGCGGGGCGACAGGCCACTCGCCGGCCTGCAAGAGCGGATCGTCGAGCGGCTCAGCCGCGCGATCGCCGACCGCCGCGTGGAAGTCTGGCGCGACCGGCGCGGCATCGTCGTTTCGATCAGCGAGGCGGGCAGCTTCGCTTCAGGCAGCGCCGACCTTTCGACCGAGGCGCGGGAGCTGCTGACCGATCTCGGTCGCGTGCTCGCGCAAACCGACAACCAGGTCCGCGTGGAGGGCCACACGGACAACACGCCGATCCACAACGCGCGCTTCGCGTCAAACTGGGAGCTGTCGACGGCCCGGGCCACCAACGTGATCGCCTTCCTGATCGAAACGACGCACGCCCGGCCCGAGCGATTCTCGGCGTCGGGCTACGCTGAATTCCACCCGCGCGCCGACAACACGACGGACGCGAATCGCCGCCGCAACCGACGTGTGGATATCGTCATCCTCGACCCGGGGGTGACGGCCGGCGAAGAGCCGTCGCGCTGACGTCCCAGCCGTCGAGCGTTCACTCTCGCGAAGCGCCCCTCGGCCGCCAACGACGACAACCCTCCGTCCCACGGCGGCCATGACGCGCGGCGCAACACCGACTGGAGCCGTGCGTCCCAGCGGACGGCGCCCGGTCCGCACGCCGCCTGGCACTCAGCGACGCGACGCCAGGTTTCGGACGAGCACCGAGACGCGGCGGTTCCTCGGATCGAGTGGGTCCGCGGCGATTCGCGGCTGGCGGTCGGCGAGGCCCCGCACACCGACGACCTGGCCGGGATGGAGGCCTTCGCGCTCGAGCACGCGTCGGGCGGCGTTGGCGCGATCGGCCGAGAGCTCCCAGTTCGTGTACCGGTCCGTGTTGGTGTACTGGCGGCTGTCGGTATGCCCCTCCACCACGACGTCGTTAGGGAGCGTCCCGAGCTCGCGCGCGATCAGCGCAAGCAAACGCTCGGTCTCGGGATGCATGACGGCGCTGCCGGTGTCGAAGAAGCTCGAGTTGGCGCGCTCGACGAGATCGATGCGCAGGCCCTCGTCGGTCACCGTCAGCTCCACCTGATCGCGGAGCGCCCTGAGCTCAGGAATGGCGTTCAGCCGCTCCCGGATGTGCGCCGCGCTCTGCTCGAGGGCGGTGCGATCCGCCGCGGTCTGCGCGGCCGGCGGCGCCTCGGGCGGCTCGTCGCTCAGATGCCGGCCACCCGTCAGCACGCCGTTGCCCTGCTGCGACGCGAAGGCGCCGGGATTCCGGAAATAGCCGGCCACACCGGCCCTGACGGCCTTGCTCTGGCCCACCAGCCACATGACGAGGAAGAAGGCCATCATCGCGGTCACGAAATCGGCGTAGGCGACCTTCCAGGCGCCGCCGTGCGCCCCGTGGTGCCCCCGCTTCTTCTTGACGATGACGACGGGAGGGTGCGACATCGCTCACGCCGCCTCCTGCTTCGGCGTGGGCGCACGGCAGAACTTCTCGGTCTCCTCGAAGCTCGGCCGGAGCTCCTCGGGAAGCACCCGCCGCGCAAACTCGATCGCAATGGCGGGCGGCAGTCCCTTCGAGATCGCCACGAGCCCCGCCTTGATGCACAGCTCGTAGTGATGATCCTCGGCCACGCGCTGCTCGAGATTCGAGGCAAGCGGCTGGGTGAAGCCGTACGAGAGGAGGATGCCGAGGAACGTCCCGACGAGCGCCGCACCCACCTTGTGTCCGATCTCCGACGGCGGGCCGTCGATGGCGCCCATCGTGATCACGACGCCGAGCACGGCGGCCACGATCCCGAGTCCGGGCAGCGCGTCGGCGATCTTGGCGAGCGTGGCCGCGGGCCGCCCCGCCGTCTGATGCCGCACAGCGAGATCTTCATCCATCAGCAGCTCGAGATCGTGCGGAGACATGCCGCCGACGATCATCACCTTCACCGAGTCGGACAGGAAGTCGAGCGCGTCGCGCCGCGCGAGGAACCCGGGAAACTTCGACAGCACGCTGCTCTTCTCGGGCGCCTCGAAGTGCGATTCGAGGGCCATGATGCCGCCGAGCTGGGCCACTTTGAACACCTGGAACAGCATCGAGAGCAGCTCGACGTAC
>Ga0070741_10017235_pt1 | contig 11895 bp, 12 predicted proteins | sample Coa_R1_4_FD_66440 | JGI IMG/M metagenome (GOLD analysis project Ga0070741, IMG submission 66440) | Surface soil microbial communities from Centralia Pennsylvania, which are recovering from an underground coalmine fire - Coalmine... | ecosystem: Environmental > Terrestrial > Soil > Unclassified ...
CCGAAGATCACCGTCGTCGCGGGCGCCGAGATGCACCCGAGCGCGCGCAAGGCGCTTGGCATGCTGGGGTTCGGACGCAACACGGCCGTCGAAGTGCCGGTCGACGACCAGGGGCGCATGCGCGCCGACGCGCTGCCCGACGTCGCCGGCCCGATGCTCGTGGTCACGCAGGCGGGCAACGTCAACACCGGCTCCTTCGACCCGATCGGCGAGATCTGCGAGTGGGCGCACGCGCGCGGCGGCTGGGTGCACGTGGACGGCGCGTTCGGGTTGTGGGCCGCGGCCGCGCCGGAGCGGCGGCACCTCGTGCGCGGCGTCGAGCGTGCCGACTCGTGGGCGACCGACGCGCACAAGTGGCTCAACGTCCCGTACGACAGCGGGCTGGCCATCGTGAGGGAGCCGGACACGCTGCGCGCGGCGATGGCCATGACGGCGGCGTACCTGCCGGCGGAGAGCGAGCGCGACCCGGCGAGCTACACCCCCGAACTGTCGCGGCGCGCCCGCGGCGTCGAGGTCTGGGCGGCGCTCAAGTCGCTCGGCCGCTCGGGGCTCGCCGACCTCATCGAGCGCTGCTGCCGGCACGCGACGCGCTTCGCCGAAGGGCTGAGCGCGGCCGGCTACCGCGTGCTCAACGACGTGGTGCTGAACCAGGTGCTCGTGTCGTTCGGTGACGACGAAACGACGCGCCGCGCAGTCGCCGCGATCCAGGAGGACGGGACGTGCTGGGCCGGGATCACGGTCTGGCAGGGACAGACGGCGATGCGGATCAGCGTCAGCAACTGGGCGACGACGGAGGACGACGTCGAGCGCTCGCTTGCGGCGATGATCCGGTGCGCGAAGCAGGCGGCCGCCACGCCCGTCGGCGGCGAGGGAGGTTGATGTGAAGTACGCGCTGATCTACGAGACTGCGCCGGACGGAATGTCCAGGGCGGCCGAGAACTTCCCGGCGCACAGGGCGCGCTACGAGGCATTCCACGAGCGCGGCACGCTGCTGATGGTCGGACCGTTCACCGACCGCAGCGGCGCGCTATCGGTGTTCACGACGCGCGAGGCGGCCGAGGAGTTCGCGCGCGAGGACCCGTTCGTCGTAAACGGCGTCATCGGCAAGTGGGAGATCCACGAATGGAACGAGGTGCTTGCGCCGTGACGGCGCCGGCGCCTCAGCCCGCCGCTTCACCGGCGGCCGCGGGGAGCGCGTCGTCGCCGGCGAGCGCCTGCGCGATCGCCTCGTAGGCGCGCACGTTCACTACGAGCCCCAGGTGCGTGCTGTCCACGGCGACATCGATCAGCGGGTCGCCGTCGACACAGATGCGCCAGTCGACGACGCCGTCGCGCCGGCTGAAGATCGCCGTGCGGCGCACGCCGGGCGGAAACGGCATCGCGAGCGCGTCCGCGAGCTCGCACGCGCAGGTCGCGCCGTGCTCGTGGCCGTCGTGCGCGCGATGGCGGGACGGCGTCACGACTTCGAGCATGCGCGCGAGGCTGACGACGAGCGGGTGCGCGCGCATCTCGCGCAGCGGCGATCCGAGCGTGATTACCTGCGCGACGTGCTCCGGCATCCGCACGGCGGCCGCGCGCGCGAGCGAGCCGCCGAGGCTGTGGCCGATCAGCCGCACGCGCGCGCCGCTCGCCTCGTGCACGCCGGCGATGCGGCGCTCGAGGTGGCCCAGCAGGGTGTCCGGGCATTCGATGTTCCGCTCGAAGCCGGGATCCGCGACCGCGTAACCGATGCGCCGGAGCCACGCCGTGAGCTCGTGCAGGCCGTGGTACGAGCCGAGGAATCCCGGCACCACGATCACCGGCTCGCCATGGCCGCGCGTCACGCCCGTGCCGTGATAGACCGCCGAGGCGCGGAGGCCGATCCAGTCGAGCGCCCAGAGCAGCTCGCCCTGGATCGGCAGGGACGCTGCGGCAACGGGGATCTCGCAGTCGTCTTCGTGAGTTTCCTGTCCGAACGTCACCTGCGCCTCCTCGGGCATTCGCGGCCCGCACTTCTACCGATCAGTACGTCCGGCTGAGGCGTTCGGGTGCCACGCGCGTCTGCCTGCTTCGCGCGTGGCACCCGCCGCCCCGGCTACCGGAACTGCCTCGGGAACTGGTCGATGATCCCGAGGCTCAGCGTGTCGGACATGTGGAGGATCTCCGCGTGCACGGCATCGTACGCGGCGACGTCCGCCGGGTAGTCGCCCGACAGGCGCGCGACGGCCTCGGCGAGCGTCAGGTCGAGGTGGCCCTTCATCATCTGCTGCAGATCAGCGAGCGGCCACTGCTGGGGATTGGCGCTGTGCAGGAACGCGGCGATGTCGTTGGCGTTCGCGTACCAGCGCGCGACGGCGTCGTTCTCGGCCGCGGTGTCGCCGGCCTTCGCGTCGACGAGGATCTCGGCGGCGATGTTGATGTGCTCGTCGAGCAGCGCGGTGAGCTGGTTGCCGGCCGCGTCGCCGTAGAACGGCTTGATGGCGTTGCCGATGTCGGTCTGGTTCTGGAGCAGGCGGCCGACGGTCGGGCCCTGGTCCGGCAGGTCGCCGGCGATGCTGATGATCGCCAGCCGCGTCCACGTGATGTGGTCCTCCCAGAGCTTGCGCATGTCGGCGCGGAAGGCGATGGCGCTGTCGGTGTTCTCGACGTGGTCGTCGGCGTGGGTGGTGCCGGCGGTGGTGTGCTCGTGGCCGTTGCCACCGGCGAAGCCGAGCATGGCAACTGCGGCGACCGCGATCACGGCGAAGGGCGCGAAGGCCCACAGATAGCGGCGGAAGGGACGTCGGTTCATGGGCTTGCCTCCTGAAATCCTTGCAGACATGCGTAGTTGTATGAGCGACTACTAGACATCGGGCATAAGAAAATCTCCTCAGCTCCGCGCCCGGCGCACCGCCGCGGAGAGGCGCTTCAACCATGATTCGCTGCCGCTCGCGAGGCCGGCGCCCTGCACCGCCTGCAGGGCGCCACGGTCGAGCAGCTTCGGCAGGCGTGGCCCCAGGCTGCGCACGATCTCGGCTGCGGCGATCGTGTTGCGCACGTACTGCGACGTCATCGCGACGAACACCTCGAGCGTGGTGTGCGCCGCCTTCACCTCGCCGGTCGCGCCGACCTGGCCGAGCAGCAGCTCGCGGTCGTCCGCCACGAGCATCAGCCAGCGTGTGCCCGCCCCGCGCGCGACCGGGTAGCGGTACACGTCGCCCCGGCAGCCGCCGCACTCGTCGGCGCACCCTTCGATGCAGAGGACCGCGACCTGCACGCCGCGCGCCTGGGCGGCGGCGAACGCCGCGGCCAGGCGCACCGCTTCCTTCGACCATACGCCGACGAGCAGCCGCTCGCGCGCGGCGGCGATGAGCGCTTCGGCGCGCCCGATCAGGTTGTCATAGCCCTCGACGTTCCATACGTACTCGGGCGTCTGGGCCTGCCCCACGCCCGCGAGCGCCTCCTTCGCCCCTTCGAGGTGCGCCTCCACGCTCCGCGACAGGCGCGCGAGCATCTCCTCGGCGGGCAGCGCCGCGTACTTCTGGCCGTCCCGCACCTCGATCCGCGTCACGGCGGCGCGCTTCTCGAGCCGGTCGATGACGGCGTAGATGTTCGGGCGCGGGATCCCGGATTCCTTCGCGAGCTGGTAGCCCGTCAGCGGACCGCGGCGGACGAGCGTGGCGTAGGCGCGCGCCTCGTACTCGCCGAAGCCCACCGCCTGGAGGTGCTCCACTGCCGCGTCGATAGTAGTCGTTGCCATGACTACGCTAGAGTACGGCCTCGCCCGGGTCGGTGTCAACGCCATCCGGAGCAGACGGCAAGAGGCGGGCACGGTGCCCGCCTCTTGGCCGCGCGTCGTCCCCGGAGGAACCTAGTTCACCACGAGGCCAAAGGGGTGCGAGCCGGGCGCCGTCGCGACCGGCGAGGACGCCTTCTCCGTCAGGGCCGCGCCGTCCACGTCGAACGCGCTGACGAAGCCCGACGAGTCCACGACGTACAGCGACTGCTGGTCCGGCGAGAGCGCGACGTCGAAGGCGCCGAGCCCGCCGGGGCCGGGGTTCGTGATCGGCGTGTTCCCCTGCAGCGACAGCCTCCCATCCGGACCGACGAGGTAGCTCGAGACCGTGTTCGTCCCCGTGTTGACGGTGAACAGCACCGAACCATCGGCCTTGATCGCGGCCCAGCACGTCCCGGTCTGGCCGTTCGCGAACGGCGAGTTCGGGACCGCATCCAGGACGCCGTCCGTGAGGTTGAACGCCGAGACGCTGCCCGTACCCGGCCCGCCGTGCGCGTTCGTCACGAAGAGCTGGTCCGGGTGTACCGGGCTGAAGACGCTGCCGAACGGCCCGGTGACCTCGGCCGGGAACGGCGAGCCGGCGACCGGCGTCAGGCGCCCGTCACCGCCGACGCTGAAGCTGTCGATGAACGACGGCCCGGCGTTGGGGCCGACCCGCACGCCGATCAGCGTCGCGCCGTCCGGGCTGAAGAGCACGTCGCCGGGGTTGGCGTTCGCCGGCAGGTCGAACGCGGAGTCCTCGATGACGCCCAGGTGCCCGCCGCTGTCGAGCCGGAAACCGACATAGCTGCTGTGCGACGCGCCGGCGTTCGCGACGTACACGAGATCGCCGTGGACCGCGATCGATACCGGCGTCGTCCCGAACGACGGCACCGGCGTGCGCTGCACCGCCTGCAGCGAACCGTCGTGCTTGATGCGGGCGACGGAGATCTCGTTGCTGCCGGCATCGACGGCGATCAGGAAACGACCGTCCGCGGAGAGCTGGAGGGCGCCCTGCGAGCCGATGGCCGCGCCGGTACCCGCGCCGCCGATGGCGAACGGTGAACCCGCGATCGGCGTCAGCGAGCCATCCGCGTGCCGGTCGAAGCCGGAGATCGTGTTGGTGCCGGCGGTGTTGTTGTTGACGTACACGTGACCGCGTACGTCCGGCGCCTTCTGCGCGCTCGCGAACGCGCTGCCGCCGAGCAGCGAGAGCGCGAGGACGCCGGCCAGCGCGCCGGACCGTATGAGCCGATGCATCGGGAGGTGTTCCTTTCGTGCTTGCAGCCTGGACCGATGCATCGACGGTACAGGCGCGAGCTTGCGGAGCCGTGAAGAGCCTTACGGGAATGTGACGGGCGTCGGAAGCTGATCCGGCGTTGCCGACGTCGAGCGCCGGCGGGGATCGATGCGCGGGGCGTCTGAGTCGCCTCCACCGGCCCGGCGTACTGCTTCGGGGCGAAGAAAATCGTGCGACGAAGAGCGGCTCAGTCGCCCATCCGACCGTCCGGGATCGCGCGCTGCGCGCGGCGGTTGACTGTGCCTTTGCGGCGGCGACGAGGAGCGCGGCGGACGTCTCGATGTCTACGGAGTCAGCCGACAGTCACCATGCAACATCCGGCGCGGCGAGCGCTCGCCCGATGACGCGCGTATGGAGATATTTTGGTGCCGAAGGTGGGATTCGAACCCACACGAGCGTTGCCGCCCAACGGTTTTTGAGACCGTCGCGTCTGCCATTCCGCCACTTCGGCTCGCCGTAGTGTATCGCGGCGCACGATGGGCCCATCACGGCCGGCTGGCGCGCGGAATTGTCGTACTCCGATCTTCCCCCGCGGGAAACCAACACGCGCCGCGTCAAGCCCGTTCGTCATTTCGAAATTCGGCGTCTGTGTGCATGCGTATCGGCGAGCGACGCGCGCATCCGCATTTATGGAATTGTCACGTCAGTCTGATTGTCCCGCACCGCTCGCCGGGTTACCGTCTACCCGAGAAAGAGAGGTCCTCGTCACATGCCAAGAGGAGTCTACGACCGGAGCAAAGCGCGTCGCCGCCGTGCGACGAGCAGCTCGATTTCGACGCGGCTCGAGAAACTCGGCCAGGAACTCGCGGCGCTGACCGCGGAAGTGCGTCAGGCGGAAGGCCTGAAGGCCGCCGTCGACCAGTACATGCGGGCGGGAGCGACGGACGGCGCCGCGCCGCGCCGTCGCGGCCGTCCGCCCGGCAGTGGCACGGGGCGCCGGGGCCGGCCGCCGGGCAGCGGCACCGCGCGCCGCGGGCGCCCGCCGGGCAGCGGCACGCGGCGTCGTGGCCGCCCGCCGAAGGTCGCCGCCACCGCATCGGCCGCGCCGCGCCGTCGTGGCCGCCCGCCGAAGAACCCGCAGCCAGCGGCGTAGCCCTAGGTTCCGAATCGAGACGAAGCGGCGGCCCGGAGGTCCCGGCCGCCGCTTCGCGTCCCTCGCGGGCCCGCTTTTCACCCGCCCGGTTTACCTGTTACCCTCTCACATCACGCGAATACAGGATCACGGACCGCCCATGCACCTCCGTACGGCGATGATGGCGATGCCCCGGCCCCGGTACAGCCGGGGCGCCCGTTCGGGACAGCCGTAACCGCACGCCCGGCGGCCGGCCCGCTGCCGTCGCCGGCGCCATCACGGAGGCACGCCGACATGCCCTTTGCGAAATCCCTGCGTTGCCGCGAATGCGGCCGTGAATATCCACTCGAACCGCTGCACGTCTGCGAATTCTGCTTCGGTCCGCTCGAGGTCGCGTATGACTACGACGCGATCCACCGTACCGTCACGCGCGAGTCGATCGAGCGCGGGCCGAACTCGATGTGGCGGTATGCCGACCTGCTTCCCGCGGACCCGGCCTATGCGGTCGATATCAATGCCGGCTTCACGCCGCTGATCCGCGCAAAGCATCTCGGCGAGCGGCTCGGGCTACGCAACCTCTACATCAAGAACGACTGCGCGAACCCGACATGGTCCTTCAAGGACCGCGTGGTCACGATCGCCGCGACGAAGGCGCGGGAATTCGGGCTGCAGACGCTTGCGTGCGCCTCGACCGGAAATCTTGCGAACAGCGTCGCGGCCCACGCCGCGTCGGCCGGGCTCGATTCCTACGTGTTCATCCCGGCCGACCTCGAGCGCGGGAAGATCCTGGGCTCGAGCGTCTACGGCGCAACGCTGGTTGCCGTCGACGGGAACTACGACGACGTTAACCGCCTCTGCTCCGAGCTGGCGGACAAGTACCGCTGGGCCTTCGTCAACATCAACATGCGCCCGTACTACGCGGAAGGCTCGAAGACGCTGGGGTACGAAGTCGCCGAGCAGCTCGGCTGGCGCGCGCCCGAGCACGTCGTCGCGCCGATGGCGTCGGGCTCGCTCTACGTGAAGATCTGGAAGGGGCTGCAGGAGTTGGCGCGCCTCTGGCTCATCGACAGCGTGCAGACGAAGATGTCCGGCGCCCAGGCCCGCGGCTGCTCGCCGATCGTGACGGCGCACGAGCAGGGGACGCTGAACGTCCGCCCCGTGCGGCCGCAGACCATCGCCAAGTCGCTGGCCATCGGCAACCCCGCGGACGGCTACTACGCGCTGAAGGTTATGGAGGAGTCCGGCGGATACGGCGTCGCCTCCGACGACGACGAGATCATCGACGGGATCAAGCTGCTCGCGGAGACCGAAGGCATCTTCGCGGAGACCGCGGGCGGTGTCGTGATCGCGGGCCTGCGCAAGCTCGCGGAGGCGGGGCGCATCCAGCCCGACGAGCTGACCGTCGCCTATATCACGGGAGCGGGGCTCAAGACGCAGGAGGCCGTTGAAGACCACCTGCGCAAGCCGCTGCACATCGAGCCGACGCTGGCGTCGTTCGAGCGCGCGATCGGCGAGCGCGCGGACGCGGCGGCGGCGCAGTGACATGCGCCCGGCTCCCGCGCCGCGTACACTGCGAACACGACCGCGCGATGGCGGCGCGCGCCTGAGCGGAGACCGCGAGATGGCCAAGCAACGCGTCAAGTTCACGTTCCCGCAGGAGCTGATCACGCTGCCGATCATCTACGAGCTTGGGAAGCAATTCAGCCTCGTCACGAATGTCCGCCGCGCGGACGTCACCGAGGACCGCGGCTGGGTCGTGCTGGAGATCGACGGCGCGATCGAGGAGATCGAGCGCGGGCTCGAGTGGGTTGCGGCGAAGGGAGTCCGCGTCGACCCCGTGCCGGGTGATATCGTCGAAGGCTAGGCGCCGTCGCGCGCCCCAGGGCGAAGAGGTAGTGCCGTGACAAGGATCCGCATCCCGCAGCCGCTGCGAAAGCTCACCAACGACGTCGACATCGTCCAGACGGACGCCGGCACCCTCGCGCAGGCGGTCGACAACCTCGAGCGCGACTACCCGGGCATCAAGGAGCGCATCTGCGACGAGGCGGGCGAGCTGCGCCGCTTCGTCAACGTCTACGTCAACGGCGAGGACGTGCGCTTTCTGCAGGGGATGAACACGCCGCTCGCCGACGGGGCCGAGGTGAGCATCGTCCCGGCGGTCGCCGGCGGCTGACGCGCGCTTCCGGCGTCCGCCCCCGCGCGATACCCTGATCGCCTCATGAGCCGCAAGACCCGCGTCGCCATCCTCAACGTCACCGGGTACGCCGGCGTCGAGCTGGCGCGCCTGCTCTACGCGCACCCGGACGTCGAGCTGGTGGCGGTGACGGGGCGCAGCGCCGCCGGGAAGCGCCTGCCCGAGATTTTCCCGCACCTCTGGCAGCTCGACCTGCCGGTGACGGCCGACGTCGAGACCGAGGTCGACCTGGTGCTCTCGACGCTGCCGCATGCGGCGGCGGCCGAACAGCTCCTGCCGTGGATCCAGCGCGGCGTCCCGGTCATCGACCTCAGCGCGGACTTCCGCCTCAAGCGCGCGGACGAGTACGAGCGCTACTACAACGCGGCGCACCCGGCGCCGGAGCTGCTCGCCAAGAGCGTCTTCGGCATGCCCGAGTTGCATCGGGAAGAGCTGCGCTCGGCGATGCTGGTCGGCGTCTCCGGTTGCCACTCCGCCGGGGTGATCCTGGCGCTGGCGCCGGCGGTCGCGGCGGGCATCATCGAGCCGGAAGTGATCGCCGACACCAAGACCGGGCTCTCGGGCGCGGGGCGCACGCTCGGGCTGAGCGTGCACTTCTCGGAGGCCGACGAGTCCGTCGCGCCGTACGGGCTCGACGGCCACCGCCACCTGCCGGAGATGACGCAGGAGCTCGGCGCGCTCGCCGAGGCGCCGCCGCCCGCGATCACCTTCGTGCCACACTACATCCCGATGACGCGCGGCATCCTGAGCGCCTGTTACGCGCGGTTGCGCAGTGGCGCATCGGTCCGCTCGCGCGAGGATCTGCTCGCGCTCTACCGCGACTTCTACCGCGACCACCCGTTCGTGCACGTCGCGGACGCGCCGCCCGGCACGAAGCACGTCACCGGCACGAACTACTGCGTCGTCCACCCGGCGATCCAGCCAGGCACCGGCACCGTGATGGTCTTCTCGGCGCTCGACAACCTGGGGAAAGGCGCCGCGGGCAATGTCGTGCAATGCATGAACCTGATGCTCGGCCTCGACGAGACCGCTGGCCTGCGGCAGCTGCCGCTGTTCCCGTAGTGAAGCTCACGTCCGCCGAAGCGTCCGCGGTCGCGCGCGTCGAGGACGGCTCGATCACCACGCCGGCTGGCTTTCGCGCTGGCGCCGTGTACGCCGGGATCAAGACGGCCGGCGAAGGCAAGCTCGATGTCGCGCTGCTCGCCGCGGACCGGCCCTGCGCCGTGGCCGCGATCTTCACGCGCAGCACCGTGTGCGGCGCGCCCGTCGAGGTGTCGAAGGAGCACGCCCGCGGCGGGCGGGCGCAGGCGCTCGTCGTCAACGCCGGGATCTCGAACGTGGGCATGGGCGCGCAGGGACTGCGCGACGCGCGGGAGATGTGCGACCTTGCCGCGCGCAAGCTGGGCATCGATGGGGCGGACGTGCTCGTCGGCAGCACGGGCGTCATCGGCCGCCCGCTGCCGATGGACAAGATCCGGGACGGGATCGCGCGCATCGACCTGCGCGCGGACGGCGGGCACGACTTCGCGCGCGCGATCATGACGACCGACACGCACCCGAAGACGCTCGCGGTGCGCTTCCGCGCAGGCGGCGCGGACTGTGCGCTCGCCGCCGCGGCGAAGGGATCGGGCATGATCCATCCCGACATGGCGACGATGTTCTGCTTCCTCACCACGGACGCCGCGGTCGAGCGCGCATACCTCCGCGCCGCGCTCGTCCGCGCGGCCGATGTCTCGCTGAACATGGTGAGCGTCGACGGCGACACGAGCACCAGTGACACGACGGCGGTCTTCGCGAGCGGCGCCGCCGGCGGCGAGACGTTGCACGAGAGCCACGCCGATGCGCCGGCCTTCGAGCAGGCGCTCCGCATCGTCACCACCGAGATCGCCCGCATGCTCGCGCGCGACGGCGAGGGCGCCGAGAAGCTGATCGAGGCGCGCGTCGAGGGCGCGGCGACGCCCGGCGAAGCGCGCGCCGCGGCCCGTACGATCACCGTCTCGCCGCTCGTCAAGACCGCCGTGCACGGCAACGACCCCAACTGGGGGCGGATCCTGATGGCCGTCGGCCGCAGCGGGGCGCGCATCGACCTCGACCGCGCGCGCGTGTGGCTCGGCGAGGTCGCCGTCTACGACCGGCAGGCGCTCCCGTTCGACGAGCGGGCGGCGTCCGACGCCCTGCGCGGCGAGGAGGTGCGGTTGCGCATCGACCTCGGCTGTGGGGACGCCTCGGCGACGGCCTGGGGCTGCGACATGACGCCCGAGTACGTCCACATCAACAGTGACTACACGACCTGACGCGCGCGGCATCGCCGTCGTGAAGCTCGGCGGCTCGACGCTCGGGCAGCACGACACCTCGCTCGCGGACATCGCGGCCGCGCACGCGTCCGGGCGCCCGCTCGTCGTCGTGCACGGCGGCGGCGCCGCGGTGAGCGCGTGGCTCGCGCGCTCCGGCGCCGAGGCGCGCTTCGTGCGCGGGCTGCGCGCGACGGACGCGCCGGCGCTCGAGGTGGTGATCGCGGTGCTCGCGGGAATAATCAACACCCAGCTCGTCGCGGCGCTCGGCGCGGCCGGCGCACGCGCCGTCGGGCTGACCGGCGCCGATGGGTCGCTGCTGCAGGCGCGCCGCTACGACGAGGAACTCGGGTTCGTGGGGCAGATCGAGCGCGTCGAGCCGGCGATCCTGCGCGAGCTGCTCGAGGCCGGCCGCCTGCCGGTCATCGCGCCGATCGCCGTCGAGCCGGGCTCGCCGCCGCAACTGCTGAACACGAACGCGGATACCGCCGCGGGTGAGATCGCCGCCGCGCTCGGCGCCGAGTCGCTGGTCTTCCTGACCGATGTCGAGGCGGTGCGCGACGCATCGGGCGCGCCGCTCGCGCACCTCACCGCGGACGCGGCGCGCGCGCTCATCGCCGACGGCACGGCGGCTGGCGGCATGGCGCCGAAGCTCGAGGCCGCGACCCGCGCGGCTACCGCCGGCTGCGCCACGCGCATCGTCGATGGCACGCAGCCCGAAGCGCTCGCCCGCGCGCTCGCGGGCGCGCCCGGCGGCACGGTGATCGGCGCCTGAGGTTGGTCTAGCCGGCGGTCGCGGTGCCTGAGCCAGAGGGCCGCAGATGAACCAGGCGGTCCATCATCAACGCGCTATCGTCGATCTTCGTCCGGGCCCTACGCCCCCAGGTGCTCGCGCAGCGTGCGGGCGAGCGCGAACGGGTCGCTCGAGACGACGCTCGCCGCGTACAACTCCATCGCGCCGAAGTCCGCGGTCCGGCTGCTGGGGTCGCCGCGGTCGACGATGCGCACGAGCACCGGAAAGCCCTCCCAGCTCTCGGGCGTCTCGCCCCACGGCGGCGTGTACATCACGAGGTTGAACGAGCTCACGCCGATGCGGTCGCGGAAGCACTCCAGCACGTCGTAGATGCGGTCCTTCAGCGACGTCGAGACGACCGGGGAGAAGAGCAGGACCTCGTTCTCCTTCTTGGGCGCGAGGTTCGCGATGACCTGCACGCCGTCCTTTTCGAACCCCAGCCCGAGCGACTCGTGCGCCAGGAACATGTCCTGGAAGTAGTTGCTGCGGTAGTGCGCCTGGTACACGGCCGC
>Ga0070741_10017236_pt1 | contig 11895 bp, 11 predicted proteins | sample Coa_R1_4_FD_66440 | JGI IMG/M metagenome (GOLD analysis project Ga0070741, IMG submission 66440) | Surface soil microbial communities from Centralia Pennsylvania, which are recovering from an underground coalmine fire - Coalmine... | ecosystem: Environmental > Terrestrial > Soil > Unclassified ...
GTTGCTGCAGGCAGAGGCCACGCTGACCCGCACCGAAAGCGATAGCCGGCGCATCATCGAGTTGGCCAACCAGGGCGTTGCTTCAGAGCAGGACAAGGTACAGGCCGATAGCAACTTGAAAGCCCAAGCCGCGCTGGTGCAATCGCTAAAAGACCAGGTTAGCGCAGCGGAAGCCGACCTTAATATGGCGTTGGCGAACACGCATCAAGCTCACGCCGCACAGAGTACAGTGGCTTCCACTCGCGCGCAGATGACCAATGCCGAAGAGGTGATGAAGCAAGCCGAAGTGCGCCTCGGCTATACCAAGATCTACGCGCCGGTGAGCGGAACGGTCTCGGTCCGTGCCGCGCGAGAAGGCGAAGTCGTCAACGCAGGCCAGGCGATCGTCACGGTCGTCGATCTCAGTGACACCTGGGTGCGCGCTGCAATCCCGGAAACCGAGGCTGATCACATTGGCTATGGCGACACGCTGCGAGTACGTTTACCGGGCGGTACGATCACTTCCGGCAAAGTGTTTTTTAAATCCGCGGAAGCCGACTTTGCGACGCAGCGTGATGTGAGCCGCCGCAAGCGCGACATCAAGACCATCGTGCTCAAAGTCCGTCTCGATAATCCCAAGGGCGCCTACGTTCCCGGCATGACCGCCGAAGTGCTGGTTTCTCCGGATCAACTGAAGGGCACTCCGGCAAATCAGAGCGCGGCCGAGAAGCAGCCATGATGGCCGAAAAAAATAACGGAGCCAGCACCAACGCCGGGAATGCTATTGAAGTCGAACACATCGTGAAAAAGTACGAGGACTTCACGGCCGTCGACGATATTTCGTTCCAGGTGAAAGACGGGGAAATCTTCGGCCTGCTCGGCCCCAACGGAGCGGGAAAGTCCACATTGATCCGCATGATGACGACCCTCATACCGATCACCGCGGGTTTTGCCCGCATCGCCGGCCACGACGTGCAGAAAGATCCCGATGCGGTGCGCCGCACAATCGGTGTGATTCCGCAGGCGCTGACCAGCGATCTCGATCTCACCATCGACGAGAACCTGAACATCTACGCGAAGCTGTATGACGTTCCGGCCAAAAAGCGCAAAGCGGCGATCGACGAATTGCTGGAGTTGGTGGACTTAACCAAGTGGCGCGATGCGCAGACGAAGACGCTGTCCGGCGGCATGCGCAGGCGGCTGGAAATCGCGCGCGGTCTGGTGCACAGTCCGCAGATCTTCTTTCTCGATGAACCGACGACGGGCCTTGATCCGGTGTCTCGCGTCGCCGTCTGGGAGATGCTCACCAACATCAAGTCGCACCGCCAGCTCACGATTCTGATCACCACCCACTACATGGACGAAGCCGACCGCCTCTGCGACCGCATCGCCATTGTCGATCATGGCAAGCTGGTAGCGCTCGATACGCCTCCGGCGCTGAAGGCCAGCGTGCCGGGATCGAATGTCATCGAGGCGCAATTCGACAGCGCGCCCTCCGACTGGGAGCAGCGCCTGCACCAGTTGTCAGACGTCACCTCCGTCCAGCATGAGGGTGCGGGCATGTATCGCGTTCTGACCGGCGATGGCTCGAAAACCACAACAGAAATGGTAGAAGCAGCGGTGAAGTCGGGAGCCCGCGTACGGTCGCTGTCCGTGCAGAACACCACCTTGGACGACGTGTTCGTCCACTACACCGGTCGCCAGTTGCGCGACGAGTTGGTGAAGGCACACGGCTTTGTCATGCCACCCAGGCCAGGAATGCAACCATGAATCGAATGTTCGCGATTATCGAGCGCGAGATGCGCAAGTTCTTCCGTTCCCCGGCGCTGATGATGGCCTCCATGATCTTCCCGCTGGTGCAGCTGATCGTGCTGGGCAACGCCTTTGGAGGCAAGATTCGCGATGCGCGGCTCGGGGTCGTGGATCAGGACGGCGGCACGCAGGCTCTCAAGATCCGCGAGGCCTTCGATTCTGTCCGCGCGAACATTCGTACCTTTGAACCCGTTTACTACGACAACGAGAAACAGGCGATGGAGGATGTGCGAAACGGTAAAATCCAGGGCGCCGTGATCATTCCTCCGCAATATTCGCGGCGCGTGTACGAGGAAAATCATCCCCGCATCGCGCTGGTTGTCGATAACAGCGACAACTTCATGAGCTCTACGCTTGAGCAGGAGCTCACCGACCTGACCAACGCGCTGAATCAGCCAACTATCGAGCCGCGACTCTTGCAAAAAACCGCCCTCGATATCGTCGAGCTCTATCCCTATATCGAGTACATGAAATATCTCCTTCCCGGCTCGATCACTCTCGCGATGTTCGTCTCGGTCATGATCGGTGGGGGGATGTTGTATATCGATGATAAGGCTCGCGGTGTGCATGAAGGCTACCTGGTCACCCCAATCACAAAAACAGAGCTGGTTTTTGGGCTGAATGCGGCGGGAGCGATCAAGGCCGTGCTGACTGGAGTCATCATCACGTTGATTGGATCGTTGCTCGCGGGAGTGGGAACGATCTTCAGCCTAGGCACGATCCTGGGACTGATGGTGATGATCCTGCTCACCTCCATCGCCTTCAACACCATGATGTTCTTGCTCATGGTTCGCGTGGATGACCCGCTGGTGCCACGGGCGATTTTCGGGATTCTGAACACCCTGCTGTTCTTCCCCAGCGGATCGATTTACCCAGTGCAGGCGTTTCCGTGGTGGCTGCGTGCGATTGCCAAAGCCGATCCTTTTACCTACGCGGTGCACGGATTCAAGTCGCTGCTATTGAAAGAAACCAGCTTCACCGCAATCTGGCCCGACATGCTGTACCTGACCATCTTCGGGGTCATCACGCTGAGCATCGCGACGCCACTGTTCAAGAGAACGCTGTAATCGGCGATTGCCTGATCTGGCCCACCCATTGTCATTCCGACCGGAGGGAGGAATCTGCTCTCTGCCAGCATTTCTGCGGCGCAAGCGAAAAGCAGATTCCTCGGTCGCCGTCGCATACGCTCCGGCTCTGTCGGAATGACAAGCGCGCGGTTGGATTAACAAAATGGGTCAAAATCACAAATCCTTCCCAGCATCTATTATGCTGTTAGCGTTATGACCTTGATGGATTCCCAGAACTACGACGAAGGACGCGAACGTCGTCGCCGCAACCTGATCATCGTTGCCATGGTTGTGGTTCTCGTCCTTGCCTGGACGGCCTATCATTTCAGGCACTATCCAGAACGCCGCGCCGTCACCCAATTTCTGGAACAGTTGCAAAAGCAGAACTACGAAGCCGCATATGGAATCTGGTTTCATGATCCCGATTGGAAGCAGCACCAGCAGAAATACGCGAGCTACGGATATGCAGACTTCTATCGCGACTGGGGCCCAGGCGGGGAGTGGGGTTTGATCAAGAACTACGAAGTCGATTGTTCCTACAGCCCAAGCGACAGCAGTGGTGTGATCGTCCAAGCCACGGTCAACAAGCGCCTCGAGCACCCTTATTTCTGGGTGCAGAAGAGTGACAAAACCTTGTCGTTTTCTCCCAACGAAGTGCAGTGCGGCAACTGGTTCGGCTGGCTGACCGAATAACCGGAACGGAAATTTTTAATGCCGCTCTCTCTCTTGACAGACGGAAAATCTTGCCGTATATATAACTCATCGGTTATACAACTATACGGTTATGCATAGTACGCAGCAACTCGACGTCACTTTCGCCGCTCTAGCCGATCCGACCCGGCGTGCAATCCTGGCCCGGCTGGCCGGTGGAGACGCGTCGGTGGCGGAACTCGCCGAACCCTTTGAAATGAGCCAGCCGGCGATTTCCAAGCACTTGAAAGTCCTGGAACGAGCTGGCCTTATTTCGCGCGGCCAGGATGCGCAACGCAGGCCGCGACGCCTGGAAGCCAAGCCTCTGGCTGACGCCGCCGAGTGGCTGGAAAACTACCGCAAGTTCTGGGAAGGCAACTTCCGGCGGCTCGACGGCCTGCTCGACGAGCTCAAGCGCATGGGAAAACCCAAGAAAAAGTAGCATTACGAATTTGCGATCGAATTCACTCAGAAGAGAGACAACGCATGACAAATCCCGGAAAATTAAAGATCACCGCTCATGGGGATCGCGAGATCGTCATCAGCCGTAGCTTCGACGCGCCGCGCAACCTGGTGTTCGAAGCCTTCACCAAGCCGGAGTACATCCAGCGCTGGCTGCTCGGTCCTGACGGGTGGACGATGCCGGTGTGCCAGATTGACCTGCGGGTGGGCGGGAAGTATCGCTACGTATGGCGCAACCAGGATGGCAGGGAGATGGGCATGGGCGGCGTGTTCCGCGAAATTGCGGCGCCCGAGCGGTTCGTCGCGACTGAACAATTCGACGAGGCATGGTACCCCGGCGAGGCGATCTGTACTTTCGCGTTTACTGAGCAAGGTGGAACAACGACCATCACGCAAACAGTTCGGTACGATTCGCAGGCGACTCGGGACGCGGTGCTGAAGTCTCCGATGGAGTCGGGAATTACGCGCAGCTACGACCGGCTGGAAGAAATCATGGCTGCTTCAGGAGGGCCAAAACGTGAACGAACCGCCTAAGCAGCGGCGCATCAGTCGCAGCATTGGCGCAATTGCCAGTCGATGAATCTGACTTGAGGAAGGAATATGCAGAAAATCACCCCGTTTTTGTGGTTCGACAATAGCGCCGAAGAGGCGATGAACTTTTACGTTTCGATTTTTCCCAACTCTAAAGTGCTCAGCGTTACTCGCTACGGCGAAGGTGGCCCCGGTCCCAAGGGCACGGTCATGTCCGCCACCTTCGAGCTTGATGGCCAAATCTTCTATGCCTTGAACGGCGGACCGCAATTCAAGTTCACTCCGGCAATTTCGTTTTTTGTGAATTGCGAAACCCAGGCCGAAGTCGACGAACTCTGGGACAAACTCTCGGCCGGCGGACGGAAAGACCGTTGCGGCTGGCTCCAGGACAAGTACGGATTGTCGTGGCAGATCATTCCTTCTGCGCTGGGCAAATTGCTAGGCGATAAAGATCCGAAGAAGTCAGCCAATGTAATGAAAGCGATGATGCAGATGCAGAAAATCGAGATTGCGGGATTGCAGCAGGCATACGAGGCCGCATGAAGGTGGCCAAGAAGAAAGCAAAAAAAACCACTGCGCGGGTTCCGAAGGGCATCGACGAGTATCTCGCCGATGTGCCCGAACCGGGCCGCACAACGCTCGAGAAAGTTCGCGCGATAATCCGTGCCGCCGCCCCAAAAACAGCGACCGAATGTATCAGCTATGGTATTCCGACCTTCGACTATAAGGGGCACCTGGTCGCCTTCGCCGCGTTCAAGAAGCATTGCAGCCTGTTTCCGATGAGCATGGCCGTCATTAGGAGTTTCAGCGAAGATCTGAAGAACTTTCCCCAGTCCGGAAAAGGAACGATCCAGTTCCCGCTGGATAAACCTATGTCTTCGGCGCTGATCCGGAAGATCGTGAAGACTAGAGTTGCGGAGAAAGATAAGAGGGCCCGATAACCTGAGTTGTTACCTTCGAGTCGATCCCGTGCCGAATGTATTCAAGCTCTCTGACCGGGGGAAACACTGAAGAAATTGCTGAAGTTGGCCGATGTTGTCCGGAAGTGGGACGCATCTCCATGTCGCGCCTTCTCGCCGTCTTGCTGATTATGTCCGGCTCGCTCTTTGCCCAGGAATTCAACTTTCGCACCTTCGGAACGTCCGAGGGGCTTAGCAATCTGGCGGTGCGGAAGATATATGAAGACCGTACCGGATTCATCTGGGTAAGCACGGAAAACGGCATCTTCCGCTACGATGGCGACCGCTTCGAAGCGTTCGGACCGGCGCAAGGAATTCCTGCCACTTCCGGCGCCGCCCTGGGCGAAGCGCCCGATGGATCGTTACTCGCGGGCGGAAGTTTCGGTCTGTATCAGCTTCGCGGGAACCGCTTCGAAAAGCTGGCGGTCGCCTTCAAGACGGTGAGTTGGGCGCAGGGAATCCAATCCGACGGCAAAGGTCACACCTTCATTGGGACCGAGTCCGGATTGATGAAGCTCGAAACCGGGCACGCGGGAATTTCCGTGCACGCGTTCCCGCGCGCGGCCGGGAGTTCCGGACCGGAAGCCAATGCGGTTCTCGTCGATGGCGATCTGCTCTGGTACGGCTGTGGACATGAGCTTTGCCGCATGGATCGCGATGGCACTCAAGTTTTTGGACGTTCCACGGGACTGCCGGATCGCAGCATCCTGGTCATTCGCAAAGACCGCGATGGCAATCTATGGGTACGGGCACAGAATGGGGGTGTCTTCGTGCTGCCCTCGGGTCAAAGCAAGTTTCGCCGACCGCACACGCCAATCTCCGGGAATGCAATGATCGGGGTTCCTGCGATCGATGCTGATGGGCGAGTTCTTCTGCCATCGCCTGATGGCTTAGTGATCCGTGACGAGAATGGTTGGCGCAAGATCGATCGAACGGTCGGCCTGCGCGGCGCAGTTTACGCCGTGTTTGAGGATCGGCAGCACTCTTTATGGATCGGGATGGCAGGCCGCGGGCTGGTGCAATGGCGAGGCTACAAGGAGTGGGAAGCTTACTCGACGGCCAGTGGACTGGCGAGTGACATCGTCTACGAGATTCTGCCGCAATCCGACGGAACCCTTTGGGTCGGCACCGAAGGCGGCCTTGTTCGGGGAAAGCGACTCTCCTCGGGCATCCAGTGGAGCAAGGTCGCCGGAGCGGAAGGGTTCCCGGTTCACGCAGTCCGCTCCGCTCGCGGCGGAGACCTTTGGATTGGCACCGAGTCCCACGGCGCGGCGCGACTGGACCCTTCGACTGGAAGCTTGGAATGGTTTGGCGAGGCGCAAGGCCTATTGGGGAAATCCCCCTACACCTTGCGTTTTGATCGCCAGCAACGCCTGTGGGCCGCAACCGAGGTAGGACTGTTCGTAGCCACGTCGCCGTACCGCAAATTTTCACGCATCGCCGAACTGCCTACCACGCGTTTTTGGGCCCTCGCGCAAGGAAGCGATGGAACCCTGTGGGCTGGCGGCGAGAGCGGCCTGTTCTCCTACAAGAATGGACGCTGGGACAATTTCTCTCGCGAGCACAAACTAGGCAATCAGGAAGTACTGGCGCTAGGAGCTGGAACTCAGGGAACCATGTGGATTGGGTACCGCTATGGTGGCGGCATTGATCACATTCTTCCGAAAGCGGGGGGCTGGCAAGTTCAGAAAGCGGTGCAACGACTCGGCACCGATGGGTTGATCTATTTTCTGGAACTGGACGCCTCCGGACGCTTGTGGGTGGGTACGGAGCGCGGCGTCGATGTGTGGGATGGATCTCGCTGGAGCCATTACGACATGGGAGACGGCCTGGCTTGGGATGACTGTAATCTGAATGCCTTCGCCGCCGAGCCCAACGGAACCGTCTGGATCGGAACCAGCGGCGGCCTCTCTCAATTCAAGCCCCGCCCGCACTCTTCGACCGACGGTCCGCTCAAAGTAGTTTTCACCAAACTGGTTATGGGGCGCACCGATGTCTCGGGTCAAAACAATCCTGCTTCCGGCATTCCTTACAATTCGCTCATTGCAAGGTTCTCAGCGCTCAACGGACCTCGCGGCAATGGCATTCTCTTTCGTTACCGGCTAGGGGGGGCACATTCAAACTGGACGGAAACCCAGCAAAGGGAGTTGCAGTTTGCAGAACTGGCGCCAGGGAACTACCGGTTAGAAGTCGAAGCGCAAGACAGCGACGGCGTGTGGAGCGGGCACCAGGCCCAATTCTCCTTCCGGATTCTTACGCCCTGGTATAAGTCGTGGTGGTTTATCGGTATTTGCATTCTGACTCCGATGGCCGCAGTGGGTGGCATCGCCCGCATGCGAACGCTGTCGGCCCGCAGGCGGGAACGCGAACTTCAACGCCTGAAAGTGGCCAATGACGAAATTAGAAATCTCGCCTTCTTTGATCCGCTAACCGGCCTGCCCAACCGCCGCCTGCTCTTAGATCGCTTGCGCCAGGCACTGGCGGCGAGTCTCAGGAGTAAGCATAAGCGCGCTCTGCTGTTCGTTGATCTCGATGACTTCAAAACGTTGAATGATACCCTCGGCCATCATGTGGGCGACCTCCTGTTGCAGGAGGTTGGCCGCCGCATCAGCAGTCACACCCGCGAAAGCGACACGGTGGCACGGTTGGGCGGCGATGAGTTTGTGGTCATGCTCAATGACCTGAGCGAGAGCAAAGAAGAGGCCGCGGAACAATCAAAAATTGTTGCCAAGAAAATACTGGAGACGATCGCAGAGCCCTATGTGCTAGCTGGTCATGAATGCCGCAGCAGTTCCAGCATCGGGATCACCGTTTTCGGGGAACCCCACGACAGCACGAATGAAGTTTTGCAACAGGCAGATATCGCGATGTACCAGGCCAAGGCGGAAGGCCGCAACACCATGCGATTCTTCGCGCCCGCCTTGCAGGCTGCGGTGACGGCCCGAGCTGCGCTGGAGGACGAACTGCGCCGGGGCATCAAGAATGGCGAGTTCCTGCTTCACTATCAGCCACAAGTGGATCGCGGCGTCGTGATTGGCGCCGAGGTGCTGGTGCGCTGGGAACATCCGCAGCGCGGACTGCAATTCCCGGGCGCATTCATTTCATTGGCCGAGGAGACGGGGCTGATCGTACCGTTGGGCGATTGGATACTGGAAGCTGCGTGCCAGCAAATCGCGGCGTGGGGCAAGCGAAAGGACTTTCCCCAGATCGCCGTGTCCGTCAATATCAGCGCCCGCCAGTTGCGCAATCCCAACTTCGTCGCCGACGTACTCGAAATCCTGGAACGTACCGGCGCCAACCCGGGAAATCTTGAGATGGAGCTCACGGAAAGCATGTTGGTGGACAACATCGAGGACGTAATCGCCAAGATGACGGAGCTTAAATCCCACGGCCTGCGCTTCTCCCTCGACGATTTTGGCACAGGCTACTCTTCCCTGGCCTACTTGCGCCGCCTCCCCCTCGACCAATTGAAAATCGACCAGGCCTTTGTCCAGGACATTTTGGAAGATGCCAGTTGCGGGGCGATCGCGCAGAGCATCATCTCCTTAAGCCGCGCGATGGGGTTGTCGCTGATTGCGGAAGGCGTGGAAACCGAAGAACAACGCGACTACCTTGAAGGACTCGGATGCTCTGCATTCCAAGGATTTCTGTTCAGCCCCCCTCTGCCGGTGGACAGGTTCGACGCTTTACTCGCCAAGTCAGCCCCTGGCACCCCCACCGTTCAGAAGTAAATCCGGCGAGTCTTCCCGCCGCTTTCGTGGAACTCGCAGCGCTGTGTGCTCACGATTTATGCGCGCGTATCGCTATTCCGCTCCTCCCGCGATCGACGGCACCAGCAGCACCTCGTCTCCATCTTGGAACGTATAGCCCTGCCCGCCGAGAAATCGAATGTCTTCCTCGTTGACGTAGACATTCAAGAAGCGCCGCACCTGTCCAGCCTCGTCGCGCAGATGCGGCTTGAGGTCGGGAAACTTTTCGTCGAGCACCGAAAACAATTCGTGCAGGTTGGCGGCGGAGCAATCAAGCTTGCCGGCACCGGCCGTGTGGCGACGTAACGCGCTGGGGATTTGCACAGTGATGGTCATTTAAGCGGCCTCCACGGTTAAAGGAGCGTCAAGCGCTTGCTCCAGATATTTGTCAAATTGCGAAATCTTCGGCGCGATGGGTTCTTCGGCCGCGTACTTACCGGCGAGAACGTCGGTTGTCTTCAGTCCATTGCCGGTGATGCAGAGCACGGTGGTTTCTTCGGGCGAGATGCGTTCCTGCTCATACAACTTGCGCGCGCAGCCAACCGTCACGCCTCCGGCAGTTTCGGTGAAGATGCCCTCCGTCTGCGCGAGAAGCTGAATCGAATCGACCACTTGCGCGTCAGAAACATCTTCCGCCCAACCGCCACTTCTGCTGATGGTTTTGATCGCGTAGTGTCCGTCGGCAGGGTTGCCGATCGCAAGCGAGCGCGCGAGCGTTGCGGGCTTTTGCGGCTCAATCTCGGCGCTGCCAGCTTTCACCGCGGTTGAAATCGGAGAGCATCCCGTGGCCTGTGCACCGAAGAAGCGCACTTGCTTCTCTTCCACTAGTCCGAGCTGGATGAGTTCATCAAAGGCTTTGCGGATTTTCGTAATCAGTGACCCGCCTGCCATAGGAACCACGATGTTGTCCGGTAAGCGCCAGCCAAGCTGCTCTGCGATCTCGAAGCCAACGGTTTTCGATCCTTCCGCGTAGTACGGGCGCAGGTTGACGTTAACGAATCCCCAGTTGCGTTCGTCGGCAATCTGCGAACACAGACGATTCACCTGGTCGTAGCTGCCCGAGATGCGAACCAGCTTGGCTCCGAACACCTGCGTGCCAACAATCTTCGCCGGCTCGAGATCCGCAGGAATAAAGATCCACGCCTTAAACCCTTCGCGCGCGGCTTGCGCCGCCACCGAGTTCGCAAGATTGCCGGTGGATGAACACGCGACGGTATCGAATCCGAAGCTGCGTGCGTTAGCCAGGGCGACCGCGACTACGCGATCTTTGAAACTTAGTGTCGGCAAACACACAGCATCGTTCTTGATGCAGAGCCGCTTTGCGCCAAGCTCCTTCGCAAGATGCGGCGCGCTCAGCAACGGCGTGAAACCTACTGGCAAGCTGGGACGGTAGTCCGGCGGCAGCGGCAGCAACTCGGCATACCGCCACATGTTGGCGGGCCGGCCGGTAATGCGCTCGCGCGTAAACACCGCCCGCGCAGCGTCGTAGTCGTAACTGACTTCAAGGGGGGAGAAACACTCATCGCAGATCGACTTGGGGATATTGCCCCAAGTCTTTCCGCACTCGCGGCAGCGAAGTTCGTAAGCAATCATCAGCCACTCTCTTTGCGAGTAGCCGGGGACGAGCCTAGGGAAAGGAGTCCTAAAAACGACGAACCTCTTTCCCCGGAAATAGGAAAAAGAGGTTACGAGATGCAGAAAAAATCGGCACCCCGAATCTCATGTTCCCCGCAATTTCCGGGCGAGAGTTGACACCGGGCGACCGGGATAGATGATCCCGATCCGGTTGTCGTGGCTTCACAGGGCTCGTCCCTCAGCCACTCTTCATGAAATTCAAGGTCTGCTCGGTGAAGAGCAAACTTGGAAATAGATGCTACGGAAGAGCGCGAGGTTCGTCAAGGGTAGAAGAATTTTCGATTGGCAATTGCCGATTGTCGATTCGCTCTCAACAGGCGCGCTACAAGAAGTCATCCCGAGATAACAGACGTCATCTTGAACGCAGCGAAGGATCTTGCGTGCACAATATTACTGTCACGATCGCGCGATGACAGTGACTCAGGTGAGATCCTTGAAGGACCACCGGGGGACCTCCTCAACGCCGAAATGCGGCATCGCCCAGGTTCGATGTGTAGCGCGTTTCGGATGGCGCTTTGATCACCGACAGGATGCGGATTCCGCGTCCGTCCGCTGCGACGCGATATTGCACTGTGACTTGTTCCCCCTGAAACGGCTTCAGCAAATCGAAGTTACTCACGAACCAGTGACTGTCTGCTTCGCCGATCAGGAGTCGTCCTTGGTCAATTACTTTCCCTGAAATCGTGGCGGGACGCGGCGTAGGACCATTCTTCGCCTCCTGCGCAATAGCCGAGAGCGACATAAACAGCACCCCCAACAGGGCGAGTTTTAGCAACATCATCTGGTGCCCCCTTTTGTGGGGGTACGTTACGTCAGAAGTGAAAACAAGGGAAATTCAAAGAATTTATGCGGCGCATCACGAATGGTTATCCAGAAACGTTTAACCGCAAAGGACACGAAGAATCACGAAGGCAATCAGCGGCTGTACTGGTTTCGTTTCTTCTCCTCGTGCCGTTCCAGCCCAAGGCGGATCAGCTTCTCAATCAGATCGGGATATTGCAAACCCGTTGC
>Ga0070741_10017237_pt1 | contig 11895 bp, 11 predicted proteins | sample Coa_R1_4_FD_66440 | JGI IMG/M metagenome (GOLD analysis project Ga0070741, IMG submission 66440) | Surface soil microbial communities from Centralia Pennsylvania, which are recovering from an underground coalmine fire - Coalmine... | ecosystem: Environmental > Terrestrial > Soil > Unclassified ...
GCGATCGCCTACGGCCTGCGCCACGACCTCGTCCTCGTCGCCGCCTACTTCCTCGGCCGCTCGCTCGCGCCGGACGCCCGCCGCGTCCGCTGGCTCGTCGCCGGCGCGGCCGCAGCGGTCGCGGCCTGGGGACTGATCGAGGTCTACGCGGTCCCGATCGAGTGGTGGCGGCACTCCGGCGCCGTCGGCTACTTCCACCGCGAGCTCGGCTACGACTACCACGGCCCCGGCGGCCTGCCCGAGAACTTCGCCTTCAACACGAGCGACGGCCTCTTCCGCCGGCTCGTCTCGACCTTCGTGTCGCCGCTGGCGGCCGCGTACATGTTCGTGGTCGCCCTTCTCCTGCTCGCGACCGTGAGACGGCTGCGCCTGCCGGTGGTCGCGCTGGGCGCCCTCTGCGCCGCCGGCCTCCTCTGGACGTTCTCCCGGTCGTCCGTGGTCGCGCTCGGGGTCGGACTCGTCGTGCTCGCCGCGGCGCGGAGGCGGGCATGGCCGGTGGGCGTTGCGGTCGCCGCGATCGCCGCCGGGTTCGGCTTCGCTGCGATCTTCCATTCGATCGCCCCCCGCGCGCACTGGTTTGCGAGCGACCTGCCGTACCAGGAGGCGCAGGCCAAGGCCAAGGGTCCGCTTCCGCACGGCAGCGGGCTGTCGGGGACGGTCAGCCTCGGCGAGCCCTCGATCCGGAGCCACCTCGACAGCCTCCGCGACGGGATGAGAACGGTCGTCCATCACCCGCAGGGCTTCGGCCTGGGCAATGCCGGGACGACTGCCCAGCGGTTCGACGTCGAGCTGGAGGCCGGTGAATCCAACTACACGGAGATCGGCGCGGAGACCGGACTCGCCGGCGCGCTGCTCTTCATCGCCTGGAGCCTGGCGCTCCTCGGCAGCCTCCTCCGCACCGCCTGGCACGGCGACCGGACGGCGGCCGGGGTCGCGGCGGCGCTCGCAGCTGTTCTTGCGCTCGCCATCCAGACCGACGCAATCGGCGTGCCCTGGCTGGCATACGCTCTCTGGTGGCTTGCCGGAGCCTTCGTCCTTCCTCGCCGAGAGACTGACCAGACGTGACCACACCGATCACGTGGCACGAGCTGATCACCGGCGACGTCGACGCGGCCGTGGGCTTCTACACCGAGCTACTCGGCCTAGAGCTCGAGACGGCGGACACGGGCGACTTCCGATACCACATGCTCCGCAAAGACGGCAGGACACACTCCGGCTTCGTGAAGCAGGAGCTGGAAGGTGTGCCGTCCCACTGGTATCCGTACGTGCTCGTCGCCGACGTGGACGCGTCGGCCGAGAAGGCGAAGGCTCTGGGCGCACAGGTCTACCACGGCCCCGTGGACGTTCCCGGCACACTCCGCTTCGCCGCGCTCGGCGACCCGCAGCAGGCGTCGTTCGGTCTGATGCAGTGGGGGCAGGAACCGCCGACCGGCCTGTTCGTCTGGGACGAGCTTCACGCCACGGACGTTCGGGCGGCCGCCGGCTTCTACGGCGAGCTCCTCGGCTGGACGACCGCGCCGTTCGTCGAGGGGTACGAGATGTTCAACGCGGCCGAGACGAACTTCGGCGGGCTGATGCAGGAACGGAGCGGTTCCCCGGTCGCCTTCTGGCTCACGTACTTCGGAGTCGAGGACACGGACGGAGTCGCCGCGAAGGCGATGGAGCTCGGCGCCGGTGTGATCGTCCCGCCCGAGTCGATGGAGGAGATCGGCCGCTACGCGGTGCTCACGGACCCGACCGGCGCCGCGTTCGGCATCCACCAGAGCACCTAGCGCGCCGAATCCTCAAGCCGCCCGGCCACGTCGCCCATCCGCTCGAACCGGGCGCCGGCGTCGAGGCAGTGGCCGATCAGCCCGTCGAGCATCGCGATCCGGTGCCCGCGGCCGATCACCTGCGGGTGCATGCAGAACGTGAGCACGCCGCCGTCGACGTGCGCGTCCATGAAGTCGAACTCGGCGCGCCAGATCTCGAGCACCTGGCTCGGTGGTGCCCCGCCCTTGCGGTACGGGTCGAAGTTGAACTGGAAGTGCACCCAGTCGTCGAGCTCGAAGCACATCGGCAGCTCCCAGAACCGGGCCTCGCGGCCGCGCTCGAGCGGCGAGTCGCGCGACACCCGGTCGCCGATCCGCGGCCGGAACGGCCGGTAGTCGTCGGTCATCAGGCTCGAGTCGTAGAGGAACCCGAGCTCCTCGACGAGCTCGAGCGTGACCGCGGAGAGGTCGGCCGACGGCGACCGGAAGCCGAGCGGCTGCACGCCGATGCCCTCGAGGACGCGCCAGGCGCGCTCCATGTCGGCCCGCTCGTCGGCGGCCGCCTGCCCGCTCGGATCGATGTGCGCGTAGGAGTGGTGGGCGACCTCGTGGCCGGCCACGACGATCGACCCGGTCTCCGCCGGGAACGACTCGACCGTGTGGCCGGGGACGAAGAACGTCGCCGGCACCTCGCGGCGCCGCAGGAGCTCGAGGATGCGCGACACGCCGACGCGGGCGCCGTACTCCCCGCGATTCAGCATCGCCGGCGTCACCCGCTCGTATGCGAGCCAGACGGACAGGGCGTCGAAGTCGAAGCTCAGGCAAACGGTGCTGTTCGGCATCGCCGCTCCTACCCCGAGTAGGCGAACGTGCTCGCGTAGGCGCAGTTGCCGGCCAGGTCCCACGCGAACGGGTCGTCGGCGACGGCCAGGCGGTCGGCGTAGTACTCGGCTCCGGCGATGTGGTGGCCGGGGATGGCGCAGCTGACGCGCTCGCCGGTCTCGAACGGCCGGGTCGCGGAGACCTCGATCGCCGTCCCGACCCGCAGCTCGTGGCCGTCCGGGCCGGAGCGGAGCTCGATCACCGCGGGCCGCACGTCGAGCAGCTCGCTCGGCTTCCGCACCCAGGGCAGCTTGAGGATCAGGTCGCCGCCGCGCCTGCCGGTGAGGATCTCGGCGAGCGCCGTCCGCTGCTCCTCCGTGCCGCGCTCGTCGACGTAGACCACGAAGCTCCACGGAGATCCGGGCTCGTCGTCGTCGTAGCGCACCGCGAACGCGACGGCGAGCCCGCCGAGGTCGACGCCGTCCGCATGGCCCTCGCGGACGAGCCACGAGAGCACCCCGAAGCAGATGCCGTACGTGGAGCGGCCGCCGGCGACGGGGCCGACCGTGCGGCACGGACAGATCGCCTCGCAGTTGCACGACTCGAAGTAGTCGCCCTCGATGTGCCAGGCCATGGTCGAAGACGGTAAACGAGGGCAAACCGTCCCGCTCGGGCGTGCGCTATACCTAGAACGGCATGGCGAAGACGGTCGAGCGCGTCAGCCAGGTGATCATCCGCTTCGCGGGTGACTCCGGCGACGGCATGCAGCTGACGGGAGCCAGGTTCACGAGCGAGACGGCCGTGCTCGGCAACGACCTGTCGACGCTGCCCGACTTCCCGGCCGAGATCCGCGCCCCCGCGGGGTCCCTCCCAGGCGTCTCGGGCTTCCAGATCCACTTCGCCGACCACGACATCCTCACGCCGGGCGACCGGCCGAACGTGCTCGTCGCGATGAACCCGGCCGCGCTGAAGACCAACGTGAAGGACCTGCCGAAGGGCGGGACGCTGATCGTCAACTCGGACGCCTTCAGCGACAAGAACCTCGACAAGGCCGGGTACTCGTCGAACCCGCTCGAGGACGGCTCGCTGGCCGACTACTCACTGCACGCGATCCCGCTGACGACGATGACGCTCGAGGCGGTGAAGGACTCGGGCGTGACGAGCCGCGAGGCGGAGCGCGCCAAGAACATGTTCGCGCTCGGGCTGATGTCCTGGCTCTACACGCGGCCGACCGAGACGACCGTGGACGAGATCAGGGCCAAGTTCGTGAAGCGGCCGGAGATCGCCGACGCGAACGTCCGCGCCTTCCAGGCCGGCTACGCGTTCGGGGAGACGACCGAGTCGTTCGCGGTCCAGTACGAGGTCGCGCCGGCCCGGATGGCGCCCGGCGTCTACCGGAACGTGACCGGCAACCAAGCGCTCGCGCTCGGGCTCGTCGCGGCGAGCGTGAAGAGCGGACTGCCGCTCTTCCTCGGCGCGTACCCGATCACGCCGGCCTCGGGGATCCTCGAGGAGCTCGCCGGCTACAAGCAGTTCGGCGTCCGGACCTTCCAGGCGGAGGACGAGATCGCCGCCGTCGGCGCAGCACTCGGCGCCTCCTTCGGCGGGTCGCTCGGCGTGTCGACCTCGAGCGGCCCGGGGATCGTGCTCAAGCAGGAGGCGATCGGCCTCGCGGTCACGCTCGAGCTGCCGCTCGTCATCCTCGACATCCAGCGCGCCGGCCCGGCGACCGGGATGCCGACCAAGCCGGAGCAGGGCGACCTGCTGAACGTGATGTTCGGGCGCAACTCCGAGTCGCCCGTGGCCGTGATCGCCGCCGCGACGCCGGGGGACTGCTTCGACGCGACCGTCGAGGCCTGCCGGATCGCGCTCACCTACCGCACGCCGGTCTTCATGCTCAGCGACGCGTACCTCGCCAACGGCTCCGAGCCGTGGCTGATCCCCGACCCGGACTCGATCCCCGAGATCGAGGTCGAGTTCGCTGAGCAGCCCAACCAGGACGGCGCGTTCATGCCGTACCTGCGCGACCTGCAGACGCTCGCGCGGCCCTGGGCGGTGCCCGGCACGCCGGGGCTGGAGCACCGGATCGGCGGCCTCGAGAAGGCGGACGTGACCGGGAACGTCTCGTACGACCCGGACAACCACGACTACATGGTCCGGATCCGCGCGCAGAAGATCGCCGGGATCGAGGTGCCCGACCTCGAGGTCGACCACGACGCGGGCGCGAAGCTCCTCGTCCTCGGCTGGGGCGGGACGTACGGGCCGATCACCGCGGCGGTGAAGCGGGTGCGGAAGGGCGGCGGCAAGGTCGCCCAGGCGCACCTCCGGCACCTGAACCCGTTCCCGCGGAACCTCGGCGACGTTCTCCGCTCCTACGACCGCGTGCTCGTCCCCGAGATGAACCTCGGGCAGCTGCTCAAGCTCGTGCGCGCCGAGTTCCTGGTCGACGCGGCCGGCTACAACCGCGTGCGCGGGCTGCCGTTCACCTCGGCCGAGCTCGCCGAGGCGATGGAGGCGATGCTGTGAGCCAGGGCAACGGCAACGGCCACGTCGAGCTGACGGCGAAGGACTTCAAGACCGATCAGGAGGTCCGCTGGTGCCCCGGCTGCGGCGACTACGCGATCCTCGCCGCGATGCAGGGGTTCATGCCGGAGCTCGGGATCGAGCGCGAGCGGCTCGTCTTCATCTCCGGGATCGGCTGCGCAGCCCGCTTCCCCTACTACATGCAGACGTACGGGATGCACTCGATCCACGGCCGGGCGCCGGCGATCGCGACCGGCCTGGCCACGTCGCGGCCGGACCTGTCGGTCTGGGTCGTGACCGGCGACGGCGACGCGCTCTCGATCGGCGGCAACCACCTGATCCACGCGCTGCGCCGCAACGTCAACGTCAAGGTCGTCCTCTTCAACAACCAGATCTACGGCCTGACGAAGGGGCAGTACTCGCCCACGTCCGAGCCCGGCAAGGTGACGAAGTCGACGCCGATGGGCTCGATCGACTACCCCTTCAACCCGGTGTCGCTGGCGATCGGCGCCGAGGCGACGTTCGTCGCGCGCTCGATCGACACCGACCGCAAGCACCTGACCTCGGTGCTGCGGCGGGCGGCGGCCCACAGGGGGACCGCCTTCGTCGAGATCTACCAGAACTGCAACATCTTCAACGACGGCGCGTTCGACTCGGTCAAGGAGCACCCCGAGAACCAGATCCGTCTCGAGCACGGGAAGCCGATCCGGTTCGGCACCGACGGCGAGCGCGGCGTCCGCCAGCGGCCCGACGGGTCGTGCGAGCTGGTCGACGTCGCCGAGGTCGGCGAGGACGCGCTGCTCGTCCACGACGAGCACCACGAGAAGTCGAGCCCCGGGTTCGCGCTCTCGCGGATCGCCCACACCCCGCACGGCCCGACGCCGTTCGGGATCTTCCGCGACGTCGAGCGCCCGGTCTACGACGAGCTGATGCGCGAGCAGATCGCCGCGGCGCAGGAGACGCAGGGCGCGGGGGATCTCCGCGAGCTGCTCCACGCCGGCGACACCTGGACGATCGGGTAGCCCGCGAGCTCGTCCCGCGTGCTTCCGCGTGGCGGGCCGTGCGGCCGGCCTTTGGAGGGCGCTGGTTCGAAGGGACAGGCTGAAGCCTGTCCCTTCGCTCTGCAGCCTGTCCTTTCGTTCTCGTCGGGCGTGCCTTGGGGTGGCGCGGTGTGCGGCTGGGTCTCTGAGACGGCGTTGGGTCGGAGGGACGGGCTTTCAGCCTGTCCTCGCGCCTTTGGGTGGCGCGGGCGGGAGGCCAGGGGACAGGCTGAAGCCTGTCCCTTCGCTCATGTCGAGCCTGTCCCATGCGTAACACCGCGACGGCCTGCGAGACTGTTCTGCATGACACAGAAGGCGACATTCGCAGCCGGGTGCTTCTGGGGCGTCGAGTCGGCGTTCCGCGCGATTCCCGGCGTCACCGCCACCCGGGTCGGCTACACCGGTGGCCACACCGACAGTCCCTCGTACTACGACGTCTGCTCCGACACGACCGGCCATGCCGAGGCGGTCGAGGTCGAGTTCGATCCGGCGCACGTCTCGTACGAGCAGCTGCTCGACCTCTTCTGGCGCTCGCACGACCCGACCCAGGGCAACCGCCAGGGGCCGGACGTCGGCAGCCAGTACCGCTCGGCGGTGTTCTTCCACTCGCCCGAGCAGGAGGAGCAGGCCCTCGCGTCGCGGGCGCACCTGCAGACGCGGCTGCCGAACCGGATCACGACCGAGGTCGTCCCGGCCGGCGAGTTCTTCGAGGCCGAGGACTACCACCAGCAGTACTTCGAGAAGCAGGGCCGCACGAGCTGCCACGCCGGCCTGGTCGCGGCCTCCTAGCACCTGACGATCTCCGCCCCGGCGGCCTGCTGGCATCCTGGCGGCATGAGCCCGCTGGCCATCAGGCTCCGGGGCGCGGTCAAGCGCTACGGCCCGATCACCGCAGTCGACGGCCTCGACCTCGAGGTGCCCGAGGGCACCTGCGTCGGCCTGCTCGGGCCGAACGGCGCCGGGAAGTCGACCACGATGCGCCTCCTCACCGCCCAGGCGATCGCCGACGAGGGCGAGCTCGAGGTGCTCGGGTGCACGCTCCCCGCGGAGTCGAAGCAGGCGCGCGCCCAGTGCGGTGTGGCGCCGCAGCTCGACAACCTCGACGTGACGCTCACCGTCGAGCAGAACCTGCTCGTCTTCGCGCACCTGTACCGGATCCCCCGGCACGAGCGTCGCCCGGCGATCGAGCGGGCGCTCGAGATCGCGAACCTCGTCGACCGGCGGGACTCGCGGGTCGACAAGCTCTCCGGCGGGATGCGCCGGCGGCTGCTGATCGCCCGCGCCCTGGTGCACCGGCCGCGGCTCCTGCTCCTCGACGAGCCGACGGTCGGGCTCGACCCGCAGGTCCGCCAGGAGCTGTGGGCGCTGATCGACCTCCTCCGCGCCGAGGGCACGACGATCCTGATGTCGACGCACTACATCGAGGAGGCGCAGCGCCTCGCCGACACGGTGCTGATCATGTCCCACGGCCGGGCGGTCGCCGCCGGGCCGCCGGCCGACCTCGTCGCCGAGCACGCGGGGCGGCAGGCGGTCGAGGTCTACGGCCCGCCCGCCGTGCTCGCCGAGGTCGAGGCGGATGCGCAGCAGGCCGGGTTCCGCACGCGGCGTACCGGGACGAGCATCTCCGTCCTCGGAGTCGACGGAGCGGACGGCCGCGCGCCGGAGGGCGAGCGGCGCCCGGCGAACCTGGAGGACGTCTTCGTGCTGCTCACCGGCGAGGAGATCGACTGATGGCCGTCACCGTGCAGCGGGTCGCCCGCCTGGGGCGTCTCGAGCGCCCGGCGCTCACCGGCGTGCTGGTGCGCGAGGTGATCAACTACTCGTCGTACTGGCGCTCGGCGACGTTCTCGTCGACGGTCGAGCCGACCATCTACCTGCTCGCGTTCGGCTTCGGCTTCGGCTCGCTGGTCAGCACGATCGGCGGCTACGACTACGTCCAGTTCGTCGGCACCGGGACGGTCGCGACCGCGGTCCTGTTCTCGAGCGCGTTCCCGGCGATGTTCGGGACGTTCGTCAAGTACCAGTTCCAGCGCACGTACGACGCGATCCTCGCCGCTCCGGTCGACACCGAGGAGCTCGTCACCGCCGAGGCGCTGTGGATGGCCACCCGCGCCGGCGTCTACGGCTGCGTGCCGATGCTCGTCGCGATCGCGTTCGGCCTCGACCCGGCCTGGGGGATGCTCGTCGTGCCGCTGTTCGCGTTCCTCGCCGGGTTCGGCTGGGCGTGCTTCGGCATCGCGGTCGCCGGCTTCGCGAAGTCGATCGAGAACTTCAGCTACGTCGTCAGCGCGGTCCTCACGCCGCTGTTCCTCGTCGCCGGCACGTTCTTCCCGCTCGACCGGCTGCCGAGGTGGGCGCAGGTGCTCGGCGAGGTGAACCCGCTCCACCACACGGTGCAGCTCGTCCGCGACGCCGCCTTCGGCTTCGACCCCTGGATCGACCTGCTCCGGGTCGGTGCGCTCGTCGCCTTCGCGGTGGTCGTCTGGCGGATCGCGATCTACGCGATGGCGCGGAAGCTCATCGACTAGAGGTCGCTTCTCCCCGGCGACGGCGACGACCGCGCGAGGGACAGTCCCTAAGGGACTGTCCCTCGAGGGCGCGGGAAGCTGATGACTAGACGGTTCGCTGCTCTTCTGCGACCACGACGACCCCGGAAGGAGGGACAGTCCCTAAGGGACTGTCCCTCGACGGCGCGGGCCGGCGAGGCGTCACGTCGCGGAGACGCGTCACCGCGAATGCGGTCGCCGCCAGGCCGCACACGCCGGCGACGCCGAAGGCCAGCCGCGTGCCGCCGACCTCGGCCAGCCAGCCGGCGAGCAGGCCGCCGATCGGCGTCAGCCCTGCGAACGCGAAGAGGTAGAGGCCGAGCACCCGGCCGCGCAGGTGGTTCGGGGCAGCGAGCTGCAGGATCGACTGGCTGTTCGCCGTCCAGATCGAGAAGCAGAAGCCGATCACGAGGAGCAGCGCGCCTGCGAGCGCCTCGTTCCGGACCGGGGCGAGCAGCAGCATCGCGCCGCTGAACCCGGCCGCCCCGATGACCAGTGCCCGCCAGCTCGCACGGCTCATCGCCGCCGAGACGAGCGCCCCGAGCAGCGCGCCCGCGCCGAAGCAGGCGAACAGCGCGCCGAACACCGCCGCGTCCGCGTGGAGCGTCTTGTCCGTGAGCACCGGCAGGAGGACGCGGAAGTTGAAGCCGGTGGCGCTGACGACCGTGACCATCACCAGCACCGTCAGGATCGCCGGCGTCCGGCGCACGTAGCGGAGCCCCTCCCGGATCGCCGCGCCCGTCGTCCGGTCGGCGGAGCTCCGCTCGACGGGGAAGAGCTCGGACACGCGCATCAGCAGGAGGGCGGTGAGCACCGCCAGGAACGAGAACGAGTTGATCGCGAAGCACCAGCCGGAGCCGACGGCCGCGATCAGCACGCCGCCGACCGCCGGCCCGACGACGCGGCCCGCGTTGAAGAGCGACGAGTTGAGGGCGATCGCGTTGGGCAGCTCGTCGCGGCCGACGAGCTGGTACGTGAGCGCGTGCCGGTTGGGCGCGTCGAAGACGAGTGCGCCGCCGCCCGCGAACGCGAGCACGAAGTACGGCCAGATCTCCGAGACGCCCGCGAAGGCGAGGACGGCGAGGCCGGCGGCGACGACCATCGACACGGTCTGCGTCGCGATCACCACGCGCCGGTTGTCGAAGCGGTCGGCGGCGACGCCCGAGAAGAGGCCGAACGCGAGGAACGGCGCGTAGCGCGCGAAGACCAGCGCGCCGACGTAGACCGGGGAGTGCGTCAGCCCGAGGATCAGCCAGGGCAGCGCCGTGTCCTGCATCCAGGTGCCGGTCACGGAGACGATCTGGCCGGTGAAGTACAGCCGGTAGTTGTGGTGCCGGCGCAGGCTCGAGAAGGTGCGCGAGTTGAGCGCGACCAGGGCAGCGGTCACCGGTCGTCCTCCTCGAGCAGCCGGCCGAGCGGCTCGATCGCCTCGTCGATCGTCCGCAGCTCGGCCGCGCCGAGCCCGTCCAGGCGCTCGGCCAGCCAGGCGGTCCGCCGGCGGCGCACCGAGCGCAGGACGCGGACCCCCTTCGGCGTCAGCGCGAGGCGGACGCGGCGGGCGTCCTCCGCCGAGCGCGTGCGCACGACCAGGCCGGCCTTCTCCAGCCGGTCGAGGTAGCGCGTCATCGACGGCGGCGAGATGCCCTCGCGCGCCGCGAGCTCGCGCACGCCCTGTCCCGGGTGGTTGCGGATCTGCGCGAGCAGCGCGGCCTGGCCGCCCGTGATCCCCTCGGCGTGCGCCTCGCGGCGCAGGTGGCGGTTGAGCATCAGCAGCACCGGACGCAGCCGATTGGCCAGCTCGACCGAATCCGTGACCGCTACTCGCATTTCGTTACCCATGGTAACGACAGCGTGCGCGAATGGAAGTGGCTCCCCGGGCTACCGGGTCAACCGCGGCACAGCCGGACGGCCTCCGCGTAGGCCGCCTCGTCGGTTTCGCCGCCCCAGACGCCGCCGACCTTGAAGTCGGGCTCGCCGATCAGGATGCCGTCGGCCCGGTCGTAGAACTCCTTGACGTTCTCGAGACCGATGCCGCTGCCGATCAGCACGGGCAGCTCGACCGCGTTCTTCACGGTGTCGAGCCGCTCCCAGGTCGGCGGGATCGGGCTGCGCGGGCCGGAGACGATCACCGCGTCGACGCCGCCGCGCTCGGCGAGATCCTGGGCCGCGTACTCGATCGGGACGTCGAACAGCGGGTGCGCGTGCTTGACGTGCACGTCGCCGAAGATCATGACGTCGGAGCCGAGCGCGCGGCGCAGGCGGCTGAGCTCCGCCGCGCAGCCCTGGATGATCCCCTGGTCGGTGACGTAGGCGCCGATCACGACGTTGCAGCGGATGAAGTCCGCGCCGCACACGTGGGCGATCGACAGCGCCTCCTCGCACGCGTTCCGCAGGATGTTGACGCCGACGTGCATGGACGTCGCGCGCCGCACCTCGGTGACGAGCACCGCCATCGCCGCCACCGTCGCCGGCGGCACGTGGTCGCGGAACAGCGGGACGTCGCCGACGTTCTCGACGATGCAGGCGTCGAGCCCGGCCGACTCGAGCTTGCGCGCCTCGGAGAGCGCGAACGCGACGAGCTCGTCCATCGTCTTGTCGTTCTGCGGCGCGGCCGGCAGCGCCGGCATGTGGATCATCCCGAGGATCGGCTTGCTGCCGAGGAGCTCCCGCACGCGACGGATCCTAGAGCGTTCTCAGGCCCGTCTCACGTCCCGCCTCTACCGTGCCGGCCATGACCCGTTCGACCACCAAGGAGGAGCAATGCCCACCGACCAGCGGATGCTGAGCCGCCGCGGCCTGATCGGCGTGCTCGGCGGCGGCGTCGCCTCGGTCGCGTTCGGCGCCAGGGCGCTCGACGCGTTCGGCGCCGGCAATGAGAACCTCGCCACCTGCCTGTTGACGCCCGAGGCGACCGAGGGCCCGTACTGGATCGACACCACCCTGACCCGCCGCGACGTGCGCGAGGGCAGGCCCGGGCTGCCGCTCGTTCTCGAGCTGACGATCCTGAACGCGCGGACCTGCAAGCCGATCACGGGAGCCGACGTCGAGATCTGGCACGCCGACGCGGGCGGGGAGTACTCCGGCTTCGACGGCGGCGCGGCGGGCGGAGGCGGACCTGCCGGCCCCGGCGGCGGCTCCGGGCCGCAGACGAAAACGCGGTACCTGCGCGGCCACCAGCGCTCCGACCCGCTCGGCAAGGCGAGCTTCCTGACG
>Ga0070741_10017238_pt1 | contig 11895 bp, 8 predicted proteins | sample Coa_R1_4_FD_66440 | JGI IMG/M metagenome (GOLD analysis project Ga0070741, IMG submission 66440) | Surface soil microbial communities from Centralia Pennsylvania, which are recovering from an underground coalmine fire - Coalmine... | ecosystem: Environmental > Terrestrial > Soil > Unclassified ...
TCAGCCACATGGGCTACGTCATCCTCGGCATCGCCGTCTGGTCGGCCGGCGATCGGTCGCAGTACTGGTCGTGGGGCATGAACGGGGCGATGTTCCAGATGATCGCGCACGGGATCACCTCGGCGGGCATGTTCTTTCTGGTCGGCGTCATTTACGATCGGGCCCACCATCGCAACCTCGATAACTTCCGCGGCCTGTACGAGCCGATGCCGGTCTACGGCGGCATCAGCGCCATCATCTTCTTTGCCGCCCTGGGCCTGCCCGGACTGTGCGGCTTCGTGGGCGAGTTCATGGTGGTGCTGTCGACCTGGAACTTCGACAAGACGTTTGCCATCCTGGCTGCCCTCACCGTCGTGCTGACCGCGGCGTACATCCTGTGGACCTTGCAGCGGGTCTACTTCGGCACCAACCCCGCCTACAAGGATTACTCCGACATGACCATCCGCGAGGTGGTCTGCGCCATCCCCATGGTCATTCTGGCCGTGGTCATGGGCATCATGCCGCAGTGGATCCTCTACTGGATGGAGCCGCACGTCACCGGCCTGATCGATTCGTTCCTGGCGGTGACGCGTTGATGTGTAGCCGCTCGCCTGGGGCTCGTGGGGCAAACTTTCTTGTTTGCCTGCCTATGGCAAATGGGTGCGTTACCCAGCGAATCGGCAAGCAAGAATGTTGACCCCACGCTAACAAGACGAATACCATGACGCCGACTCTCTTGCGCAACCTGCAGATCGCCCTCGGTCAGGACCTTCTGGCCTTCGTGCCGGAATTGATCCTGTGCCTGGCCATCGTGCTGATGCTGCTCATGCGGCTCTTTCCCCGGTACGATCGCTCGCACCTGGGCTGGGTCGCCCTCATCATGACCGTCGTGGCCCTGCTCGTGACGTTCAATCAGTGGCTGGGGAACAACGGGCAGTATGATCCGCGCGTCATCGGCGAGAACACGACCTTCCATCCGGTCAGCCTGGAGATCTTCAGCGGCCTGCTCGTCTACGACAACTTCACCATCTTCCTGCGAATCTTCTTGCTCGGCTTCACAGCCCTGGTGATTATGCTGTCGCTGCTCACGGGCATCCCCGACAAAGAGGATTCGGCCGACTTTTCTTGCTTGATTCTGGGCGCGACGGTCGGCATGTCGCTCATGGCGTCGGCGAACCACTTGATCATGATCTTCATCGGCGTGGAGATGGCGAGCTTGCCGAGCTATGCCCTGGCAGGTTTCCTCAAGGGCAAGCGTGCCAGCAGCGAATCGGCCCTCAAGTATGTCGTCTACGGCGGCGGCGCCGCGGGCGTGATGCTTTACGGCATGAGCCTCCTCGCCGGGCGCTTCGGCACCGGCTATCTGCCCGACCTGGTCCGCTTCATGGCCGCCGGGCCGCTTGATCCCTTGATTCTTCTCGGCACGCTATTCGTCCTGATCGGCTTCGGCTTCAAGCTGGCGGCGGTACCGTTCCACTTCTGGTGTCCGGACGTCTTCGAAGGTGCGGCGGCCGAGGTGGGCGCTTTTCTATCGGTCGCTTCCAAAGGCGCCGCGCTGGCACTGGTGGCCCGGTTCACGCTCGGCCTGGGTGGCCTCACCGGTCTCAACCCCGACTACGCCGCCTGGCGCAATGCCGCTCCGTATCTCGTGCCCACGCTGACGCTGTTCGCCGCTCTGACCACGACCTTCGGCAACTTTGCCGCCTACGGGCAGACGAACCTCAAGCGGCTCCTGGCGTATTCGACCATCGCCCACGCCGGCTTCATGATGATGGGCCTGGCGACGCTGACGCCCGAGGGCACGGCCGCGGTGCTGTTCTATCTCATCGCATACCTGTTCATGAATCTCGGCGCCTTCGCGGTGGTCGCCTTTCTCCGCAATCTTACAGGCTCGGAAGATCTCAGGGATTTTCGCGGCCTGGTGACGCGTGCCCCGGTGCTGGTGATCGCTCTGGGCGTCTGCCTGCTTAGTTTGCTTGGCATGCCGCCGCTCGCAGGCTTTGCCGCCAAGTTTCAGATCTTCTCGGCCCTGTTCGATGCGGGCAATTTCTACAGCAATCTTGGCAGTGACAAGCTGACGCCTCTCGGGCCGATGCTGTACGCGCTGCTGGTGATCGGCGGCCTGAACACGGTCGTGAGCTTGTTTTACTATGTCAAGGTGCTCAAGGTGATGGTGCTGGAAAAACCGCTCGACGAAGTAGAAGGCCGCCGCCCCGAACCCTTGCCCGTGCCCGGGTCCGTCAGCGCTTATGCCGTGCTGCTTGCGCTCGTGATCGTGGTGGCAGGCATTCTCTGGAACCCTCTGGCGCAATGGAGTTCGGACGGCGTCAACGCCTTTCATGCGGCCCCCAGAGCCCAGCAGTTGCCGGCGGGCGGCCTGGCAAAAGGAGCCCAGCCATGATGGACACCACCCTGGCCACGCTCGCCAAGATCGTTCGTCGCGAAAGCCGCTCGCTCTTGCAATATGTTCACGAGGCCTTCCCTTGGACCACATCCGAGGAACAGGATGCCCTCGGCATCGTGCAGGAACTGGTGCGTGAGGAACTGGCGTCGGCGGCGCTCCTGGCCCGCTACCTCGCCAAACACAAGGCGCCGGTGCCCTACCTCGGCCCGTTTCCGATGAGCTTCACGACGATCAACTTTATTTCGCTGCAGCATCTGTTGCCGATGCTGGTCGACTGGGAAAAACGCGCCGCGGCCGAGCTGGAGCAGGACCTCGCCGCGCTTCCCGATCCCGAGGCCCGCCGCCTGGTGAACGACCTGCTCGCCCAGAAACGCCGGCACCTGGAAAAACTGCACAAGCTGCAAGCTCCCCCCGCCCAGGCTGCATAGCAGGTAGCCGGTGTTGCCGGCCGCCACCGGTCCTCGTGCTGGCGTGCCATGGGCGCCTGGGTTCTTTGAACAGAAGATGGCTTCTCCCCCGCCCCGGCGGCAGGTGACGATCCATCACCCCGATGAAGTAGATTTCTCTCAATCTCTCTGTCATCGACCCGTTGAGGACCGTCGCCATGTCGCAATATCGGCGCAGCATCTTCTCTCTCGTTGCCTTGCTGATGCTGGCGCCTCAGGCGCGGACCGAGACTTTGCGCGTCGTTATGCTCGGCGATTCCATCACCAAGGGCGTGCGGCCCGGCGTCAAGGCCGATGAAACCTTCTCGGCGCTTGTCGAAAAAACGCTCAGACAGCAGGGCCTTCTCGTCGAGGTGACCAATGCCGGCGTCGGCGGCGAAACCACGGTCGGCGCCCTCAAGCGTCTGTCGGGCGCCGTCCTGGCCAAGAAGCCGCACGTCGTGGCCGTCATGTATGGCACCAACGATTGCCACGTCGACAAGGGAAAGACGGACTCACGGGTCATGGCGGCAGACTTCAAGGCCAACCTCGCCAGCATTATCGAGGGATGCCGTAAGGCTGGCGCCCTCGCCGTCCTCATGACCGAACCGGCCTACGCCGAGAACGGCCCCAAGAACGGCCTGGGCGAGGATAGCAACAAGCGCCTGGAACAGTACATGCAGGTGACCCGGGCGGTCGCCAAGGATAACGGGGTGCTGCTGGTCGAGCACTTCGCCCACTGGCTGGCACAGCGGGCCAAGGGCATCAAGTTGGCGCCGTGGACGACCGACGGCTACCATCCCAGCCCACTTGGCCATGCAGACATGGCCCATCGCATCGTGCAGACGCTCTTGCCGCACATGCAGCGGCTCGCGGATAAACACCAGGCATGGGACGAGCAGACCCCCTATCGCCTGCAGCTCGATGCACTGGCGCACGGCTATGATGGCGTGAAGTGCTGGGTACACCCGCGTGCGGGCATGATTCCAGCGAAAACAAATGCACCGGCCGCTGTCGTCTTGACCATGCAGAAGCTGCTGCTCAAGGGAAGCGACGTTTTCGACGCCCTGTGCGACCTGCGCTCGGATGACCTGGGCAAGACCTGGTCGGCGATCCGCGAGCACGGCAAGGCGCTCGGCCGCCGGGACGAACCGGGCGGCGTGATCGTCGCCGCCTGCGATTTCACGCCCAAGTGGCACGCCAAGACGGGCAAACTCCTCGGCACCGGCCAGACCGTCCGTTACCTCAACAACAAGGTGATGGAGAAACGGCAGCGCGAAACCTGCTACGCCGTCTATGATGAAAAGACCAGAGAGTGGTCGGCCTGGCAGGTGCTCAAGATGCCCGACCACCCGAAGTTCTACGCCGCCGGCGCCGGCAGCGTGCAGCGGGTCGACCTCGCCAACGGTGATATCCTGCTGCCCATTTACTTCAAGGGCAAGGAAGACCCATTCTACCGGGTGACGGTCGTCCGCTGCTCGTTCGATGGCACGACACTGAAATACCTCGAACACGGCGACGAGTTCGAGATGAATGGCGGCCGCGGCCTGTTCGAGCCGTCGCTGACGCGCTTCGCCGGCAAGTATTATCTCACCATGCGCAACGAGAGCGCCGGCTACGTCTGCATGGGCGACGACGGCCTGCACTTCGGCAAGCCCCGGCGCTGGCACTGGGACGACAGCACAGACCTGGGCACCTACAACACGCAGCAGCACTGGGTGACGCACGCCGACGCGCTGTACCTCGCCTACACGCGCAAGGGGTCGCACAACGACCACGTCTTCCGCCACCGGGCGCCGCTCTTCATCGCCCAAATCGACGCGGCCAAGTTGCACGTGCTCAAGCACACTGAGCGCATCGCCGTGCCCGAGCGCGGCGCCCGCCTGGGCAATTTCGCCGTCGTCGATGTCGGCGCCAACGAAACCTGGATCACGGTGGCCGAATGGATGCAAACCTGGCCCCCCAACTTCATCATCCGCCCGGACAATCTTTACGGCGCCGACAACAGCGTCTACGCCGCCCGCCTCCGCTGGACCAGGCCGAACACGACGTGGAACGAGCGCTAGGCGCCGTTTGGTTTAGCCGCGACTCGCAGGGAGCGCGGGAGGAGAGTACAGACATGCTGGCATCGCCGACGCGTCTCATCGCCGGCTGGCTTTGTGGCCTGGTCCTGAGCAGCTTCACACTGCAAGCGCACAGCGAAACCGCCGACCTGGCCGAACAGGCCCGCGCCATTCACCGTGAGGCCCCCGTCTTCGACGGCCACAACGATCTGCCCTGGAAGCTGCGTGAGAAGACCGACCTCTTCTTCAAGAAATACGACATCACGCGGCCGCAATCGGACCTGCACACCGATATCCCCCGCCTGCGCAAGGGAGGCGTCGGCGCGCAGTTCTGGTCCGCGTACGTCCCTGCCGACAGCGCCAGGAGCGGTACCGCAGTCAAGCTCACGCTCGAGCAGATCGACGTCATCCACCGCCTAGTGCGCTCCTATCCCGATACCTTCGCCATGGCTTACACGGCCGACGACGTCGCCCGCATTCGCAAGGAAGGCAAGATCGCCTCGCTGATCGGCATCGAGGGCGGCCATTCCATCGACAACTCTCTCGGCGTTCTGCGCATGCTTTACGCGCTCGGCGCCCGTTACCTGACGCTGACGCACTCGGAGAATCTTGACTGGGCTGACTCCGCCACCGACAAGCCGAGGCACGGCGGCCTCACACCCTTTGGTGAAAAGGTCGTGCTGGAAATGAATCGCCTGGGCATGCTCGTCGATATCTCGCATGTCTCGGCCGACACGATGCGGCATGTGCTGCGCATCGCCAAGGCGCCGGTGATCGCGTCGCACTCATCGGCCTTCGCCCTGGCCCAGCACCCGCGCAATGTGCCCGACGACGTGCTCCGCCTGGTGACCAAGAACGGCGGCGTCATCATGGTCAATTTCTATTCCGGCTTCGTCGTCCCCGAGGGGGCCAGAGCCATGAAGGAAATCTTCCAGGTCGGCCGCGAGTTGAAAAAGAAGTATCCCAACGAGCGCGACTTCCAGGAAGCGTACGCCGCCTGGAAGAAGGCCAATCCGTTTCCGCGCGGCAACGTCGGTACCGTCGTCGATCACATCGAGCACATCATCAAGACCGCCGGCATCGACCACGTCGGCCTCGGCTCCGATTTCGACGGCATCAGCACCGCCCCGGAACAACTCGACGACGTCTCGTGCTACCCCAACATCACGCAGGAAATGCTCAAGCGCGGCCACAAGCGCGACGCCATCCTCAAGGTCCTCGGCGGCAATGCCGTGCGCGTGCTGCGCGCCGCGGAGGCAGTGGCAGAGAGATGAGCGCTTCAGCGGCGCCCCAATTATATAGCCGGCGAGCTTGCCCGTCGGAGAAGTGGCTTGGCCGCGGCGACTGTGCAGTCCACGGCGAGCAAGCTCGCCGGCTAGATGGAGCGCTGGCTGCGCGTCGCAGTTTTGCGTAGAAACTCTGCCACGCAGCGGGCCAGCACCTCGCCTTGCTCGGTGCACTCGTTGAGAGCGACACCGCGGTAGGCATTGCCGGCGAGGAACAAGCCCGGGTGGCGTAGCAGCCGTTGATCGATCCACGCGACACGGTCGAGGTGCCCGAGCACGTACTGCGGAATCGCCCGGTCCCAGCGAATGATTTCGTGGAAGATCGGCTCGGCGACGATGCCCATGGCCAGGCCCAGTTCCTTGCGGACGGCCGCAAGCAAGCGCGTGTCGTCCCAGCCGACGACATCGGGCCGATGCCAGCCGCCGCACATGGCCCGCAGGAGCACCGCGCCCGCCGGCGCCCGGCCGGGAAAGATTGACGAGCACCACTGCACGCCGAGGACATCGCGGCGTGTCCGCTGCGGCGCGATGAAGCCGAAGCCGGCGAGTGCTCCGGGCACATCTGCCTGGCGGAACCCCAGGGCGACGACGGCAACCCGATTGTACGGAATCGCCGCAATCTTCTGCGCCAACTCCGCATCCAGGTCGGCAAGTTGCACAGCCTGCTGATGGGCGGGGCAAGCCAAAACCAGAGCGTCAGCGGGCCAGCGCTCCCTGCCCTCGCTGGCGACAATCCAGCAACCGTCCGCCGACTTTTCGATGCGGCTCACACACGCGCCAAAGATCGGCGGCTTCTTGAGCCGATCGCGGAGGCCCTCCACCAGAACGCGCAGCCCTCCCGGGAACGACCACATCTTGCCGGGACGCTGGTAGGGTTCGCCGCGGGCCGTGGCCTCGGCGCGGCGCTGGCGTGCCGTCCTGGCCAGGCCCTTGAGGATGCTGCCGTGCGTGCGCTCGAGCGCTGCGATGCGCGGAAACGATGCCGGCATGCTCAGCAGCCTGGGATCGCCCGCATAGATGCCGGTGACGAGGGCGTCGGCAAATACGGCGGCCACTTCGGCGCCGACGCGGCGGCGGGCGAAGGCGTCGATGCTTTCGTCGCCGACGCCCTTTTTCGCTGCCCGAAAACGCTCCCAGAAAAGTCCCAGCTTCGCCCGCCAGCTCAGCAGGTCGCTGCCCAAGAAACTCATCATGCTATTGGGCAGAAGCTTCAGCTTGCCCTCGACGAAGAGGTAACGGTTCGTGGACGCAGCGGCACTCGCCTCGACAAGCTGGTCGCCCACACAAAGATCCTGGCACAGCTTCTTGGTATCGGGCTTGGTATCGAGAAATCCGTTCGGCCCGGTCTCCACCTGGAAACCATCGCGGCGAATGGTCCAGGCGGTGCCGCCGGGCCGGTCGTTCTGCTCAAGGATGGTGATGTCTGCGTCAGGCACGACCTGCTGTAGCCGCACCGCTACCGTCAGTCCCGAAATGCCAGCACCCACAATGAGGATTCTTTTCATGTCGGAAGGTAGGGTGATGAACAGGAGCGACAGGATGACTGGATGACAAAGATTGAGGCGACGACCCTCTCGTCATCTTGTCATCCAGTCATCTTGTCATCCAGTCATGTCCTCATCCAGGATTCGAGTCATTTTGCGGGAAACACGTGGCCCGCGACTTCCATGGGGATGGCGTACAGCGATGTGCGCGCCGTCACGTAGAGGGTCTTGTTGTCCGGGCCGGCGAAGGTGACGTTGGCGGGCTGCTCGGGCAGGCTGATGATACCGAGGAGTTTGCCGGCGGGACTGAACACCTGCAAGCCGAGGGCGGACGTGATGTAGAGGTTGCCCTTGGAATCGAGGGTGAGACCGTCGCCGCCTCCGCCCTGTTTGCCCTTGGGCTGCTGCAAGGTGCAAAACACTTTGCCCTTGCCGATCTTACCGAGAGCCTGGACCGGGTAAGCCATCATCTCTGCCTGGCCGGAGGGAATGACGTAAAGCGTTTTTTCATCGGCGGAAAGGATGACGCCGTTGGGATTGGGCAGGTTGTCGATGAGCCGGGTCACCTCTCCCTTGGCCGAGACGTAGTAGACGCCGAGCTTGTCTTGCGGCTTCGGATCGGGAGCGCGGAAGCTGGGGTCGGTGAAATAGACGCCGCCGGCCTTGTCGAGCACCAGGTCGTTGGGGGCGTTGAAGCGCTTGCCGTCGTACTTGTCGGCGATAATGCGGCGGGCCTTGTTCTGGAGGTTGAAGGCGACGATGGCGCCGTCCATTTCGCAGGCCACCAGCTCATTCTGACCGTTAACCATGAGACCGTTGGTGTGATTGGTCTTCTCGATGAAAACAGAAAGCTGCCCCCTGGAATCGACCTTGTAAATCTTCTCCGCAGGAATGTCGCTGAAGTAGACATTGCCCTTGCTGTCGCCCGCAGGGCCCTCGGTGAACTTGAAATTGGAGTGCAGCTGCCTGACCGGGCCTACGGGGCCAAGGCCTTTGATCGGCTTCTGCCCTTCCCCAGCGTTCAGGGGCGTCAAGAAGCATCCAGCCAGCGATAGACTCCACAAGATGCGGCGAATCATGGCGCAACCTCCTGGGGACAAAAAATGAGATCTTCCAGGTAAGTAGCATAAGAGAATGCGCGAGGGTTAACCAGGGTCGGCTTGGCGCCCAGGTTCGGATGTACCATGCCGTCTCAGGCAAGCATCATCTCAAGTTCGGCCGCTGCTGCTGCAATCATGCGCTCCAGGCAACCCGGCGCCAGCACGGCGACCGATTCCTGGTAGATACCTTTGCCGTAGGCGTCGGCGGGGGGCAGGTAGCTGCAGCGCGAGCCGTGGGTGAGCGTGGCGATCACGAGGGGGTGCCGCGGAAAGCGCTGGCGCAGGGCGAGTTGAAAGGCCTGGTAGTATTCGCCTTCCACCCCAAGCCAGGCGGCGTCGCCCATGCGCCAGAGAGTGACCGGCATGGGGAAGGTGTCGCCTTCGGGCAGATAACGGACGCGCGTGAGTCGGCGGTTCATGCGCTCGATCATGGCATGGGCATCGCGGACGGCCAGGTCGTTACCGCGCTGGGTCGCCTGTGCCTCTTCCGCGTGCCAGTGCCGTAACTCTGCTTCGGTTTGCTCGCGCCTGGGCAAGTCGGCACGATAGGTCAGCGGCACGGTCAACGTCTTTTGCTTCCACACTTGCTGGCCGCGCAGGCTGGCGGCACCGAGCGCTTGATGCTTCCAGGCTCCGAGCGTCGCACCCGAGATTACCGGGCCCGTGTAGACAAACGCGCTCCCCGGCGGCGGCATGCTTTCGAGCACCGATAGCACCGCGTGCCCCAGTTGCCGGCCGTTGCGCTCCGCGACCCCGGTATCGCCGACAAAGCCCTCGCGCGGGCCGAGATCGCCGGAGGCTCCTTGCACGAACACGCACGGTTCGCCCGTCGCCTGCTCGACGACGTCGCGCATGGTGCCTGGGTAATCAGGGCTGATGAACGTGTTTTCCCAGGCGAGGGTCGTGGGATGGCACGCGTAATTGACCACCGTCGCCAGCGTTTGCTCGCTCTCGCCGGTGATGCGGGCCACCAGCACGGTATCGTCGGCAGGCGCCTGGGGATTGAAGCCGCACACGAACTGGCGCGTGTCTTCGTCCCAGAGATCGCGCTGGCCGGCGAGGGAACACCGGCCGGTGGCGTATGTGATCGTCGCCGGTCGCGTTTTGGCGTCGGCGTCGTTGATGATGCGCGCCAGCCGGCGCGCCAGTTCCTCCAGGTAGGGGGCGATCATTTCGCCGCCGGGGCGATCGGTGCGCGTCGTGTCCATGAGTCCGGCCGCATGGGTGTGGGAAAAGGTGACCGCGATCTGCGTTCTGGGAAAGGAAGTCGCACCGGCCAGGTGCTCCATCAGGGACGCCATTTCCTTGCCCCACAGCAGGCAATGGTCGACGGCCACGAAGACCTGGGCGCCGTCGCCCTGGAGCGGCCGAAACACCATGGCACTCGCCGACAGCGGCTGATGCACGCCCGTGGCGCGTTCGTGCGTGGCCGCCCCCCACATGCGATGATAGATGCCAACCGGCGGCGTGATATCGCACCGCGCCAAACCGAACCGGCATATACTTTGCGGCGTCTCGAACTTCAACATGTTTCTTCTCCGTGTAGCCGCGACTTGCGATCGCATGGGATCCGATCAGCGGTCCCCGTCGGCCGCGGCAAAACCAGCGCGCCGGTGCGGCGTTTCAAGACTGCTCGCGAACTCTTACGAGGGACCAGCAGACCCCGGCGCCGCCGTACAGGGCGGCCGCGAACAGCAAAGCGTCGTTCCAGCTTGTTTGTCGCACGAGCCAGCCCAAGCCCACAGGTAGCAAAGTGGCGCCGACATTGCCTGCCGTGTTCATGATGCTGAAGACCGTGGCGATGTGCTTGCCGCCCATATCGATGGTCACGGTGTAGGCCGCCGCCCCTGACAAACCAGAGCAGAACGTACTCGCGGTGATCAGGGCGATGGTGGGAACCACGTCGGCGGGCAGGTAGGCGAGCGTGAGAAATAGTCCCGCGCCGAGAACCCCGACCACGCCCATCCCCTTGCGACTCAACGTGGCATTGCCCGTGCGCCGCATGATCGCATCCATGGCCAGGCCACCCGTGACGCTGCCGAAGACGACGCCCAGGAGCGGAACGCTCGTCCAGAAGCCGGATTCAGACTCCCCCACGCCGCGGGCCTTCTGCAAAAACGTGGGAAACAGCGTCGTGTAGAAGATGTACGCCGACGCCCGAAAGAACTGCTGCCCGCTCACCAGTCCCAGTTGCACGAGAAAAAAAAGATCGAGCCCGCCTGACTGCTGAGGGAGATGGGCGTCTGCACCTGCGTTCCCCTCACCCTGCCCTCTCCCCAAAGGGGAGGGGGTGTCAGCATTCTTTTTCCCCACGGGGGAGTGGATGTTTTCTTGTCCCCTCTCCCCCTCGGGCAGAGAGGCCGGGGGTGAGGCGTTGTCCCGCGCGGCGTCGCCCTCGATCCAGCGCCGTTCCTCGTCGTTGACCCACGAATGCTCCTGCGGCCGATCGCGGAACCAAAGGAAGAAGCCGATGGCGAAGATTGCGCCTGGGCCGGCGAGCATCGGCAAGACACCCTGCCACGGCAACAGCAACAGCAGCAAGCCCATGAGCGACGTCGCCAGCGCGCCGCCCACCGACATGAAGCTGCCCAAAAGGCCATTGGGAAACGCCCGCTCGCTCCTGGGAAACCAGCAGGAGAAGGTCTTTACGCAGCACGGAAAGATGCCGGCCTGGGCCATGCCGTTGACGATCTGCATGGTAATCAGCCAGGCGAAGCCGTCGGCCAGGCTCATGAGGCCCGTGGCCGTCGACCAGAGCAGCATGAAAATGGTCAGGCTCCGGCGCGTGCCGAAGCGGTCGCCAATCCAGCCGCCCGGAATCTGGAACACGGCGTAACCGAGGAAGAACGCACTGAGCACCGTTTCCATCTGGGCGGCGTCGAGGCCGAGGTCGCTCTGAATGGTTTGCTTGGGCACGCTCAGGCAGCCACGGTGGATGTAGGCGATGACGGCCGCCGTGCACAGTGCACCCAGCACCACGTATCGTGTTCGCGTTGGTCGTGCCGCACGCATGATGGCTCAACACAAAAAGCACCCGTGCCCGCGGCGCGACGCCTGCGGGATCGTCATGGCCGATTTCTCTTTTGCTCTGCTGGCGAGTCCGGGGTATTCTAACCGGTGCCTTGTGGTTCCTCATGCTAATTCTCCGAAAAAA
>Ga0070741_10017239_pt1 | contig 11895 bp, 13 predicted proteins | sample Coa_R1_4_FD_66440 | JGI IMG/M metagenome (GOLD analysis project Ga0070741, IMG submission 66440) | Surface soil microbial communities from Centralia Pennsylvania, which are recovering from an underground coalmine fire - Coalmine... | ecosystem: Environmental > Terrestrial > Soil > Unclassified ...
ACGGGTTGACGACGATCCCATGCCGTTGTTCGGCAAGATGGTCGAGTCCGATCGCTCCGAGGTTCGCCATGGGCGGTCAGGGATGAGGCGTCTCGAGCCCGATCCAGTTGAACGCCACGGTTTGGGGCGACCCGATCCCGTTGTTCAGGAGTTCCACGGTGTAGGTAATGTTCGTGTTGGGGTCGGTGAACGTATCCACGCCCGGGCTGAGCGTCGCGCTCGTCGTATGCTGCAGTGTCAGAAAGCCGGTGAGCGCCCCCCGGATACTCCCGCCGACGCCGCCCTCCGCGATTTCGACCGGCCGCAGGATCAGCTTGCCGTCCGGCCCGTTGGGGTACGCCGGCCAGTCGGTGCCGGTTGTGCTCGCGACCAGCTGCGGGGGCCGCGCCAACGGCGTCGAGCCTCCGGACCCGGTGTAGGCCCGCTGGACGTAATTCCCGCTGGACGCGGCGAGGGTCAGGCTCGCCGTCTGGAACGAAGTCTGGTTGTTCCCGGACGATTGGTTCAGGCAGCCCACGATCACCCAGCCCCACGCATCATTGACGACGTAGGAATTGTGCTTCTGGACCGTCCAGCCCGTCGCCCCGCCCGAGAGCCCGGTCGTTTCGGCGTAGAACATCCCCACCGCGGCATCGCGCGATACGAACATGTGGACCTTGCGGGCAGTGCCGTCGGCCGTTGCCGACTTCCGGATGGCGATGCCCTGGGTCAGTTGGGCGACGGTGGGCGTGCCGTTGGTGCCGGTATGGAGGGCCGCGTCCCAGGACTCCCATAACCGGGTGGCCGCATAGTTGGCCCCGAATCCGTGTGTCGCCGTGTTATCGATGACATCGAGGTAGACCGGCGAGGCGCCGTCCTCCCCGATGGTCTTGAAGACCTTCCGGTTCGTGCCGGCGGCGTCATCGAAGATGGTCCAGTTGACGACGCAGAAGTTGCAGGTCGGGGTGATGCTCGGCGTGGTGGTCGTCGTGATGCGGATGTGGTACATCGACGGCCCGCCGTTGACGGCGTTCTTGGCCCAGCCCGTCAGGGCCCCGATCGTCCACGTGATCTCGCCGCTCTGCGTGAGGGCCTCGGTCCCGTCGTCGTCGACCGTGAAGCCGACCCAGGTCGAGCCGTTCCAGTAGGCGTAGCTCAGCGTGCAGCCCGCCCCGACCGCGGCGAGGTTCACCCGGATCGCGGAGAACTTGTCGTCCGAGCCCACGTACCACTCGTCGCTGGTCCCGCTCAGGAGATTGAACGCCGTCCCCCCCTCGGTCCGGGCCTCACCACTCCGATCGGTGAAGCCCCCGGCATTGATCAGCACCTCGCCCACGCAGAGCACGCGGCTCAGATAGGTCAGGAGAGCGCCATCCTGCCCCGCGATCGTGACATTCGTGATGAGCTGCTTCATGGGTCGGCTCTCCTCAGACCATCCGCCGCCATCGGACGGTGGTCGGGCCGCGTTCGAGGTTCGGGGCCAGGCTCTCGGTCAGGGCGCGATCGGGTGTGAGGCAGACGACCTGCGCGAGCCATGCCGCGGGGCTCGCGCTCCGCCGGAAGGGCAACCCCGTTGGGTGGTAGAGGTAGTGCACCCGGCCCCCGATCACCTGCCCGGCCACTGTCTCGACCGGCCCCTCGGCCGGCCACGCCGGCGTCACGCGCCCGAGTGCGGCCGCCAGCAATTCGGCGTTGGCCTCGCTCATGGCTGGCCACCCCGCTTCCAGGTCCTCGCCGCGGTGCGGCCGCGCCACGCCCAGCACGCGGCCGTAGACCGGGTCGGTCGGACAGAGCGTCCGGGGTCCGAGATACCAGCCGCCGCCAATCACCGGGGCCCGTGTCGCGCCGGTGAGATAGATGGACCAGGCGCGCTTCGCGACCGCCGTCCACTCCGCGGCCCAGTCCTGGCCGGACGGCCCCATCAGGTCGCCGCTGGCGAGCGCCTTCGGGAACGGCGCCCCCACGCTGGTCCAATTGGTCGCCCCGTCAGCCGACCACTGCACGTCGACCGTCACGCCGGCCGCGACCAGGAGATCGGCGCGCGGGAGCACCAGGGTATCGGGCGCGGCCGTCTTCCCGATTCCGGCATCGTAGGCGAGCCGCTGCGCCGCCGTGCTGGTCGCCTGCCAAAGCCAGTGCCGGTTGCCCGACTCGAGGAGCAACGCCGGAAACCCGCTGGCCTCACTGGTCGCCACGAGCGTCAGGGTCAGGCCCAGGTGATCGGCCAGGATACGGAGAGTCTCGGTCGCCATCTCAGGCCCAGGCATCCCCGCGCGGCCGCTGACTGCCGCGCGTCGCGAGCTGGCGGAGGAGCGCGTTCTGCTCGCGGAGGAGCGCGTTCTGCTCGCGCATCATGGCCCGGTCCTCGGGGTCCGGCTGCGTGACCGCCAGGATGGGGCCGTCGCCGTGACGGCCCCCAGATCGGACTCCCGCGAGCGCCATGTCCGGGTCCGCGTTGAAGCGCTCGAGGAAACCCGGATACCGCGCCGCCGCCGGAGCCTGGACCACGTACTCCCCGCCGTCCAAGAGCGCCGGCACGTGGTCCGCGCCCCAGGTACCGCCTGGCACCCAGGCCCCGCCCGCCGCCGTGATCCAGCCGCCCGCCAGGAGGCGCGCGTGAATCCAGCCGCCGTGCAGTCGGCTGTCCTGGGGCTCCGGAGCCCCGCCCCCCGGGACATTCGGCGCCGGGCCGACGTTGAAGGTGACCGGGATGGTGATCTCGGTCTCGGCCATCTGCTGGATCAGGCCGAGGAGCCCGTCCGCCGCCTCCTGGCCGAGCCCGAGCGCATCGACCGCGCCCATAACCGCGTCGGTGAACGCAGGCCCGTACTGTCCGGCCAGGGCCCCGAACGCGCCCTGGAGCTGATCGGCCGGGGCAGTCCCGCCGGCGAGCGCCACAGCGAACCCCTGCGCGGCCTCCGCCATCGTCCGGGTCTGCTCCCCGCCAGTCGTGAGCGACTGGGTGACCCCGTCGAGCGTGGTCTGCGTGGTCGTCGTCGCGTCGGCGGTCTGCTGAAACGCTTGGGCGCTCGCCAGGGCGTTCTGCACGAGCTGCACGGCGTTATCGGTCGACAGCCCCAGGCTGCGCTCGATCGCCTCGACGATCGCCTGGAGCGCGCCGAAGTTGCCTTGGGCCTGCTCAAGCTGCGCGGTGAGTCCCTGGAATGCCGGGCCCGAGAGATTCGCCGTGCCGGGGATCGCGGTCATGAGCGCGGCGGCTTGCCGCTGGAAGAGGCCCTGCTCCTCCTGGGCGAGCGCCGTGAGCCGATCGCCCGCGTCGCCGCCACCGCCGAGCTCCGGCGCGGCGAAGGGCGTCACGGTCGCCTGGCCGGCGATGATCGCCTGGACCTGCTGCTGCGCCGCGGCGCGCACGGCCGCGGTCTGTTGCGCAATGACCTGGACAACCGCCTCCGCATTGTCCCCGTAGATCTTCTTGATGCGCTCCAGTGTGTACGGCGAAATGTTGTTCGGGTCGATGTCCATCAACGGGGCATTCGGCGCGCCGAACGGCATGCCTTCGTGGAATCCGCCTCCGGACTGGAACCGGCCGAACTGCTGCACGGCCTCGACGCCCGTGAGGATGGCGGCGCTGAGCTGATCCCCGAGCGGAATGCCCTGCGCGAGCTGCTGCTGGAACTGGCCCATCTGCTGGACGTTCTTCGCGAGGACCGCGTCGAATGGCGTCTTCCGGTTGGTCAGATACGCGGCCAGGAACAGCGCCACCGGCGCCGCGAGCGCCAGGAAGGGCACGGCCGGAGCCATGGCCGTACCCGTCGCCGCCGACCCGCTGCCGCCGGCGGCGGTCCCGGCCCCCAGGGCAGCCGCCGTGGCTCCGCCTTCCGCCCCCGTCAGCGCCGCCGCCGCCCCGGCCTCGGTCGCACCGGTGAAGACGAAGCCGCCGCCCGCCGCCGTCGCCCCGGTGGTCCCGAACCCCATGGACAGGGCCGATGTGTCCGCGACCGCCGGGGTGATGGTGGTGCCCGTCGTCGCTGCCACCGGGGGGGCCGCGCCCGTCACGAGATCGACCGCGTAGTTCCAGACGGCCTGGCTCAAGCTCGTGGTCGAGCCCCCGCTGATCCACGACGCGAGCTTGCTGGTGATCACCGACGTCGCCAAGCTCGTTCCGAGATTCGTGACCGTATTCCCCGCCGAGGACCCCGTGCTGCCCACATTCACGCCGCCCACCGTGACCCCGCCGCCGCTTCCGCCCCCGCCGACATTGATCGAGACGCCGCCGCCGCCGACGTCCATGCCCAAGAGCTCGAAGAACAGCTTGACGGCCTCGCTCGCGAGGAACGAGGCGAGCAGGTCGATGAGCTTGTCGAGAAAGGCCTTCCAGGCATTCTTCAGCCCATCGAGATCACCGTGAAAGAGCGACACGAAGGAGTCCTTGAAGGCATCGTGGAGCCCGGTGAACACCGTGACGGCCGCCTGCTGGACCTCCTGGAAGAACGTGGGGAGCTGGAGCAATTCCATCTGGAGCGTCCCCACGAACACGCCCCAGGCGTCGCCCGAGAGCTGCGCCGCGGCGACCTGCGTCCGGGCTACCGCGAGCGCCGACCGCTGACCGGCCGTGGCCAGTTGCTCCATCGCGGCCGCGATCTCGTGCTGCTTCGCGATCACCAGCTCGGTCTCGGCCGCCAAGCCCGTCCGCAGCTCCGCGAGCCGCTTGTCGAGCGAGGCCCGGAAGATCTGAAGCCGGACCGCCTCCCGCTGCGCGTCCGATCCGACGTCGGCGTCCAGGAACTCCTGGCGGGCCCGGATGTAGTCCTGGAGCGCGGCGAGTTGGACCGCGCCGCTCTCGTCCGCGAGAGACTTCTGGACGTCCAGGATCCGGCCACGCTGCGCGGCCGCGGCGTCGATCTGGCCCTGCGCGAACGCGACCTCCGCGCCCTCGCCCGCGCCGGCCATCGCGACCTCGAGCTCGGCACGCATCTGCTCGACCGCCTTGAGCCGCGCCTCCTCGGCCTGCCGGAACAGCGCGGTCTCCTGCTCGGGGTTGATCCCGGCGGTCGTGATCTCTGCGCCCGCCGCGATGGCATCCTTCTGCTGCTCGAAGCTCTGCTCCAGGCTCGCGAGCCCGAGGTCGGTGATCTCCTTCCGGAGCGCGACGAAGCGTTTCAGCGCCTCCTCGCTCTTGCCGGTCAGCGGCTCCAGTTGCCCGGCCAGGCGGTTGAGCCCCGCCGCGTACTGATCGGCCCCGATCCGGCCGGCGTCCAGGTCCGCCCGGAGCTTGAGCTGGGCGAGGTCGACGTCGTGGAGGGCTTGCTTGACCGGGTCGACCAGGGCCGGCTTCGGCAGGATCGCGGCCGCCGTGCGGTCGACGGGGCCGGCGGCACCTTCGCGGCTCCCGCGGGTCGCGTCCCCGGCGGCCGCCTGCGTCCGGATGATCTCGTCCTGAACCGCCTTCAACCGGTCCAGGAGCCCCTGGGCCCCGGGGTTGTCCTGGAGCTGCTTGACCAGCATGGCCTGCTCGGCCAGGAGGTCGTTGAGCTTCTGCTGGTCGGTGACGCCGGACCGTATCCCGGCGTCCATGGCCTCGTAGCCCTTCTTCGCCACGACCGCCAGGGTGACGAGCGCGGTGATCGCGGCGAAGGCCGGGTGCGCGGCGATCAGCCCGAGCGCCCCGACGACCCCGACCCGCAGCAGTGTGACGAGCCCGCCGATCGCCGCGAGCGTCGTCGCGGCCCCGAGTCCGTAGAGCGCGATCGACGCCGCCTTGGCCGCGGCCTCCGTCCCGAGCAGGCTGCGGGTCAGCTCCGCGACCGGGCTGACGAGTCCATGGATCGCATCCACCGCGGTCTTGCCGCCGTCCGCGAAGCTCATCAGGGCGGTCTTGACCCCGTCCAGGGCCGGCTTGAGATCCCCGACCCAGCGCAGCACCGCCACCTGAGCATCGACCAGGGCCTTGCCGATGTCCTCCTTGAACTGCTTCCACTCGGCCCCGGCCCGCTCGATGATCTCCCGCTGCGTCAGGGCCTCGGTCGAGAGCGCGTGGACGAGCGGGGCCCCTTTCTCGGCCACGGCGTTGAAGAGCGCCTGAGCCCGCCCAGCGATCGTCAAGGCATCCGCGGACGTCCCGGTCGACTGCGCGTACTTCTGCATCGCGTCGTCCAGGTCGATCACGATGCCCATTTGCTTGAGCGCGCGGGTCTGCTGGTTGGCGATCGCCTCCGTGATCGCGTTGAACGCCGTCGAGACGTCCGTCCCCATCACCTTCGCGGACTGCCGGGCGATCTCCATGAGCCGGACGATCTGCGTGGGATCGAGGCCTTCCTGCATCGCCCGGACGGCGGCCTGCATGACGTCGGACTCGTTCAGGATGCCGCCGCTGACCCGCTGGAGGCTCCGCAGCAGCTCGTCCCCCGAGATCCCGACCGCGCGGGTCATGGCGGCGAACGCGGCCTCCTGCGTCTTGGCCTCCAGGCCGAGCTGGCGGGACTCGCTGATGAACTGCCGGATCTTGCCGATCCCCTCCTCGAAGCCGCGGGCCAGGCTGAAGCCGGTGAAGGCCTCCAGCACGCGCTTCGCCGTCTCGGGGACGCGCCCGAGCTCCCGGTCGAACGTCTGCGTGGTGCGGGTCGCGGACTGAAAGCCGGACTCGGCCCGCCGGGTCATCGCCTCCAGTTGCGCGAACGCCCGGGCGACGGGCCCGACGTCGAGCCCGAGCGAGCCCTGGAGCTCCCCGACGTTCATGCGACCGGCCGTCCGTGCGGGTCGAGCAGAACCGCGGGCGCGTCGGGCCGCCGGTCCTCCCCGCCAAGGATGCGGGTCCAGAGCGCGGCCCGCATCACCTGCTCCTCCGGCGTCTGCTCACGGGTCGCGGCGGCGCGCCGCATGAGCGTGCGGCCCCGCCCGAACTCCCGGCCCAGCAGCCGCCGGACGGTCATGGGCGACTTCATGAACCCGGCCGCGTTCATGAGATGCGCGACGATCCAGGCCGTCCGATCCCAGAGATGATCGAGCCGCGCGAGCGCCGCGGCTTGCATGCGCTCGAACTCGCGCGGGGTCAGCCGCTCGAAGTCCCATGGCAGCAGGCCGCAGAGCTCGTAGGCCACGGGCTCGAGCTCCTCCTCGATCAGCTCACCGAGGAATCGGCCGGCGTCGAAGGGCGCGCCGGCGCCGGGGCAGCGTCGCCGTCGGGCGTCGGCTCCGGCCGGACCAGGAGCCCGGACGCTAGCAGGGCCTCGACCACCGGGGCATTCAGCGCCGTCACCGACTGCTCGGCCACGAAGGCCTCGATCGCGTCCTCGAGCTTCCGGATCGTGAGGCCGGCGTGCTGTCGCCGCAGGACCGGCCAGAGCAGCAGCACGAGCTGGTCGATCGTGAACATCGACCGCTGCGCCACGATCACCGACAGCAGCGGCTTGTCGATCCCGCGCTCGGCCTCCCGGAGCTCCCGGAAGCCATACCGCAGCTCGTAGGTCCGTCCACCCAGCTCTACCGTCGTCGCCATCGTCGGGGCCGTCCTCTCCTGCGCCGTCGGGGCGCGTCAGGGCCCGTGCATCACGGGGCCGACCCGGGCCGGGCTTACGCCAGGGTCGGCGGGTTGATGATCTTGAGCCGGACCGACGCGGTCATGACGTTGTCGACCGGCTCCTTGAGCTGGAAGCCGATCACCTGGCAGCGGAGCGTCCAGGTCGGCGACCCGCCCGGGAACACGAACTGGTAGTTGCGCTCGGTCCGGTTCTGGATATCCGCCACCAGGCCGGCGCTCGCGCTGTGCGTCGGATCGGTCGGGAGGAAGTTGATATCGAAGGACAGCTCGCCGGGGTCGATGATGTTCGACTTGAACTCCCGGAAGTTGCCGACCGTCGAGTGCGTGGTGACGTCGATCACGTCCCCCGTGAAGTTGGGGCCGTCGATCGACCGAACCTCCGCGATGGTCGTGAAGACCTCGGGAGAGCCCCCGTCGCCCCGCTTGATCAGGGTGCCCTTCGCATGGATGGCCTGGGACATGGCTCAGCCTCCTTCGTCGTCGGCCGGGCCCGCATCCCGCCGGAGAATCTGCACCGTTCCGAGCACGTTCCACTCGCGGCAGCCCGGGCAGGGCCAGGCGAACCGCGTCCCGGGCCGGATCGCGCCCGCGTCCATCCGGGCGATTACGCGGCCGCAGTTGAGACAGCGGACCGGGACCGGCGGGAGCTGGTCCCGCCGGTCCGCCACCGCGAGGGGAAGGATCAGGGTCATGCGCCGCCGTCTTAGGCGTCGGTCCCGAGCAGCACCACGTCATAGGTGACTGACGTGCCCGCCCCACCGTTGGTCACGGTGATGAGATCCCCCGTGGCCGGCGTGACGGCCTTACCGGCGCCCGTCGGGGCGGCCCAGAGGAAGAACTCGCCCGGCCCGAGCGCGATCCCGTCCGACGCCGCCAGAAAGAGTGGCACGCCGTTCGTCGCCGGCCGGGTGATCTGCACCGCGTTGGTGTTCCCGGCCGCGGCCCGGAAGAAGACGCCCTTGAGCTTCACGAACGTCAGGAGCGCCCCGTAGATATCGGCCAGGACGCCGGCCAGGTCGAGGTCCTCGGTGGCCGAGGCCCCGAGCGTGCGCTGGTCCGCGAACAAGACGTTCGCCTGCCCGCCCCCAGTCCCGTTCAGCACCGTCCAGGCCGACGAGATCACCAGCGGCAGGGACGCGTCCACGAAGTCCCCGGCCTTGACGTGCGTCAGCTTCAGATCCGCGGCCACGGTCCCGGACAGGCTCATGCCGTCCCTCCTCTCACGCGGCGCTACGCCGCTTCATGACCTGCACATTGAACCCCCACTTCACGCGCCCGTTCCCCGCCGGCCCCATGTCGAACGGCGTCTGGAGCCCCTGGACCCGCAGGTAGGCGGTCCCATTCAGGAGCCGGTTGGTGATCCCCGTCAGGGCGTCCCAGGCGGCCCAGGCGAGCGTCCGCGCCGTCGCGGCGTCGTCCGCGTAGGCGGCGACCTGGACGCGAGGCTGCTCGATCGGCACCCAGCCGTCGTGGGTCTCGATCGGCGCCGCCCCCCCGTACTCGACCACCGCTACGGCCGGCCCGTTGCTCGGGAGCGCGGCGGCGCTCGCCCCAAACAGGGTGGTCCCGCGCGTCCCGACCCCCGCCGTTTCCAGCACCGCCAGCAGTTCCTCCGCGAGCACCGCCCCCTACTCCCCGATGATCTCGAGGACGGCCGGGATCTCGTGGACGTCCCCGTTCGTGGCGGTCGCCTGGCAGGTGACGTAGTAGCTCGTCCCCAGCACGCCTCCGGAGAGCTGGACCGAGACCTTCGGGGTCGCCAGCGCCGGCATCCCGACCGTGAGCCCGGCGTCGGCCGTGACGGTCGGCGTCCCGGTCAAGGTGGTCCCGGTCGCCAGCTCATCGGTGAAGTCGAACACGACCGTCTTGACCTCGCCGGCGCGTTTCCGCCAGTGATGGAGCGCCATCAGCAGGCCGTCCCCGTCGCGGGCGCGACCCCGGTCCCCGGCGTGGCCGACAGGCCCGTCCCCACCGCCAGGTCCTGCCCGGTCCCCGGCGCCACCATCGGCGAGGCATAGAACGTCGGCGCGGGCGCGGCCGTCGCGATCTGACTCAGGATCAACAGGGTCGGCATCTCAGCAGGCGACCTCGACCAGGAGCCCCGCCGTCGCCGGGCACGCGGCGGCCGGCGGCGCGGTCTCCGCGAGCGCCGCGTAGACGTTCGCGTTGTCCGAGTTCGCCCACGTCGGGTCACTGGCGTTACTGGTCCCGGTGAAGATCCGGAACTCGCCGCGGACCGCCATGTTGGTCGCGGCCTGCCCGCCGGCCGTCTGATTCCCGCCGAGCGCCGTGAAATTGGCCGTCGGCGTCAACGCCGTAGTGCTGTTGGTCTCCCCGGCGATGCACCGCACCCACAGATACTCGGCGGACGGCGGCGAGAGATTCATCGAGCTCGGGTCGGCGTTGTCGACCGCGAGCGTCGTGCTGGTCTGGACCGTCGCGCCGCCGCCAGCCCCCACCGTGAACGCCCAGGCGGTCGCCGCCGAGGCGTCGCGCGACGTATTGTTCGTGAAGCTGATCATGATGTTGGCGCCCGCGCTGAGCGTCGCGCCGGCCTTGACATACCAGAGCGAGGCGGTCGCCCCGGCCTGCGCCCCGGCCTGGCCGTTCGTGAACTCCGCGGCCTTCGTCCAGCTATTCCCGGCGTCGTCCACGACGCCGGAGACCGCGCCCTCGTCGCCGTCGGTCGTCTGGTTGTTGTCGACCGCCACGCACAGCACGCCGATGCGCCCCGCGTCGAGCTGGGCCGCGGTCGCGAGCGCCATCGACGACTTGTTCGCCGTCTTGTCCTGGACGGACCCGAGCGAGCCGACCGAGCCCCAGGCCGCCCAGGCCACCGGAGCTGGCAGGCCGCCCGCGAGGAATCCGGCCGTGAGCACGAGGAGCCTCGCCAGGCGTGTCATCGGTAGAGCACGTTGAGCGTCACGTCGTTCGCCGTCACGCTCCCCGTCCCGTCGCGGGTCGTCGTGATGCAAAACCCAATGCCGGTGCCGAAGGCGGCGCCGACCGGGATGACCACGTTGTTCCCGGCGCCTGTGCTGTTCCCGGGGATCCCGAAGGACGCCACGATCGCGCTGTTGCAGGTCGGCGTCCCCGCGGTGTTGTAGAGATGCACCCACCGGAGCGCCGTCGCCTCGTTCGTGATCGCGAGCCCGTAGACCTGGCCCGCCGATGCCTTGACGTTCGTGGCGTTCGTCGACGCGGCCGCCACCGTCCGGCTGATCGAGAGTCCGCCCGTCGTCGTCGGAAGTGGCGCGACGAGCCAGGGCGTCGTGTTCGCGGTGTTCCCCGGCTGGACCGTCCAGGTCCCGGACTGGGTCGCCGCGAGCGTGCCGGTCGAGTCCGACGCGACCGAGACCCGGAGCACCCCGGCCGCGGTCCCGTTCCCGGTCGGTGTCGTGCTGCCGGCGATCTGCGCCAGGTTGACGGACTGATTGGCCGCCAGGCTCGAATCATTCGACAGCGTGACCCGCGGGATACCGGCGCCGCTCGCGCCGGTCCCGGTGACGACGGCGGACCCGCCAAACTGCGAGACGTTGACCGGCGCGGTGGCGGAGAACGAGACGACCGAGACATGGAGTGCCCGCGTGTTGGCGTCGACGTCCTCCGCGGTGATCCCGCCGGGCGCGGCCGAGCTGCCCTTCTTCGCGCTCCAGACCTGGACGGACCCGGCCTGCGCCCACGCGGGCGCGGCCGGGGCGGCCAGGAGGAGCAGGAGCGCGAGCAGCCGGGCCGCGGCGCTCATGCTCAGTTTTCGGCCGCCCACGCGACCGACGCGCCGGTGGTCGACGCGATCACGAAGATCTGGTTCGCGTTGGCGACGGTCCCGCACCAGGTCGAGCCCGGCGTCAGCGGATAGCCCGTCGCCGTGGTCACGCCGGACGACGCCCCCACGAAGACGTCGATCGCGTTGGCGAGCAGCGCCTGGACGCAGACCCGCTTGGCGGCCTGCGAGGCAAGCGACGCCGCCGACGCCGTCACCGCCTGCTGTCCGGTCCCCCCGAATGCCCCGCCGCCCTGGAGGACGAGCCACGGCGTCGTGTTGGGCGTGTTGCCGGGCTGCACGGTCCAGGTGCCGGACTGCGAGACCGCCAGCGCGGACTGGTTCGAGGCGAGCGTCACCGGGATCGAGCCGGCCATCGTGGTTTGGCCCAGGAGCTCGACGCCGGCCGCCGTGCGGAGGTCCGCGTAGAGGATCCGGTTGGTCGACATCCTGGGCGCGCCCGCGCTGTTCTCCGCGACCGTGTTGGTCGCCGTGTCGTCGACGACGGCGCCCATGTTCGAGACCGCGGTCGTCCCGAACGTGAAGGCGCCCGCATCGGAGAACGATCCGCCTCCTGCGGTGCAGCCGGTGACGCAGTTGACCCGGATCGCGTTGTTCCCGGAGTCGCCGGGCTTCACGACGACGTCGCCGGTCG
>Ga0070741_10017240_pt1 | contig 11894 bp, 16 predicted proteins | sample Coa_R1_4_FD_66440 | JGI IMG/M metagenome (GOLD analysis project Ga0070741, IMG submission 66440) | Surface soil microbial communities from Centralia Pennsylvania, which are recovering from an underground coalmine fire - Coalmine... | ecosystem: Environmental > Terrestrial > Soil > Unclassified ...
AGCAGCGGGACCCGCCAGATCGCCTCGAGCACGATCGCCCGGCTCATCTTCGACTTCCCCCGCGCGCGATCCGAGAACGTGATCGGCACCTCGACGACACGGAGCCCGGCGCGCTTCGCGCGATACGTCGTCTCGATCTGGAACGCGTACCCCTTCGCCGTGATCGCGCCGAGGTCGATCGTCTCGAGCACCGTGCGCCGGAAGCACTTGAAGCCGCCCGTCGGGTCCTTCACGCCCATCCGCAGCCAGAGCTCGGTGTAGACCGATCCGCCCCGCGAGATCGCGCGGCGGACGAGCCCCCAGTCCGAGACGCCGCCGCCGGGCACGTACCGCGACCCGAGCACGAGGTCGGCGCCGCCTTCGGCCGCCGCGATCAGCCGCGGCACGTCGTTCGGGTCGTGCGAGAAGTCGCAGTCCATCTCCAGCACCAGCTCGGCGCCGTCGGCCAACGCGCGCTCGAACCCGGCGAGGTACGCCGGCCCGAGCCCGGCCTTCCGCTCCCGGTGGAGGACGTCCACGGCGCCCAGCTCGCCGGCGAGCCGGTCGGCGACCGCGCCGGTGCCGTCCGGCGACCCGTCGTCGACGACCAGGATCCGGTCGCCGTCCCGCAGCAGCGGCTGCAGGGCGCGCACCATCGGCTCAAGGTTCGCGAGCTCGTTGTACGTGGGCAGGCAGATCGTCGCGCGCAAGGCGGGGCCTATCATCGCTGCCGTGAATGAACTTCCGAGGAACGACGTGTTAGCGGAGCAGTTCGACCTGCTCGCCGACCTGATGGAGCTGAACGGCGGCGACAGCTTCCGCGTCGGCGCGTATCGCCGCGCGGCCACCCGCATCCGCGAGACGCCCACCTCGGTCGCGCAGCTCGCACTCGACGGCAAGGCGGTGCAGCTGCAGGACATCGGCAAGACGATCCAGGAGAAGATCGTCGAGGTCGTCGACGACGGCGAGATCCATGCGCTGACCAAGCGCAAGGCCGAGGTGCCGGCCGAGGTGGCCAAGTTCATGCGCCTGCCCGGCCTCGGCCCGAAGACCGCGCGGCGCATCTGGCAGGAGCTCGGCATCGTCACCGTCGCCGACCTGAAGACCGCCGCCGAGGGCGGTCAGCTGAAGGGCCACGCCGGGATCGGCCCCGGCACCGAGCAGAAGATCGCGACCGCGCTCTCGCAGCCTGAAGCCGCCGAGGGGCCCCGCCGTGCGCTGCTCGGCAACACGCTGCCGAAGCTGCGCGCCGTCGTCGAGGTGCTGCGCGAGCATCCGGCGAGCGTCGAGGTCGACCTCGCGGGCTCCGCGCGCCGCATGCGCGAGACCGTCCGCGACCTCGACATCATCGCGACCGCCGACGACCCGCAGGCGCTCGTCGACCACTTCACGTCGCTGAAGTGGGTCGTCGACGTGGCCGCGAAGGGACCGACCAAGGCAACCGTCGTCTCGCACGACGGGTTGCGCTTCGACCTGCGCGTCGTGCCGCCGGAGAGCTACGGGAACCTGCTGCAGCACTTCACCGGCTCGAAGAATCACAACGTCGCGTTGCGCGAAGACGCGGTGCGCAAGGGCTACTCCGTCTCCGAGTACTCCGTCACCGAGGTCGAGACGGGCGAGGAGCACAGCTTCGCGACCGAGGAGGAGGTCTACCGCTTCCTCGGCTACGACTGGATCCCGCCCGAGCTGCGCGAGGACGGCGGCGAGCTCGCCGCCGCGCGCAAGGGAGAGCTGCCGGCGCTCGTCGAGCTGAAGGACATCCGCGGCGACCTGCACACGCACACGACCTGGTCCGACGGCAAGGACACGCTCGAGGACATGGTCGCCGCCGCGATCGCGAAGGGCTACGCGTACTACGCGATCTGCGACCACGCGCAGCGGCTGCGCGGCGACCTGCTGCACCGTCAGTCGGAGGCGATCGACGCGCTGAACGAGCTGGTGGCGCCGTTCAGGATCCTGAAGGGCATCGAGGTGAACATCCGCGCCGACGGCTCGCTCGACGTCGCCGACGAGGATCTCGCCACGCGCGACTGGGTCGTCGCGTCGGTGCATTCGCGCTTCGACGACCATCCGACCGAGCGCGTGGTCGCCGCGATGGAGAGCCCGCACGTCGACTGCATCGGGCATCTCACCGGCCGCAAGATCGGCAAGCGTCCACCGTCGCCGATCGACGTCGAGCGCGTGATCGAGAAGGCGCTAGACACCGGCACGTTCCTGGAGATCAACTCCCAGCCGGACCGCCTCGACCTGAACGACGTACACGCGCGCGCTGCGCGCGAGGCGGGGCTGAAGCTGGTGATCGACTCCGACGGTCACCAGGTCGGAGCGCTCGACTACGTCGAGCTCGGCGTCGGGCAAGCGAGGCGTGCGTGGCTGACCAAGGACGACGTGCTGAACACGCGCACGTGGAAGCAGATCGAGAAGCTGCGCAAGTGACCTATCGCGACGACCTGCACCGGGCTGCCGACTGGGCCGCCGACTTCCACGACCGCGTCGGCGACCTGCCGGTACAGGCGCGCGTGCAGCCGGGCGACGTACGGGCGCAACTGCCCGACGCGCCGCCGGCGCACGGCGAGTCGTTCGACGCGATGCTGCGCGACCTCGACGAGATCGTCGTCCCGGGCCTCACGCACTGGAACCACCCGAGGTTCTTCGCGTGGTTCGCCAACACCGGCTCCGAGCCCGGCGTGCTCGCGGAGATGCTGATCGCAGCGTTGAACGTGAACGCGTTTACGTGGCTGTCGTCGCCGGCGGCGACGGAGCTCGAGGTGACGGTGATGGACTGGCTCGCACAGCTGGTCGGCCTGCCGCGCGGCTGGCACGGCCACATCGAGGACACCGCGTCGACGGCGACGATCGCCGCGCTCGCGGCGGCACGCGCACGCAAGCCGGGCGGTGTCGTCTACGCGTCGGAGCAGGCGAACTTCAGCGTCGAGAAGGCGGCGCGGCTCGTAGGGCTCGAGTACCGCACGGTCGAGACGGACGACGACTACCGCATGCGCCCCGACTTTCCGCTCGCGGACGCGACGGCGGTCGTCGCGACCGTCGGCACCACGGGCACGACCTCCGTCGACCCGGTCCCGGAGCTTGCGCGGCGCTGCGACGAAGCAGGCGTGTGGCTGCACGTCGACGCCGCGTATGCCGGCTCGGCCGCGGTCTGCCCTGAGCTGCGCTGGTGCATGGACGGCGTCGACCGCGCCGATTCCGTCGTGATCAATCCCCATAAATGGCTGTTCACTCCGATGGACTGCTCGGCGCTCTGGACACGCCGGCCGGATGCGTTCCACGAGGCGTTCGCGCTCGTGCCCGAGTACCTCGCAGCGACGCCCGAGGCGGTCGACATCAAGGACTACGGCCCCGCGCTCGGCCGCCGTTTCCGCGCGCTCAAGCTCTGGTTCGTGCTGCGCTGGTACGGCGCCGAGGGTCTGCGCGCGCTGATCCGCGAGCACGTTCGCCTCGCGCAGCTGTTCGCGACGTGGGTCGAGGCGGACCCGCACTGGGAGATCGTCGCGCCGCATCCGTTCTCGACCGTGTGCTTCCGCCATATCGGCGGCGACAACTTCGCGCTCGCGGAGCGCGCGAGCGCTACGGGCGAGGTCTTCCTCGCCGCGACGCGGTTGCGCGGCGTCGACACGATCCGGCTCGCGATCGGCAACGCCGCGACCGGCGAGGACGACGTCCGCCGAACCTGGGAGGTGTTGAAGGCGTGCGCGTGAAGGCGGTGATCTTCGACCTGTGGGAGACGCTGATCGACTGGGATCGCGACGCGAACGCCCGGTTGAACGTCGACATCGAGGCGATCGCGGGCGGCGAGTTCCTCGAGCGTTGGTCAGGCTCGAAGGCGAAGTACCACGGGCCGATCCGCGCCGCGCTCGCCGGCGCGGGCGTGGCCGAGGAGCACCTCGACGACGTCTGCGAGCTTCGCCGCGAGTATCTGCGCAAGTGCCTCGTCCCACGTCGGGGCGCCGTGGACACGCTCCGGCGGCTGCGCGACGACGGCTTGAAGATCGGCCTGATCACGGTGTGCAGCGAGGACATCGAGACGCTCTGGCCCGAGTCCGAGTTCGCCGGCCTGTTCGACGCGGAGGTGTTCTCGTCGTCGTTCGGCGCGTCCAAGCCCGATCCGCGCATCTATCTCGCGTGTTGCGAGCAGCTCGGCGTCGAGCCCGCCGACGCCGTGTTCGTCGGCGACGGCGCGAACGACGAGCTGGCGGGCGCACGCCGGGTCGGGATGGAGGCGATCCTGATCCACCGCCCCGGCGAGGACCCCTTGTGGCCGGAGTTGCGCGAGTGGGATGGTCCGCGTGTCACGTCGATTCCCGAGGTCCTGGAGGTTGTCGAGCCATGCTGATCGCAACGACGAACGAACTGCCCGGCTACGAGATCGAAGAGGTCTACGGCGAGGTGTTCGGCCTCACCGTCCGCTCGCGCAACCTGGGATCGCAGATCGGCGCGGGGTTGAAGTCGCTGATCGGCGGCGAGCTGGCGGGGATGACGAAGATGCTCGCGCAGGGACGCGAGGAGGCGATCGCGCGCCTGACCGCGGAGGCGGAAGGCAAAGGCGCGAACGCGGTGCTGGCGATGCGCTTCGACACGTCGGAGCTGGGGAATACGTGGACGGAGATCTGCGCGTACGGAACTGCGGTCCGGGCGCGGAAGAGCTAGACGCGATCGTCGCGATCAACCGCGCGGCCGCGACGGCGGCATACGCGGGGATCTTCGGCGACGCGCCGTATCCCGAAGACGGAGTTCGCCGCCGGTACACGCGGCTGCTCGCCGACCCGGAGGTCGCCGTGTTCCTCGCCGACGGCGTCGGCTATGCCGCCGCACGTCCCGGACATGTCGAGGCGTTGTACGTCGTGCCGGACGCGTGGGGCACAGGTGTCGCCGGCGAGCTCTACGCGCACGTCGCGGCAGTCGCCGGTCGGCCCGCGACGCTCTGGGTGCTCGAGGCGAACGAGCGGGGCCGGCGCTTCTGGGAGCGTCGCGGCTGGCGGCCGACGGGCGAGCGTGACGAGTCGGGCGCCGTCGAGTTGCAGTACGCGATCGCCGATGATTCGCACGGTGCCTCGTCGTCCTAGAGACGACACGACGAGCAGGAGGATCGACACCATGGCGACAGCCACCAAGCTGAAGGCAACACACGTCGGCCGCGTCTGCGTCACCGTCGCGGACACCGACCGCGCAATCGGGTTCTACGTCGACACGCTCGGCTTCGAGAAGGTCGTCGACGAGCCGATGGGCCCGGACATGCGTTGGGTCGAGGTGAAGCCGCACGGGCACGAGACGAACATCGCGCTCGCACCGCCGCCGCCCGGCCGCGACGCCGGCGGGCAGTCGACGGGGATCGTCATCGACACCACCGACGTGGACGGCGACCATGCGGCGCTGAAGGCCGCGGGCGTCGACGTCGACGACGAGGTGAGCCGCTTCGGCGGTCCCGTGCCGCCGATGTTCTGGCTGCGCGACCCCGACGGCAACTCGCTCTGCATCGTTCAGCCGAGCGAATGAAGCGCCGCGTCGTGCAAAGCGACGCGATACCGCCACAACGCGCGACCGGTTCCGAGTAGCCGGTCGCGCAGCGGCCCGGCCAGCTCGGTGAGCGTGCCCCAGCGCGCGCCGGCGATCTCCGCCGGGTCCTGCGGCGCGAGCGTCGCGTCTTCCGTGCGGGCGAGCAGCACGTGCGTGCGCCACGGGAGTGCCTCCCCGTCCCAGCGAAACGTCGCGTGCGCGTCGACGAGGTAGCGCTCGAGCTCGACGCATAGCCCCGTCTCCTCGAGCGCTTCCCGGATCGCGCCGGCGGCGACGTCCTCGCCCGGCTTCACGCCGCCGCCGGGCGGCCGCCAGATCCCTTCGGCGAAGTGCGGCTTGCGGATCAGCGCAATCCGGTCCGCGCGGTCGAGGATGAACAGCGTGACGTCGTGGCGCCGTGCGGGGTTGTACGTCGCGAGCCGGTACTCCTGCTCGGTGACGTCGCCGTCCCAGTCGAGCCGGGCGGGGACGCCGTAGCGCTCGACGACGGGACGGAGCAGCTCCTCGGTGACGTGCACAATCCGATCATGCCGCGCGTGCGCAGACGGCCGGCGCGCCGCCAGACGCCGGTGCTGGAGGTGCTCGAGGCGACCCTGCCCGAGTTGCGCCGCGGCCTGACCGAGAGTGCGGCCCGCGTCGTCGCCTACGAGCTGTTCGAGAAGCTCGGCCTGGGCGCCGTCGCCGTCACCGATCGCCAGCAGGTGCTCGCGTTCGTCGGCGCCGGCGCCGACCACCACGCCGCGGGCGACACCCCGATCCGCCCGGTCTACGAGGCGCTCGCGCAGGACAGGATCCTGCTCGCGCCGCTCGCGCTGCGCGTCGAGTGCCGGCACCCCGCGTGCCCGCTCGGCTCCGCGGCCGTCGTGCCGCTGCGGCTGACGGACGGGCCGGCGGGCGCGGTCGTCGCGTTCGCCACGGACGGGTCGCCGCTCGACGAGGCCGCGGTCGGCACGCTCGCCGCGCTCGGCGACCAGCTGTCCGCGCAGCTGCAGCTGTCCGAGCTGCACAGCGCGACGACAACGGCGCTGCAGGCGCAGATGGAGCCGCACTTCGTCTTCAACGCGCTGAACACGATCGCGTCGTTCATCCGCACCGACCCGGAGCGAGCGCGTGCGCTCGTCGTGGCCTTCGCCGATCACCTGCGTCGCCGCCTCGCGCGTCCCGGCGACTTCGTCACGCTCGAAGACGAGTTGCAGCACGTGCGCAGCTACCTCGAGCTCGAGCAGGCGCGGTTCGGCGCGCAGCTCGACGTGACGATCGACGCCGCGCCGGATGCGCTCGCCGTCCGCCTGCCGCCGCTGCTCGTGCAGCCACTGGTCGAGAACGCGATCAAGCACGGCAAGACCGACCGTCCGCTGCACCTGTTGGTGCGTGCGCGGGTTCGCCGCGGCACGCTGCGCGTGACCGTGCGCGACGACGGCCGCGGCATCGCGCGTGACGCGATCGAGCGCGTGCTCGAGCCCGGCGTCGGCGAAGGCACCGGCATCGGTCTCGCCAACGTCAATCTGCGTCTGACCGCGCACTATGGTCAGGGCGTGCGCCTGCGCTCGTTTCCCTTCGGCACCGTCGTGCGGCTGGAGGTCCCGGCATCCGCGCCCTGATCGTGGACGACGAGGCGCCGGCCCGGGACGAGCTCCGCTACCTGCTCGCGGCGCACGACGACGTCGAGGTCGTCGGAGAGGCGGACGGCCCGGACGCTGCCGTGACCTTGGCCGAGAAGGTGCGGCCCGACGTCGTGTTCCTCGACGTCGAGATGCCCGGTGCGACAGGGCTGGGGACCGCCCCGCTGCTGAGCTCGACCGTCGTCTTCGTCACCGCGCACGAGCGCTACGCCGTGGACGCGTTCGCGGTCGAGGCGTTCGACTACCTGTTGAAGCCGGTCGACCCCGACCGCCTCGCACGGGTGGTCGAGCGGCTACGGGAACGCTCGTCCGAGAACGCGGCGCCCGTCGAGCGGATCGCCGTCGTCGGCGGCGGCGGCACGGAGCTCCTGCTCGATCCCGAGCAGATCCACTACGTCACTGCCGACGGCGACTACAGCCGCATCCACACGTACGACCGCTCCTACCTGTGCACCTCGTCGCTCGGTTCGCTCGAAGAGCGCCTCGGCACTCGGTTCGCGCGCGTGCACCGCTCGCACCTCGTGAACCTGTCGAAGGTCGCGGGCGTGAAGCGCGCCTCGCCGGACCGCCTGCGGCTGCAGCTCGCCGACGAGGCGCGTACCGAGGTGGACGTCGCGCGCCGCCAGTCGCGGCTGCTGCGCGATCGCCTAAAGCTGTGACAGCAGCTCGACGAACGCGTCGGGCGAGCCGACGAGCAGGTCGGCGCGTTCGCCGAGCGCCGACGGCCCCTCGCTCGACACGATCGCGACGCGCACGGCGACCTCGAGCCCGTCGAGCGCGGCGAAGCCGTCGAGGTCGGTGGTGTCGTCCCCCGCGTAGAGCGCGCGGCGCAGGTTCGACTCCGCGAGCAGCGCGCGCACGGCGGTGCCCTTGTTCACGTCGACGGGCGGGAGCACCTCGAGCACGAAGCGGCCCCAGCGCGTGCGGAAGCCTTCGCCGAGCGCGTCCGAGGCGATCCGCTCGAGCGCGAGGCGCGCGGCCTCCGGGTCGGCGACGCGTCGGTAATGGAACGCGCTGCTGAGCGGCTTCTCCTCGAGGAACTGCCAGCCGTAGCCGCGGGCGAACGCGTGGATCCGGCTCGCCCATTCGCCGGCGCGGCGGTCGAGCTCGAGCCCGTGCTCGCCCACGTAGGTCAGCCCGTCAACGCCGACCATCTCGCGGGCGACCTCACCCGGCCGCCCCGTGACGCAGGCGACGAGCGCGTACCGGCCGGCGAGCTCGCGGAGGCAGGCACGGGTGGCGTCCGGCACGCGGGCATCCTCGGGGCGCTGGACGATCGGCGCGAGGACGCCGTCGACGTCCAGGAAGAGCGCCGCGCGCTCGGGTTCGGCGGCCAGCCGGGCCAGTGGATCCACCGTCGTACAGTAGGACAGCGTGAAGCTCGTCGGCATCGGCCTCGTCTCCGGCTTCTTCGGCGCCCTGTTCGGCGTCGGCGGCGGCGTCGTGATCGTGCCGCTTCTGCTGCTGCTCTACGCGCTCGACCAGCGCAAGGCGTCGGCGACGTCCCTTGCCGCAATCCTCGTCTCGTCGGTCGCCGGCGCCGCGACCTACGCCTTCCACGGCGACGTGAAGCCCGGGGCGGCCGCGGCGATCGGCCTGCCCGCGGTCGTCGGCGTGCTGGCCGGTACCGCCGTGCAGCAGCGGGTGCCGGTGCAGAAGCTGAGCTACGGCTTCGCGCTGCTGCTCGTCGCCGTCGGAGCGCGACTGCTCGTATGACGCTCGTCGCGATCGCGTTGATCGGTGTCGCCGGCGGCTTCCTCGCGGGGCTCTTCGGTGTCGGCGGCGGGATCCTGTTCGTCCCGGCGCTCGCGCTCGTGCTGGGCCTGACGCAGCTGCACGCCGAAGCATCGAGCCTCCTCGCGATCCTCCCGACGGCCCTCGTGGGGTCGTGGCGGCAGTGGCGCTACGGCAATGTCGACGTCCGCGCCGCCGCGCTGATCGGCATCGGGTCGATCGCGGGCGTGCAGGGAGGCGTGGTGCTTGCGGAAGCGCTGCCGCAGTCGATCCTGCGCCGCCTGTTCGGCGCCCTGCTGCTCGTCATCGCCGGTCAGATCGTCTGGCGGACTCGGCGCAGGTCCGCGACACTGCCGTCATGAGCTCTCCCGAGGACGTCTGGATCCCGCTCGTCGACGAGCCGATCGGCTCGATCGTGCAGGAGATCCAGGAGGCGCATCCCGACATCGACGAGCTGATCGTCGGCCCGCACCGTGCGCTCGCGTTCCGGACGTTCGCCTACATCCGGATCGGGATGCTGCTCGGCGAGCTGCTCGTCGACACCGACGTGCCGGCAACCTCCGACGATTCGTGGGTCGAGACGCTGCTGCGGGAGCCGGCGAACTACGAGGCGGTCGTGCGCGAAGTGCGCGCGGTCGCCGAGGAGATCGCCGCCGACGACCGCTATGCCGCCGAGGAGCCGGTCGGCCCGGACGACGCGGCGCGCGATCGTTTCAAAGAGTTCGCGCGCAAGCAGCTCGGCGCGTAACACTTCAGGCGTGCGCGCCCGGCACGCCGTCCTCCCGCTCGCCGGCGTCGCCCTGCTCGCGCTCGGCTCCGCGGGCGCGGAGGGGCCGCCGGCCTCACCCACCGCAGCTGCGTCCGCGACGGCGATCCGCATCGTGCAACCGGGACAGAACGACGTCGTCGAGTCGTCCGTCTCGGCACCCCCGAATGTCGGCGCCGCGGCGGGGCCCGCGTACGGCTATCCCGCGGACGGATCGGTCGTGTCGGTGCAGTCGTCCGTCGCGAGCGCGTCGGCGTCGGTTCACACGAATGCGTCGGCGACTGCGGAGAGCGACGTGAGCGGGCTCTCGCTGCTCGGCGGCGTCGTCACCGCGGACGCCGTGACGGCGAAGGCGTCCGCCGGCACCGGCACCGGCCGCGCCGGCGGCAACCAGAACGGCAGCACCGTCGTGAACCTGCTGGTCGGCGGCAAGCCGCTCGGCGCCGGGGTGCGGAAGGTGAACCTGCCGATGGGGACGATGCTGATCGGCGCGGACGCGGTCGACCGCACGGCGCCCGCCGGGACGGTCGGCTATCGCGGCTCGATCGTCGAGCTCGACCTGAAGCTGTCGCAGCCGTACGCCGGTCTGTCCGCGGGCACCGAGATCCAGATCGGCGCGGCCCAGGCCGCCGTGCAGACCGCGCCCGCCGCGCCTGCGACGACGACGTCGGCGAACGAGCCGCCGGTCGGCGACCGCCCGGAGGCGCGCCCGCTGCCGCGCCGCAACCCGCTGAAGGGGCCGCTGAAGCTGCACCCGAGGCTGACCGCCGGGCGCTACGTGTTCCCGGTGTACGGCCCGACGGCCTACATCGACACGTTCGGCGCGAAGCGCGCCGACGAGACGTTCCACCACGGCGACGACATCTTCGGCAACCTCGGGCAGCCGATCCTCGCGGTGACGGACGGGACGCTGTTCGACGTCGGCTACGAGAAGATCGGCGGCTACCGGCTCTGGCTGCTCGACAAGGAGGGCAACCAGTTCTTCTACGCGCACCTCTCCGCCTACTCGACGCTCGCGCACGACGGGGCGCACGTGCGGGCGGGACAGGTCATCGGCTTCATGGGAAACACCGGCGACGCCGAGGGCACGCCGGTCCACCTGCATTTCGAGATCCATCCCGTGTCGCTGCTGTACCTCGGTCAGGACGGCGCCGTCGATCCGACCAAGTACCTCGACGCGTGGAAGCACCAGAAGGACCTGCCGTTCCCGGTGTCGGCGAGCCTGGTCGGCGCGCTGCCGGGCGGCGGCTCCGTGCCCGAGCCGGGCGCGATCCTGCTCGGCGAGCACGACATCTCGTCGGCGGACGGGCTCGACCCGGCGTCGCTGCGGCAGGCGCTCGTGCCGCCGAGCCCGGCGACGCTGATGCAGACGCTGGTGCCGGTGGCCGCGCCGAAGGCGTCGGCCCCGGTGAAGGACCTGGGCCGGGGCTAGGGCTGCAGGCTCGTCCCGCACACGCGGGGCGGCGACTTCCACGCGGCGCGGTCGCCGCGCGCACCGACTGCGGTGACGACGATCTGGCCGCAGGTGCCGCCCGGCGCCGCCTCGGCGAACCGGGCGACGAAGGCGCCGCGCATCGTCGCGCGCGCGCGCTTGTGCAGCGCCTTCGTGCCGTTGCGCACGGTCACGACGACGCGTTCGTGCGGGTGGAACCCCCTCCCGGCCACCGTCGCGGGCGACGGCACGAGCAGGCGCACGGTGGGTCTCGCAGAGGCAAGGGCGGCCGGGACGATCGCCCCCGCCACGACCAGGGCGAGGATCGTCTTCATACCTTCCATGATGCCGCGGATCGCGAAATCCTGCACTTGGCGAGTCAGGACATCGCCGTTAGGCTCCCCGCGTCCATCCATCACAGTTAGGGGGAAATGTGAGACGACTGAAGAGTCGTCGGGCAGTTGCGGTGCTGTCCGGCCTCGTCATCGTCGCGGTGGCGGCCGCCGTGATCGGCGTTGTCTTCCTCAGGGAGAGCAACGTCGAACGGATTCACGAGAAGATCGAGGCAATCCACGCCGGGTTCAAGAGCGGCGACCCGGACGCGCAGACGCAGATCGGATCGAAGACCAAGAATCTGGGCGATCCGGATTCGTATGCAGCGGAGCAGATCGGTGCGCTCGCGTATCCGAAGAACTCGGTCTCCGAGGCCCTCCTGAGCCAGGAGCGGTCGTTCTACTCGAACCACATCAAGGGGCGGTCGAAGCACTCGAAGAACGGCTGGTAGCTCGCCGGACCGAACACGGGTGTGCAACCGGCCGTGTTGAACTTC
>Ga0070741_10017241_pt1 | contig 11894 bp, 8 predicted proteins | sample Coa_R1_4_FD_66440 | JGI IMG/M metagenome (GOLD analysis project Ga0070741, IMG submission 66440) | Surface soil microbial communities from Centralia Pennsylvania, which are recovering from an underground coalmine fire - Coalmine... | ecosystem: Environmental > Terrestrial > Soil > Unclassified ...
GCGTAGAAGGCGCTCGCCTCGGCGCCAGCGCCGAACCGCGCGTTGAACAGCGCCTGCTGGAACGCGCCGAGCAGCGCCGAGAGGAGGAAGGAGCCCATGAGCAGCAGCGCGCCACGGGCGACGTGCGCCTCGCGCAGCTTCTTCGCCGGCTCGCGCCAGGGTCGGCCCCACCAGGCGACACGACCGGGGTTGGTCCACTCGCCGGCCGTTTGCATCCACTCACTCACTCTGGGCGGGTCCTTCCCGACGTTCCCGCGACCAACCGGCCGGCTCGGAGGAAGGTAACCGCGGGCGCTTCACGGAGTCGTAGCGAACGACGTTGTCGGATCGTTGCGAAACTGGGGAGATCAGTAGGCGCCGCGCCGGCTCAGCACGGCCGGCAGGGTCCGCGCCAGGATCCGGGCGTCGAGCCAGAGCGACCAGTTGTCGATGTATTCCAGATCCAGCCGGACCCATTGGTCGAAGTCGCGGATCTCGTTGCGGCCGCTCACCTGCCAGAGGCAGGTGAGGCCCGGGATGACGGAGAGCTTCCGTCGCTGCCAGGGCGCGAACTGGAGGTATTCGCGGCGAAGTGGCGGCCGCGGGCCAACCAGGGACATGTCGCCCTTCACGACGCTCCACAGCTGGGGCAGCTCATCAATGCTGAAGCGGCGCAGGATGCGCCCGACCGGCGTGATCCGCGGGTCGTCGCGGATTTTCATGACTGGACCCGTCATCTCGTTCCGCGCCATCAGTGCCTCGCGCAGCTTGTCCGCGTCGGCGACCATGGTGCGGAACTTGTAGCCGTCGAACGGCTGTCCCCCCAGCCCGACGACCTCCCATCGGTAGAACACGGTCCCCGGCGACGACAGGCGGACGGCCAGCGCGACGATCGCCAGCAGCGGTGAAAGGACTAGCAGTGCCGCAGATGCCACGACGAGGTCGATGGAGCGCTTCACGAACCGATAGCTGATCCGCCTACACGCCGGTGCCGGCGGTACATCGACCCCATAGGTCGCGGAGTACGGGGAGGCGACACCCATGGAACAACGGACTGTACCAGCTCGGGCACGTGGGTCCGTCGAGCCGCGGTCGTGCATGCGGTTGAGAAAGAAGGGAGAGGACCGCCGACGGCAGCGCCGTTGGGTCGCGTCATAGACCGAATCTCCACCGAACCTCTGCTCTCGGACGGTGCTGCCCGTGCTACCAACGCGCTAGGAGAACACGATGGCCTGGGCCGGCACGCTCGTCTCGCGCACGTTCCGCAGTCGGGAAGCCCGCGCAAGGGCAGTCGCCCGGCCGCGGGTGGTCACGATCGGCGGCGGGACCGGTCAATTCAACGCGCTGACCGGCCTGCGCGCGCTCGGTGTCCCTCTCACCGCGGTCGTGACGATGATGGACTCCGGTGGCAGCTCCGGGCGCCTGCGCGACGAGTACGGGATCCTGCCGCCCGGGGACTTCACGCGGTGCATGGTCGCGCTGTCGCGCCAGCCGGCTGCGACCAAGGAGATGCTCACCCATCGGTTCCTGGGTGGCTCGTTACACGGGCACACGCTGCGGAACGTGATGTTCGCCGCCGTCGAGCAGATCACCGGGGACACTGCGTGCACCATCGAGCGGCTGCACGAGGTCTTCGACGTCGACGGTCGCGTCCTGCCCGTGACGCTTGACAAGGTCCACCTCGCCGTCGATCTCGCGAACGGGCGGATGTACCGGGGCGAGGCCACGATCGACGGGTTGGTGGACCTGCTCGAGGCGCCCGTGCGAGATGTCCGGTTGGAGCCCGACGCGGATGCCTTCCCTCCGGCGCTGGAGGCGATACGCGACGCAGACCTGATTGTCCTTGGACCCGGCGATCTGTTCACCAGCGTGGTGCCGAACCTCCTCGTGCGTGGGGTGACCCAGGCGCTGGCTGCGAGCGCCGCCCGGATCGTCTATGTCTGCAACCTGATGACTAAGCGCAACGAGACCCCCGGCTTCACCGTACCAGATTTCGTCGACACCGTTGCGCGCTACCTGGGGGGGCGCGAGATCGACGCCGTGCTCTACAACGCCGTCTGGCCGAGCCACCAAGTCGAGCTGTACGCATCGGTCGGTTCCGCTCCGGTCGATCTCGGGCTGCTCGCCGACCACCCGTGGGCGGACCGCTGCGTCGGCCACGACCTCCTCAGCGAAGGCCGCTACATTCGCCACGACCCGCACAAACTCGCCGCGGCGGTCGCGCAACTCGCCGCCGCCAAGGGCTGGTTCGATCTGTAGGGGACAGCACCACGGTCCGCAGATGGGCAAAGGAGGGCTCGTGGTGGACGACCTCCGACTAGCCAGCGCGCCAGCGCTGCGTTCCTCGTTGGCTGCTTTCAGCCATCGCCCGACCGGACGCAACACCGCGGGGCTGGCTGCACTCGGTCTCGTGCTGCTTGCGCAGTGCCTTTACGTCGCCTTCATCATCCCTCGTACGCCCCAGTACATGGCCGATCCGCGCTCCGTGCTGATCGACCGCCTGCCGCTGTGGCGGACGATCTCGGTGATCCCAGTGCCGTACCCCACGACGGCGGCGGCTGGAGTCCTGGCCGTGCTGGCGTCGGCGGTCGTGCTACTGGCGGCTTACGCCCTCGCCTTGCGGTTGAGCTGGCGCCTCCCCGCCACCACGGGCAACGTGGCGATCGTGGTGGGCTTCGGGCTCCTTTTCTCGCTGACCTTCGCGCTGGCGCTCCCGAACTCGGGCAGCGACGACGTCCTGTCGTATGTCAAACAAGCGCGCCTGAGCACCGTTTACCACTCGAACCCGTACACTGTGCCGCCAGCCCCACTTACCGGGGACCCTTACGTGCCGTTTGGTCCGTGGCCGCACCGTGGCACGCCGTACGGGCCGGTGTGGACATACCTGGCTATCGCGTGGCAGAGCGCCCTCGGGGAAGACGTCGTGCGCAACCTGCTCGGCTTCCGCTTCCTCCTGTTCGGCCTTAACCTGGGGACCGCGGCGCTCGTGTGGGCCATCGCGGGAACCCTGGATCCCACACACCGCCTCGCGAGCATCGCGTTCTACACGTGGAACCCGATCGTCATGCTGAACGGACAGGACCACGTCGACACCGCGATGGCGTTCTTGCTCATGGTGGCCGTGTACCTATGGGTTGCCCGGCGCGAGTGGCTCGCCGTAGTGGCCTTGACGTTGTCGGTGCTGGTCAAGTTCCTGACGTTCCCCCTCCTGGGCGCGTACCTGCTCGGTCGCTGGCGCGGTCGTTCGCGCCGCGCGGCAGTTCTCGCCGCCGCCCTCGCGGTGGTCGTCGTCGTGGCCGCCTTCATCCCGGTCTGGGGTGGTTGGGGAGGGCTTCTGCAACTCACGCGCGGGCCGGGGAACCCGAACCCCGGCGGCCTGCTGACCCCACGGCGGCTCGTGTTCACGCCCATCTTCTTGGCCCTGGTCGCATGGGTCGGGTGGCGATCGCCGGACGACGTCGTCGTCTCGCTGCGTGGCTGGGCAGTGGCGATGCTCTGCTTCTGCTGGTTCTTCGTGCCCGACCAGTTCGCGTGGTATTTGATGACCTTCGTCGCGGTCGCGGCTGTCGCCGGGTCGGGTCAGATCGCCGGGGTCGCGCTGGTGCTCTGCGTGGGCGCAACACTGACGAACACGCTCGGCCAAACCGCGCAGCCGTACACCAGGGTACCGGCAATACTACTCGAGGTAAGCTGGTGGGGGCCGCCTCTGGCCGCGCTGGCGTGGATCGCCGCGCTCCGCTGGGAGTTGGTTCGCCGCGCGGGTACACGTTCGGGGCGAGTGCCGACCATGGATCGGGCGCCCATAGCGCCAGCTAGGTCGGACGCTCGGGCACGCTGATGGACACGGCGCGCCCCCTACGGGAGGGCCTCGCACGACTGCGCATCGGTCGGCGTCGGCTGGCTGGGCTGCTCGGCGGCGCCCTGGCCGGTGCCCTATGGCGTGCTGGCCCGGCCGCCGCCTGGTCCGACAGCCAGGGCAACCTGGTCAACGTCAAGGACTTCGGTGCAGTCGGGGACGGCGCACACGACGACCAGCCATGGGTGTCGGCCGCCTTCGGCGCCATCGCCGGCCGCGGCGGGGTGCTCTACTTCCCACCCGGGACTTACCGGTTCGCTGGGAACGGCGGCCGGACCGGGCCCCGCTTCGACACCTCGAACCTAACCATCCAGGGCGCTGGCCCGGCGTCGCGAATCCTCCTGGACTCCGACATCACGGCCATATCCGTGCAAGGCACGCCCCGGGAGCACCTCAAGGGGGTCGTCGTCCGGGACTTGGCGATCGTCGGCGCCCGCAGCGGAAGCTCGCCGGGTATGCACTTTGGGTACGTCGACGAGGTGGTCGTCCGCGACTGCCAGATCGAGGCCGTCGGGGCCGACCGCGCCGGTGCGTACGGGTCCAACGGCATCCAGTTACAGGACTGCGACGGCGCCGTGGTGACTACCTGCCGGATCGGCGCATGCGGCTACAACGGGATCGAGCTGCGCGACGCGCGGAACGTAACCATCACGACCACCACTGTCGAGAAGTGCGGCGCCAACGGCATCCTCGTCACCGGCGCGAGCGACGGCTTCCTCGTTGCGAACAACCGGCTCGTCGGGAACGGGCGCAACCCCGACGGCAGCGGCCGTGAGGGGCGCACGGGCGTCAACGTGTCGGACGCGACGGCGATGCCGAACGTCGGAGTGATCGCGTCGAACTACCTCGATAACAACGGCGATCACGGCATCCTGATCATCTGCTGGCGTGGAGGGCACGCGGACCTGAGTGACGCGACGTTCAAGAGCATCGTGATCACTGGCAACACGGTCGTGAACCACCGCAACTGGGCGAACGGCAGCGCCGGCATCCAGATCGAGCAGGGCAAGAACTGCACCGTGTCCGGCAACGCGCTCTGGAACAATTATCAGGGCGTCAACTTGTACAACTCGGGTGACTGCACGGTGTCAGGCAACGACATCAAGGCGGCCTCGCGCTTCGGCATCCTGGTCGCCGGCTCGGTGCGCGCAGCGATCAGCGGCAACCTGGTCGCGAACTCGGGCAGCATCGAGCAGGGGCACGGGATCGACGTGCGAGCGCTGTCGTCACCCACCACTGGCTGCACATTCACCGGGAACCGCGTCTTCGGTAGCGCCGGCCAGGACGTCAACGTCCAGGAACCGAACGTGGGTAACGTCTTACTCGGCAACATCACGTCCAAGCCGATCCTCGACCTCAACAGCCCTGGCGCGAACACCTACGGCGAGAACGTCGTATCCGACAAGCTGGGCGCCTACCCCGTGGAAGCTGGCGACCGGACTGGTTAGTCGCGCCTGGCCTGCACGTCGGGCGCGTGGAGCGGCAGGAACTCGCCGGGCATCGCGGGCGTGACCGGCTCCTGGAGCCGCACGTCGGAGCTCATCCTCCCCGTTTGCCGGTTGAGCACACCGCCGACGACGAAGGCACCAACCTTCGTCAACGCCTCCGTCGCGCCCCGGACGGTGGAGGTGCGCGCCGTATCGGCCGCGACGACCAGCAGGACGCCGTCGGCTTGTGAAGCCAGCACAAGCGCGTCGGACGCCGTCAAGACCGGCGGACCGTCGACCACGACGCAGTCGGCTAGACCGGCGACCTTCACCATCCACGCGGAGGCGCGCGGCGAGGCGAGCAGTTCAGAGGTGCCGAACGACGTCGGCCCGGCCGGCAGGACCTGGAGGTTGGGTACCGCGGTCGGCTGAAGGTAGTCGTGAGCGTCCACGCCGTCATGCCGCAGAAGGGCAGCCAGACCGGCACCCATTGGGACACGGAAGAGCTCGTGCAGCGATGGGCGCCGGAAGTCGGCGTCGACGAGCAGCGTGGAAAACCCCGCCCCCGCCAGCGCCACCGCGAGGTTGGCGGCCGTGGTCGTCCTACCTTCGCCGGGGCCTGCACTGGTCACGAGCAGCGTCCGGAGCGAGCGATCAGGCGCCGCGAGCTGGACGTTCGTCCGAAGCCGCCGGAACGCCTCGGTGGCAGAGTCGCCATCGTGAAGGCGAACTACGTGGTCCGCGGGCGCCTGGCCCTCCGGCGGCAAGACCTGCTGCCAGGCGAGTCCCCGCAAGACCTGCTGCCAGGCAAGCGCCGGCGCCTGGTCCCTCCGGTCAGCCAGAACGGGCACGACGGTCAGCACCTGGAGGCCGGAGATTTCGTGCAGCCGCTCGGGAGAAGAGATGCTGTCGTCGAGGAGCCCTTGCAGGAATACGGCAACCAGGCCAACGACCAGGCCCATCGCGGCCGCCATCGCGGTGTTCAGCGGTACATTCGGCCCCACCGGCGCTGAGGGCGCCACGGCCGGCTCCACCAGCTCAAGGCCGCGGAGCGATCCAACTTGGAGCTGCCCCTGGTCCTGGTAGCTCTTGAGCAGCGTAACCCGTAGTTGGCGTGTTTCGATCAGCTCTTCCTGGGCGCTATTGAGCTCCGACTGGCGGGCCGGATCGGCCTGCACCTGAGACCTGAGCGCCTCGACAGCGCGCGCACGCTGGTCGATCTCTGTGGCGAGCTCGTCCAGCTGGCTGCGCAGAGCCCGGCGAGAAGCGTCGAGGCGGCTGAGCACGAGGTTGTTGCGCTGCTGGATGAGCGCGTCCGCGAGAGCGTTAGCCGCGTCCTGGGCGACGTGCGGATCCGAATAGTCGACCAGTATCTGCAGTAGAGGCGTGTTCGGGACAAGTCGGACGTCGACCAGCGCGGCCAGCTGCGTTTCGTCCAGGTTCAGCCGGCGCGCGGCCTCTCCGAGCACAGGACGCGTCTTGAGGAAGTCGGCGTAGGTGCGAGCGGCCTGCTCGGCGCTGAGGCTGGCACTGAAGGCGTCGCTAGACTGCGGGCTCACGTCGGCGCTGACGAGCAGCTTAGCGGTCGCCCGGTAGATCGGTGGGGACGCGCGGCTGACGAAGTAACCGGAGCCGCCGGCCAGCAGCGTGGCCAGCGCGATCAGCCAGGCCGAGCGCCGCAGGAGGGTCAAGAAGCGCCGTGGCGTCATGAGCAGCTCACCTGGGCGCCTTCCGCTCGGTCGAGCGAGCCACGCCCGTCTGAACGCGCGCCGGGCTCGAAACTCAACCTAACCCTAAGCCCACGCTGACTCTGGCAAGCGCCGCCCGCATTCTGGCACCTCGCCAGGTGCGACACCTGTGCATGAATCGTTGGCTTTCTGTTGAGACGGCGACAGCGGCCCGCCAGCGTTCCATAACCCTGAACAGTCTCAACTCAATTTCAACGCGCACGCAAACGCCACGGTCAAGGTGCCGCGCCGACAGTGGACGAACCACAGGATCCTCCCAGGAGCAACGATGGACGACTATGTGGAGCGCTACCGGGCAAGCCGAGTGCTGGTGACGGGGGGGGCGGGAGCGATTGGCTCCAACCTCGTGCGCCGTCTGAGCGAGCTCGGAGCTCGGGTGGTCGTCCTCGACGATTTCTCTTCCGCCGAGCGCTGGAACGTGCCCTCTTCGCAGGGCGTGCTCTTCGTCGAGGGCGACGTCCTCGACGAAGTCAGGCTCAAGAGGGTGTTCTCCGAGCGCCCGGAGATAGTCTTCCACTTGGCCGCCTTCTTCGCCAACCAGAACTCCGTCGACTACCCCGAGCGCGATCTCCTCGTCAACGGCATGGGCACCTTGCGCCTGCTCGAATACTCGGTCCTTGGCGGAACACAACGGTTCGTGTACGCCTCGTCCGGGTGCTCGATCTACGGCAGCACCGCGCCGCTGCCGCTGCGCGAGGAGTTCATGTCGATGCACCTCAGCACGCCCTACCAGATCACCAAAATGCTGGGTGAGCTGTACTGCAACTTCTTCCACCACCACTACGACCTCCAGGTCGTCAAGCCCCGCTTCTTCAACTCCTACGGCCCGGGCGAGGTGCCCGGCCAGTACCGGAACGTCATCCCCAACTTCGTGTACTGGGCCATGAAGGGGATGCCGCTACCCATCACCGGCACCGGTGAGGAGACACGCGACTTCACGTACGTCGGCGACATTGTGGACGGACTGCTGCGGGCCGGCGTGTCCGAACGGGCAGTCGGCCAGGAGTTCAATCTGGCGTCGGGGCGCGAGACGAGCATCATCACGCTGGCCCGCGCGATCAACGAGCTCACCGGCAACACCGCCGGTGTGCAGTTCGCCGAGCGGCGGAAGTGGGACACCAAGAGCCGGCTTTGCGCGTCGATCGACCGCGCCCGTGAGCTGATCGGATACGAGCCGAAGACGCGGCTCGAGGATGGCTTGGAGCGGGTCGTGCGCTGGTTCCGCGACAACTGGGACCAGATCGACGCTTCGGCCCGCTTCGCTCCAGGCGTCTCCTCAGCAGTCCGCGAGGTGGTCGGCGCCCGGAATGGGTAGGCGCCTGCTCGAGCACTCAGCAATCTACGCAGTCGGAACACTCGCGACCAGCCTCGCGAGCTTCCTGCTGCTGCCGCTGTACGTGCGTGCGCTCACGCCCTCTGAGTACGGCACACTCGAGGTCACCCTGACCACGGTCATCCTCTCCATCCGTGCGTTGAGCCTTGAAGTCCACGCCGGTCTGTTCCAGCGCTATTTCCTAGCCGAGAGCGATGCGGATCGGCGGCGGATCGTCACTACCGCCGTGTTGTTCCTGGTGCCGTTCGCCGCTGTCGGCAGCGGCGCCTTCGCGCTCCTCGCTCCAGCGCTGTCGATCCTCCTGTTCGGGGCGACGTCGCGCGCCGAGGTTCTCGAGCTCGCCGCGGCGGCCACGTTCTTCGGAACCGTGATCACGCTGCCTCTGTCGCTGCTGCGGGCGCAGCAGCGCCCGTTGCTGTTCACCATGTGCTCCTTCGCGCAGTTTCTCGCAACGATCGGCAGCACGGTCTACTTCGTGGTCGTCGCCGGCCTGGGCATCGAGGGCGCGCTTCTTGGCCAGATCTTCGGCACAGGCCTGGTCGCGCTGCGCCTCACGCCGGTGCTGCTGAAGGAAGTCCGGCCATCGTTCTCCCTACGGGAGCTCATCCTGCTGGTTCGCTTCGGAACGCCGCTGGCCGTGATGAACCTCTGCCTGTTCGTTCTCAATTCGTCGGATAGGTACTTCCTCAACGCGTTTCAAGGCCCTGACGTCGTCGCTGTGTACTCGCTCGCGTACAAGCTGGCCGGGCTGATCGCCGTCGCGCTGGTGAATCCGTTTTGGCTGGTCTGGCCGACTGTGATGTTGACAGCGCAGAAGGCACCGAACGCGCCGATGGTCTACGCCAGGAGCCTGACGTATACCGTCGCCCTCGGCGCGTCGGTGCTCGTCGTGATCACGTTGATCGCTCCGTACGCGGTCCACATCCTGGCGACGCCGGCTTACGCCGGAGCGGCTCAGCTCGTCCCGATCATCGCCGTCGCCTACCTCACGTACCTGACGTACCCGATCCTCGCGACCGGGGTTCTGCTCACGAGCAGGACAGAATACAGCGCCTATGCGGCGATAGTCGCTGCTCTCCTCAACCTGACACTGAATTACCTGCTCATCCCGAAGTACGGTGCCCTCGGGGCGGCCTTCGCCACCGCGCTGTCCTACCTGGCTGTCTTGCTCGGGATCTATCGCCCATCACGGGGCCTGTATCCGGTGCCGTACGAATGGCGCCGGGTCGCCGCCGTGGCCGGGCTCGCCGCCGTCCTGACGGCGGCCGGCGGCTTCTTCACGCCGAGCAACGAGGGACTCGCGGCCCTGTGGCGGCTGGGCCTGCTGGCCGCGTTCCCCGTTGGTCTGTGGCGCGCCCGCGTCTTCGACCGCGACGAGGCGGCGCTCGCGCGGTCCGCGGCCGCGAGCTGGCTGGGGAAGCTCTTCCGCGGCGCCGGCGAATCCGAGCTGACGCAGGTATCCCGTGCCTGAGGTCCAGAGGGTGCTCCTGAACAGCCAGCGGGTTTCCGGCGGGGCGGGCCTGACCGACACCGTGAGCTCGCCGACCACCGCGCTCCGCGTCATCGTGCACGACGCGGAGAGCTGGACCATGCACGGCGTCCGCATGCTCCTGAGCCAGCTCGGCGTCACCTTCGACGTCGCGGGAGTGCCCGGCGATGCGGACCTCTTCGTGACGCAGGACGAGGACCTCGCGCGGACGTCGCCGGGCCTGGCGCTGGTCGTCGGCTCCGGGTCGATGGCCGGCACACGCGTTTCCCACACTTGGATGCACTATGCCGACGTGTCGGCGTATTTGCCCATTACGACGGTCGTCCCGGCCAACCTCGACGGTGCGACGGTGCTAGCGACCTTCGACAGCGGCCTCCCGGCCATCGTGGCCAGGCCGGGCCACTTGCAGGTCTTCCCCGACGTCTTCGCCTACCTCGCGCGCGCCAGCACGCTCCGCGAGCACGATCGGGCGTTCGCCGAGTCGTTTTCATGGGACGCCGTGCGCGTGATGCTCCAGTACCTGCTCGAGCTCGCCGCCGCGACGCTGAACAAGAGCCTCGTGCGGCTTTGGTATTACCCCAGCTTCCGGACCACCAACGCGATCTCGTTCTCGGTGGACGTCGACCACATGTTGGCGTGGCGCATCGTCGCCGGTCTGGACCGGCACGCGCGCGCGAAGGCGATGCTGAGCGCGGCGCTGCCCTACCCGGTCCAGAAGGTGCTCGCCATCGCCGCGTCGCACAGGTTCTTCGGTCGGGGGCTCTACTCACCGCGGTACATGTCGCGAAGCGGCGCACTGATCGGCCGGCTGCTCAAGGCGCTCCGCGTCGCGGCGCCGTTCGACATGTACCTAGCGTCGCTGAACCGCGTCCACGCTAGGGGCATCCCCATCACCGCGTTCTGCCGACCGGCCGACTTCCAACGCGAGGAGACGCTCGAGCGGTACCGCTTCCGAACCAGCTATCAGCCGTCCGATCTCAGGCACATCGAGGTCGGTTTGCACTTCGGCGCGACCATCGGGCGAACGCACCAGGGCGAGGAGATCGAGAACCCGTACGACATCGACGTCTTCCGGGAAGGCATCCCTCGCCAGGTCGAGAGCTTCGCGCGAGGGACCGGCAAAGCCGCCTTCGGCGCGCGGATGCACCACGTGTTCGGGTTCAACCAGCAAATGTTCGCGTTCCTGGACCAGGCAGCATCAGTTGTGTACGACAGCTCGGTCTTCGGCAGCGTTGAGGGGACGGAGACGCGCGCCTGCCCGGCTGGTGTGTCGCTCCCGTATTTCCCTGTTCTTTTATCGGACGGGAACACGACCGGGATGCTCGTGAAGAGCCGATTCGTTGAGGTACCGGTCGCGGTGTACGAATCGGCCGAGATGCCGGTCGCGATCGCCCGCCGGTTCAGTTCGTCGGTGGTCGTATCCGAGCACCCCGACAAGATCCGTTCGCCGATCGTCGAGGCGTTCCTGCGCCTCGAGCGAGAGCTGAAGCCCGGCCTCTGGCGGGCGTCGCTGCGCGAGCTCGCGGATTGGTGGCGGGCCAGGGATGGGCTCCGCCTGGAATGCCGTGATGGTCGGCTGCGGATCGATCGACGCGGAACGATGGCTCCCGCGAGAGCGTGCGTCGTCGTCACGCCAGATCCCGGGTCGGTCGCCGCGGACGGCGGCTGGCGTGTCTCCGAAACCCGGCACGCCGGCGGTCGGCTCTACGTCGACCTGGCGGCAGGCACTACCCAGGCGGGCGCGTGAAGATGGCGCCGCTCGACCGCCGGACCAAACGGGACATCCTGCTCTGCGCCTTCGGCTTCCCGCCCCTTGGCGGGCCGACCGAGCGTCGGTGGGTGGAGTTCGTGCGCGTCCTCGCGGCGCGGGGGTGGTCGATCGACGTGCTCGCAGCGTGCCCCTCGCCCCGCCACCCGCGCTACGACGAGACGAGCCTGCGACTCATCCCGCCGACCGTCCGCGTGTATCGGACGTTCCCGGGAGTGCTCCACCATATGGAGCGCGCGGCGTACGCCCGCGCGGGGGTCAAGGCCTCCGGCGCCAGCCTGCTGGCACGCGCCC
>Ga0070741_10017242_pt1 | contig 11893 bp, 8 predicted proteins | sample Coa_R1_4_FD_66440 | JGI IMG/M metagenome (GOLD analysis project Ga0070741, IMG submission 66440) | Surface soil microbial communities from Centralia Pennsylvania, which are recovering from an underground coalmine fire - Coalmine... | ecosystem: Environmental > Terrestrial > Soil > Unclassified ...
CCCCACCCAACCGCCGCCGTGGATAAAGACGATGGCCGGCCGGCTGGTTCCCGACGCGGCATCGTCCGGCGTGCGCACCCACAGGTGGAGTTCGCGGTCGCCGGCTGTCTTATAAACGTAGCTCTTGCCTACGGGGGCGACGGCTGCTACGGCACTGGTCGTCAGCAGGAGCAGCCCGACAAGTTCGCGTTTCATCAGCGTCGAGCATACCACGACGCCCCCGAGCGCTTACTCGTCACCGACCCTGCTGACCTGCGGCCGATTCACCGTCACCGCTAGGGCCATGCTTGCCCACGCCGTTCCCGCGGCCGAGATCCACTGGTCGTGCCCATACGGAAAGCCGCTTTCGAAGTATGGCTGCACCCAGATGGACCTGGAGTTCACGTGCCACGATCCATCGTCTGCCTGGCTGCCCAGCAGGTACCCGATGCCCTTCCGGTAGACGGTATCCGTTGTCGCCACCTTGCCCCCGACGTTCAACGCATACAGCGCTTCACCGGTCGCGTAGGCGTCCGAGTCCATGGGCGCAAGCTGGCTCCACCCGCCGTCGGCCCGCTGCGTCGCGACGATGTCGTGCGTCGCGGCGGCGATTGCGCGGGCATTGCCGTCCGCCCAGGCCAGCCCCATCAATCGGAATGCGCGGTCCTGCGTATCGGCGGGTTTGTTGTGCTCCAGCCACGCGGCTGCCCGGGCGATTGCCTTTGCATTGCGGGCCTCGTCTTCAGGACGGCCGTAGTGGCGGATTGCGTAGACAGCCAAGGCGGCGCCTTGAAAATTGCCCGTGCTCATCGGAGGCCTGCGACTCTGGAATGCCGGCCAGTTTCCTTCCGGACTTTGCATCGCGATCAGGAAGTGCACCACGGCGTCCGTGTACTCGTCGCGCGGCACGTGATTCATGCCGAAGTCGAACAGTTCCCATCCCAGCGAGATGCCGTTGAGCGCGATCGTGCTCAGGTCCATCAGACGCTCGGGGGTATTCACGTGCATGAACAACGGAAGCTGCGGAATCGTCTTGGGGGCGGGCAGTCCGCGATCGTGGGCCAGGCCGACAGCGGCCGATGGCAGATCCTGCGCATGGCAGGAGTTGCAGCCGCCGATCCGTATGAAATTTCCGCTCTGCTTTTCGAGAAGCGCCAATGCGGGCTGTACGGCCTGGGCAATCGACTTGTTTCCGGTCTTCAGAGCGACCGCTATCGCTTTCCGTTTTTCTTCGGGCACCTGGAGCAGGCGGGCGACCTCGGAATCGCCTCGCTTGGCCGCGAGCTCGGGCGCAGTCTCTCCGTCTCCTGTAGCTTTCAAATCGGCGCCCTTCGCCAGCAGCATTTTGACTATGTTGGCGCTCATGGCGTCCGAACCGGCGGCGTACAGCAGAGGCGAATAACCGCGGATGTCGCGCACGTTTACCTCGGCGCCGTGATCGAGGAGCAGTTTGACAGTCTCTTCCACTCCCGCCGTGGCGGCATAGGCGAGAGCAGTCTCGTTCCTCTTGGTTCGGACGTTCGGATCTGCACCTTTTTCGAGCAGCATGCGGGCCGTTTGCGCATTACCGGTCTGCGCCGCTTCTATGAGGGCCGTCGCGCCGGCGCTGTTCCTGGAGTTGACGTCGGCGTGCTGCTGGACGAGCGCACGCACCGCTTCCGTGTTGCCTCGCAGCGCGGCCGCCATCAGCGGGGTCATCCCGTTTAGCGTCTTCACGTCCGCCGCCGCGCCCTTTTCGAAGAGTATTTGCAGAACACGGAGTCCGTCGCCCGCGATCGCGGCCAGATAAACCGGCGTGAATCCCTCCACGGTCCTGGCGTTCACGTTGGCGCCGCGGCCGATCAGCAACCGCACTTTGGACTCGTCCGCAATGGCCCAGAAAAGCGGCGTCGACTTCCGCTTGTTGGCGGCGTTCACGTCGGCGCCCTTGTCCAGCAGCAGTTGCATCATCGCGATCGTTCCGAATCCCGCCGCATGGTGCAGTGCCGTCGAGCCGGCCCGGTCGCCGGCGTTGACGAGTTCAGGGCTGTCGGAGAGGATTGCTTTCACCTGTTCGAGATTGCCCGAACGAACTTTGGAGATCAGCTGCTGCAGTTTCGGATCCACCGGTTTCGCCGGAGCTTCTTCTTCCACGTCCACCACGAATTCCGCGCCCTGATCGATCCAGGCGCGCAGGATTCCGATCTCTTCCTCCGAGAGCGGACCGGTCGGGGGCATCTGCAATCCGCCGTCGCCGTTCACCACGCGTCGAATGAGCTTGCTTTCGGCGCTCCGGCCAGGAACGATTACCGGCCCATAATCACCACCGCGCAGCGCATTTTGCCGCTTGTCGAGCCGCAAACCCGACTGCTGGACCACGTCGCCATGACACGAGTAGCACTTCTGTGCCAGGATCGGGCGAACATCCTTCAGAAACTCGACTTTACGGTTGGAAACTGGCGTGCTTTGGCCATAGGCCAATAGCGCCGTTACGACGAAAACAGACAGACGCAGCATACTTCCCTCCGGAGAAGTTACATTGGCTGACTATATCATTGCCGGGGCTTGAAAATCGAGCCGAAAGTTAGGTTTATCTATTTTGCCGTGCTGTGTTTCAGATAATTATCGTACGAGTGCGAGTCCGGGCCCGTGTACTTGATCGTGTCGAAGAAGGCGGCGTTGCCCAACATGCGCGGATCGCCTTCGTCCTTCAGCATCTTTTCCATGCGCTCGCGCAACTCGCTCTTGATCGCCGCGTATTTCGGATCCGCCGCCAGGTTCTGCATGCAAGACGGATCCTTTTCGATCAGGTACAACTCCTCGGCCGGACGTTTGCCGAACGACATCCGGTAGTACTCGTCGAATTGCGATGTGACGCTCGCTTTCGACGGGCCGTCGTCCACATTTCGATAGTCGGTCTCCGGATTCCCAGCCGGCCAGCGGTCGGGCTCATAGTTGCGGACGTAAAAATACTGCAAGGTGCGGATCGCGCGCACGGGATAGCCCTGATCGTGCGGGCGCCCGAGGTCGTGGCGCTCCTTACCCGCCAGCATGACGTTCCGCGTAGGGTCGACGATCCCGGATTTGCCGGACTTGAGGATGTCCAGAAAACTGCGGCCCGTCATCGAAGGCGCGGGGTGCAGTCCGGCGACCTCCATAAACGTAGGGGCGAAGTCGCGGAAGTTGATGAAGTCGCCGATTACGCGTCCGCCGGCGATATGGCCGCCCCATCGCACCGACATCGGCAGATGGAACGCCTCTTCGTAGATCTGCCCTTTGACGCGCGGAAACGGCATGCCGTTGTCCGACGTCACGACGATGAATGTGTTGTCGAGTTCGCCGATCTCCTCCAGCTTTTTGAGCACGCGGCCGAGTTGCTGATCGAACCACTCCACCTCCAGCGCGTAGTCGAGGAAGTCGCTGCGCACCGGGCGCCGGTCGGGCAGATATGCCGGCAGCTTCACCGATTTCGGATCGCGTCCCGCGCGGATGCCCGACCCCTCCTCGTACGGACGATGAGGCTCGCGTCCACCCAGCCAGAAACAGAAGGGCTGGCCGCTTCCTTTGTGGTTCACGAAATCCTCGAAATTGCGCAGATAGTCGGTGGCGGCGATACCCGTATACGGCGGCTTCAGATTGAATTTCTGGAATTCGTGGCCGGCAGGATTGTGCGGATAGCCCGTTGACTGGTAGTCGCCCGGACCCCATCCTTTGCCGGTCATACCCACGAAGTACCCGGCCTTCTCCAGCAGGTCGGGATACAGGGTGAGGCCTTTGGGAAAGATGCTGTAGTGACTGATGGCCTCGCGCAACTGCCAGCTATTGCGTCCGGTCAGGATGGTGGCGCGGCTGGGACTGCATTTCGGATTCGAGGTGAAGCAGTTGGTGAAGCGGACGCCTTCGTTCGCCACTCGGTCAAAATTGGGAGTCTTGATCCAGTCGCAGCCGTAGACGCCGGCATGGTTGTACCCCCAATCGTCGGCGATCGCGAACAGGATGTTCGGCCGCTTCGTCTGTGCGGTCGCGATCTGCGCGGATAACGCCGCGGCGCCCAAGAGAAAATCCCGGCGGGAATGCCTGGTGTGCATGGCTCCAGATTATCTGAATTCGGAAAGTGGCGCGGCAGGCAGGCGAAATCGCCTGCCCCACCAAGGCTCAGGCCATGTCATCCGCGGTGAACAGATCGAGCAGCGTGACTTTTTTGCCTTTCGAGGGAGTTCCCGGATTGAATTTCGGATTCGCTTCGGGCCGCGTATCGCGCACGAAGCGGTCGGTCACGGCACTCAGTTCCTTCACCTTCGGGGGGATGGCGGATGCCAGGTTCTTCGTTTCACCGGGGTCGTCTTTCAGGTTATAGTGCCCCAGACCGAGCGCCTTGGCGAAATCCCGGCGGGAGTGTTGATTCCTGGAATGCAAGGTTACCATGAGTGCATGAAAGTCATTGCGGATTTCTGCCTGGTGCCGCTCGGCATCGGCGTGTCGGTGTCAAAGGAGATTGCGGCTTGCGAGCGGGTGCTTGCCGAGGCCGGGCTGAAAACGAAGTTGCACGCCTGCGGCACGAACATAGAGGGCGAGTGGGACAACGTGTTCGCGGCAATTAAGCGCTGTCACGAGGTGGTGCATGCGATGGGCGCGCCGCGTATTTCCTCGAGTCTGCGATTCGGCACGCGCATCGACCGCGAACAGACCATGGACGATAAGGTGAACAGTGTCGAGCAGAAGCTGAAGTGAGCGCTATCCTGCAAATGCGTCGCCGACGCGCAGCGGCGAGCCGGGGGCGCATAGCGGGACGACGCTTTCGTTGCCGTTGAAAGTCACGACAGCAGCATAGCGTCCCTGGCGGCGGGTTTCGATGCGCGAACATGCGCCGCCCCGCACTATCAAGCATCCAGTACTCGACAATGCCGGCTCGAGGGTAAAGCGCGGATTTAGTGCGCAGGTCGAAACCGGGCGTCGAACCCGACACCTCGATCACCAAGGTGTGAATCCTGCGGGCCAGGGCGTCCCTGTGTGAAACGCCTTATGTCCTGCTTCAGCACAACCAGATCCGGTTCGGGAGCGTAAGTGGCATTATCCTCGGGCGAATTCGCGTCAGGCGGCAGCTTGCCCGTCGTGTCAATCAACTCTCCTTGAACCGACTCAAACTTCCATTGGGGAATGGGCGGTCGAGGCGAGAGCATCTACCTGCGGCGCGTCCACAACTTTCGTTCTAGTTCGGAGCGGGGAGGCAATTCTGTAACGGCTTCGGTATAACTCCACCTCGATTGAAGCCGAGGCACCTCAGACCGAAGCTGGCACGACGTACGGCTCGCGATAATTGCGTGTGTACATGCCGTTCGCCTGGTCATCGTTCTCGAACCGGCCGGTCGACTGGTCGACTTTGAGCACTCGCCCGACGCGATACGCAATATTAGCCAGGTGACAGAACGATGCCGCACGCACTCCGATCGCGACATCGGCGTGCAGCAGTTTGTGGTCGCGAGCGCGCATCGCCTGGAACAGGTTCTGCATGTGCGGCTGCGTCGACCAGGCGGACTGCTCCACCGCTTTCTCGTCCATCACCTTCTCGTACTTCTCCTGGCGCCCGGCGCCCGCGCCTCGCGCTGCATCACCGCTGATCCGGTTGCCCGCCGAGCTCTTGTAGAGCTGGAATCCCGCCTGGTCGATCACCAGGAAGCCATCGTCGCCGAAGAAAATGTTGCCCGTATAATTCGGCTTGAGCGCCGCGGACATGCCCTCCGGCGGCGTCGGCAGGTTGCGCACGTCGAAGGTCATCTGCGCGCCGCCGAAATCGAAGGTGCTCTGCTGCGTGTTCGGGGTCTCCTGGTCGTCCTGCCAGATGAACTTGCCGCCCAGGCACGATACCGACTGCGGCCATCCACCGTGACCCAGGCCCCACAGGCAGACATCCATCTCGTGCACGCCCTGATTGCCGATGTCGCCGTTGCCGGTGTCCCAGAACCAGTGCCAATTGTAGGCGAACTTGTTTTTGCTGTACGGCTTCATCTGCGCCGGGCCGAGGAAGAGGTCCCAATTCAGACCCGCCGGCACGGCTTCGTCGGGCGTGTGGCCGATCGAGAAGCGCCGCCGGTAGCAAAGCCCGCGCGCGTGATAGATCTGCCCGATCTCGCCCTTCTGGAGCAGGTCCATTGCCTTCATCTTGTGCTGGATTGACCGGCTCTGCGAGCCTATCTGGACCATGCGCTTGTACTTGCGCGCCGCAGCGATCATCTGCCGGCCCTCGAACAGATTGTGGCAGGCAGGCTTCTCGCAGTAGACGTCCTTGCCCGCCTGGCAGGCCCAAATCGTGGCCAGCGCGTGCCAGTGATTCGGAGTAGTGATCGAGACCGCGTCGATGTCCTTCGACTCGAACATCTTACGCATGTCATCAAATTCTTTCGGGGTTCCGCCACCCAGTTTGTTCACCAGTGCGACGGCGCGCTCGCGGGCGGCCTGATTCACGTCGCATACCGCGACGATGTGGCAATCCTTATTCAGGGAGGAGTAATAGTTGATGTGATCGGTGCCGCGGCCGCCGATCCCCACCTGGCCCACATTGATCCGGTCGTTCGCACCCAAAATGGGGAACTGCGCCGTAGCCACGGCTGCCGCCCCGGCGATGAACTGTCTTCGGTCCATAGTGCGCTTATTGTAGCGCCTCAGCACGGGATCGCAACTTGGCCGCGAAAGTACACGTGTCAGACAACCTGGCACTGGTTTTTCGCTACTGACGGGACGGTTCCAGCGCGAGTTCCACGACTTCCTCCATCGCCCGCACGTAGGTGATCTTCATGTCGCCGATCTGCTCCGACTTCAGGTCTTCTTTCACGTTCACCTCGTTCTCGAACGGCAGAATCACCTCCTTCACGCCGCTGCGTTTGGCGGCCAGCACCTTCTCTTTCACGCCGCCGATCGGCAGCACCTGGCCTGTGAGCGTGATCTCGCCGGTCATGGCCAGGTTCGGACGCACGTGCCGCTCCGTCAGCATCGAGAGCAGCGCCGTCGCCATTGTGATGCCCGCCGAAGGACCGTCCTTGGGAATCGCGCCCGCCGGCACGTGAATGTGAATGTCGCTGGTCTTGAACAGATCCGGGTCGATGCCGTACTTGGTGGCGCTCCCGCGCACCCATGTCAGCGCGGCCTGCACCGATTCCTGCATAACCGGCCCGAGCTGGCCCGTCATGATGAGACCCTTGTTGCCTCCCGGCATGCGGCCGGCTTCGATGAACAGCACATCGCCGCCCACGGGCGTCCACGCCAGCCCCACCGCGACACCGGGACGAGTGGTGCGCTCGGCGACCTCCACGTCGGGACGGAAGCGCGGCGCGCCCAAGTCCTTTTCCACCTCCTGCGGCGTGATCTCGATCAGCTCGCGCGTGCCTTCGGCGATGCGCCGCGCCTGCTTGCGGCAGATCGTGCCGATCTCACGCTCCAGGTTGCGCACGCCGGCTTCCCGCGTGTAGCGGCGCACCATGAATCGCACGGCCTCGTCGGTGAAGCGGATGTCCTTTTCCGGGTCGAGCCCGTTTTCCGTCGTTTGCCGCGGAATCAGGTAGCGGAAGGCGATGATCACCTTCTCGTGCTCGGTGTAGCCCTGCAGATCGATGATCTCCATGCGATCCCGCAGCGCGTCCGGAATCGGATCGAGCACGTTCGCCGTGGTGATGAACAGGACCTTCGAGAGATCGAACTGTACGTCCAGGTAATTGTCGCGAAACGTGGAGTTCTGTTCGGGATCCAGCACTTCGAGCAGTGCCGATGCCGGGTCGCCGCGGAAATCGCGCCCGAGCTTATCCACTTCGTCGAGCATGAAGACGGGATCGTTGGTACCCGCGCGCCGTAGCGCCTGAATGATCTGGCCGGGCAGCGCGCCGATGTATGTGCGCCGGTGGCCGCGGATTTCGGCCTCGTCGTGCATGCCGCCGAGCGAGATGCGCGCGAACTTGCGGTCCACCGCGCGCGCGATCGAGCGGCCGAGCGATGTCTTGCCCACCCCCGGAGGCCCCACGAAGCAGAGGATCGGGCCCTTCAGCACCGGCTTGAGCTGCAGCACGGCCAGGTAATCCAGAATCCGGTCCTTCACCTTTTCCAGATCGTAATGATCTTCGTCCAGGATCTCCTTGGCGCGTCGCACGTCCACCTGCGCGCCCGAGGATGTGTTCCACGGCAGTGCCGCCATCCATTCCAGATAGGTGCGGGTCACGCTGTATTCGGGCGACATGGGCGAGATGCGGCCCAGGCGATTCAACTCCTTCATCGCCTCGGTCTTCACTTCGTCGGGCATGCCGGCTGCTTCCAGCTTCTGGCGCAGCTCCTGCAGATCGCGCTGCGCCTCATCGCCTTCGCCGAGTTCTTTCTGGATAGCTTTCAACTGCTCGCGCAAATAGAACTCACGCTGGCTTTGCGAGAGCTGGCCTTTGACTTCGGACTGGATCTTCCCGCGCAATTCGATCAGCTCCATCTCGCGGGTCAGGTGCAGGTTGATTTTGCGCAACCGCGAAATCGAATCGAGATCTTCGAGCAGCGCCTGCCGCTCGGGATGGCTGAGACTGGGCAGCGTGCCGGCCACGAAATCGGCCAGCCGGCCGGGCTCCTGGAGTTGCTGCGCCTGCGGGATAAGATCGTCGGACAAATTCGGCGTGGCGGCCACGATTGCCTGATACGTGCCGAGGACGTTTTGCCGTAGAGCCTCGAGTTCCGGCGTCATCTCGGGCTCCTGAGGAGGCAAACGGCGCACCTTGGCCCGCAGGAACGGCTCGGTCGCCGTGTATTCGTCCACCTCGACGCGATCCACGCCCTCGCAGAACAGCAGCAGGTTCTCGTTGGGCATGCGCAGCACTTTGTGCAGGATCGCGACGGTCCCGATGCGGCTCAGGTCTTCCGGTCCCGGCGTATCGGTGCGCGGATCGAGTTGCGCCACTATGGCCACGGTGCGGTTTTCGCCCATGGCTTGCACCAGCGCCACCGAACTGGGCCGGCCCACAGTGATCGGCAGCATGCCATGCGGGAACACCACGGTGTCGCGAACGGTGAGTACGGGAAACTCTTCCATCGCATCCGGCGCGGGATTCACGGGTTGCACGACATCTTCTTCGACAGGCATAGTCAGCTCCAACGCAACGGCAGGTACATATTCAGGAACGCAACGGCAAAGCGAGAATCAACCCACACAGCACTCCGCCAGCGTCGGCCAGCATGTCGGCCAGTTCAAAATTGCGACCGGGCGAGAGGCGCTGCAGAAATTCCAGCAACACACCCAGCGCAATCGCGCCGGACAATGCGACCGACAAGGCCGGCCATCGTTCATGCAGCGAAGGCAAAAACGCTAGTACGGCGTAGGCAGCGAAGTGCAAAATCTTGTCGCTGATTTCCAATTCGCCCAGCGCCTGCATAGGAAGGGAAGATCCGGGTAACAGGGATCCGACAATCACTGCCGCCGCCGCGGCCAGCCACAGAATGCGAAGCCAGCGGCGATGCCGCGGGCCGAACTTGAACGCCACGTCTCCAGTGTAGAACCACCGCGGCCCTCCCGTCGCCTGGGCTAACGTCGAATGAGATGGAAAGCACACGGCTCGGCGGCGCGGCCGGCTGTCGGGATCGAACGCCGCGCGATGGAGAGTTTGTGCCACGGCACAGAATGCATAGCGACGGCCCGCGGTTTCGCCGGCGGTCCACAAACGCGTCGGTTCCTGCCCGTGCAAGTTGCTCTTACACAGGATCGATCCGATACACGGGATAGCGTCCGGCGATCGCGGCAAAACTCTGAGAGGGGCGCCTCGGCATCAAGAGGAAAATGTCGCCGGCCGCTCAATGCAATTCGCACGTACTCGCGCAGAATGAGTGCACGCTGCTCCGGCGGCACTGGCGCGAGGTGAACGCTGTATCGGCCGCCCTGACGGAGGACAGCGTCCCCATGCGCGGGCTTCGACATTCTTTACCCAATCGGACTCCGGACCAGGCATCGAGACGAGGTAACGCCGGCCCTGCACGGTGGCAACCACCACGGGTGTCGAGCGCCTGCGCCCGGATATGCGGCCCCGGAGTTCGAGCGCGGCCTGAAACTTCGGTGGCAATCCCAGGCCCGACCACCAACCCCAGAATCGGTTAACCCACCCGCCGAGGCGCGTCGGTCGCCAATTGCGGTAAAACAGCCGCAACGAGGAGCGATCGGCCGGATCCGAAGGCCTCGAGTTGTTCATCCCTTCTCATTACACACCGGTCGACTGGAACTTGCCATCCATTCGGTACTGGAATCTCGGTGGCGTTACTCCTTTTCTGCAAACGCCTGGCACGGAACCGAGAAACGGCGCACGATCGGCCAATTTCTCCATCTGAGTCACCGGAATAAGCGCCTTCAACGTGCCGACAACGCAGGTTGAGGCGCAAACGAATACGTGCCGCCGGGCTCGAGGTATTCGACAAGGTCTTGCAACCCGGCTGCGGTCACCGCGCGAACGAATGCATTCAGCGGCTCCTTGAAGACGTCGTAATCGTTATAGTGGATGGGAATCGTCACATTCGGCCGGACGATGCGCATTGCCTCTATTCCTTGCTCTGCGTTCATAGTTACGAGTATCCCCAGCACCCGCGTGCCGCCCAGATGCAGCAGCGCCAGATCGACATGCGGATACCTCCGAGGGATTTCTTCCAGATCCTTGTACACCAGCGTGTCTCCGCTGATATACATCCGGTAGTTCGGCCTGCCGGTACCGTTATCGAACTCCAGCATGCTTCCCATGACACTTGGAAGCATGGCGGAAACAACCAACGGCCCATGTCGGCCGGGCATCGAACTGATCCGCACGGAGGTGCTGCCCTTACGGACCTCGATCGAATCCCAGGTGCGGAGCGGCCACGTCCTGGTGAAACCGCGCCTCCTCAAGCTGCGCGCCGCCGATGGAGTAGTCAGAATCGGGGTGTCCTTCGCCAGGCGTTTCTGCACCAGCTTGTCAAAATGGTCTTCGTGCAGGTGCGAGAGGAGAACGAAATCGATGGGCGGCAGGTCTTCCAATTCCATAGCCGGATCGGTAAGCCGCGTCGAATGCATCCCATAGCCGATATGCACCTGCTCGCCGCGGTGCAGGAAATTGGGATCGGTGAGCATGGTTAATCCGCCGAACCGAATCAGGGTTGTGGCCGTTCCAATGAATTGCACCGAGCCGTTGCCGGACTCCGGGCCGAACTGCTCGGTTTCTCCTGCCGGGAGATTCATCCTAAACGTTCGTGGAGACGAACGCCGGCTGGCCAGCCACGCGCCTCCCGCTGCTATTGCTCCCAGTCCTATCCAAGACAGCGTCCTCATGGCTCCAGGGTATTCGGGATCCACGTTTGAAACTGTCTCGTTTGATGCAAACCGTTGCTGGTTTGGTTTGCCCCTCACAACGCCGCCGCCGGTATATTGGGCCAGCCACTGCCAGCTTCCCGCTCCGAGCCAGGCAGCTTCGGAGGGGCAAAGCGTACCCGGTTACACACGTAGCGCCGCGCCTTGCTCAGCATCCCCCACGGCTGCTGTACACGGGCGACGGCAGTAACGTGTCAGAGGTGGGGCGGTCGTTTTGGCCGGCCGGAATTAACGGCCGTGTGCGCTCAAATCACAGATGTCTCGACAAAAGAGTATGCGTCTTCCAACCGCACCTGCCGGCCGGCGGAACGAAGTGTGCATTCGCCGGGTGTGGTGTCGTCGAATCGAATAGCTCCCCGGCCGTCGGTCTTGCTCTTCTGGTTGGATGCATTCGCCAGAGTTACCTCCAGTTGAACCTGCGGAACGGCCTTGCCGGTCGTCACGTCGATTACCCGGAATTCGATCCAATGCTGCCGCGGCGGCGCGAGCGGGTGACCAGCCTCGGCCAGGTCCGACTCGGATTCAGATGAAACGTCGTCGGCAGAATCGCCCCCGCCGCCCTCACTGCGCTTGGTTGCCACCAGGACGAGCGCA
>Ga0070741_10017243_pt1 | contig 11892 bp, 12 predicted proteins | sample Coa_R1_4_FD_66440 | JGI IMG/M metagenome (GOLD analysis project Ga0070741, IMG submission 66440) | Surface soil microbial communities from Centralia Pennsylvania, which are recovering from an underground coalmine fire - Coalmine... | ecosystem: Environmental > Terrestrial > Soil > Unclassified ...
ATTCGACCTCGCGGCTGATCGACCGCCTGGTCGACGAGGGGCTCGCGGTGCGCCGCGAATGCAAGGTCGACAAGCGCGGCCAGTTCGTCGAGATCACGGAGGCCGGCCGCGAGCTGCAGAAGAAAATGTGGGGCGCCTATTCGGCCGCGATCGAAAAACACGTCGGCTCCAAATTGTCCGACGTGGATGCGGCCAGGCTCTGCGGCCTGCTCGACCGGCTGGGCTGCTCTTGCGGAGAGATGACCTCGCCCGCGACGGGTGAGGGCGCCGCCTCTCGATGAGTTTGCCGATACTTTTCGCGTTCGCGCGCTTGCGCGCGGACATTCCCCGCTCCCCGCGCGCGCGTTCCCGCTGCGCCCTGATCCGGAAGTTTTGATGGCGCGTGACCAGATCGATATGACGCCGCTGCATTCGCGCGACGAACTCGTCGCGTGGTTCGAGGCGGGCTGCAAGCGGCCGTCGGATTTCCGCATCGGCACCGAGCATGAGAAGACGCCGTTCACGCTCGATGGCCACCAGCCGGTTCCTTACGAGGGCGCGCGCGGCATCGGCGCGCTGCTCGAAGGCATGCAGCTTTTGCTCGGCTGGGAGCCGATCACGGAGAAGGGCAAGATCATCGGCCTTTACGACGTGACCGGCGGCGGCGCGATCTCGCTGGAGCCGGGCGGCCAGTTCGAATTGTCGGGCGCCCCGCTCGAGACCGTGCACCAGACCCAGAGCGAGCTGATGGCGCATCTGGCGCAGGTGCGCGAGGTCGCCACCCCGCTCGGCATCGGCTTCCTCGGGCTCGGCATGACGCCGTCCTGGTCGCGCGCGCAGATCCCGGTGATGCCCAAGGGCCGCTACAAGATCATGACCAACTACATGCCGAAGGTCGGCAAATACGGCCTCGACATGATGTACCGGACCTGTACGGTGCAGACCAATCTCGACTTCTCCTCCGAGCAGGACATGGTCAAGAAGCTGCGCGTCTCGCTGGCGCTGCAGCCGGTCGCAACCGCCTTGTTCGCCAACTCGCCGTTCACCGAAGGCAAGCCCAACGGCTTCCTCTCCTTCCGCTCCGAAATCTGGCGCGACACCGACAATGCGCGCGCCGGCATGCTGCCCTGGGCGTTCGAGGACGGCATGGGTTTCGAGCGCTATGTCGACTACGCGCTCGACGTGCCCATGTATTTCGTCAAGCGCGGCGACGACTATATCGACGTCGCCGGCTCCTCCTTCCGCGCCTTCTTCCAGGGGCGGAACAACCGCCTGCCGGGTCAGCGTCCGACGCTGTCCGACTGGGCCAATCATCTGTCGACGATCTTCCCGGAAGTGAGGTTGAAGCGCTATCTCGAGATGCGCGGCGAGGATGGCGGTCCCTGGGACCGGTTGCCGGCGCTGCCGGCGTTCTGGGTGGGCCTGCTCTATGACGATCAGTGCCTCGAGGCCGCCTGGGACATCGTCAAGCACTGGAAGGCGCATGAGCGTCAGGCCTTGCGTGACGACGTGCCGCGGCTCGGTTTCAAGGCGCGGATCAAGGACCACTATCTGTTCGAGGTCGCCAGGGAATGCCTGAAGCTGGCGCATGTCGGCCTGCAGCGCCGCGGCCGCCTCGATCATGAGGGCCGCGACGAAACCCGGCATCTGGAGCCGCTCGACCGCATCCTGGAGGCCGGCAAGACGCCGGCGGAGGAGCTTTTGGACAAGTTCAACGGTCCCTGGCATGGTTCCGTGGACCCGGCCTACTCCGAATATGCCTTCTAAATCCTTTTGCTGGCTGGGATTTTAACGCCGTTCATCCGCCGTACAGGTTCATGGCGATCAAATGGCGCGGCTTGAATCAAAGAGCCCGTCTCAAAAGCCGAAAGCGTCAGCGTATGGGGAACGGCCGTCTGCACGGGGCACGTTGGGCGGCGCTCGTCTGTGTCGTGGCGGTCATGGCCGCGGGCACGGCGCGGGCGCAGTCGAGTTTCGACCGTCCCGGCGGCGACTACTTGTCTGCGCCGGTCACCTCGGGCGATCCGGCCGACTGCGCGCTGATGTGCGAACGCGACCGCAAGTGCCATGCCTGGAGCTTCAACTATCCGACCGATCCCACGATCGGCGCGGTGTGCTGGCTCAAGAGCACGGTGCCGGCGCGGGTGCAGGACAATTGCTGCGTCACCGGCGTGCGCGGCGCCGGCGTGATCGAGCGCAGCGGCGGCGGCGTCGAGGGCTCGATCGATCGCGCCGGCGGCGACTACAAGAGTTTCGACGTCAGGAACGGCGAGGGCGACGACGCCTGCAGGGCGGCCTGCACCGCCGACAACAAATGCCGCGCCTGGACCTTCGCGCGCGCCGGCTATGTCGGCAAGGAGGCGCACTGCTTCCTGAAAAAGGAAATCAAGCCGCCGCGCCACAAGGCGGGATATATGTCGGGCGTGGTGCGGTAGGTTCGCAAAAACTCTATCGTTCGTCATTGCGAGCGAAGCGAAGCAATCCACCCGTCCGCTTGTGGCGCCATGGATTGCTTCGTCGCTTCGCTCCTCGCAATGACGAGGCTATGCCGGCAACACGGTGAGCTCCGGCCAAAAACGCGTCCAGCGCGCGGCCTTGGCCAGATAGTTCTTCGCCGAAAAATTCGCACCCGGATTGGGCCGCACGATCATTCGCGCGATGTCGTCGAACCCGTTCGGCGCGTAGACCTCGTAACCGCCGGCCGTGCGGCGGATGCCGACCATGGTGTTGGCGGTGATGAACCGGTCGATGCCATCGGTTGAGCGGCCGAGCTGCGGATAGGGAAGCCCGTGCTTTTGCTCGTACCAGAGATGGACGCGCGCCTGGTTGCGCGTCTCGACCGTGACGCCGAGATGATCGAGCCGCGCGGCGAGCTTGCGGATGACCGCGTCTTCCGCCACCCAGGAAGTGTCCGGGTCGAAATAGAACACGTCGTAGTCGTTGATGCCGTAGCCGGCCGCGCGGCCGGTGAGCACGTTCCATACCGTCTGCACCAGGCAGCCCGACACCAGCCATGCGTCCGGCAGCGCCAGCTCGAACAATTCGCGCGCGATGGTTTCGTTGACGGGATTTTTCAATGCGGCGGCGAGGAATGTGTCCCGGTCCATGGCCGCTCCGCCATCAATGCGGTTGCGCATCAAACCGCTTCACGGCCGCTTTCGACGCCAGCGCACGCCACCGCCGGCGCAGCAACGGCTCGACATGGCTTCGCGTGGCCTTCGACAGGCGGATCAGCACGGTCGGATAGTCGCGATAATGATCGGTGAAATAGAACACGCGCGGCTCGCTCTCGCACAGCATCGCGCGCTCTTCATGGGGAACGCCGAGCATCACCAGCGAGTCGTGGTCTTCCTTGATGCGCGCCAAGAGCTTCTTGCGCACCTTCAGCGCGGCCGTGCCGTAGGAGGTGCCGTCATGAACCTCCGGCCACGCCAGCGCAAGTTTCCTGACGTCGTCGAAGGTCATTTCCCCCTCCTCATCCCGAGGAGCCGCGAAGCGGCGTCACGAGGGATGGGCCAAATTTCCTTTTAAAAGATCAGGCCTCATGGTTCGAGACGCGCCTTCGGCGCTCCTCACCATGAGGGAGAATCAATGCACCGCGGTGAAGAACCGCGCCACGCGGAAGCCGGACAGCCAGGTCCATACCGGCTGGCTGCGAATGCCGAGATCCCAGGAGCCGACCACCGCATCGGCCCGGCCGACGAGATTGTCGATCGGCAACAAGCCGACGCCGCCCTCGCGCACCGGCACGCGGCTGTCGGCGGAATTGTCGCGGTTATCGCCGAGCACGAACAGATGTCCGTCCGGCACGGTGATCTCGGGCGTATTGTCGAGCCGACCGTTGTCGCGCATCTTGAAGATCATGTGGGACACGCCGTTCGGCAGCGTCTCGATATACTTATAGGCGCGCTCGCTGTTGCCGTTGTCGTCCTCGGCCTCGCCCACGCCGTCGGGCTTCAACTCCGCCGGGCGATCGTTGATGAAGAGCTGGCCCTGCCGCATCTGGATGCGGTCGTGCGGCAGGCCGACCACGCGCTTGACCCAGGCCTGCGAGCGATCGCCCGGCCAGCGGAACACGACCACATCGCCACGCTTCGGCGTCTCCTGGAACACCCGCCCGGTCTCGGGCAGGTTGATCTGCATCGGCAGCGAGGCGGTGCCGTAGCCATAGGGGAATTTCGAGGCGAGCAGCGCGTCGCCGATCAAGAGCGTCGGCTCCATCGAGCCGGACGGCACGTAGAACGGTTCCGCGATCGCGCCCTTGGCGATGAACACCGCCAGCACGATGCCGGCGAGTTGCAGGCCCTGCGCCAGCCAGCCGCTCTTCGCGCTCTTGGCGCGGGTCGTCACTTTATCAACGCTCATCGGCCAGTGCCTCCAACAGTAATGCGATCCATCCGCAGCGTCGGCTGTCCGACGCCGACGGGGACACCCTGGCCGTTCTTGCCGCAGGTGCCTATCCCTGAGTCGAGGGAGAGATCGTTGCCGATCATGGTTATTCGATGGAGATCGGTCGGCCCGTTGCCGATCAGCATGGCGCCCTTGAGCGGCGCGCCGACCTTGCCGTTCTCGATCTTGTAGGCCTCGGTGCACTGGAACACGTATTTGCCCGAGGTGATATCGACCTGGCCGCCGCCGAAATTGGCGGCAAACACGCCGTTCTTCACCGAGGTGATGATCTCGGCGGGGTCGCGGCTTCCCGCCAGCATGTAGGTGTTGGTCATGCGCGGCATCGGCACATGGGCATAGCCCTGGCGGCGGCCGTTGCCGGTCGGCTTCATGTTCATCAGCCGCGCATTCTGGCGATCCTGCATGTAGCCGACCAGGATGCCGTCCTCGATCAGCACGGTGCGGTTGGTCGGCGTGCCCTCATCGTCGATCGACAGCGAACCGCGGCGCGAGGCCATGGTGCCGTCGTCGACCACGGTGACGCCCTTGGCGGCGACCTGCTGGCCCATCAGGCCTGCGAAGGCTGAAGTCTTCTTGCGGTTGAAGTCGCCTTCCAGCCCGTGGCCGACCGCTTCATGCAGCATCACGCCGGGCCAGCCCGCGCCGAGCACCACATCCATTTCCCCGGCCGGCGCCGGCACCGATTCCAGATTGACCAGCGCCTCGCGCAGCGCGCCGTCGGCAGCCTCGCGCCAGGACTTCGTCTCGATGAAGCGTGCATAGCCTTCGCGCCCGCCATAACCCTTCGAGCCGCTCTCCTGCCGGTCGCCCTGTCCTGCAACGACGGAAATGTTGACGCGCACCAGCGGGCGGATGTCGCGATAGCTCTCGCCGTCCGGCCGCATGATCTCCACCACCTGCCAGGTCGCCCCTAGGCTCACCGTGACCTGGCGGACGCGCGCGTCCTTGTCGCGCAGATAGGCGTCGATCTCGGCCAGCAGCTTCACCTTGCTCTCGAAGCCCGGCGCATCCAGCGGATTGTCGTCGCCGTAGAGCTTGACATTGGTGTGCGCCGGGGGCGCGGCGAACGAGCCGGAATAACCGCCGCGGACGGCCGCGACCGCATCCGCCGCGCGGATCAGCGCCGGCAGCGACACGTCGGAGGAGTGCGCATAGCCCACGGCATCGTCTTTCACCGCGCGCAGGCCGAACCCCTGCGAGGTGTCGTAGGTCGCCTGCTTCAGGCGCCCGTTGTCGAACATCAAGGCTTCGGTCTGGCTGTATTCGAGGAACAACTCGCCGTCGTCGGCGCCGGAAAGCCCGCGGCCGACTTCGCGGCGCACGGCGTCGCGGTCGAGATTGGCGCGGTCGAGAAGCGAGGTTGTGGCGGGATTGGTCATGCGGACTCCGACATGAATGCTACTGTCGTCCCCGCGAAAGCGGGGACCCATAACCACAGGCCGTTGTGATCAAACGAGGACTCGCGGCGAACTGATCGTGCAACATGACGGCTTGTGGTTATGGGTCCCGGCTCGCGCTTCCGCCTTCGCTCCTCGAGCTACGGCGGACAAGTCGCTTGGCCGGGACGACGAGGGATTAAGATAGGCGTTAAAGGAAGAAAAGGGGAGGGTACGTGGCCAAGAGTTCATTCAAGCCTACGGCAACTTGTCAAACCCCTCCGCCAGCCCATTCAGCGAAAGCGGAAACCCGATGCCTTCTTCCGGTGTCTCGAAGATGATGAACGTCGCGGTCTTCGCGCTCTTGAGCTGATTGAGCAGCTTGTCTTCCAGCACAACCTCGGCGACGCAGCCGTTCGGCAGGCAGCGCACGAAGCCGGCGCGGCCGACATCCTGGTTGTCGAGTTTCAAGCCCAGCCCCGAGGGCAAGAGCACGCCGAGCGGCGCGACCACGCGCATCAGCCGGCTCTTCTGGTCGGCGGTCTTGAGCACGATCACGGTCAGGCCGGCGTTGGAGCGATCTTCCGCCACCACGCTCTGGATCAGGGCGCATTGCTCGTTCTGCGCGCCCGGCGGGGTGTCGCAGCGAATCTGCCAGTCGCCGTGGGTCGAACGAACAGCGCCTTGCGCCTGCGCAGGCGCGCTGCAGCCAAACGCGAGCGCCAGGGAAAGCACGAAGGGAAGCGCGAAGCCGAGCACCAGCCCGGTCCATCCGATGACATGTCCTGCAGGCCTCATCCGGGTCGGTCCCATCTGAATTTCCAGCCATTCCGCCGGGCGAGTGCCGTGTGAACGCGCAATGACGGCGCCTTGAAGGCCGCCAAGCGAATCCCGCGCCGAATGGCGTCCTCCACGCCTATTTTACCCTGCGAATCACGCTTCTGTGGAGGGCTTTGTCCGAGGGACCATCGCGGCGGAGTGCTGTCAAGCGCCAGGGCCGTGCGAAAACACCGGATTGCCCTGATTTCACGGGAAAATGTGACGCGCGCATGATCGGTGCTTGCGCACCCTGCACACCCCTACTACTGCATTGCGAGACCCCGAGAATTATGGTTTGAGAGGCTCTAATTCGGCGTCTCACGATCCGGCCCGCGCGTCTCCCATAAGGCGCGCAATCAGGCCGTTGGCAGGGCCCGATCGGACGAGCATTGCCCAAGGGGCGGCGGATGCTTTGGGGACGGTTTTAAGGGAGCACGAACGGCATGAAGCTGTCGAAGGGCCGGATGGGCCGCTGGTTGCTGGGCTTGGCGATTGTCTTTGGCGCGGTCGCCGCGAGCCAGGCGGCATTCGCCGAACTGGGTCAGCCGGCGCCGTGGGAATACAAGCTGCAGCAATCCGGCTCGCCGGTGATGGATCATATTGAATGGTTCCATAACTGGCTGCTCGTTGTCATCTCGGTGATCTCGCTGTTCGTGCTCGGGCTTCTGATCGCCGTGATGGTCAAGTTCAACGCCCGTGCCAACCCGACGCCGTCGCGGACCACGCACAACACCCTGATCGAGGTGGCCTGGACCCTGTTCCCGGTCATGATCCTGGTCGGCATTGCGATTCCCTCGTTCAAGCTGTTGTTCCAGGAGCTCGATATTCCCAAGGCCGACCTCACCATCAAGGCGACCGGCAAGCAGTGGTACTGGTCCTACGAATATCCCGATAACGGCAAGTTCGAATTCGACTCGCTGCTCGCCTGCGACGAGAGCCGCACGAAATGCCAGCCGCCGCGGCTGCTCTCGGTCGACAACGAGGTCGTGGTGCCCGTCAACAAGATCATCCGCGTCGAGACCACCGGCGCCGATGTGATCCACTCCTTCGCGGTGCCGGCCTTCGGCATCAAGATCGATGCCATTCCGGGCCGCCTGAACGAGACCTGGTTCCAGGCCAGCAAGACCGGCATTTATTACGGCCAGTGTTCCGAACTCTGCGGCAAGGACCACGCCTATATGCCGATTGCGGTGCGGGTCGTAACGGACCAGGAATTCGCGACCTGGATCGAAGCGGCGAAGAAGAAATATGCGAGTTCGCGGACCGACTCGTTTGCATCGGCGGCGGACGCGGCGCGGTAAGCCTCGCGCGACGGCGCAAGAGACAAGGGCGACGGGACCGGCGAGGTCCGGCATAGGGACTACGGTATAGGATCTGAACATGGCAACTGGCGCAGCAACTCACGACGATCACGCCCATGACGACCACGCGCACGACCATCCGACCGGCTGGCGACGGTTCGTCTATTCGACGAACCACAAGGACATCGGCACGATGTACCTGGTGTTCGCGATCATCGCGGGTGTCATCGGTGCGGCGATGTCGATGGCGATCCGCGCCGAGTTGATGTATCCCGGCGTCCAGATCTTCCACGAAACCCATATCTACAACGTGTTCGTGACCTCGCACGGCCTGATCATGATCTTCTTCATGGTGATGCCTGCGATGATCGGCGGCTTCGGCAACTGGTTCGTGCCGCTGATGATCGGCGCGCCCGACATGGCGTTCCCGCGCATGAACAACATCTCGTTCTGGCTATTGCCCGCCTCCTTCGCGCTGCTCTTGATGTCCTCGTTCTTCGAGGGCGAGCCGGGTGCCAATGGCGTCGGCACGGGCTGGACCCTTTATGCACCGCTGTCGACATCGGGCCATCCCGGGCCGGCGGTCGATTTCGCCATCCTGTCGATCCATTTGGCCGGCGCCTCCTCGATCCTCGGCGCCATCAACTTCATCACCACGATTTTCAACATGCGTGCGCCGGGCATGACGCTGCACAAGATGCCGCTGTTCGTGTGGTCGATCCTGGTGACCGTGTTCCTGCTGCTGTTGTCGCTGCCGGTGCTCGCCGGCGCCATCACCATGCTGCTCACCGATCGCAATTTCGGAACGACTTTCTTCTCGGCGGACCAGGGCGGCGATCCCGTGCTGTTCCAGCACCTGTTCTGGTTCTTCGGTCACCCCGAAGTGTACATCCTGATCGTGCCCGGCTTCGGCATGATCAGCCAGGTCGTCTCGACTTTCTCGAAGAAGCCCGTGTTCGGCTATCTCGGCATGGCCTACGCCATGGTCGCGATCGGCGGCATCGGCTTCGTGGTGTGGGCGCACCACATGTACACGGTCGGCATGAGTTCGGCGACGCAGGCCTATTTCGTGGCGGCGACGATGGTCATTGCGGTTCCGACCGGCGTGAAGATCTTCTCCTGGATCGCCACGATGTGGGGCGGCTCGATCGAGTTCAAGACGCCGATGCTCTGGGCGATCGGCTTCATCTTCCTGTTCACCGTCGGCGGCGTCACCGGCGTCGTGCTGGCCAATGCCGGCGTCGATCGCGTGCTGCAGGACACCTACTACGTCGTCGCGCACTTCCACTACGTGCTGTCGCTCGGCGCCGTGTTCGCGATCTTCGCCGGCTGGTATTACTGGTTCCCGAAGATGTCGGGCTACATGTACAACGAGACCATCGGCAAGCTGCACTTCTGGTTCACCTTCGTCGGCGTCAACCTGGCGTTCTTCCCGCAGCACTTCCTCGGTCTTTCCGGCATGCCGCGCCGCTATGTCGATTATCCCGACGCGTTCGCGGGCTGGAATCTGGTGTCCTCGATCGGCGCCTTCATCGCCGGTTTCGGCATGCTGATTTTCCTCTATGGGCTGGCGGAGGCCTTCCTGCGCAAGCGGCAGGCCGCCGATAATCCGTGGGGCGCCGGCGCCACCACGCTGGAATGGACCCTGCCGTCGCCGCCGCCATTCCACCAGTTCGAGACGCTGCCGCGCGTGCAGTAAACGAGATCACGCGGCGCCTGCCCTGGCGCCGCGCCGGTTTGAAGGAAACGAGTCGCCTTGTCCGTCGTCGATCACAATGCCATTGAGCTGCCGCTTCCGCACATCTCGGAGGCCGAGGTCGGCGACTACATCGCGCTGCTCAAGCCGCGCGTGATGTCGCTGGTGATCTTCACCGCACTGGTGGGGCTTGCGATCGCGCCGGGTCATTTCCACCCCGTGCTGGCCTTCACCTCGCTGCTCTGCATCGCGGTCGGCGCCGGCGCCTCCGGTGCGCTCAACATGGCGCTGGAAGGCGACATCGACGCCCTGATGACGCGCACCGCCAACCGGCCGATCCCGCGCGGGCGGGTGACGAAAGAAGAGGCCATGGCGTTCGGCGTCACGCTCGCCTTCTTCTCGGTCATGACGCTCGGCATCCTCGTCAACTGGTATGCCGGCGCGCTGCTCGCCTTCACGATCTTCTTCTACGTCGTGATCTATACGCTGTGGCTGAAGCGCTGGACCGCGCAGAACATCGTGATCGGCGGCGCCGCCGGCGCGCTGCCCCCCGTGGTGGCCTGGGTCGCGGCGACCGGATCGATCTCGGCCGAACCGCTGCTGCTGTTCCTCATCATCTTCTTCTGGACGCCGCCGCATTTCTGGGCGCTGGCGCTGTTCCGTTCGGACGACTATGCGCGCGCCGGCGTGCCGATGCTCCCCGTCGTGGCCGGTCCCGACGCGACGCGGCTGCAGATCCTGCTCTACACCGTCGTGCTGGTCGCGATTGCCGCAGCACCCTGGCCGCTCGGCTATTTCGATGCGGCGTACGGCATCGCTTCGCTGATCCTCGGCGCCGGCATGCTGGTGCTGGCCTTCAACGTCTATGTCAGCCGCGAGCACTCGGCTTCGCTGCGCGCGACGCGAAGGCTTTTTGCCTTCTCCATCCTTTATCTGTTCGCGCTGTTCGCCACCCTCCTGGTCGAGGTCGTGGTGCGCGCGTTCTTGCCAGGGCTTGGGTAGGGGGCGCATGACACGGCGATGGCTGACAAGCGCGAACCAGATGGAATCGTCCTCACCGAGGCGCAGAAGCGCAGCCGCCGCCAGCGCTCGATCGCCATGGCGCTCGCGCTCGGCGTGCTCGTCCTGTTGTTTTTCGCGGTCACCCTGGTCAAGGGGCCTGCCGTGCTGAACAGGCCCCTTTGAGCGAGGCAGTATGATGGGCATGGAGCAACCACAGGCCAAAAAGCCGCGCCTCAGCCGCGATGCTCTGGTTGCGGCCATTTGCGGGCTCATTGTGGTCGCGATGGTCGGCGCCTCCTATGCCGCCGTGCCCTTTTACAACTGGTTCTGCCGCACCACCGGCTTCAACGGCACCACGCAGGTCGCGACCTCGTCGCCCAAGGGCAAGCCGCTTGGGCGCATGATTTCGGTGCGCTTCGATTCCAATGTGGCGCCCGGGCTGCCCTGGAAGTTCGAGCCGGAGAAGACCGAGATACAGCTTCGCATCGGCGAGGTGACCACCGTCTACTACACCGTCACCAACCAGTCCGCGCGCACCATCACCGGACAGGCCGCCTACAACGTCTCGCCGCTCACGGTCGGCGCCTATTTCCAGAAGATCAACTGCTTCTGCTTCACCGAGCAGACTTTCGGTCCCGGCGAGAAGCGCGAGTTGCCTGTCGTGTTCTATGTCGATCCGGCGCTCGCCGCCGACCACGACAACGACACGCTGAAGACCATCACACTGTCTTACACCTTCTACCAAGTGCGCGATCCGGCTCCCAGGCCGGTGGCGGCAGGCGAGGGCGACAAACGCAAGGGAAGCTAGCGCATGATCCGGAAAAGTGTGCAGCGGTTTTCCGAAAAGATCATGCGCAAACAAGAATTAAGAGCGCGATGACGATACGTCGCGCTCTAGCGATCGCTGGCATTGCCGTGCGATCCGATTTTTGGGACGAATAGGGGGCCGCTCAGGCGGCACGAAGGAGAGAGCGACTATGGCTGAGGCGCACGCCAAGCATCACGACTATCACCTCGTCGATCCGAGCCCGTGGCCGATCGTCGGCGCGATTTCGGCCTTCATCATGGCGGTGGGCGCCATCGGCTGGATGCATCACATGTATTCCGCCGCCTGGCTGGTGTTCGGCGTCGGGACGGTCGGCGTGCTCTACACCATGGCGAGCTGGTGGGGCGACGTCATCCGCGAGGCGCAATACAAGGGCGACCACACCCGCGTGGTGCAGATCAGCCACCGCTACGGCATGATCCTGTTCATCGCCTCCGAGGTGATGTTCTTCGTCGCCTGGTTCTGGGCCTTCTTCAATTCGTC
>Ga0070741_10017244_pt1 | contig 11892 bp, 8 predicted proteins | sample Coa_R1_4_FD_66440 | JGI IMG/M metagenome (GOLD analysis project Ga0070741, IMG submission 66440) | Surface soil microbial communities from Centralia Pennsylvania, which are recovering from an underground coalmine fire - Coalmine... | ecosystem: Environmental > Terrestrial > Soil > Unclassified ...
GCGGTGGCCCGCGATCCGGGCTCGCGCGCCAAGATCGCGGTGATTTCCCGCGATTCCTCGGTCGATCCGGTCGGCGCCTGCGTCGGCATGCGCGGCTCGCGCGTGCAGGCAGTGGTGAACGAATTGCAGGGCGAGAAGATCGACATTATCCCCTGGTCGCCGGATATCGCCACCTTCGTGGTCAATGCTCTGGCGCCGGCCGAAGTTGCCAAGGTCGTGCTCGACGAGGATCGTGAGCGCATCGAGGTCGTGGTGCCGGACGCGCAGCTTTCGCTGGCCATCGGCCGCCGCGGGCAGAACGTCCGCCTCGCTTCCCAGCTTACCGGCTGGGATATCGACATCCTCACCGAGCAGGAGGAATCTGAGCGCCGCCAGGCCGAATTCGAAAACCGCACGCGGCTTTTCATCGACGCGCTCAACGTGGACGAAGTCGTCGGTCAGCTTCTCGCGTCAGAGGGATTCACCTCGGTCGAGGAATTGGCCATTGTCGACGAGAAGGAAATCGCCGGCATCGAGGGCTTTGACGAAGACACCGCCCGCGAGCTGCAGGAACGCGCCCGCGAATACATCGCCCAGCAGGAAGCGGAGCTAGACGCCAAGCGCCGCGAGCTCGGCGTCGAAGACGCGCTGAAGGACGTCCCCGGCGTCAACGCTCGCATGCTGGTCAAGTTCGGCGAAGGGGGAATCAAGACCGTGGAAGATCTCGCCGATTGCGCCACCGACGACCTCATTGGTTGGACAGAGCGCAAGGAGGGCGAGAGCGTCAAGCATCCCGGCATTCTCGACGGGCTGGAGGTCTCCCGCGAGGAGGCTGAGGCTTTGATCATGCAGGCCCGCGTGAAGGCGGGCTGGATCAGCGAAGCCGACTTGGCGCCGACGGCCGAGGAAGCGGAAGCCGAAGCCGAAGAGACGACGGAGGCGCAAACTTAAGCCAATCGTTGTATCGATGCTCGCCCGCGCCCAGCAGATCGAATTCGACACCGGCCCCAAAGCGGGTGCCGGCACCGAGCGGCTGTGCGCGGTGACACGCATCGTCAAGCCGGTCGCCGAGATGCTGCGTTTTGTCGCCGCGCCGGACGGGGCCGTCGTGCCCGATTTGAAGCGCAAGCTGCCCGGGCGCGGCGTTTGGATCACCGCCACGCGCGAGGCCCTCGTGGAAGCCGCACGCCGCGGCATTCTCCTCCGCGGCTTCGGCCGCAAGGTCGATCCTTCAGACCTTGCCGACATGACCGAGCGGCTGCTGGAACGCGCTGCGCTGGATGCGCTCGCCATCGCCGGCAAGGCCGGGCAGGCGGTCAGCGGATTCAGCAAGGTCGAAGCGGCACTGGCAGACGGCAATGTGGTCGCCGTGCTGCACGCCAACGACGCCGCCGCCGACGGCGTGCGCAAACTGACCGCCGCGGTGCGGCGTTTCAGCGAAGCCGAAGGGCGTGAGCCGCTCGTCATCTCGGCGTTCAGCGCCGCACAATTGAATTTGGCATTGGGGCGGCCAAATGTGATACATGCAGCCCTGCTCGCCGGCCCCGCTGCGGAGACATTTATTGCGCGCCATGCGCGGCTTGAACGTTTCCGGACCGGTTATCCGGCGCCGCATCCTGCTGTGAAACAGCAGAAACCGACGCCCGAGGAATAGGATTGTATGGCTGAGACGAAGAAACCCGGCGAAAGCAAGCTCAGCGTGAGCGGAAAGACCTTGACGCTCAAACGCAGCGCCGAGGCGGGCGTCGTACGCCAGAGCTTCAGCCATGGACGGACGAAGCCCGTCGTGGTGGAGAAGGTCAAGCGCCGCGTCATCGGCGAGAGCAAACCCGAAACCTCGAAAGCAGCCGAACGCAAGACTGCCGCACCCGCCGCCAAGACCGCCAAAGCCGCGGTAGCGCCGGAGACCGCCGCAGCACCGGCTGCCAAGGCGGCGCCGGCCCCGAAGGCATCCGGTGTCGTGCTGCGCACCTTGTCGGAGGAGGAGCGGGCCGCGCGCGCCCATGCCTTGACCGATTTCCGCGTCCGCGAAGCCGAAGAGCGCAAGATCGCCGAGGAGGAAGCGCGCCGCCGCGCCAGCCGCGAATCCACCGATCGCAGCGAACGCGAGGCGGCCGAGACGCGCAAGCGCGAAGAAGAAGAGCGCCGCAAGCACGACGAAGAAACCAAGCGCCGCGCCGACGAGGTCGCCAAGAAGCGCCTCGGCGAAGATGAAGCCAGGAGACCGGGGCAACAGGGCCGTCTGACGGCGCCCGAAGCCGACGAAGACGAAGCGCCGCGCGCCAGACGCCCGGGCGCCCGGCCCGCCGTCGCACCCAAGCCGGCGCCGCGCGGTCCGCAGAAGCAACGCGGCCGCCTCACGCTCGTCACCGCGCTGAGCGCCGGCGAAGAGCGCGAGCGTTCGGTTGCATCATTTCGCCGCCGCACACAGCGGCTTAAGGCGCATGTCAGCGACGAGCCGAAAGAAAAGCTCGTTCGCGACGTCGTCATTCCGGAAGCCATCACGATTCAGGAGCTGGCCAACCGCATGGCGGAGCGCGCGGTCGACGTGATCCGGCTGCTGATGAAGCAAGGGCAAATGTTGAAGATCACCGACGTCATCGACGCCGACACCGCGCAACTGATCGCCGAGGAAATGGGTCACAGCGTCCGCCGCGTCGCCGAATCCGACGTCGAGGAGGGCCTGTTCGACAGCGCCGACAATCCGGCAGCGATGCAGCCGCGGCCGCCAGTCGTTACCGTCATGGGTCACGTCGATCACGGCAAGACCTCACTGCTCGACGCGATCCGCTCCACCGAGGTCGCCGCCGGTGAGCATGGCGGCATCACGCAGCATATCGGCGCTTACCAAGTGACCGCGCCGAACGGCGGCAAGATCACTTTCATCGATACGCCGGGCCACGCAGCCTTCACCGCCATGCGCGCGCGCGGCGCGAAGGTTACCGATATCGTCGTTCTGGTGGTGGCCGCGGATGATGGCGTGATGCCGCAGACGGTGGAAGCCATTCACCACGCCAAGGCGGCGAAGGTGCCGATCATCGTCGCCATCAACAAGATCGATAAGCCGGATGCGAAGCCAGAGCGCGTTCGTACCGAGCTTCTGCAACATGAAGTTCAGGTTGAATCGCTGGGCGGCGACGTGCTCGATGTCGAGGTCTCGGCGACGAAGAAGCTCAATCTCGACCGACTGCTCGAGGTCATCGGACTGCAGGCGGAAATTCTCGAGCTCAAGGCCGATCCCGGCCGTCCGGCCGAAGGCACCGTGATCGAAGCCAAGCTCGATCGGGGCCGCGGCCCGGTTGCTACGGTGCTGGTCCAGCGTGGCACGCTCAAGGTGGGCGATCTCATCGTCGCCGGCGCCGAATGGGGCCGCGTGCGCGCGCTCGTCTCCGATACTGGCAGCATGGTGCAAAGCGCCGGCCCGTCCACGCCCGTCGAGGTGTTGGGATTCAGCGGGATTCCCGATGCCGGCGACCGCTTGGCGGTGGTCGAAAGCGAGGCGCGCGCCCGCGAGATCACCGCTTACCGCGCCCGCCAGAAGCGCGAGAAAATGGTGGCGCGCGCCAGCGGCATGCGCGGCTCGCTCGAGCAGATGATGACGCAGCTAAAGACGAAGGGGCGCACGGAATTCCCCCTGATCGTCAAGGCCGACGCGCAGGGCTCGGTCGAGGCCATCGTCCAGGCGCTGGAAAAACTCGGCAACGAGGAAGTGGTGGCTCGCGTGTTGCACGCGGGCGCCGGCGGCATCACTGAATCCGACGTCACCCTTGCCGAAGCTTCCGGCGTTCCCATCATCGGCTTCAATGTCCGCGCTCATAAGGAAGCGCGCGAGGCGGCGGAGCGCGCCGGCATCGAAATCCGCTACTACAACATCATCTACGATCTTGTTGAGGACATGAAGCAGGCGATGTCGGGCCTGCTGGCGCCGACGCTGCGCGAGACCCTGCTGGGCAATGCGACGATCCTGGAAATATTCAACATTTCAAAAGTCGGCAAGATTGCAGGTTGCCGCGTCACCGACGGCACCGTGGCACGCGGCGCCAATGTGCGGCTGATCCGCGACGATGTCGTGGTTCACGAAGGCAAGCTGTCGCAGCTCAAGCGGTTCAAGGACGACGTCAAGGAAGTGGTTGCCGGCCAGGAATGCGGCATGGCTTTCGAAAATTATCAGGACATGCGCGTCAACGACGTAATCGAGTGCTACCGGGTGGAAACGATCAAGCGCTCGCTCTGAGTCCGAGTCTCAGACGCGCGATGGGGATTGTTCCCGGCATTGCCGGCTTGACTCGGCAGTCCATCCGCAAAAGCAAATCTGACGAGGTAGATGGATGCCCGGTTCGAGCCCGGGCATGACCAGACAACGCGATGGCACGCCACAGAAAATTCCGCCGCGACAGCGGTCGCGTCCCTTCGCAGCGCGCCTTGCGCGCCGGCGAGCTTGTGCGTCACGCGCTCGCCGACATTCTCTCGCGCGGCGAGGTGCACGATCCGGTGCTACAGAGCCACATGGTGACGGTGCCGGAAGTCCGCATGAGTCCCGATCTGCGGCTAGCAACGATCTTCATCATGCCGCTCGGCGGCCGCGAAGCAAAAGACGTGCTGGCGGCGCTCGAACGCAACAAGAAATTTCTGCGCGGCGACATCGCCCGCCGGATCAATCTCAAATTCGCGCCGGACATCCGCTTCGTCCTCGACAATCGCTTCGACGAAGCCGAGCGCATCGACAAGCTGCTGCGGACACCGGACGTGGCGCGGGACCTCGAAAACGGGGGCAGCGAATGACGAATGTCGCGGGCGCGGTGCAGTCTGTCGGCAATGGCAACCAGCAGAAGCGCGACAAGCGCGACGTGCACGGCTGGGTGGTTCTCGACAAACCGGCCGGGATGACCTCGACGCATGCTGTGGCGGTCGTTAAGCGCCTGTTCTCCGCCAAGCGCGCGGGCCATGCCGGCACCCTCGATCCGCTCGCCTCGGGCTGTTTGCCGATCGCCCTCGGCGAGGCGACAAAGACCGTGCCCTTCGTCATGGACGGACGCAAAATCTACCGCTTCACGGTGTGCTGGGGCGAGGAGCGCGATACCGACGACGCCGAGGGTCGCGTCGTGGCCACGCGGCAGGAGCGGCCGCAGGCAGAGGCGATCAGAGAGCTGCTGCGGCGTTTCACGGGGATTATCGACCAGGTGCCGCCCCGCTATTCGGCGCTCAAGATTGCCGGCGAGCGGGCCTACGATCTCGCCCGCGACGGCGAGACGGTTGAGCTGCCCAGCCGACAGGTGACGGTCCATGGCTTGGCCCTGGTGGCCACACCAGACCCCGACCATGCGGTGTTGGAGGCCGAATGCGGCAAGGGAACCTATGTCCGGGCGCTGGCCCGGGACATGGGCCGGGCCTTGGGCTGCCTCGGCCATGTTTCCGCCTTGCGCCGGACCGCCGTTGGCCCCTTCCCTGAGAAAACCATGATTTCACTGGAACAACTGGAGGCTTTGTGCCATAGAGCCGCCATCGGCGAGGGCAACCTCGCCGATGCGCTTTTGCCCGTCGAGACCGCGCTGGACGACATCCCGGCGCTGGCCGTCAGCCGGGCAGATGCGGCCCGGCTCCAGCGGGGTCAGGCCGTTTTGTTGCGCGGACGGGATGCTCCCATTTTCCGCGGCACGGTCCATGTCACGGCATCCGGGCAATTGATCGCTCTGGCCGAGGTCGACCGCGGCGAGATCGTCCCCAAGCGCGTTTTCAACCTCGCCGGCATCCAGGGCGGTGCCCGCATATGAGAAGGTAAGTGACGATGTCGATTGCAGCCGACCGTAAGGCGGAGGTCATCAAGACCTTTGCCACCAAGAAGGGCGATACCGGCTCGCCCGAAGTCCAGGTCGCGATCCTCAGTGAACGGATCAACAACCTGACCGAGCATTTCAAGACCCATGCAAAAGACAATCATTCGCGGCGCGGACTGTTAAAGCTTGTGAGCACGCGCCGGCAACTCCTTGATTACCTCAAGCGCACGGACGAGACGCGCTATAAGGCGATCATCGACAAGCTCGGCATCCGCCGCTGATTACCGTTCCGCGCGGAGCATCCGCGCGTTTTCCGGCGGAATTTTTGTATTGCCGCCGTGTGCGTCGGACAGCAATCCGGCTGTCCACCAAGAGCGGGCCTGAGACGCCCGTGATAACCGAGGAAGTCATGAAGGCCATGGCAGGATCGCCAGGTGCTGTTACCGCCCGCAATTCGCGTGCGCGGCACAGCCTCTCGCCGTCTTGCTCATGGCTTTCGCCCTTCCGCGAAAACCATGAAAGACGATTAAGATGTTTGATATCCACCGCGTTGAACTCGACTGGGGTGGGCGCAAGCTCACCCTGGAAACCGGAAAGATAGCCCGACAGGCCGACGGCGCCGTCCTTGCGACCTACGGCGAGACCAAAGTTCTCGCCACCGTCGTTTCCGCGAAACAGCCGAAGGAAGGCATCGATTTCCTTCCGCTGACGGTCAATTACCAGGAAAAATTCTATGCCGCGGGGCGCATCCCTGGCGGTTATTTCAAGCGCGAGGGCCGGCCCACCGAAAAGGAGACGCTGGTTTCTCGGTTGATCGACCGCCCGGTGCGGCCGCTCTTCGCCAAGGGTTATCGTTGCGATACCCAGGTGATCGTCACCACGCTTTCCCACGATTTGGAAAACGATCCCGATATCGTGGCCATGGTTGCCGCCTCGGCGGCACTCACGCTCTCCGGCGTGCCCTTCATGGGCCCCGTCGGCGCCGCCCGGGTCGCCTTCATCAATAACGAATACGTGCTCAATCCGCAGATCGACGAGATGGTCGAATCCCATCTCGATCTCGTCGTCGCCGGCACCGCTGACGCAGTGCTCATGGTGGAGTCAGAGGCGCGCGAGCTGACTGAGGAGATCATGCTCGGCGCGGTGATGTTCGGCCACCGGCATTTCCAGCCGGTGATCGACGCGATCATCCAGCTTGCGGAAAAGGCCGCCAAAGAGCCGCGCGATTTCCAGCTTCCCGATACCCAGGCGCTGGAAAAGGAAATGCTCGGCTTGGTCGAGCAGGACCTACGTGCCGCCTATGCCATCCCGCAGAAGACACAACGGCACGATGCCGTCGAAGCCGCGAAAGCGAAGGTGATGGCGCATTTCCTGCCCGAAGGTGGCGAGCCGAAATACGACAAGCTGCAGGTCGCCGCCGTGTTCAAGGACCTCGAAGCCAAGATCGTGCGCTGGAATATTCTCGACACCGGCCGCCGCATCGACGGCCGCGATCTGAAGACGGTGCGCCCGATCGTGGCCGAGGTCGGCGTGCTGCCGCGCGCGCACGGCTCTGCTTTGTTCACCCGCGGCGAAACACAGGCCCTGGTCGTGGCGACGCTCGGCACCGGGGAGGACGAGCAATTCGTGGACGCCTTGCCGGGCACCTACAAAGAAACGTTCCTGTTGCACTACAATTTCCCGCCCTTCTCGGTGGGCGAAACCGGCCGCATCGGTGCGCCCGGGCGGCGCGAAATCGGTCACGGCAAGCTCGCCTGGCGCGCCATCCATCCCGTGTTGCCGGCGCATCATGAGTTCCCCTACACCATCCGGGTGGTGTCGGAGATCACGGAATCGAACGGCTCGTCGTCGATGGCGACGGTATGCGGCACGTCGCTGTCACTGATGGACGCCGGCGTGCCACTGAAACGGCCCACCGCCGGAATCGCCATGGGGCTGATCCTCGAGAACAAACGCTACGCGGTTCTATCCGATATCCTCGGCGATGAGGACCATCTCGGCGACATGGATTTCAAGGTCGCCGGCACCGAACGGGGCGTCACCTCGCTGCAGATGGACATCAAGATTTCCGGCATCACCGAGGAGATCATGCAGGTGGCGCTGGGGCAGGCCAAGGAAGGCCGCATGCATATCCTCGGCGAGATGGGCAAGGCCATCAACACGGCACGCGCCGAGCTCGGCGAGCATGCGCCTCGTATCGAGATCATCCAGATTCCCACCGACAAGATCCGCGAAGTGATCGGTACCGGCGGCAAGGTGATCCGCGAGATCGTGGAAAAGACCGGCGCCAAGATCAATGTCGAGGACGACGGCACGGTGAAGGTCGCCTCCGCCAATCACGAATCAATCAAGGCGGCGCTCAATTGGATCAAGTCGATCGCGTCCGATCCGGAAGTCGGTCAGATTTACGAGGGCACGGTGGTCAAAGTCATGGACTTCGGCGCCTTCGTGAACTTCTTCGGCTCGAAGGACGGACTGGTGCATATCAGCCAGCTCGCGCCGCAACGGGTGAACAAGGTCACCGATGTGGTGAAGGAAGGCGACACGGTGAAGGTGAAACTGCTCGGCTTCGACGACCGCGGCAAGGTGCGGCTGTCAATGAAGGTGGTCGATCAGGCCACCGGCGAGGATCTGGAAGCCAAGCAGAAAGCCGAGCGCGATCAGCAGCGCGACGTTGCGGCGGGCGAGTAGGTAGCCTCACCCTGAGGAGGCGGCGCAGTCGCCGTCCCGAAGGGGTAAGGCCGCATCCTTCGAGACGCCATGCTTCGCACGGCTCCTCAGGATGAGAAAAGAAGGAAGAAAAAGGCGGCGTCTGCCGCCTTTTTTCATTCAGCCGCGACCAGTGCCGACGCACCCAAAACGCGCGTGATAAGTTTGCCCAGTTCGGCAAAATCCGCCTTGCAGGGCGAGGTGCGCCGCCAAGCGAGCCCGATCGTGCGCGCCGGCGCCGGATGCGCGAAGCGCAGAAGCTTGACGCGGCGGCCACGCGCTTCCGTTTCGGCGGCGATTTCCGGCAACAATGTCGCGCCATAGCCGCTCGCCACCATCTGCATCACCGTAGCGAGGCTGGTCGCGCCGAGACCGGCTGGCGTCTCACCCGCCTTAGTCGAGCAGAAGGCGAGTGCCTGATCGCGCAAGCAGTGGCCTTCCTCGAGCAGCAGCAAGAGCCGCTGGCTGACGTCGCGGGCATTGACCTGCTTGCCCGGCGGCAGCGGATCGTCCACCGGCAGCGCGAGCAAAAAGGCGTCGTCGAACAGACGCGCCGTTTCCAGGTCCGGCGCATCCACCGGCAGCGCCAGTAACGCCACGTCGAGTGCGCCGCGGGACAATTCTTCGAGCAGCACGCGGGTTTGCGTCTCGCGCACCTCGAGCCGCAGCCGCGGATATTCCGATTGCAGCCGCGGCAGAATCCGCGGCAGCACATAAGGACCCAGCGTTGGGATAATACCGAAGCGCAGGGGACCGCTTAGCAGCTCGCGATGACGCGCGAAGTCGACGAGATCGCGTGTCGCCGCGAGAATGCGCTCGGCGCGTTCGGCGATGTCGATGCCGATAGTCGTGAGCACGATTTCGCCCGGGCGCCGTTCGACCAGGTCGGCGCCGATCTCCCGCTCCAGTTCGCGGATTTGCATCGACAGCGCCGGCTGAGTGATGGCGCATTCCTCGGCGGCGCGGCCAAAATGCCGGTGGCGGGCGAGCGAGGCGAGATAACGCAACTGACGCAAGGTGATCATATTGACTTCCCAATTGATAAGTTATGCTTATCGGCGGGAGCAATCAATACGATTGGACCTGATTGGCAAGGCTCGCTACAAGACCGTCATGCCTGCCCCACTATGACCGGGCGGCAATTGCAGCCCACCAGAAAAAACGCTCAATCAAAACACGATCGGAGAGAGCCATGGACGCGAAGACTGACGACAAGAGCGCGGGCAAATGCCCATTCACCGGAGCCCGCGGACCGAGAAACCGCGACTGGTGGCCGGACGCGCTGGATCTCGAAATGCTCCATCGCAACTCCTCGCTGTCCGATCCGATGGGCAAGGATTTCGATTATGCCAAGGAGTTCGAGACACTCGACCTCAATGGCGTGATCAAAGACCTGCAGGCCTTGATGACGAATTCGCAGCCTTGGTGGCCGGCTGACTTTGGTCATTATGGCGGACTGATGGTCCGCATGGCGTGGCACTCAGCAGGCACCTATCGCATCACCGACGGCCGCGGCGGCGCCGGCTCCGGGCAGCAGCGCTTTGCCCCGCTCAACTCGTGGCCCGACAATGCCAACCTCGACAAGGCCCGCCGGCTGTTGTGGCCGATCAAGCAGAAATACGGCCGCAAGATCTCCTGGGCTGACCTGATGATTCTCGCCGGCAATGTTGCGCTGGAATCGATGGGGTTCAAAACCTTCGGTTTCGCCGGCGGCCGCGCCGACGTCTGGGAGCCGGAGGAGCTCTATTGGGGCCCCGAGAACACGTGGCTCGGCGATGAACGCTATAGCGGCGAACGCCAGCTTGCCGAGCCGCTCGGCGCGGTGCAGATGGGCCTGATTTACGTCAACCCGGAAGGGCCAAACGGCAACCCCGACCCGGTCGCGGCGGCGAAGGACATCCGCGAGACCTTTTTCCGCATGGCGATGAACGATGAAGAAACCGTCGCGCTGATTGCCGGAGGCCACACCTTCGGCAAAACCCACGGGGCCGGCGATCCGTCGCTGGTCGGACCGGCGCCGGAAAGCGGCGCGCTCGAAGATCAGGGCCTCGGCTGGAAGAGCAAATTCAACACCGGCGTCGGCTGCGATGCGATCACCGGCGGCCCGGAAGTCACCTGGTCGCAGACGCCGACCAAGTGGAGCAATCACTTCTTCGACAACCTGTTCAAATACGAATGGGAGCTGACCACGAGCCCGGCCGGCGCCAAGCAGTGGAAAGCGAAAGGTGCCGAGGCGACGATCCCCGACGCTTTCGATAAATCGAAGAAGCATGTGCCGACCATGCTGACCACCGACCTCTCGTTGCGCTTCGATCCGGCTTACGAGAAGATTTCGCGGCGCTTCTACGAGCATCCGGATCAGTTCGCAGACGCGTTTGCCCGCGCGTGGTTCAAGCTCACGCACCGCGACATGGGCCCGATCCAGCGCTATCTGGGCCCGCTCGTGCCGAAGGAAACGCTGATCTGGCAGGATCCGATCCCGGCGGTGAATCATCCGCTGGTCGACGACAAGGACATCGCCGCGCTGAAGGCGAAGGTCCTGGCGTCCGGCCTGTCGGTCTCTCAGCTCGTCTCGACGGCCTGGGCCTCGGCCTCGACTTTCCGCGGCTCCGACAAGCGCGGCGGCGCCAATGGCGCGCGCATTCGTCTCGCTCCGCAGAAGGACTGGGAGGTGAATCAGCCGAAACAGCTCGCAATGGTGCTGCAAAAGCTCGAAGCGGTGCAGAAGGAGTTCGACGGCTCGGCCGGCGGCGGCAAGAAGATTTCGCTCGCCGACCTGATCGTGCTCGCCGGCGGCGCAGCGATCGAGAAGGCGGCCAAGGATGCGGGCCTCGAGATCAAAGTGCCCTTCGCCCCGGGCCGCATGGATGCGACGCAGGAACAGACGGACGTCGAGTCCTTCGCGCCGCTGGAACCCCGCGCCGACGGCTTCCGCAACTACATCGCCGGCAAGCGGCAATTCATGAAGCCCGAGGAGGCGTTGGTGGACCGCGCCGCATTGCTGCAGCTCACCGGACCGGAGATGACGGTCCTTGTCGGCGGGCTGCGCGTGCTCGGCGCCAATTTTGGCGGGTCCAAGCACGGCGTCTTCACCAAGCAGCCGGAGAAGCTGACCAATGACTTCTTCGTGAACCTGCTCGACATGGACACCGAGTGGCAGCCGCCGAACGCCGATGGCGTTTACGAGGGCCGCGACCGCAAGAGCAAGGCGGTCAAGTGGACTGGCACCCGCGTCGATCTGATCTTCGGCTCCCACTCGCAGCTTCGCGCCTTCGCGGAAGTCTATGCCTGCGCCGACTCGAAAGAAAAATTCGCCAAGGACTTCGTGGCGGCCTGGACCAAGGTGATGAATGCCGACCGTTTCGATCTGACGCCGCAGCAGCGAATGGCGCAGGCGGCCTGACAATCGACCGCCGTCCATGAAAAAAAA
>Ga0070741_10017245_pt1 | contig 11891 bp, 11 predicted proteins | sample Coa_R1_4_FD_66440 | JGI IMG/M metagenome (GOLD analysis project Ga0070741, IMG submission 66440) | Surface soil microbial communities from Centralia Pennsylvania, which are recovering from an underground coalmine fire - Coalmine... | ecosystem: Environmental > Terrestrial > Soil > Unclassified ...
CAGGATAACCGCTCGCATAGGTCACATTCGGAGCAGAGGAAACCAGCGCAATATCACATACGTTGTGAAGCGCGGCGCGCACCTTGGCGAGTTCCTCGTTTCCCTTTAATTCCGCTTCCATGATTAACCTCCGACCTTAATAGAAATGGACGGGAGACTATCCCGTCCATCCACCTGCAATTCCGTTCACGCTACCTTGCGATCATAAAGTAGATTATTTCCCGTACGCTTCTTCTTCAGAGATTTGTAAGGTCGCGCCGGGCCAGTTATAAGAGGGCGTATAACTAGCGGGCTTGTCGGGGAACGCATTCTTACCGAGTTCGAGCTTGACTTGCGGTACGCCTACGTCAATCGAGGGGTCGGTCGTATAGTACGTGATGCCCCAAAACTGCTGCTTTGGAACATCTTGTCCGTGAAAGACTTTGTATGCAGTTTCCATCGCTGCAATTGCGGGACCCCATGAGGTCGAAGTGAGGTGACACGTCCAATTATTTTGGATACATGCCACTGCACCATCGTTGCCGTACCCCGACGCGAGAATCGGCACAGGGCGTCCTGCATCCATGAATGCTTTGGCGACCACCGCAGGCGTCGTGTCTACAAGGAAGGCATCAATCTGCGGATTGCTGGCGAGCAAGCCGGGTAGCGCCTGCGCGAGCGGTCCGGGACCGAATTGCCCATAGAAGGTTGCAACCACTTTGATCTTGTCTCCGCATACTTCCTTCATGCCTTCAATCCACCCGTCGTACATTTCGCCCGCGACGCTTACCCCTTGCAAGCCCTTGTCCACGATGACGTTGCCCTGACAGTTGAGCTTTTTCGCCACCCATCTGCCTTGAACGGTATTGTACTCTTTAAAGTTAAAGTCAATGCGGTACTCGCAAGGCGCGCCCGCTTTGTCGGTGATGTCAAACGTCACGACGACCACGCCCTGGTCACAAGCTTTCTTTACAACATCGCTGGCGGAGGTGTCGGACACTGCATCGAGCAAAATCGCATCCACACCTTGTGCGAGCAAGTTTTCAATGCCCGCGTTTTGGGCTTCAGCGGTGTTGTCCGTATTGAGAATTTCGAGTTCTTGCCATTCACTGGCGAACGGTTCATGGTGGCTGGCTTTGACGCCGAGCTGCTGCATGAACACACGATAGTCATTGCCCAAGAACGAGTTTACTAGCACTACACGACATTTGCCATCCTTGCCATGTGGATTTGGGCAAGGTTTGCCCGAAGCTGCCCCAGATGCTGTAGTAGCCGCTGGAGCACTCGTTGCGGCAGGGGCGCTCGTCCCCGCGGGCACGCTAGTAGGCGGAGTTGGGGTTGTAGGCTGGGATGCAGTTGTGGGTTGCGCCGCGCTTGTGGGTTGTGCCGCGCTTGTTGGCGGCGCGGCGGTCGGTACAGCAGCACCTGCACACGCCGCGGGCACCAGCGCGAGCGCAATCAAAAACAGTACGAACAATACATTTTGCCGTAGCATTTCTCTCCTCCTCTTGATAGTACGAATCACGCTTCGCGTGCCGTTTGGTTCGTCGCAAAAAAGACAGCCAACAGGATTACCAAGCCAAAGACAATCAGCTGAAACGGGCGCGGCAAGTTCAGCACAGGAATCGCCGCCGTCAGTACGGATAAAAGGAGCGCGCCCCCAATCGTCCCGATGAAATGTCCCGCGCCGCCCAAAATGGAGGTTCCGCCAATCACCACCGCCGCGACCGAAATGAATAAATATTGGTCGCCCATCCCGAGATATGCCTGCCCCAGCTTGCCCGCGACGAGAATCCCCGCAATGCCGTCGAGAACTGCACTAAGGATGTACACAATCACGGTGATACGGGGAATGTTGATGCCCGAATAGAGAGAAACTTGCTGGCTCGTGCCGATGGCGTAGAGACGCCGACCAAAGCCGCTAAACGAGAGTAGGAGCGTCGCGGCAATCGTTAGCGCAATGCCGAGCCAAACAAGATTGGGCACTTCGAGCCAGCGTCCACTGGCAAGTTGGACAATGGCGGGAGGTGGCGTGCCATAAATCACGCCGGTGGAACCAATACCAAAACCAGAGACCGCGCCGAGCAAAATCCCACTCACCGCCAGCGTCACAATTACAGGCGAAACTTGCAAGTACGCAATGATGGAGCCGTTGATGAGTCCGACGACGAAACAGCCGCCGAGAATCAAGGGAATTGCCCAAAGCGCCGGAGAATCTTGTCCGCGGGTCAAGACCGTCATGATCACTGCCGCGCCGCCGAACGTCCACGGCAGTGACAAGTCCACGCCGCCACTCAGAATTACAAGCGTCTGTCCGAGCGAAACAATGGCAATCACCGCCGCTTCGAGCAACAAGCTGCGGAGCGCAATCGGATTGCCCAGACCAAAGCCAGGGCGATAGAGGCTCACGGCAGTCAAGAGAATGAGCATTCCAACATAGCTCAAGATGATGTTGCGGTTCTGGCGATAGAACCATTTGAGTGTATTGCTATTAATTGCCCAACCGTTCATTCGCGCGCTCGCTTCAGACTCTGCCGATAGCCATAGGCATTGATCGCCACGGCAAGAATGAGGAATACGCCTTGCACCATCGGTGTATAAAAGGTGCGGACTCCTGCAAAGAAAATTAGGTCGTTGATGAACAACATAATCAATGCGCCGACAATGCTTAGTTCTACGCCGCCTCGTCCTCCCGCTAGACTCGTCCCACCGATAACGACGGCTGCCACCGATGGCAAAATGAGACCATCCCCCGCGACGGGCGAACCAGAGCCAACCTGTACCGTGCGATAGAGTCCTGCCATCGCCGCAAAAAAGCCGCAGAGCGCATACGCCAAAATTTTTGTGCGAACCGCGCTCGCGCCACTCAAGATGGCGCTCTTTTCATTACTGCCGATGGCATACAGCCGCGTTCCCATGCGCGTCCGCTTGAACAAGAGCCACAGACCGACTAGCACGAGGATGATGATGAGACTCCCGGGGATGCCAAAGATGCTGGTGCGAACGGCTTCCTTAAAAGGCGGGGAGATTTTGCCGCCATCGGATTCCAGCACCAAGAGCGCCATGCCCGACCAGACCGACCATGTTGCCAGCGTTGCAATAAACGGCGTGACACGCATGACCGCAATCACAAAGCCGTTAATGGCGCCGCCAATCAACCCGATGGCAGCAATTGTGATGACCCAAAAGATGATATTGAGTGGGTCGCTCGTCATCTGCGTCGCTGCCAAGGAATTGGTTAGGCTAATCATGCCGCCAACAGACAAGTCAATCCCGCCAGTAAGAATGGCAAACGTCTGCCCCGTGGCGATCAAAACCAGTGTGAGCGCGGCATTTGCCTTGGTCTCGACGGTACCCAGATTGGCGAGTCGCGGGTCGATGAGCAGAATGACAACAATCAGCCCGATGAGCAGAATGAAGGGGACAAGGTCGAACGGATTAATGCGTAAACCTTCAGGGTAACGCTGCGAACGAAAACGAGTCGGCACCGTCGGCGCGAGATTGCCTGGCGAGTCGGGATGAATTGTGGGGGCACTCACGAAGCGACCTCCGTATCGGAGCCTTCTGGAACGCGAGTCGTCGAGTCGGACGGAATCATCGCAATCCGGTCCGTGACGATTTCTTCGCCGAGCGAGGCGCGCACAAGATTTTCTTCGGTACGCGTCGCCTCAGTCAGTTCCGCTTGAATCTGTCCTTGCCGCATAACGAGAATGCGATCACACATATTGATGAGTTCTTCAATGTCCGTCGAATAAAAAAGGACTGCCGAACCATCTGCCGCGAGTTGACGCAGCAGCTGGAAAATTTCGGCTTTGGTGCCGACATCCACACCGCGTGTGCTATCAAAGAGCATGAGGACGCGCGGCGCTGTTGCGAGGAGCTTGGCGAGTACGACCTTCTGCTGATTACCACCGCTCAATTGTTGTGCGGGAGCATCGGGACTGGATGCTTTGATGCCCAATCGCTCCATCTGCGCCAGTACCGTCCTGCGCTCCATCTGCTTTTGGATAAAACCAAACCGTTCCAGCGAAGGCAGGACGCTCAATGAAATATTCGAGGAGACCGATTTGGGGAGGAGTAGCCCTTGAGTGGCGCGATCTTCGGGTACCAACGCCAATCCGAAATTGCGCTCGAGCGCGTCACGCGGGCTGCGCAGCACGATGGGCTTGCCATTCAGCAGAATTTGGCCATGACCCCGCTCGATGCCGAACATGGCTCGAAACAGCTCGTCTTGTCCTTGTCCCGTCAATCCACCAATTCCAAGAATCTCTCCACGGCGCAGCGAAAAACTCACGCCCCGTAGGCGGGGTGGAACTTGCAATTGCCGTACTTCGAGAACAACCTCATCGCCCAACGGTGTTTCGCGGGGTGGATAGAGGCGGCTAATGCGGCGTCCCAAAATCAATCCAACAAGCTCTTCGGTGGTCGCTTCGCCGCGTTTGCGCACACCGACATCCCGCCCATTGCGGAACACGGTGATGCGGTCCGAGACCTGACGAATTTCGCTAAGCTTATGAGAAATATAAATGACGATTTTGCCGTGCTCTGCCAAGCGGCGCGAATACTGCAATAACCATTCAGCTTGTTCGCGTCCAAGCGCCGAAGTCGCTTCGTCGAGAATGATGACACGCGGATTGCGCGCCAGCACTTTGGCGATTTCGACCATTTGCCGACGCGCGAGGGACAATTCTCGAACGACCTGACTCGGATTGGCGACATCAATGCCCATCTCATCAAAGAGTTCATAGCAGCGTTCCCGCAGGACACGCACAGAAATGAGTCTGTCCTTGCCTGTCGGTTCATGCCCAAAAAAAATATTTTGCGCGACGGTGAGGTCGGGCATGAGCGAGAGTTCTTGAAAGACCATGCTGATGCCTGCGGCAATAGCCTGATCAGGGCGCATCAGATTCAATGGGGTCGCATCCAAACGGATTTCACCTTGGTCACGAGGAACGGCGCCAGCGAGTATTTTAACGAGGGTACTTTTGCCCGCGCCATTCTCCCCGACGAGTCCGTGCACCTCGCCAGCAAAACATTCGAGGTTGGCTTGGTCGAGAGCTACCACACCTCCAAATCGTTTGGAGACCTTCAGCAGTTCCAAATCCGCCAATGGACTGTAATCCTGTGAATAAGAAAGAGGGGGATTAATGAATGGCGTAGCAATCCGTCAACTGTTAACGGTTGACAATTTAAGCGAGTATAGCGGAAAACTGAGTTATTGTCAAGCTAACATGAAAACATCTAATAGATGAGATAAAACAAAACATAACTATGATTGACAAGACTAGATACCTAACATATAATTCGTCAACTGTTAACCGTTGACAATTGCTGAATAAGTTTTGGGGAATGGTCAAACTATGTTTAATACTCCGCTCATAGCTCCCGCCCGCAAGCGGACATTAACCGAAGATGTCACCGAGCGCCTGCGGGACGCCATTCTGCATGGGCATTTTGCGCCCGGACAGCCCTTGAGCGAGGAACAACTGGCGCGCCGCCTCGCCGTCAGCCGCGGTCCGGTGCGCGAAGCGCTGCAACAACTCGAACGCGAGGGACTGGTCTTGAGCGGTCCCAATCGCCGCGCTATGGTCGCCCGCCTCTCCCGCCGCGACCTCGAGCAGGTGTATAGTCTGCGCCTGGCGTTAGAACGCCTCGCCGTCCAGTATGCGGTGCGCTATGCCCAAGCGACGGACCTCGCCGCGATGGAGGGTGTGGTGCAGGCGATGCAAGAGGCGGTGGCGCGGGGGCTGACCGCCCGCGAAGCGGCGGATCTGGACATTGCCTTTCACGATTTGCTGTATCGCGCGGCGCAGCACGAGCGGCTGTATGAGGCGTGGTCGAGTTTGAAATCGCAGGTGTATATTTTTCTGTTATCGCGGAATGTTGCCGACGCGGATTATCGCGGGCAGTTGACGATTCAAGGGCATGCCCAAATTTTAGAGAGCCTGCGGGCACGCGACGAAGCGCGTGCGCTGCAGACGATCGAAGAACATTTGCTGGCGGCGTATTCGCGGATCGTCAAGAATTATCCGGCGGAAGAATCGCCCGAAATGGCATCGCTGATCGCTCCGCCTACTCGCGCGCATAATGGTGGCACGCGCCGCGCCCGTCATTCGTCTCGCTCCTCGAAAAAATGAATCCTCGAGCTGGAGCTGGTCGAATATCGTACCGTACCCATCGGCGAGCGAGTGACCGCGAACACCGCACGAAATCATAGATTGCTCACAACTCTCTGCGAGGATGCTGCACCGTGAAAATTACCAAAATTGAAACGATTTGGTTTGAATTCATCCCCAACGCCGAATGGCAGCGCCAGTATCCCACCTCTCGCCAAGCTCTTCCCAATAACCTCTGGGTTCGCATCTACACCGACGACGGTCTAATTGGTCTCGGCGAGACGTATTATATTCCCCAAGCAATCAGCGCCATCATTCATAAAGTGTACGCCACGCTCTTGCTCGGGCGGAGCGCGTTCGATATTGAAAATCATTGGGCGAATATGTTTGCGCTCGTAAACTTTTGCGGGTTTGCGGGCGCGGAGATGCGCGCGCTCTCTGCCGTGGACATGGCACTTTGGGACATTTTGGGACAGTACACGGGGCAGCCGATCTATAACCTGCTCGGCGGACGGAACCGCGAACGCATTGCCGTGTACAACACGTGCGTCGGTTACGGCAAGTATCCCGACTATAACGCGTGGATGGAAGGACGCGCGGGCGAGCTGGCGCAAGACCTGCTCAACATGGGAATTCGGGCCATGAAGATTTGGCCCTTTGACCAATTTGGTCCCACGCTGGCAGGTCCAAAAAATCCCCGCGCGGAGGTGACGATTTGGGGGCAAGGCACCGCGGCGGGAATGCCGGGGCCTGCTATTGAGAACGCGGATTTGAAAAAAGGCATCGCCATCGTCGAGGATATTCGGCGCGCAGTAGGTGACAAGATGTCTATCGCCATCGAGGGACACGCCCGGTGGAACTTGCCAACTGCCATTCGCATTGCCCGCGCGCTGGAGCCATACGATATTCTATGGCTCGAAGAAATTATGCCGCCGGATAACCCAGAAGCGTTCGTGCGGCTCAAGTCGCAGACCAAGGTGCCGTTGTGTCAGAGTGAACGCCTGTTTACGCGGTTCGCATTTCGACAAATCATCGAACAAAATGTGACCGACATTGTGATGCCTGACCTCGCGTGGGGCGGCGGCATTACGGACACGCGCAAAATTTGCGCGATGGCGGACACCTATTACTTGCCCGTGACATTGCACGATACCATTGGTCCTGTCGCGTTGTGGACGGCGGCGCACATGATGCTCCATGTGCCGAATGGAATGATTCAAGAAATCGTGCGCGGCTATGTGTACGGCTGGTACAACGATGTCGTCACGGATACGATTCCAATCCGCGACGGCTATTTGTATCTGGACGAAAAGCCGGGACTCGGCACGCGCCTGCGCGACGATTTACTCACGCGCCCAAATGTGCAAATCGTCACCACGACCGAAGCCGATTTACTTTAGTTAAGATGATGCCAACCATAGTTCTCGCGCACGAAGATCCTTCGTTAACACAGGTCGAAGAAGAAATTTTAAAATCCATTGACGCGCATGTAATTCACCGACGCAATCTCGATGCGCTGACCCGCGATGGACTCGGCGCGCAAGTAGCGGCGTTGATGGTGGGCACCGAGCGGGTCACCGCGCAGCATTTTGCCCAGCTGCCGCGCTTGCGGATCGTGAGCCGCGTGGGGACAGGGCTGGATGCGATTGATCTGGTTGCAGCATCGCAGTACGGGGTTTGGGTTACGAATGTGCCGGACTTTTCCGTAGAGGAAGTATCTACTCATGCCTTGTCGCTGCTATTAGCACATGCACGCGGCTTACCCAAATTATTTGAGCAAGCGCGGCGCAGCGTGTGGGATGCCGTGAGTATTCGCCCGATTGAACGGCTGCAAGACCAGACAGTTGGCGTGGTGGGATTCGGGCGCATCGGGCAAGCCTTTGCGCGCAAGGCGCGGGGTCTTGGAGTACAACTCATTGCCTATGACGTGTACATGGATGACCAGACGATTGAAGCAGCGGGGGCGCGCCCCGTGACTTGGGAAACGCTGCTGCGTACGTCGGACTATATTTCACTGCACGCACCGCTGAACGCGGAAACGCACCATCTGGTGAATGCGAGCGCGTTCGCCCTGATGAAGCCGAACGCGTTTCTCATTAACACCGCGCGCGGCGGCTTGGTGGACGCGGATGCGCTGCTGGCTGCGGTACGTGCGGGGCGCATGGCGGGCGCGGCGATGGATGTGTTTGAAACCGAACCACTGCCTGCCGACCACCCGCTATTCCAGCAAGAGCAAATTCTGATTACGCCGCATGTGGCGTGGTATTCGGAAGCTTCGATGCGCGATGTCAAGGTACGCGCGACGGAAGAAGTCGTGCGCGTCTTGCGCGGAGAACTACCGCGCTGTCCAGCAAATCAAATCAATCCAAACATGAGACCGAACCTTGAGGATAAGATATGAGCTCGGAACATTTTCTAGTCACGGGCGCATTGGGCTGTATCGGCGCGTGGACGGTCAAGCGCTTGGTCGGCGAAGGTACGCCGGTGTGGACATACGATTTGCCCGGCAATCCCCACCGTCTGCGCTTGATTATGGATGACGCGGCCTTGTCCAAGGTCAATTTCATTTCGGGCGATATTACCGATTTTGAGAGCTTTGAGCGCGCGGTGGTCGAGAACAAAATAACGCATATTGTTCATCTCGCTGCGCTCCAAGTTCCTTTTGTGCGCGCGGACCCGATTCAAGGTGCGCGGGTCAATGTTGTTGGAAATGCAGTAGTATTAGAGACGGTCAAGCGGCATAAGAATCAAGTGCAGGGCTTGGCCTATGCCAGCTCGATTGGCGTGTACGGCCCCGATGAAATGTATCCCGACGCGCCGCTGGCGAACGACGCCCCGCCGCACCCGACGACGCTGTACGGCGTGTACAAGCAAGCGGATGAAGGCATGGCGCGCATTTATTGGCAAGATTACGGCGTACCCAGTATCGGTCTGCGCCCCTGCGTCATTTATGGACCGGGACGCGATCAGGGCATGACTTCGACGCCGACGAAAGGCATGTTAGCCGCCGCGATTGGACGCCCCTATCACATTTCATACGGCGGCACCATCATTATGCAATACGCGGATGATATGGCGAATGTGTTTTTACGCGCGGCGCGGGCAGATGGCTCTGGCGCGCCCGTTTTTAATCCAAGCGGAACGTCAGCGTCTATGCCCGAAATCATCGCGGCGATTGACGCCGCTGCGCCCGAGATGAAGGGGAAAATTACGTTCGAGCCGACATCCTTACATTTGCCGCCAGAGGTGGACGAGAGCGCGCTGCGCGAACGCATCGGAAAAGTGGAGTGGATTCCACTGACCACAGGGGTGCGCCAAACGATTGATCTATTCCGCCGTGCCGCCAAGCAAGGTCTCATTGATGCGGACCGAATTTTGGCTTGAGCCATTGGCTTATCATACTCTTTGCCCGTTTCTTAAAATACCGCAGAGGACGCAGAGCACGCAGAAGAAAGTATGGTTTTCAAACCTTTTCTCTGCGCCCTCTGCGGTGAAAAATCTAGCGTGAGATATTTCAGAAACGCTTTCGTGACGAATCCGAGCATGGAATGAACCGTTGGAATGATTTAAAAGAATATCGCGTCGTGCGGCTCAATGCCACGCTGTTTCCCATTCGTGAGCCGGAGGCAGAGCTCTACCAAAAATACAACATCACCCCGCAGTTGGTCGAGGCGAATACGCCCGACGAGCAAATTCCACAGCTCGCCGATTGCGACGCCATCCTGATTGTCTCGGCACCTTTGACCACGCAAGTCGTCAAAAGTCTCGCGCGCTGCCGTATCATTTCCCGACTCGGCGCGGGCACGGACAAGATTGATGTCGCCACCGCTACCGCAAGGGGCATTGTCGTCTCGAACGTTCCCGACTTTTGCGTGGAAGAACAAGCCGATCACACAATGGCGCTCTTATTAGCATTGACCCGCCAACTCCCGCAGACAGGCAAGGACATGCGCGCGGGCGAATGGAATCGAGCGCGGCAGAATCCGTATCTTCAGCGCCTCGCGGGGCATACATTGGGACTGGTCGGATTTGGGCGCAGCGCGCGTGCGGTTGCTAAACGCGCGCAAGCGTTCGGAATGCGCGTGCTGGCCACGCGACGGAACAAGACTGCGCCCCGCCGCGAGATTGACGAATTGGGCGTTGAAATGATGGAGCTGGATGAATTGCTCGCCGCGTCCGACTATGTTTCGCTGCACCTTCCATTGAATGCCGACACCTATCACCTGCTGGACGATGCCGCGCTCCGCCGAATGAAACCCACTGCCTTTTTAATCAACACCTCGCGCGGGGCGATTGTGGACGAGGACGCGCTGGTTGCTGCTTTGCGCGAAGGACGACTTGCCGGAGCGGGGCTGGATACGTATGAACATATCAATGTCTTTAGCGAAACCGAGTTCGTTCCGCAGCACCCCTTGCTGGAACTCGATAACGTCGTCCTGACGCCGCATATTGCCGCCACCTCGCCTGACGCGATGTATGCAGTCTCGAAAGGCGGTGTCGAAAATACAGTTGCGGTATTAAGCGGTTACTTGCCGCCTGCTGATCACATCGTCAACCCCGCTGTGACCCCAAGATTTCCGCTGAAGGAATACGACCCGCGCCTGTTCGAGGATGCGGCGGCTTGACGAATGGGACATTTCTTATGATTCGTGAACAAACAACACCCCGAGTACAGAATCTCGATTTGACGCGTGAACAATCCCTCGCGCTATACCGCACCATGTTAATCATCCGACGCACGGAGGAACATTTGGCGCGGGCACATGCCAGCGGCCAGATTCCCGGCGCGTGTCACACCTACGTGGGCGAGGAGGCGGTAGCAACGGGCGTGTGCGCGCACCTGCGGAACGAAGACGCCGTCTTTAGCACGCATCGCGGTCACGGGCACGCGCTGGCGAAAGGCGTCACCCCGCGTCAACTGGCGGCGGAGCTATTCGGCAAGGCAACTGGTTGTTCGTTTGGGCGCGGCGGCAGTATGCATCTCTTTGCCCCCGAAGTCGGTCTAATGGGCACAAGCGGGATTGTGGGTCCAAGCATCCTGCAAGCGACAGGCGCGGGCTATACCTTCAAGCTGCTGAACCGCAACAACGTCGGCGTGGCATTTTTTGGCGATGGCGCGGTGAATAACGGCGCATTTCACGAAGGGCTGAACCTCGCCGCGATTTGGGAGTTGCCGGTACTGTTCGTTTGTGAGAACAATATGTACGCCACCGAAGTCGCCTTTGCCTATGCCACCAAGAACACCAATGTCGCCGAACGCGCAGCCACATACGGAATGGCAGCGCTCGCGGTGGACGGCAACGATGTGCTGGAAATTTATCATGCGGCGGGCGAAGCGATTGCGCGCGCTCGCGCCGGGCAAGGTCCGACCCTGCTCGAATGCCGCACCTATCGTACGCGTGCTCATGCGGAGGGAATGCGCGACGCGGGCTATCGTACGCTAGAAGAAATTGATTCGTGGAAGAAACGCGATCCCATTGCGAGTTGGAAGCAGCGTGTACTGGAGGCGGGCTTGGCAGAAGAAGCAGAATTGGATGCCATTGAGCGCGAAGCAAAAGAGCTAGCGGAAGATGCCATCGAGTTCGCCAAGAACAGTCCCTATCCCGATCCCGCGACCGTGATGAATCATATCTATCACCAGCCAATCACCAATTAAAAGATGCGTGAATTAACCTTTACCGAAGCAGCGCGCGAAGCGCTAGCGGAACAGATGGAAAAAGACCCGACGATCTTTGTCGTCGGCGAAGGCATTGGCCCGCGCGGCGGCAATTTCAATACGACGCTGGGGTTGTATGA
>Ga0070741_10017246_pt1 | contig 11891 bp, 7 predicted proteins | sample Coa_R1_4_FD_66440 | JGI IMG/M metagenome (GOLD analysis project Ga0070741, IMG submission 66440) | Surface soil microbial communities from Centralia Pennsylvania, which are recovering from an underground coalmine fire - Coalmine... | ecosystem: Environmental > Terrestrial > Soil > Unclassified ...
ATCTCGTCGGGAACGCCCTTCCGCGGCGTGCCGTTCCTGCTCCACTACGTGACCTCGAAGGGCGCGATCGTCGCGTTCACCCGCTCGCTGGCGAAGGAGCTCGGCAAGGACGGGATCCACGTGAACTGCGTCGCGCCGGGCTTCACGATGACCGAGGGCGTCGAGGCGCACCCGGAGGTGGTCGAGAAGCTGCGCGACGTCTCGGTCGCCGCCCGCACGATCCAGCGCGACCAGGTGCCGGAGGACGTCGTCGGCGCCGTCGTCTTCCTCTGCACGCCGGCGGCGGACTTCGTCACCGGCCAGACCATGGTCATCGACGGCGGGCAGTACTTCCATTGATCCTCGCATTGTCGACCGCGCATCACGGCGCGCAGAACGCGGTCGTCCAGGAGCTGGACGACGGGACCACGCTCGTCTGGGAGCTGCTCGACGCCGACCCGGGCGACGCGCTGCTGTCGGCGCCGGTGGACGTGCGGCCCGGGTGGCTGATGCGCCACGACCGGATCGACTTCCCGCCTGGCGGGATCGCGTACCGGCACACGCACCCGGGGCCGGGGATCCGCTACCTGCTCCACGGCTCGATCCGGATCGAGTCCGGCGGCGGGACGCACGACTACGGCCCCGGGGAGCCGTGGTTCGAGAGCGGCCCGGAGCCGGTGCTCGCGACGGCCTCGGCGAGCGAGGAGTCGGCGTTCGTCCGCGTGCTGCTCCTGCCGCCCGAGTGGGCCGGCAAGCGAACGATCCGGTACGTCGACCGGGCGGACGAGGAGCGGCCGAAGCTCCAGCGTCCGACCGTGTACGGCGAGTATCCGATCGCGTTCTCGTGACGTGAGGCGCACGGCGGCCCGCATCCTGGTCGACCAGCTGCTCGTCCACGCCGTGGACACGGCGTACTGCGTCCCCGGCGAGAGCTACCTCGGCGTGCTCGACGCGATCGGCGACTCGCCGATCCGGCTGTACACGACGCGCCACGAGGCGGCCGCGGCGAACATGGCCGACGCGTACGGGAAGCTGACCGGACGCCCCGGGGTCTGCCTCGTCACCCGCGCGCCGGGCGCGACCCACGCCGCAGTCGGGATCCACACTGCGTACCAGGACTCCACGCCGCTCGTTCTCCTCGTCGGCCAGGTGCCCATGGCGCACCTGGGGCGCGAGGCCTTCCAGGAGCTCGACTACGCCCGCATGTTCGGCGAGATGGCGAAGTGGGTGGCGACGCTGGACGATCCGGCCGGCGTGCCGGAGCTCGTCGCGCACGCCTTCCACGTCGCGACCTCCGGACGCCCCGGCCCGGTCGTGATCGCCCTGCCCGAGGACGTCCAGGACGGCGAGGCGGACGTCGCCGACGCTGCGCCGTACGTCCCGTCGCGCCCGGCCGCCGACGCGGCGGACGTCGAGCGCGCGGTCGACCTCCTCGCCGGGTCGGAGCGGCCGCTCGTGATCGTCGGCGGCGGCGGCTGGAGCGAGCGCGCCGGCCGCGACGTGATCGCCTTCGCCGAGGCATCCAACATCCCCGTCGCGGCCTCCTTCCGCCGCCAGGACTACGTCGACAACGGCTCGCGTGCGTACGCCGGGCCGCTGACGATCGGGATGGATCCCGCCCTCGCCGGCCGCGTCCGCGAGGCGGACGTGATCCTCGCCCTCGGCACGCGGCTCGGCGAGATCGCGACGCGCCAGTACTCGCTGCTCGAGCCGCCGCGGCCGGTCCAGCGGCTGATCCACGCCCACGCCGATCCCGACGAGCTCGGCCGCGTGTACGAGGCCGAGCTGCCGATTCTCTCGGGCTCGACGGAGTTCGCCGCGGCACTGCGTCCGGCCGGCGGCGCGGAGCGGCGGGCCGCCTGGATCGAGGGCGCCCGCACCGACTACCTCGCGAACCTGCGCCACGAGCGGCTCCCGGGAGCGCTCCAGCTCGGTGACGTGATGGCGCACCTCCGGGCGCGGCTCCCTGCGGACGCGGTGCTCACGAACGGGGCCGGCAACTACACCGTCTGGGCGCACCGCTTCTACGAGTTCCGGCGCTACGGGACGCAGCTTGCCCCCTGCGCGGGCGCGATGGGGTACGGCGTCCCGGCCGCGATCGCCGCGAAGCTGCTCCAGTCCGAGCGGCCCGTCGTCTGCCTGAGCGGCGACGGAGACTTCCTGATGAGCGGCCACGAGCTGGCGACCGCCGCGCAGTACGGCGCGGCGATCGTCGTCCTGGTCGTCAACAACGGGATGCTGGGGACGATCCGGATGCACCAGGAGCGCCGGTTCGGCCGCGGGGTCGCCACCGAGCTCGCCAACCCCGACTTCGTCGCCTACGCGCGCTCGTTCGGGGCCTACGCGGAGCTGGTCGAGCGCGGCGAGGACTTCCCGCGGGCCTTCGAGGCGGCGCTCGCGGAAGGGCGGCCCGCGCTCCTGGAGCTGCGCGTCGACCCGGAGGCGATCACGCCGCGGGCGACGCTCAGCGAGCTACGCGGCGGCGGGTAGCGTCCCGGTATGCGCGAGCTGCTCCGCGAGACCGCCGACCTGGCGGCCGACTTCCTCGAGAGCCTCCCCGACCGGCCGGTCTTCCCCCGGATCGAGGTCGACGACCTTCGCGCCCGGCTCGGCGGCCCGCTTCCGGACGGCCCGACCGACCCGGCGGAGGTCGTGCGCGAGCTCGCGGCCGCCGGCGACGCCGGCGCGGTCGCGATCCCGAGCGGACGCTACTTCGGCTTCGTCATCGGCGGGGCGGTCCCGGCAGCGCTCGCGGCCGACTGGCTCACCTCGACGTGGGACCAGAACGCGGGCCTGTACGTCGCCGGCCCGGCCGCGGCCGTGGTCGAGGAGGTCGCGGGCGCCTGGCTCGCCGACCTCCTCCGGATCCCGCGGGCGCGGTCGTTCGCGTTCGTCACCGGCACCCAGATGGCCCACGCGACGGCGATGGCGGCGGCGCGGAACCACGTGCTCGCCGAGCGCGGCTGGGACGTCGAGGAAAAGGGGCTCACCGGCGCGCCGCGGATCCGCGTCTTCGCCGGGGACAAGGTGCACTCGACGCTTCCGCGGGCGCTGCGCCTGATCGGGCTCGGCACCGGCTCCGTCGTCCGGGTCGCGGTCGACGGCCAGGGCCGGATGCGCGGCGACGCGCTCCGCGACGCGCTCGCGACCACCACCGGACCGGCGATCGTGTGCGCCCAGGCGGGCGAGGTGAACACGGGTTCGTTCGACCCGTTCGACGAGATCGCCGACGCGGCCGAGGAGGCGGGCGCCTGGCTCCACGTCGACGGCGCCTTCGGGCTGTGGGCCGCCGCCAGCACGCGGTTCGCCCACCTGACCGCGGGCGCCGAGCGCGCGGACTCCTGGTCGACGGACGGACACAAGTGGCTGAACGTCCCGTACGACTCGGGGATCGTCTTCTGCGCACGGCCCGACGCACATCGCCGAGCCATGTCGGTCCACGCCGACTACCTCGTCCATGCGGACGAGGGCGGGCCGCGGGACCAGATGGACTGGACGCCGGAGTTCTCGCGCCGCGCCCGCGGCTTCGCCGTCTATGCCGCAATGCGCTCGCTCGGCCGCAGCGGGATCGCCGCGCTGGTCGAGCGGTGCTGCGACCATGCGACGCGCTTCGCCGCCGGCATCGGCGAGGTTCCGGGCGTCGAGGTCCTGAACGACGTCGTTCTCAACCAGGTGCTCTTCCGGTTCCCCTCCGACGACGACACGCAGGCGAGGCTCGCCGCCGTCCAGGCGAGCGGCGTCGCCTGGATGAGCGGGTCGGTGTGGGGCGGACGCCAGGCGATCCGGATCTCGGTCAGCAACTGGCAGACGACCGCCGACGACATCGACCGCACCGTCGCGGCGTTCGCGGCCGCCTAGCGCCGCGCGAGCAGGCGCGAGACGGGCTCGGCCGCGAGCACGGCTGCGGCGCGCTCGGGGGCGAGCGTCGCCACGAAGCCCTCGACAAGGACGGCCGCCTCGGCGGATGCAGCAGCGGCGGTCTCGTCGTCACCGAGCTCGTGCGCCGCCTCGCCGAGGGCGGCGCGCGCGTGCCAGCGCGCCGGCGGCCCGATCAGCTCGTCGGCGACGATCACTGCGTCGCGCAGCGCGGCCAGGGCCTCGCCGCGCCGGCCGAGTCGCGTCAGCGCCTGGCCGAGCAGCGTGAGCGAGCGCGCCTCGTACTTGCGCCGGTGCGTCCGCCTGGCGATCTCCAGGGCCCGCCGGGACCATTCGAGCGCGGACTCCGGCGGCTCCGCCCGCAGGGCGATCTCGGCGCGGGCCGCGGCGAGCCGGCCGGCGATCAGCCAGGTCGTCCAGGCGGTCGCCTCGTTGATCCCCTCCCAGCGTGCGGGCCATGCCGCCTGCGCGGCTCCGACGTCGCCGCGGAGGAGATCCGTGAGGATCAGGTCCGAGCCGGCGAACTGCCGCGGCATGCTGAACGCGAGGTTCGCCGAGAGCTCGAGCGCCTCCTCGCTGCGCCGCCGCGCCTCGTCGAGGAGGTACAGCTCGCGGTAGGCGATCGCCGAGTAGTTGAGCAGGACGTTCGGGCTGCGCCCGTGGTCCTGGGCGAGCTTGAGCAGCTCGTCCCAGATCGGGATCGCCTCCTCGTGGCGGCCGAGCCCGACGAGCGCGAGCGCCTGGTTGCCGCCGCCGCGCAGGAGCGCCTCGGCGCTCTGGATGTCCGCCGCGAGCGCCCGCGTCTGGCGCGAGAGCTCGAGGCAGCGGTCGTACCGGCTGGTCCAGTAGGCCGTGTTCCCGTGGAGCTGGAGCTGGTGCCGCAGGGACAGGTTCCTCGCTCCGGGGGCCCAGCGCTCGAGCGCCTGCTCGCCGAGCTCGAACGAGCGCTGCAGGTCACCGTCGGTCCCGCGCATCGCCAGCCCCTGGCTCTCGAGCGCGTCGACGGCCGGCCTCGCCGTCTCGTCGTCGACCTCGGGGAGGAGCGCGGCCGCCGCTTCGACGGTGGCGAGCACGTCCTCGTCGCGCTCCGTCCAGACGTACGCGTGGCCGAGCGCGATCAGGGCGTCGAGCTTCTGCTGCCCCTCGAGCTCCGGGACGAGCGCAGCGAGCTCCTCGGCCGCCCGGCCGTAGTCGGCGATCTCGACGAGCGCGATACAGCGCTCCAGCCGGATCCGGCGCCGCTCGACGTCGTCCTCCGCGAGCTCGAACGCCGCCGAGTAGAGGTCGACGACGGCGTCCTGGGCCCAGCTCCGCCGGGCCGCGTCGGCGGCCGCCAGGAGGTAGGGGACGGCGCGCGCCGGCTCGCCGGCCTCCCGCCAGTGGTGGGCGAGGATCGTCGCCAGCGTGGCCCCCGGAGTCGCGACCGTCGCCTCGATGTTGCGGGCCACGGCCCCGTGCAGCTTCCGCCGCACGGCGCGCGGCACCATGGCGTACGCCACGTCGCGGATCAGGATGTGGCGGAAGGTGAACTGGGCGTCGCCCGCGACCTGGCTGGACGGGTCTCGCCGCACGAAGTCGCGGGCCTCGAGCACCTCGAGGCCCGAGTCGACGTCCTCCAGCCCGCCGAGCGCGTCGACCACGCCGCGCCAGAAGGTGCGTCCCACCACGGCTCCGGACAGCAGAGCGGCACGCGCATCCGCCGGGAGCGCGTCCACACGGGCGGCGATCGCAGCGCGCACCGTGACCGGCAGGTCGGCGGCCCCGCCGGCCTCGGCGATCGAGGCGGCCAGCTCCTCGAGGAACAGCGGGTTGCCGCCCGCCGTCTCGACCACCCGCCCCAGGTCGACGTCGCGCTCGCCCGGGAGGAGCTGCCCGGCGAGCGCGGCCGCGTCCGCCGAGCCCAGCGGGTCGAGCGGGATCGTCGTCTGCGCGGCGAGCCCCGCGCCCCAGGTCGGATGCTCGTCGAGGAGCTCCGGCCGCGCCGTCGAGACCAGCATCACCGGCGAGTCGCGGAGATGCTGGATGAGGTGCTCGAGCAGCGCGATCTCGCTGTCCTGCGCCCAGTGGATGTCCTCGAACACGCACACGGTCGGCTGCTCGAGCCCGACGCACTCGAGGAACCGCCGGGCCGCGAAGAACAGGAGGAGCAGGACGGGGGCGGAGTCGTCCGGCGCCAGGCCGAGCAGGAGCGCGAGGTACCGGAAGGTGTCCGCCGCCTCCTCGGGCGGCATCAGGCGCTCGACGGCTGCGCGCAGCTTCTCGCGCGCGACCTCGGACTCGTCGGAGCCGATGATGCCGCCGGCCGCCGATGCGAGCCGCGAGAACGCCTGGTAGCCGACCTGCTCCTCGTACGGCAGGCACCGTCCGCGGAGGATCCGGCCGCCGCTGTCCGCGACGAGCGCGGAGAACTCGTGGCAGAGCCGCGACTTGCCGATCCCGGGCGGACCGAGCACGGTGGTCAGGTGCGGCCGGCGCTCGTCGAGGCAGCGCAGCCAGGCCGAGTGCATCAGGTCGAGCTCGTGCGACCGGCCGACGAGCGGCGTCCGGTGGCGTCTCCGGTCGCCCTCCTCGGCGGCCGGCGAGACGGCGAGCCACGCCTCGACCGCCTCCGCCTTGCCCTTGGCGTCGATCGCGGCGTGGCGCTCGTAGACGATCGCCTTGCGGCTGGCCCGGTAGGTCTCGGCGCCGACCAGCAGCCGTCCCTCCGGCGCCGCCGACTGCAGCCGCGACGCGGTGTTGACCACGTCGCCCATGGCGAGCGGGTCCCCGTACGCGCCGTCGATGGAGACGACCGCCTCGCCGGTCGTCACGGCTGCGCGGGCGGCGAGGTCGAGGCCGTGCTGCCGGTTGAGCTCGGTCAGGCCCGAGAGCACGCGGAGGCCGGCCCGCACGGCGCGCTCGGCGTCGTCCCCGTGGGCGGTCGGCGCGCCGAACACCGCCATCACGGCGTCGCCGATGAACTTCTCGAGCACCCCGCCGTGCTGCTCGATGTGCCGCTTCGCCTCGTCGTGGTAGAGCCGGAGCGTCTCTCGGACGTCCTCGGGATCGGCGTTGTCCGCCTGGGCGGTCGATCCGACGAGATCGACGAAGAGGACGGACACGAGCCGGCGCTCCTCGTGGGCCGCCTGCGGGGCCTCGAGCCGCGCGCCGCAGCTGCTGCAGAACCGGGCGTCCGCCGCGTTGTCGACGCCGCAGGCCGGGCAGGTCTTCACAGCGGCAGTGTGGCTGGTGGCGCCGGGCGGCGCCACCGGGCGCGGGCCCGCTCCTAGTTGACGGAGGGGTCGTCGGGCATCATCGCGACCACGCGGTAGACGCCGCCCCGGTTGCGCAGCACGCGGGCCCAGAGGTCGTCCTCGGGCTCGGGGAAGAGCTCCCCCGCCGTCGGCTCCACGATCCACGACGACTCCTCGAGCTCCGCCTCGAGCTGTCCCGGCCCCCAGCCGGCGTAGCCCGCGAAGACGCGCACGCGCCGGGTCGCCGCCGCGATCAGGTCGAAGTCCCCGTCCGCGGGGACGAAGCCGACGTCGTCGACGACGAGCATGGCGGCGTCCTCGGGGTCGTCGAACTCGGCGAGGACGAGGACGGCCGACTCCTGCACGGGCCCGCCGACGTAGACGCGCTCCTCGTCCTCGACGAGCGGGAGCAGGTCGGGCAGCGCATCCGCGACCGAGGTCTCGGACGGCCGGTTCAGGACGAGCCCGGCCGCGCCCTCGTCGTTGTGCTCGGTGACGAGCACGACCGTCCGCCGGAAGTTGGGGTCGAACAGCGCGGGCGACGCGAGGAGCAGCTGTCCCTTCAGCGAGTCCATGCTCATAGTGTCGCCGGATCCGCCGGCGGCGCTACTCGTACTGGAGCGCCTGGAGCACGTTGAGCCGCGCCGCCCGTCTGGCCGGGAAGATCGCCGCGGCCATACCGGCCAGCACGGCGACGAGCGCGAAGACGATCAGCGACCCGACCGGCCACGACAGCACGAGGAAGTCCACGCGCACGATCATCAGCACGGAGAGGACGACCCCGAGCGCGATTCCGATCAGGGCGCCGATCAGCGCCGTGACCACGCTCTCCAGGGTGACCATGGTGCGCACCTGCCAGCGCGTCATGCCGACCGCGCGCAGCATCCCGAGCTCGCGCGTCCGTTCGTAGATCGTCAGCACGAGGGTGTTCACGATCCCGAACAGGCTCACGATCACGGACAGCGCCAGCAGCACGTAGAGGATGTTGAGGATGTTCTTGAGGAAGCTCGCCTGGTTGTCCTTGAACTCGTCCCGCGTCTGCACCTTGGCGTTCGGGAAGCCCTTCAGGGCCTGATCGAGCTTCGCCTGGTTCGCGTCCGTTTCGCCGCCGGCCGTGTTCAGGAAGATGAACAGGTTCTGCGGTGGCGTGTAGAGCTTGTCGAACGTGGCGCTGGAGATCGTCAGCGAGGCGAAGGGCGAGCCACCGGCGGGCGGGTCGAAGATCCCCTTGATCGTGAAGACCGGCCGCTCTCCGCCGGGGACGAGGATCTGCACGTGCGAGCCGACCTTCAGGTCGTGCTTCTTCGCGAAGTCCTTGTCGACGAACGCGCCGCGCGGCCCGAGCGTGTCGAACGTCTTCTGCGAGCCCTCCGTCCAGTCCATCCGGAAGATCCGGCTGCCGCCGGGCGCGACCGCGGTCAGCGAGTGCTTCGCGCCGAACATGCGGATCTCGCCCTGGCGGACTCCGACGACGTCGCGAACGCCGGGCGTCCGCTGGAGGGCGTTGTCGATCGCCGTCGGGATCAGGTCGAAGTTGTTCTCGGCCGTGATCGCGTAGTCGGCGGCGAAGATCTTGTCGACGGCGCCGAAGAACGATGCGCGGATCGACGTAGCAAGCATCGTCACGAGGGTGACCAGCGTGAGGCCGATCATCAGCGCGGCCGCCGACGACCCGGTCCGCTGCGGGTTCCGGACGGCGTTCTCGCGGGCGAGGATCCCGGGGGCGCCGGCGAGCCGGTCGCCGGGCACGCCGAGCACGGCGGCCAGGGGCCGGATCAGCTGCGAGGTGAAGAGCGCGACGCCGAAGAAGATCAGCAATGCGCCGAGGCCCATGAACGAGAGCACCGGCCCGGTGCCGCTCGCTCCCCACATCCCGAAGGCGAGCGCCAGGAACCCGAGCACGGCCAGGGTGGCCGAGCCGGCGCCGCGGTACTTGGCGAACCGCCCCGGCGGGAGCTTGGCCCCTTCGCGTACGGCCGCGATCGGGGGGACCCGCGTTGCGCGCCGCGCGGGGCGGAGGCTGGCGAGCATCGTCACCAGGGTCCCGACCACGAGGCACACGACGATGGTGCGCGTCTTGAAGAGCAGGCCCGTGTTGGGCAGCGTGAACCCCGCGACGCCGAACAGCCAGAAGAGGAGCTTCGCGAGCCCGAGTCCGAGGAACAGCCCGACGACGGACGCGAGCAGCCCCATCACGAACGACTCGAGCATCACCGACCGCCGGATCTGGCGCCGCGTCGCGCCGAGCGTCCGCAGCGTCGCGAACTCCCGCGTCCGCTGCGTGACCGTGATCGAGAGGGAGTTCGCGATCACGAACGAGCCGACGAAGAGCGCGATGATCCCGAACGAGAGCAGGAACTTCTGCAGGAAGCTGGTGAAGGCGTTGGTGTCGCTGGCGTCCGTCTCGGCCTGGGCCGAGCCGCTGCGGACCTGTGTCTGCGGCGGCAGGATGTCGCGGATCGCGGCGAGCAGCCGGCTCTCGCTCACGCCGGACTTCCTCGCGACCCGGATCTGGTCGAGCCTCCCTTCCTTGCGGAAGAGCTTCTGCGCGGTGGGCAGGTCGAAGCCCGCGAGCGTGGCGCCGCCGATGTCGAGCCCGCTCGACCCGAAGCGGACCAGGCCGGAGACGGTAAAGGGCTGGGCGGCTCCCTGGGCCTCGATCCGGATGTGGTCGCCGACCTCGATGTCCTTCTTGCCCGCGGTCTTGCGGTCGATCACGACCTGTCCGGGGCCGGGCCAGTTCCCGTCGACCAGGCTCAGCGAGTTGAGCCGGGCTTGCGTCGGGTCGACCGAGAACCCGAGATGGGGCGCGCCGCCGAAGCTGATCACCTTGCCGTCGTCGCCGATCAGGTTGGCGATGTCGGCGACGCCGCCGACGGCGGCCCGGACCTCCGGCAGCGCCTTGACCTTCCCCAGGAGGGACTCGTCGAACGGCGGCAGGTTCTGGGTCGCGTCGAGGCTCACCGCCGACTTGCCGGTGATCGACGCATCGGTGTTGCGGTAGATGTTGGAGAAGATCGCGTGGAACGCGTGCGTGATCGAGTCCGTCAGCACGAAGGTGCCGCTGACGGTCGCGATCCCCAGCACGATCGCGAACGCGGTGAGGAACGTCCTGAGCTTGCGAGCCCAGAGGCCGCGGAGCGCGATCGACCTCACGTCCGGCCGATCTCCTCCATCGCTGCGATCACTGCGGACGGCTCGGAGCGGGGGAGCTCCTTGACGATGTTGCCGTCGGCGAGGAAGAGGATCCGGTCGGCGATCGACGCCGAGCGCGGGTCGTGCGTGACCATCACGGTCGTCTGCCCTGCCTCCTGCACGGCCCGACGCAGGAGCTCGAGGATCTCGCCGCCGGTCTTCGAGTCGAGGTTGCCGGTCGGCTCGTCCGCGAAGACGACGGTCGGCTTCGAGACCAGGGCGCGCGCGATCGCGACGCGCTGCTGCTGGCCGCCCGAGAGCTCGGACGGGCGATGGTCGCGCCGGTCCTTCAGACCGACCGACTCGATCAGCTGCTCGAGGAAGGGCCGATCGACCTTCTCGCCGGCGATGGTCAGCGGCAGCGTGATGTTCTCCTCGGCGGTCAGCATCGGCAGCAGGTTGAAGAACTGGAAGATGAAGCCGATGTGCTCGCGGCGGAGCTTCGTCAGGTCGGTGTCGCCGAGCGTGGTGATCTCGGTGCCGCCGATCGTGACGCTGCCCACGGTCGGCCGGTCGAGGCCGGCGAGGATGTGCATCAGCGTCGACTTGCCCGAGCCCGACGGGCCCATCACCGTCGTCAGCTGGCCGCGGTTCACCTCCAGCGACACGCCCTTGAGGGCGTCGACCGCGGTATCGCCCTCGCCGTAGCGGCGGGCGACGTCCTGCGCGACGACGACGGCTCCGTTCGCTTCCATCTTCCTCCTTCCGGTTTCCCCGTTCGGGTCGGCTCCACCCTAGCGATCGAATCGCCGTCCTGGGCTACCCTCCGCTGCGATGGCGGAGAAGCGCTACCTCTTCACGCCGGGGCCCACGCCCGTCCCGCCCGAGGTCCTCGCAGCGCTCGCCGAGCCCGTCGTCCACCACCGCGGCTCCGACTACCGCGCGCTCTTCGGCGAGTGCCTGGAGCGGCTGCGCGCCGTCTACCGGACCGAGGGGGACGTGCTCCTCTTCACCTCGTCCGGCACCGGCGCGATGGAGTCGGCGGCGGCGAACCTCTGCTCGCCCGGCGACCGGGTGGTCGTCGTCTCGGCCGGCGCGTTCGGCGAGCGCTGGCGGGCGCTCGCGGGCGCGTACGGCGCGGACGTGCAGGCGGTCGAGTACGAGTGGGGGGAGACCCCGCGCGCCGAGGATCTCGCTGCCAGGCTCGACGAGGCGGGCGGCGCGCGGGCCGTGTTCCTCACGCACTCGGAGACCTCGACCGGCGTCGTCGCGGACGTTGAGGCGCTCGCGGCGGCGGCGAAGGCGTCGGGTGCGCTCGTGGTCGTCGACGCGGTGTCCAGCCTCGGGGCGGTCCCGCTCGAGACCGACGCCTGGGGCCTCGACGTCGTCTGCTCCGGGTCGCAGAAGGCGCTGATGACGCCGCCCGGGATCGGGCTCGTCTCGGTGTCGGAGGCCGCCGTCGCGGCGCGCGGCTCCTCGCCGCGGTTCTACTTCGACTGGGAGCGGACGCGCACCGGGCAGGCGAAGCTGGACAGCGCCTTCACGCCCGCGGTCTCGCTCGTGCGCGGACTGGACGTGGCGCTCGGCCTCCTGCTCGGCGAGGGTCTCGAGGCCGCCTTCGAGCGGCACGTCCGGCTGGGCCGCGCCTGCCGTGAGGGCGCGAAGGCG
>Ga0070741_10017249_pt1 | contig 11889 bp, 10 predicted proteins | sample Coa_R1_4_FD_66440 | JGI IMG/M metagenome (GOLD analysis project Ga0070741, IMG submission 66440) | Surface soil microbial communities from Centralia Pennsylvania, which are recovering from an underground coalmine fire - Coalmine... | ecosystem: Environmental > Terrestrial > Soil > Unclassified ...
CTCGCGCTCGTAGCGCAATTCCGAGGCGACCTTCCCCACGCGACATGGTCGAGGTCGCGAGCAGCACGGTCAAGTCGGCTCGAGGAGGTGCTTGACAACCGATCCCGCTTAGGGAATCAGGACACCGGGATCTGCTTTTCGGGGTCGACGAACGGCATCCGAACGACGGTCGCGGTCCGCCTCCCCCACTCTGTCTCGACGGACACGTTCGTGCCCAGGCTCGAGCGCTCGACGGGGAGCCACGCGTAGCCGATGTTGCGCTGGAGCCTCGGCGAGTAGACGGCGGAGGTCACCTTGCCGATCTTCCTGCCGTCCTCCACCACCGGCCACTTGACGTTGTTGAGCTCGGGAAACGGGTTACCGTCGAGCTCCACCCCGTTGATCCTCCGGGTCACGCCGCGCTCGCGGATGGCCCGCAGGGCCCTGAGGGACAGGACGGCCTCGTCCGGGAGGTCCCAGTCGACCAGGCGCTCGAGGCCCATCTCGAGCGGGTTGTTCTCGTAGGTCATGTCGGCCCCCCAGTTGAAGATCCCGCCCTCGATCCGGCGGATGTCGCTCGGTCCGGTCGGCCGGATCCCGTACTTGGCCCCGGCGGCCATGATCGCCTCCCAGAGCTCGGTGCCCTTGGCGGGATCCGTCAGGTAGACCTCGTAGCCGACCTCGGAGGTCCAGCCGGTCCGCGTGACGACCACCGGAATCCCGGCGATCTCGGCGTGGCGCCACCAGTAGTACTTCAGGTCGGCGATGCTCTCGCCCACGAGGTCGCGCATCAGCGCCTTGGACTTCGGCCCCTGGATCTGCAGCGGCGCGACGTCGAGCTCGCGGATCGTGACGTCGAGGTTCGGGTAGGCGTTCTTCAGGCCGCGCGCGAACAGCAGGGCGTCCGAGGACGCGAGCGCGAACCAGAACGTGTTCTCGTCCATCCGGGTCAGGACGGGGTCGTTGATGATCCCGCCGTCCGAGTCGCAGATGAGGACGTACTTGGCCTGCCCCACCGCGCACGTGGACAGGTTGCGCGGCGTGAGGAGCTGGGCGAACGCGAACCCGTCCGGGCCGCCGATCTCCAGACACCGTTCGACCGAGACGTCCCAGAGCGTCACGTCGTTCAGCAGCGCCTCGAACTCGGCCTCGAACGTGTCGAAGCGGATCGGGAAGTACATGTGGTTGTAGACGGTGAACCCCTTCGGCTCGTACCGCTGGGTCGCTTCGTAGTACGGGGTCCGCCGGTTGCGGGCGCCTCGCTGGACGAGGCTCATGTCGAACGGCATCGTGACGCCCTCCTCGCGTGGTTTCGGGGGCGGCGGTCGGGCCGCCGGCTCGGGTTCGGTCCCGCGCGTATGGTGCGCGGCGGTCGGGGTGGTGGCAAGGAGACCGCCTGACTTGTGGTCAGGGGTCAGCCCGCGACGCTCGGCTCCTGCACCCGCGGCGGCACGCTGACCCGTCCGTCCACGTACCCTCGCGCCACCATCGCCATGAACGCGTGGACCTCGTCCTCGCTCCACGCGAACGGTCCCTGGCGGTGACCGCGCGAGGCCAGCCCGCGCTGCACGGACTCGCAGGCCGCCCAGTCCTCGCGGTTGGTGATGTCCCAGAACTCCGAGGCGTAGGTGGGGTCGAAGCCCTCGATCTCCCGCACCTCCGGAGGGAAGAGCCACGCGCACTCCACGAGGGTCTCGCCGGGGCCGAGCGGCTCCATCCGATGGGTCATCACGTAGTCGGGGTGAAGGCTGATCAGGAGGTTCGGGAACAGACCGACGTAGATGACCTGGCGCGCCTGCGTTTGGCTCAGTCCGCGGAGCCGCACGCCACCGCTCGCGCCCGAGAGCGACATCGTGACCGCGTGCGGCTTGAGCTCCATCGAGCCGCCGACCCAGCATCCGGTCTGCGGGAAGTTCTCACCCGAATCCACGGGGGTGACCTCGCACAACTCGGGGTGAATGCTCGGGCAGTGGTAGCACTCGTGGTAGTTCTCGGTAATCACCTTCCAGTTGGCGCGCACGACGTAGTCGTGGCGCGCGGCGACGAACAGGCGCTCGGGTTCCCACGGCGCCACGAGCTCGTCCAGGTTCCCCACGTGCTCCTCGAGCGGGGGCGCGTCGCCGGAGGCGTTCGCGAACACCCACCCTCGCCACTCGCGCACCAGGACCGGGATCAGCGGATAGTCGGCCCGGTCGAAGCCGGGGACGTCGCCGAACCTGGGCGCCCCCGCCAGCGTGCCGTCGAGCGCGTAGACCCAGGCATGGTACGGGCACTTGATCGCGCGCAGGTTGCGGGTCGCTCCGATCTCGAGGAGCTCGTGCCCGCGGTGACGGCAGACGTTGTGGAAGGCGCGGAGCGCTCCCTGCGCGTCGCGCACCAGCAGGATGCCCTCCTTCCCCACCCGGACCGCCGTCTGATCGCCGGGCGAGGCAAGGGCCTCCGCCCGCCCGACGCAGACCCACGAGCCCTCGAAGAAGTGCCGCTCCTCCCAGGCGAGCACGTCGGGCGACGTGTACGCCTCGGCGGGGAGCGTTCGGGCCTCGCCCAGCGTGGAGGCGAGGACCGGTCGCAGGCGCGCCGGGTCGATCGGCGCCGGTGTTCGGGTCATCGGTTCCGACACGTCGGCTCTCCCCGTTGAACGATGGTTCAAGAGGGTAGCAAGCGGGCCCGGCGGAGGGAAGCGGGCCCTCTGACCCCCGGTCGGGCAGGTGGAGGCCACGCAGAGCCGGTGGCCCGCCGGCGCGGCATCCGGTACTCGAAGTCTCAGGAAAACGTGGGATCCGCGAACACGCGCTGGCCGGCAACCAGGGTGAGCAGAACCCTGGCGCGCCAGATCTCATGCGGCGGCTCGTCGAACGGGTTGCGGTCCAGGACGACGAGATCGGCGTCCTTGCCGACCTCGATCGAGCCGGTGCGGTCGTCGAGATGGTTCACGTATGCCGCGCCGATGGTGAAGGCGGCGATCGCCGCGGCCAGGTCGATGCGCTCCTCGGGGAGGAAGGGTTCGCGCTCGGCGCGGTCGTCGCCTCCATATGCGTAGCCGGGGAACGACGTCCGGTTGACGGCCACGTGAATCTCCCACAGGGGGTTCGGGCTCGAGACCGACCAGTCGCTCCCGCCGGCCAGCACCGCGCCCGAGCGCAGGAGGCTCGCGAACGGGTACTGCCAGCGCGAGCGCTCGGGACCGAGAACGGGCAGGGTGAGGTTCACCATCTGCCCTTCGTTCATCGCCCAGAGGGGCTGGATGGTGGCGGTCACCCCGAGGGCGCGGAATCGGGGGAGGTCGTCCGGATGGATCACCTGGACGTGCGCGATGTGATGGCGCAGGTCGTTCATCCCGTTCGCGAGGCGGGCGGCCTCGACCGCGTCGAGCGACTCGCGCACGGCGCGCTCCCCGATCGCGTGGAAGTGGACCTGGAACCCCTCGGCGTCCAGGCGCGTGACGATACGGCGGAGGAGCTCCGGCTCGATGAAGGAGAGCCCCCGGTTGTCGGTCGGCCGGCCGTCGGAGCCCAGGTACGGCTCGAGCACGCCGGCGGTGAACGTCTCGATCACGCCGTCCTGCATGACCTTGACGGTCGGCGCTCGGAACCGACCGACCGACGCGCGCGCACGTGCGGCCAGGAGCTCGTCCACCTGGTCCTCGCCGCGGTGGCGGTCCCACCACAGCGCTCCGACCACCCGCGCGGTGAGCTCGCCGCGGTCCGCGAGCGCCAGGTAGGCCTCGAGCGCCGGATACGACCCGCCCACGATGGCGTCCTGCCAGGCCGTGATCCCGAGCGAGTGGAGGTAGCGCTGGGCGACCCGAAGGCCCTCCTCCCACTGCTCCTGGGTCGTGGGCGGGATCAGCCGCTCCACGAGCTGCATCGCGCCGTCGTGGAGGGTTCCGGCGGGCGACCCGTCGGGGTCACGTTCGATCCGGCCGTCTCCGGGGTCGGGCATGTTGCGGGTGACGCCGGCGAGCTCGAGCGCACGGGAGTTCACCCACGCGCTGTGGCCGTCGCGGTTGGGAAGGAAGACCGGGCGGTCGGGGACGATCTCGTCGAGGGCCTCCTTCCTCGGCGTCCCGCCGGGGAAGACGTCCATCGACCAGCCTCCGCCGAGGATCCACTCGACGTCCGGGTGATCCGCGGCATAGCTCGCGATGATCCGCGAGTAGTCCTCCAGCGAGTACGCGTCCGCGAGCGCGCACTGGAGCAGCTCGAGGCCGCCGGCCGGCGGATGGACGTGCGCGTCCTGGAATCCCGGGAGGAGCATCCGCCCGCCGAGCTGGATCACCTCGGTTCGAGGACCTGTCAGGGGTCGGACGTCGGCCTCCTCCCCCACGGCGACGATGCGGCCTCCGCGCACCGCGACGGCGCGGGCCCACCGGCGCGCCGCGTCGACGGTGTAGACCGTGCCGCCGAGGAACACGAGGTCTGCCGGGCCGTTCGGATCGTCGTTCAGGGCGGCCTCCTTCGGAGCGTCCGTGGAGCATATCGAAGGGCGGCCGCCCACCGAACGCGACCGCCTCAGGCGAGCTCGACCAGGGCCGGCAGCTCCTCGCTCCGGGAGCGATGTCACGGCGGGCATCATCAGCGCGGGCAGGTCGATGGCCCTCCGTAGCCATTTGGCTCACCGTTGTCGAGTCCGATCCAGTGGCGGGGCTTGCCGGTGTCTGGTGGGAGCCCGAGAGTCAGCACAGCCAGGGACTCCTCCATCTGGTCCTGCAAGTCCCGAGCCAGCCGGTAGCGAGGGTTGATGAACCATCGCCTGACGTCCTTCGCCCAATCAGCCTCCAAGGCGAAGGCGGGCACGGGCGAGGAGTCTGCCAGACGCGGCAGGGGGACGCAGACTACGAGATGAGCGGACCAAGGTCCTGCATGAGGAGAAGCAGCTGGTATGGGTTCGTAGGCGACTGCTCGAAGTCGTACTTCTCGTAGAACGCGCGCGCCTCATCGTCGAGAGCGTCGACCAGGACGGCGCGGGCGCCGATGACCTGAGCGGCTGCGTGCGCACGGCGCAAGGCGTCGATGAGCAATGCTGCTCCCACTCGCTTGCCCTGGAATCGCAGATCAACGGCCAGCCTGGCGAGCAGGACGACGGGGATGGGATAGCGGCCGAGCTGCTTCCTCACCTTCTTGGAGGCCTTGGCGAACTCGATGCTCGACGCGGCGAGGCTGTGGTAGCCACGTACGACGTTGCCTCCCGTCTCGCAGGTGACGTACGTGCGCGTAGCGCCGAGCGCCATGTTCGTGAGGGCGTACCTGCGCAGCCAGTCGTCCATCTCGGGCTTCCCGCACGAGAACTTGCTGAGGTCGTGGGTGGCGTCGAGCGAGACGACGGGCGAGAGGCCGGCTGTCACTCCTTCTCTTCGAGGACGCTGCCACGCTCGAACAGCGCGCGCAGGCGAGGCTTCTCAACGACAGGTCGATCGAGAAGCATCAGGAACGCGTCCCGTTCCTCATCCCCCAACGTGAAGGTACGGCGGTCGGCGAGGATCCGCTTGGACTCCTGGACCGCGACGTCCAGCATGAAGTCGGTCCGCGTCTTGTCGACCGCGGCCGCCGCCTCGTCGATGAGTTCGACCTGACGGGCTGTAGCGCGAAGCGAAAGCCGCTCCTGCTTCCTCTGGCCTCGCGCACCCAGCGCCATGACTCATTCCCTCCGGACCCAGACTGTATGTACATTCGGCGTACACGTCAACTTGTTTGGCCCTCGGGCATTCCCAGACTCGAACTGTCCAGCGTTTCCGCTGGTCAGGAGCCCTCTCGAACGAGCGTTCGATGCTTGATTCCGTCCGGGTTCCGGACCAGCTTCGCGGCGGCTCCGCCGCTCCCCGCGGGGCGCCAGCCAGAGTCGGGATCTACAACCTGGTCCCGCCTCGTGCGACCGGCCAGCGCCGAGTTTCTGAGAGTGAGGCCAGGACGGTGCGCGAACCACTCGTGAGCCCCGGCCCAGCGGATCTACGAATGACCACGCCCTGAAACCTGCGGGCCCTCGTCCACTCGGGATGGACCGCTTCGAGTTGAAGAGGCCAGCCGGCCACTCGGAGGCCGCAGGGATCGCGCACGTTGGCTGGGAACGCTCTCGGTCGACCTCAGGACCGCTGTACGAGGCCGATCAGCTCAAGCAGGAGGTTCGGCTCGTCTCCCTCCACCCACGCGTCGTGCCCGGGCGGCATCACCGCCACGTCGCCCGGCTCGAGCACGAGGTCGGTGCCGTCTTCCATGACCACGCGCTGCCGCCCCGACAGGATGTACTTCACGTGGTACTTCTGGCAGCTCTCGGTGCCGACGGTCGGCTTCACGTGCTCCGACCACCGCCATCCGGGCTCGAGCGTCTCCCGACTGAAGACGAGTCCGCCGAGGGTCACGACCTCGATCCTGCCCTTGTCGAAGGGACTCCGCGTCTCATCGGGCGAGTCGAAGCTCTTCTTCTCCAGCCGGGTGATGCCACCCGTCATGTTCCCCTCCTTGCTCCCTGTCGCCACGGTTCTCGTGGCATCCCATCACACCTCCGTCGCGTCCGGGTCCCGCGCCGGGTCCCCCGTCGTAGTTCGGGAAGGCGAGCGTCCCTTGGTCCACGACCCGCACGAAGCCGGGGTCGCCTCGAACCGATCCTGGAGCGTCCTGTTGCCGTCGTGATAGAGCGCGCTCACGCCGCGTCCTTCAGATCAGGGCGTGCGAGATCCGCGTCCCCAATCGAGGCCTCGGTCAGGTTCCCTGATTCGGCCACAGCAATCTCCTTCCAACAGCGGACCGGCCTTCCGATCCTCTCCTGGCGGAGGGTGCCCCGCGCAGCTTAAGGTTTGCTTGCAGTTGCGAACGCTGCGGAGGAGCCGTGTGGAGATCTGGCTGCTCGGCCGCTTCGTCGTGCGCCGCGGGCACCAGGAGATCCCGGCGCGCGAGTTCGGGGGACGCCGCGTTCGCACGCTGATCCGGGTGCTCGCCAGCCGCCGCGGCGAGCTGGTGCCCAAGGAGGCACTGGCCGACGCCCTCTGGACCGAGCGTCTCCCCACCGACCCCGCGGCGAACCTGGAGGTGCTGATCCACCGGGCGAGGCGCGCCCTCGGGGATCCGAGCCTCATCACGACCGGCCCCGGAGGATACGCCTTCACCGGTGGGGAAGGATGCCTCATCGACGCCGAGGAGTTCCGGAGGCGGACGGAAGCCGGCCGGACGGCCCTCGCGGAAGAGGACTGGGCGGGCGCCCTCGGCTCGTTCGGCCGGGCGCTCGAGTGGTGGCGCGGAGAACCTCTCATGGAGGACGCCTACGCCGACTGGGCACAACCCGTCCGCGCGGAGCTCCAACGACTACACCTGGAGGCGCTCGAAGGGGCCGCCGCGGCTGCGCTCCGGGTCGGGGACCTCACACGAGCGGTCGAGTTCGCCGAGATGGCGGTCGCCCGCGAGCCGCTCCGGGAGGCTGGGCGCCTGCTCCTCATGAGGTCCCTCTACCTCTCCGGCGACAGGGCCGGCGCCCTCCGCGTCTTCGAGGAGCTTCGCCAGCGGCTCGCCGAGGAGCTCGGAGTGGACCCTTCCCCCGAGGCGTCTCAGCTCCACGTCGAGATGCTCCGCGGTGATCTCCGGGCCGACGCCTCGCTGCGAGGGGTCGTGACGAGGGGCGCCTTGGACGAGGAGCTGAAAGGCGCGCTCGGTGGGGCGGGGAGCGCACCCCTCCGTTCCCTCGCCCTTGCTCGGATGGCGAGCTTCGCCGCCGGTGCCGACGACTACAGAAGAGCGTCGCGACTCGCCGAACTGGCGCTGGTGGAAGCCGGCGACGACGAGTCGGCGAGAGCCGAGGCGCTCTTGGCGATGGCCGTGATCGACATGAACCTCGGGCTCCTGGAGGACTCCGAGCGCCGGCTCACCGAGGCGCTGGCTCTCTTCGGCCACCTGGGCGACCGCCACGGCCGGGCCAGGGCCCTGGACCTGAAGGCCGTGCGGACGTTCTTGGCCGGCCACATCCGTGCCGGCGTGGAGGCGTTCGGGGAGATCGCGGATCTCTTCGAGGAGACCGGCGACTTCTTCCGCTCCATCACTCCCCGATCCACCCGTGGGCACGGCCTCGTCCACATGGACCGCCCCCGGGATGCTCTGGCGGAGATCGAGCGCGCCCTCGAGATCGCCACCGACCTCCGGCACCGCGAGGCGCGGTGCTACTGCCTCTGGCACCGGAGCGAGGCTCTCGCAGCGCTCGGGAGGGGCGACCAGGCGGTCGCCGACGCGGAGACCGCGCTCGGGATCGCGCAGGAGCTCAACCACCGGGAATGGACGGCGGCATCGCTGCGGGGGTTGGGGATCGCCCAGACGGCCGTGGGGGATCTGGCCTCAGCCGAGGCGACGTTCCGGGAAGGGCTGCGGGCAGCGGAAGGCCTCCCCCTGTTCGAGTCGTGGGCGGCGGCGCGACTCGGGCTCACCCTCGTCGCTCGCGGGGACCTGGAGGAGGCCGAACGGATGACGGCGGCGGCGCTGGCCGGGCAGGTGCCGCACTCCCTGTTCGAGGCGCGGCTCGCGCAGGCCGAGGTGCTCGTCGCCCGCGGAGTCGTGGGAGCGGCGCCGGTCCTCCGGCGATCACTGGCGGTGGCCACCGAGGAGGGCCACCTCGCCAGCGCCCGGCGGCTGACCGAGCTGCTCGAGATGGCTCGGTAGCGGCGCCCTCCTGCGGAGGAACGCCACCTCCGCTGTCCGTCGACACGGGGCCGCCTGACCTGGTAGCGACGGGCGCGGCGAGTCATCCAAACGCGAGACGTGGAGCCACTGAGGGCGGGCGCGCGCCCCACACCTGCGCTTTCCCTGGTCGAACCCGGTGTCGGAGGGGGGATTCGAACCGTAAGCACACGGGCCGTCCTCCGCGGGGAGTTTGCCCTGCAGGGCTGAGCGGCGGACCATGGGTCTTGCCGCGTCCGTGTTGCCCCGTCCATCTGGTGCAGCCTGGTGCCGTCTTGTCCAGGCCGAAGGCTGTCGGGCGCGGTTCATGTTGTTCTGTGCCGACCGCGCGTTCCGTTCGGTAGCACGGCGCGTAGCACCGGCTCGCCCCGCCCCGCTCCCACTTCGCTCACTGGAGCGCCGTGACCGAGCGGGGGGGCCGCGCCCGTCAACGTGGTGTATGAGAACACCGCTTCATCGCTCGCTCTAGAAGATCAGCTGGCCGCCACCAGCTCCCCAGTCACCTCCCTCGCTGCCTCCTCGAGCTCTCCTTGAACGATCCTCACCCGCGCCCTCGCGAGCGACTCCACGCCCATGTAGCGGCGAGCCACGGCCCACTCATCGTGCTGCTCGGCAAGCACCGCACCGACCAGGCGATAGATCGCGGCCCGGTTGGGGAAGATGCCAACGACGTCGGTGCGCCGGCGCACCTCGCGGCTCAGCCGCTCCTGCGGATTGTGGTGTCCGCGGTCAAGTAATCGTGTCGCAGGATGTACGGCGAAACGTGTCGGTCATCCCTCAGCCTCACGAAGCTCGCTTGTCCGCACCACCCCCTTCCACGCGCTCGATCATCCGGTCCTTCAGCCGGTAGGAGGGCCCCTTGATCGACAGCACCTCCGCGTGGTGCAGGAGGCGGTCCAGGATGGCCGTGGCGAGCACCTCGTCCCCGAAGACCTGCCCCATCTCCGAGAAGGTCTTGTTCGAGGTCAGGATGATCGAGCCTTTCTCGTAGCGCCGGGACACGAGCTGGAACACCATGTTCCCCTCGGCCCGCGAGAGCGGAAGGTAGCCGACCTCATCCAGCACCAGGACCGCCGGCTTCAGGTAGGTCTGGAGCTTGCGGGCGAAGCGCCCGCCGGCCTCGGCCTCCTTCAGGTTGCGGACCATGTCGTCGGCCGTGGTGAAGTAGACCGAGTACCCGGCCTGGCAGGCGGCGATCGAAAGCCCCACGGCGAGCATCGTCTTGCCCACCCCCGGCGGGCCCAGCAGGCACACGTTCGCTCGGTGCTCCGCGAAGGTGAGGGTGGCGAGGTCGCGCACCTTCCGGGCGTCGAGCTCCGGCTGGAAGGCGAAGTCGAACTCGTCCAGGCCCTTGTGGTGGGGAAGACCCGAGAGCTTGAGGGCGTTTCGGAACCTCCTTCCCTCCCGGATGCCCACCTCCTCCTCGAGCACGACATCGAGGAACTCGAGGTAGCCCATCTTGGCCTCCTCGGCCCGGGCGACGAGCTGCTCGGCCAACTCGGCCAGGTGAGCGAGGCGGAGGCGTTCGGCGTTGTGCCGGATGCGACCCGAGACGAGCTCGCTCACCTTGCACCTCCCGAGATGGCGAAGGCCCGGTCGTAGGTGGCGGGGTCGCGCCGGGCGACGGCCACCCCTGCCCTACCGAGGCGCCCGAGCACCTCGGCCAGGACCTCCTGCTCGACCCGGGACGGCCCCTCGGCCGGCGGGGTGGCCGGTCCGGTCTGTTTCCGGGTCCCGTCGGGAAGGCCGTCCCAGTGCTTGGGGTCGACGACCCAGGATCCTCTGCTGTGGGCTCGGGCGTGCGTGGCCAGCTGCTCGGGGTGCGAACCGAGCGTGAAGATCTGAACCTCATCGGTGCTGACGCGCAGCTCCACCCGCTGCCCTGGGCGCACGGTCCTCCAGGGGACCGAGTAGAGGCTGGCACCGAAGGAGACCAGGGCGTCCTTGCCCACCGTGCGGAGGTGACGGTCGGTGACGAGGTACGGACGGGCAGGCAGCGACCCGAGAGCCCCCCGGTCCGCCTCAGCTCTGGTGGCGATCACCTCGCCGTGCGTGCGGTGGATCTGGGACCGGCGCTGCGGCAGCCACTCGAACCAGGCCGCCTGCATCTGGGAGACGTCGGTGAACGTGCGACCCGCGAGCACCTTGGCCCTGGTGGTCTTCACCGAGCTCTCCACCCGGCCCTTGCTCTGCGGGCGCTCGGGCCAGCACACCCGGATGGCGAAGCCGTAGTGGCAGGCGAAGGCGACCGCCTCGGGGTGCAGCGGGACATCCTGGCCCCGGCCGACGTGTCGGCGGACCACGGTCTTGGTCCGGTCGTAGACGATCTGGGCCGGCACCCCGCCGAAGTGCTCGAACGCGCGGCGGTGGGCCTCCCAGAACGTGGCCAGATCCTGGGAGGTCGTGAACCAGCAGAACGGATCGCGGGAGTGCGAGAGCACCATGTGGAACGAGTAGACCTTCACCGGGCCGGAAGGGGTCTGGATCGGCTCCTCCTCGCCCCAGTCCACCTGGGCCTGGGCACCGGGGGCGACCTCGATCCGCCGGTGCATCTGGCGCGCCGGATCCCTGACGCCGAGCTCAGCAAGGATCTCCGGCCTCCTGGCCGCCACGTACTCCTTCACGCGCTGGTACGAGCCGGGGAACCGGTAGGGCTCGGGGAGGAGCCGCTCGAAGATCGTGGTGGCCTGGATCTTGCCCTTGGAGGCCCTGAGCCAGGAGTCGATCACGCCGGTGAACGGATCGATGAGCTTGGGGCGGGGAGGTCTGGGTCCGTAGCGGGGCGGGCGGGGCCGCTCGGATAGGTACTTCTTGGCGGTCCGCGGATCGCAGCCGGCGAGGCGGGCGATCTCGGTCCAGGCCACGCCTTGATCGGCAAGGGGCCGGAACTCCTGCAGGTTCATCCAGTCCTCCTGGGGCATCATGGGGGCCGGTCCTCCCTCCTTGGCTCGACGGATGGGTTTCCTCGAGCCGGGAGGGTGGACCGAGCGCTCCCTCAGGTGTGGGACCTAGAGACCGCGGGAGACCGACACGTTTCGCCGTACGCGGAGCGACATGATTCGTCGTTCACATCGCGACACGTTTCACCGTACGCCGACACCAACGGGGCCACCGAGGGGATCACCAACCTGGTCTAGGTCGTAGTGCCTACGTTGAAGCCGGACATCGGAACCTCCCACACCAGGGGAGAAGCCAAGGGCATGCTCCCCCCGTTGAGAAGCGACTCGACGGAAAGGAGACGCCCTTGGCTCCGGCGACG
>Ga0070741_10017250_pt1 | contig 11889 bp, 10 predicted proteins | sample Coa_R1_4_FD_66440 | JGI IMG/M metagenome (GOLD analysis project Ga0070741, IMG submission 66440) | Surface soil microbial communities from Centralia Pennsylvania, which are recovering from an underground coalmine fire - Coalmine... | ecosystem: Environmental > Terrestrial > Soil > Unclassified ...
CGGCTTTGCGTTGTGGGGTGCTAGGTATTTGCTTTGGCCACGCCGCGAACGAGCCAGAAGCGGAACATGCGGCGTGCGGTTGATACCGAAAGCTTGATGAAGTCGGCGCGCACCTTGATCAGTTCGGCAGCCGACATTTCGTAGGGTGCGAAGCGGGCCTTAAGGATCGCGTTGAGGGTGGGCCACCGGAATTCAGCAGCCTTGCAGGCGACAAGTACTCCGTCATAACGTGGATTTTGCATGAGCTTCTCGATGAGCTCGACTGGCGCGGCGCAGATGCGTGCCAGCCCCACGATCATTTCCTCATATTTGCCGTCGCCCGCGAGACCGGCGATCGCAACTTCGCCGAGGCGGCCTTCTTCCTGCATCCTGTCGATCACCGCGATTGCGCGGCTGAAATCCCTTGGCGCGGCAGCAATGCGCATGACTTTGTCGGATACCGACGCCAGGACCTGCTGGATCGCAGCTTGACCTTCAGGCGGTACAACGGCGAGCAGGCGCGCACGCACTGTCTCTGTTGCCCGCGACATCAGGCTCTGCAGCAGTTGCGGCGGCATGTCCAGGCGGACGCCGAGATTTTCGGCGAGCTGTTCGTCAGTTTCGGCGCGGGTCGCGAGCGTCTCGAAGCCACTTTTCGAAAACGCCGCGCCCTGGTTCTGTGAAAGCTTGCGTACGACCGTAGTGTCGCCGCGCTGGATCAGGATGTCGGTCACCGCTGCGGCGAGGCGCTTGCGTTCCGAGATCGCGCCCAGATGATCCTGACCTTTTACTCCGGCAATCTCGACGAGGTCGCGATCGGTAAGCTGCGGTGATTGCGCCAGAACCGGACCGGCAACGCTGATTTCGTCATGATGGGCCAGAGTCCGGATGATGCCATTTGGCGCATTGTTGATCGGTGCGAGTCGGCTTCCAAGCTCGGCAAGTGCCGTAGTTTCGACCTGGCGGATAAGATGGGCCAGTACGTCGTCAAAGACGCCGATCTGCTCGTGGCTGAAGCTTTCTGCATTGCCGAGAAAAAGATCAGTGACGCGCCGGAGAATTTCGGTACGGCGATCGCTCGAGCCTGCGGCCAGTACGTTCTCAAGTTCTTCGATGACGGAGGCAGCCTGCGACATTCTTGTCTAGGCAGGATCCTTCCTGCCGCCTTCTACTGATTGCCTGGGTCGCCCCCAACGCGTACGCCACCTTATCGGGGCCCCGTAAAGCGAAAGTAAAACCAGCTGTGGTTGAATCTGGTCCGACAGAGACCACGGCTTGCACGGGGATTATCCGTCTGCAGCACGGACCAACCAACGTATCGGCACGGTTAAATCCGCATTAATCGTCTATTGCGCAGTGATGTTGCCTTCTTTGACCACTCGGCCCCATTTCGCGATTTCCGACTTGATGTAATCGCCAAATTCGGCCGTGCTCATCGTCACGGTTGTCGCCCCCTCGCGCGCGAATTGAGCCTGAAGTTCGGGTGACTGGAGCGCGGCCTGGCTTGCCTTGTACAGCCTGTCGACCAACGGCGCCGGAAGTCCGGCAGGCGCGGCGAGGCCCCACCAGTTGTCCGCGACATAGCCAGGCACGCCCGCCTCGGAGATCGTCGGCACATCCGGCAGAACAGACGTGCGCTTGGCTCCGCCGGTGCCAAGGGCCTTCAGCTGTCCCGACTTGATGAACGGAGTCGTCTGGATCAACGATGAAAACATGATCTTCACATGTCCGCTGATCACGTCCTGCATGGCGGGACCGCCGCCCTTGTAGGGCACGTGCACGATGTTGACCCCGGCGGTGAGCTTGAACAATTCACCGCCCAGATGCTGAAAACTACCGACACCTGCGGACGCATAATTGAGTTCACCGGGCTTCTGCTTGGCGAGCGCAACCAACTCTTTGACCGAGTTCACAGGAAGCGTCGGATTGACTGCGAGAACGTTAGGTCCCGTTGCAAAAATCGAAATCGGCGAGAACGACCTGATCGGATCGTAATTGAGCTTGTGAAGTGCCGGATTGACGGCGTGTGCAATTGAAATAATGCAGAGCGTATAGCCATCCGGCGCGGCGTTGGCGCACGCTTCTGTGCCGATCACCCCGCCGGCTCCACCGCGATTATCGACGAAAACCTGCTGGCCCAGCTGATTGCTCAATTGCTGAGCCACCAGACGCCCCACAACGTCGTTACTCCCGCCGGGCGGGAATGGAACGATCAGGCGCACCGGCCGGTTCGGATAGTCATCGGCCACCGCGTTTGGCGCAAACGTCAGGAGCAGAAAGACGGCGGCGAGCAATCGTGACAGCAATGGCATTGTCTCCCCCGTGTCCGTTAGTGCCAATAAGGCGGATAGTCGTTATTCTTCTGTTCCGCGTCCAGCCGGCGCAGCATAGCCGGCCATTCCAGTATGCCGTACGGCCGTCGCGTGCCGGGCTGATACATATGTGCGGTATGCGCGAGGACGTTTTCGCCGGGCATCATGAGTTCGGTGCGTGCGGCCATGGCATCAACCTGCGAGCGGCACGACAGCTCAAGCTGGTACATGGTATTGAAAGCCTGCTGAATTGTTGCGCCGCAGGTGAGCAGCCCATGATTGCGCATGATCAGTGCGTCGTGCGGCCCGAGATCCCGGACCAGCCGCTCGCGCTCGTCAACCTCGACCGCAGGGCCTTCATAGTCATGATACCCGATGTGACCTACGAAGCGGATCGAGGTCTGCGATAGCGGCAGCAGTCCACATTTCATGGCGGCGACGGCCATGCCCGCCCGTGTATGCGTGTGCAGGACACAGGCAACATCCGGCCGCGCCTTGTGAATCGCCCCGTGGATCACGTAACCGGATTTGTTGATGTCATAGTCCGTGTCGGGCTTCCAGATGATCTCGCCGTCGACGTGGATCTTCACCAGGCTTGAAGCCGTGATTTCCTTGTAGAGCAGACCATAGAGATTGATCAGCAGGACATCCTTTTCCCCGGGCACGCGCGCCGTGATGTGGTTGTAGATAAGATCGGTCATCCCGTAGACATCGACCAGGCGATAACAGGCGGCAAGATCGAGCCGCGCCTGCCATTCTGCCGGAGGCACCTGGTCCTTGATTGATGGGAAGTTTGTCGAATAGTTCATGGGTTTCGTCCCGCTACGCAACAAAAGCCGGGGCGGCAAGAATAGCCGCACGCACGGAATTGGCTAGTCTGTTGCCCAGACGGCCGTCATTGACCTGCCGGATGAGGCGACCTTTGCACGTCTGCGCCTCGGATCGCGGCCGCCGGAGGCAACGGCAATTGCCGAGGCTGCAGCGGCGCACCCGCTCGACGGGTTGAGGTCGCCGATGACGAGGCGCGCGCCTCCACGGTCGCGATCTGGCACTGATACGGCCTCATCAATATGAATATGTTGCCTGGTTGGGGAATGACCCGGCGCACGACCCTGCACGGTTGCCGGCGAAAGTTTGCGGGCATGCCCGGCCGGCAGCGGCGGGCCAACGGCCTTTTGTGGTCCGGCATGAAATTGCCTATATGATTGTCACACGGAGTGTTCACCTCAATGCCAACCCCAAGTAATTCCGAGAAAATTCCCGTCACGGTGCTCACCGGTTACCTCGGCGCCGGCAAGACCACGCTGCTCAACCGCATCTTGTCCGAACCCCACGGCAAGAAATTCGCGGTGATCGTCAACGAGTTCGGCGAAGTCGGTATCGACAACGAACTTGTTGTGAATGCCGATGAGGAAGTGTTCGAGATGAACAACGGGTGCATTTGCTGCACCGTGCGGGGCGACCTCGTGCGGATTATCGACGGCCTGATGCGACGAAAGGGGAAATTTGACGCCATCATCGTGGAGACGACCGGTCTCGCGGATCCCGCTCCCGTCGCGCAGACATTCTTCATGGACGAGGCGGTAGGGTCGAGGACGAAGCTTGACGCCGTCGTGACCGTCGCCGACGCGAAATGGTTATCGGACCGCCTTAAAGACGCGCCGGAAGCAAAAAACCAGATCGCCTTTGCCGACGTCATTTTGATCAACAAGACCGATCTGGTGACGCCGGAGGAACTGGGCGAGCTTGAGGCGCGGATCCGGGGGCTTAACCCGTACGCGCGGCTGCATCGCACCGAGCGAGCGAAGGTCGATATTGGCGAAGTTCTCGGCCGCAATGCCTTCGACCTCGATCGGATTCTCGAAATCGAGCCCTCATTCCTCGAGGCTGACGGTCATCACCACGATCACGACCATGACCATCATCATGATCACGGGCACGATCACCATCATCATGGCAACGGCCTCAAGCACTATCACGATGAGGAGATGCAGTCCGTTTCACTCAAGACCGAAAGGCCGCTCGACCCGGATAAGTTCTTCCCGTGGATCCAGGATCTGGTAGCCAAGGACGGTCCGAATATCCTGCGGTGCAAGGGCATTCTCTCGTTCAAGGACGACCCCGAGCGTTTTGTATTCCAGGGGGTACACATGATCCTCGATGGCGATCATCAGCGGCCATGGCGTGACGATGAAAAACGCGACAGCCGTATCATCTTCATCGGCCGTAATCTTCCCGAGGATAAAATTCGCCAGGGCTTTGAAAGCTGCATCGCCTGACGTGAGCGACACGCAGACTCCAACTCCTTCTCTTGCCGACCGCGTCCGTCTCGTGAACGCCGGGGCCCCGGTTGTTGGCGTGCATTTTCTCGGATCCGCACCGGTCCTTGTTCTTGGCGAGGAGGCGCTTCTGTTCGCGGCCGAAGACGGCGGGAAACGTGTGGTCGTGCACGGTGGCGGGATTCTCGCCAGCGCGTCCGACAGTCGTTGCATTGTCACCGGCGGTGATGACGGCAGGGTGATCGAAACCAATGCCGATGGCGACCATAGCGAAGTTGCATCTGATGAAAGGAAGAGATGGGTTGATCAGGTTGCCATTGGCCCGGATGGCGCCGTTGTCTGGTCGGCGGGAAAAAATGTTCATGTGCGTACGCGCAAAGGCGAATTGCGTATTCTCGAAGTGCCTTCCACGGTTGCCGGGCTTGCCTTTGCCCCAAAGGGATTCCGCGTTGCCATCGCACACTACAATGGCGTCACTCTTTGGTTCCCCAATGCGAGCGCGAAGCCGGAATTTCTGGAATGGAAGGGCTCACACCTGGGCGTCACGATCAGTCCAGACGGCCGGTTTCTGATCACCACCATGCAGGAGCCGACACTTCACGGGTGGCGTATTGCCGACGCCAAGCACATGCGCATGTCCGGCTATTCGGCGCGCGTGCGTTCGCTTAGCTGGTCCGCGAGCGGAGAATTTCTGGCCACGTCGGGGTCCGAACAGCTCATCCTCTGGCCATTTGACGGGAAAGATGGTCCGATGGGGCGACAGCCGAGAATTCTTGCCCGATCGGATTCGCGTGTCTCCAGCGTTGCGTGCCACCCGCGTCAGCCGGTTGTCGCGGTCGGATATTCTGACGGTGCGGTAAAACTGGTGCGCATCGATGACGACGCGCTGATCTCGGTACGATCAGCGGACGGGCAACCTGTAAGTGCGCTCGGCTGGGATGCGGGCGGGCAGATCATGGTTTTTGGCACGGAGTCCGGCGAAGCCGGCATTCTTGCCCTCTGATCGCCGCAATGCATCGTCTCAGTGTGACTCAAGTTGCCGATGTTCTTGTCTCGGCATTAGCCTGTGGGCGATTCGAAGCTCGAGCTGAACATGCGTTCAGCTTCGACGAGCTCCGGACCTGGGAGCAAGCATGAAGACAGTCATTCGCATTCTGCGGCACGCTTCGGCGGCCGCCATTGGCTGTGCCGTTATTGCAGTTGGTGTGCTGTCTGTCTCCGGAACCATTGCAGTGCTCACGCCGGCGCTCGCACAGGTCTCGGCCGAATTCCAGTCGGCGCTTGAGCCTTATGGGTCGTGGCAACCGCATCCGCGATTCGGCGAAGTGTGGGTGCCCTATGACTTGCCCCCCGGCTGGCGTCCCTACACGTACGGGCGATGGGTCTACACCGACGAATGGGGTTGGTATTGGGTCTCCGACGACGAAGAGGCCGACTGGGGCTGGGTGACCTTCCACTACGGCCGCTGGGCACACGACCGGAGACTTGGTTGGTTCTGGGTCCCCGGCGATGAATGGGGACCGGCCTGGGTCGACTGGCGTCGTGGCGACGACTACGTCGGGTGGGCGCCGTTGCCGCCTGACGAGATCATCTATGAATACGACAACGATCCGGCCTATTGGGTTTTCCTGCCGCCGCGCTATCTGATTGCGCCGCGTTTCCGTACGTACTTCCTGCCGCCGCAACGCACTGTCGTCGTTTTCAGGCGAACCGTCATCGTCAATCGCACGGTGCGACTCGAACATCGCGACCGGCGTGCACGCTTTGCGGTCAATCCGGGCATTGCCCCGGGAATTGTGGCCGCTGCGGCACGGCGGCCAGTTCAGACTTTCCGCGTACAGCCGCGCGTGCTTGCGGGCACGCAAGGCGTCGCGGGCGCTGTCCAGGTTCGTCCGCAGGACCTGAGCCGCGGCAGCCAACGCTACCAGCGCGGGCAGCCGCGTCCTTCGGGATCCAGCCCCGTACAGGCGACGGTGCAGCCGACGCAGACGGTCGTGCAGCCTCTTGCCCGCGTGCCGCAGGCGCAGCCGCTCGGGAGCGGAGAGCACGGACGGCTGGGCCCGACCCCGCCCCGTGCAGCCCAAGGCGCAACCGTTGCGCCGGCTCCTGCGCCGAAAGCCGCCCCAGCGCCACAGCCCGGCATTGCGCCGCAGCAACCGAATGGCCCTACACCCCCGGTAGCTCCGACGCCACGCGTGACTCCGCCAGCCGCGACACCGGCGACGCCGCCACAAACCACGCCGCCTGCGGTATCGCCGCAGACTTCACCACCACCTGCGGCATCACCGCGGACCTTGCCGCCGCCGGCTACACCGCCCGGCGCGACGGCACCTCGCCCGGGACTGGAGCGCCGCGAGGGTGGTCCGCCGCCTGGCGCGGGTGGCCCATCCTCGCAGCAGCCGACGGTGGTCCGGCCAATTCCGCCGCAGTCGGCCCCGCCACAGCCACCGGAGCAGCTGCGACGGCCCGCGCCGCCGGTGTCGGCTCCGCCGCCGCAAGTGCAGCCGCCGCAACCCCAACCGCAACGGCAGGTGCAACCGCCACCGCAGCCGCAACGGCAGATGCAGCCACCCCCGCAACCACGGCAGGTGCAGCCGCCCCCGCAACAGCGCCCAGCGCCGCCGGCACCCGCTCAGCAGCAGAAAAAGCCGCCACCCAAGCCCGGCGAGAAACCTCCCGAACAACCCAAGTAGCATCGGTGGGATATGAAAACGGGCGGCCACTGCGGCCGCCCGTTACGCTTGGTGCGTTTGGCATGACGCGCGATGCCTTAGTGCAGCAGCACGTTTCTGAACTGCCAGGGGTCGCGCTTGTCGATGTCTTCCGGAAATAGACCCGGCCGACCCGTCAGCGGCGTCCAATCGGTATAAGTTCCGACGACCGGGCCGAGATAAGGCCTCTGCACTTCCAGGCAACGTCGGAAATCCATTTCGTCCGTTTCGACGATGCCGGCTTGGGGGTTTTCAAGAGCCCACACCATTCCCGCCATCACAGCCGAAGTGACCTGCAGGCCGGTAGCGTTCTGAAAGGGCGCGACCTCCCGCGTTTCGTCGATCGAGAGCTGGGAGCCATACCAGTAGGCATTTTTCTTGTGCCCGTAGAGCAGAACACCAAGCTCGTCGATACCGTCGGCGATCTCGTACTCATCCAGGATGTGAACGTCTTCCGGCGGAGTGCCGCCGCGACCGAAGACTTCATGCAGCGATAGAACCGCATCGTTGCACGGGTGATAGGCATAGTGGCAGGTCGGACGGTAGATCGTCTTGCGCCCGCGCCGCAGCGTGAAGTAGTCGGCGATCGAGATCGCCTCATTGTGGGTGATCAGAAAGCCCAGCTGTGCCTGTGCCGTCGGCGTCCATGAGCGTACGCGCGTGTTCGCGCCCGGCTGGAGGAGATAAATCGCTGCGCCGCAGCCTCCTCTGTGCCTGCCGGCGTTCGGCGGCGTCCACCTTTCGTGGGTGCCCCAACCGAGCTCGGCGGGCTGCATGCCTTCGGCGATAAAGCCCTCAACCGACCAGGTATTGACGAAGACGTTCATTGGCTTCGGCTGTTTGGCACGTTGCGTGTCCCGCTCGGCAATATGGATACCCTTGATGCCGACCTTCTTCGCCAGACGCGCCCACTCCTCGCGGGTCTTAGGCTCTTTGAACTTCAATCCGACGTCGTTCGCGATATTGAGCAGCGCCTGCTTCACGAACCAGGAAACCATGCCGGGATTGGCACCGCAGCAGGATACGGCCGTGGGACCTCCCGGTCGCTTGCGGCGGGCAGCAAGGATCGTTTCGCGCAGTGCGTAATTCGACCGCGCTTCCGGGCCGAGCTTGCGATCGAAATAGAAGCCTTTCCAGGGTTCGACCACGGTATCGATGTAGAGCGCTCCTATTTCCCGGCACAACTCCATAATGTCGAGTGACGAGGTGTCGACCGAGACGTTCACGCAGAAACCCTGGCCACCCCCCGCGGTGAGCAATGGCGTGAGCAGGTGCCGGTAATTGTCCTTCGTGACGGCCTGGTGGATAAACCGGATGCCACGCTGATCCAGCAGTTTGCGATCTTTGTCTTCTGGGTCGATGACGACGAGGCGCTTCTTGTCGTAGTGGAAATGGCGCTCGATCAGCGGGAGCGTTCCCTTACCGATCGAGCCGAAACCGATCAATACGATGGGCCCGTCAATGCGGGCGTGTACTGGCCATTTGGGCATTGTCAATATCTCCAAAGAGGCTGGTCATATCTGCGCCCGGGCACGAACGGAATAGCAGGCGGGCAAAACCCCGTCCGGCTTCCACGGTATTTTGCCGAGGATTATGCTGCAGATGCAGCGACCGCGGGCCGGAGAGGCCGCCCGGCCGCGCGCAACAAGCCCCGCGCTCCGCCGAGTGCTCCGGGCACCAGCTCGAGGCCGAGCAGGCGGTCGCGCTCGAAGGGGCCGGGCATGCGCAAAGCTCCAGTCTTTTCAGCGGAGAAGCCAAAGCGGCCGTAGTAGGAGGCGTCGCCAACGAGAATGACCGCCCGGTGACCGCGGCGCCGCGCTTTCTCGATGGCGTGGCGTACCAGCGCCGCGCCAATTCCGCGATTGCGGTACTCGGCGGCGACCGCAACCGGCCCCAGCAGCAAGGCAGGGGCGCCGCTACCGCAAATGATGTCCCAGAGCCTGGCGGTCCCCACGATTCGCTTGCCGTCCGTAGCGACGAACGAGAGCTCCGCCGCCGCAGTCCGGCCATCCCGCAGCCGCTGCGAGGTCTTGCGCCAGCGGTGGTCGCCGAAGGCCGCGTCGAGCAGAGCTTCACGCTCCGCAGCGTCGTCCGGTCGTTCCTTTCTGATTAAAACCATCTGATGTGATGCTCCGGCCTCGCGGCGCGCAGACACGTGCGCTCGACGAGGCGCTGCTCGAGAAAGGGGGGGAGTCGGCCTGGCCGACCCCGGCGATGTCAGATGTGGTAGGTCTTCAGCGGTGCAAAGCCGTTGAATGACACCGACGCGTACGTCGCCGTGTAGGCGCCGGTACCCTCGATCAGCACCTTGTCGCCGATCTCCAGGCTGACCGGGAGCATGTACGGCTCCTTCTCATAGAGCACATCGGCGGAATCGCAGGTCGGTCCCGCAAGCACGCATGGTGCCACGGCGTCACCGTCCCTCGGGGTGCGAATCGGGTAGCGGATCGACTCGTCCATGGTTTCGGCGAGGCCGCCGAACTTGCCGATGTCGAGATAGACCCAGCGGACGTCGTCTTCCTCGCTCTTCTTGGAGACAAGGACCACTTCGGCTTCGATGGTTCCCGCATTGCCGACCAGGCCGCGGCCCGGCTCGATAATGGTTTCCGGGATGCGATTGCCGAAATGCTTGCGCAGTGCCTTGAAGATGGCGTTACCGTAAGTCTTAACCGACGGGACGTTCTTCAGGTACTTGGTCGGGAAGCCGCCGCCCAGGTTGACCATCGACAGGTTCATGCCGCGCTCGCCGCATTCCTTGAATACGGCGGCGGTTGAGGCGAGGGCACGGTCCCAGGCATGCTGGTTGCGCTGCTGGGAGCCCACGTGGAACGATACCCCGTACGGCTCAAGACCCGCCTTGAGGGCATGCTCAAGCACGTCCGGGGCCATGGATGGCTCGCAGCCGAACTTGCGCGAGAGCGGCCAATCGGCGCCCACGCAGTCGGACAGGATACGGCAAAAGACGCGGCTGCCCGGAGCGGCGCGCGCGATCTTCTCCACCTCCGCCTTGCAGTCGACCGCGTAAAGGCGCACCCCGAGCGCATAGGCGCGGGCGATGTCACGTTCCTTCTTGATGGTGTTGCCGTAGCTGATGCGGTCAGGCGTTGCGCCCGTCGCCAACACCATCTCGATCTCCGGGACAGAGGCGGTATCGAAGCAGGATCCCAGCTTTGCCAGCAATGCCAACACCTCCGGTGCCGGATTGGCTTTCACGGCGTAGAACACGCGCGTGTCGGGCAGGGCCTTGGCGAAGGCATTGTAGTTATCGCGGACAACATCGAGATCGACGACAAGGCAGGGGCCTTCGTCGTTACGCTTGCGCAGGAACTCGCGGATGCGCTCGGTCATTGGCGCTATTCCCCACAGCTGGCGGAGCCATCAAGCTCCGGATGTCGCGGTCAACGAAGGTAAGCGTCTGCGCGCGATGGGGACGCGCCAACGCCAAACACATCGTCTCCCGCTCATGCTGCCTTGGATTGGATGGGGATATCCCCGTCCGCACGGCCGGCAAAGATGAACAAGCCTCTTCGGTGACCCGCGCCGGTGGTGGAGGCCGGCAGAGACCAAGGAAGCCCGATCGTCGTTGCTTTAAGCCGCGTCCCCTGCTGAGAGCAGAGTGTGCTGGTTTCGCCTCCAGCTGCCGGTCAGATTTCTTGGAGAGCTTGGCTCTTCTCTCCAGGCGGCTGGCCGGCCTCTTGTCCGGCTACCTACCGACCGACACACGGCCACAGGCACGTGCGAAATTGGGCACAACCGAAATAAGTAATTTTGGTGACACATGCAAGCGAATTAGTTCGCCGCACCAAAAAACTTTCTTAACTTTTTCTTTCGATCGCGGGGCAAGCCGCTCACTCGCGAACGCTGAACGGTTCGATGCGGTGCGCCGCGCGAATGAATTGCACCATGATGACGAAACCGCAGAGGACGAACAGAACGTCGAGCACGCGTGCCCCAAAGCTGCCAAGATCGAACAAGGTGGCAATCGCCCACGAGCCGGCGAAGGCCGCGCCGAAGACTTCGGCGCCGATCAAGATGGCCGCGCTGACGACCGTGGTGACATTGAGCCAGGCGATGCGGCGGTTCTCGGCCATGCGGGGTCCCTCACGAGCCCGCAATGTCACCGAATCCGGCTGCCGGATCAAGTCCATAGCTTCGCTCGGTCAATGGACGAGCTCCGGTTACGGCCCGCGGTTGCCCAGGCCAAAGTTAACGCGGACGCGAGGTCTCAGTGGCCCGCGCGCGGGCGGTCTTGTTGCGACGAGCGCTGCTCTCACTGTGTTCGCCGGCAACTTGGCGCGCCCATGGGTTACCGGAGGGACCGCCGGGTGGCGGCGGGGTCTCGGTGAGCGGCCGGTTGTAACCGCGAGGTGACGCCGTCCCGGTCGGCGGACGCATCATCATGGGCCGTGTTGTCCGAGCGGGCCTTCCACCGGGAGGTGGCCTGAACGGAGTTGCTATGCCAACTTTCCGTCGTCTGTTAGCCTGCCGCCGTTCTCCTTGTCACAACCGCTTGGCCAAGATTATGCGTCACACGTTGACCCTGATTTCAGTATCGCTCGCTTTGCTTGCCTTTGCCGGCCAGGCGGCCTTCGCCCAGGCCGACTTAAC
>Ga0070741_10017251_pt1 | contig 11889 bp, 7 predicted proteins | sample Coa_R1_4_FD_66440 | JGI IMG/M metagenome (GOLD analysis project Ga0070741, IMG submission 66440) | Surface soil microbial communities from Centralia Pennsylvania, which are recovering from an underground coalmine fire - Coalmine... | ecosystem: Environmental > Terrestrial > Soil > Unclassified ...
GAGTCAAAAGCCGCGCTCTGGTCGAGGCGTTCTACACCGCTGCCCTGGCCGCCGGCGGACGCTCCAATGGGGCGCCGGGTCTTCGACCCCACTATCATGCGGACTACTACGGAGCCTTCGTGCTCGACCCTGACGGTCACAATATCGAAGTGGTTTGTCACGAGCCGGCATAAAAACGACCGCACCCTGCCGTCGTACCTGCGCGGCCCATCCGAAGTTAGCTGAAGACGACTGGAGCGGCCGGCCGATAGCCGCACGGGGTCCGAAAGGACCGCTGGATTCGCGCAACCGGCAAGCGGACATCCATAAAATAGGTCTTCGCGCGCCCGGCGAACGGTGTCATGCGTCATCGTGTTACGTGAGAATGCGCGGCTGACCGACGACTATTTCGGATCTTCTGGAGAGTAGTGATGCGCGACGACAACTCAAAGCCCGGCGAAGGGAGCGGCTCGCCGTCGCTGCTCGCACGATTCCTTGGGCGCACCACCGAGATCGACCGCAAGGAGATGCCGGCGGTCATCGCCTCATTCCTGCTGATCTTCTGTGTCATGTGCGGGTACTTCGCGGTTCGCTCGGTCCGCGAGACGGCGGGAACGATCCTCGGTAAGGACCGCGTCGCGAATTTGTTCCTCGTGACGTGGATCGCCTCGATCGCGATCGTGCCGGCCTACGGCTGGGTCGTCGCCCGATTTCGCCGCTCGCGCTTTCTGCCGGTCGTTTACGGTGCGGTGGCCGCTGCCCTTGCGGTGGTGGGCTTCATGTTGAGCACGGATCCGCAAAACGCATTCGTGATGGAATTCTTCTACGTCATGATCAGCGTGTTGAATCTGTTCATGCTCTCGGTTTTCTGGGGTTTTCTGCTCGAGATCTTTGCCAAGGAACAGACCAAGCGGCTGTTCGGCGTCATTGCCGCCGGCGGCTCCGCGGGAGCGCTCGTCGGTCCGTGGCTCACGACCGTGACCGTCACCCGCATCGGGAATTCGGGAATCCTTTACCTCGGCGCGGCGCTGTTCGTAGTCGCCATCGTCTGTCAGCGCGCTCTGCTGACGGTATGGCACCGCTCACAGCAGACCCACGAGGTCCAAGTCGGGCATGACGAGCCGGTCGGGGGTAACCCCCTGCTCGATGGCGCGCGACTGTTGCTTACCTCACCCTATCTGCTGGGCATCGCCCTCTTCGTGATCCTGCTGTCCTCCGTGAGCACGTTCCTCTACTTCGAGCAGCTGCGCATCGTCTCGGCGACGTTCAAAGATCCCGCCCAACGGACGCAGGTGTTCGCGGTGATGGATGCGATCGTGCAGACGGCGACACTGCTGTTGCAGCTCTTCGCCACGGGCCGCATCGCAACTCGCCTGGGTATCACGACACTGCTCGTCATCGTGCCCTTCGCGATGATCTTTGGGTTCCTGGGGTTGGCCGCTGTCGGCAGCTTCGCCATGCTGGCGTTCGTATTCTGCGCGCGTCGCATCGGTGAGTACGCGTTCGTGCGCCCTGGCCGCGAGATGCTCTTCTCGACACTGAGTACCCAGGACCGCTATCGCGTGAAGCACGTCATCGACGTTCCGGTCTATCGCGGCGGAGACGCGCTCTCGAGTCAGGTTGACAGCCTGCTGCATCATGCGGGCCTCTCGCCCGCCAACGTGGCGGTTGTTGGCTCGGGACTCGCGGGAATCTGGATGTTGAATGCGTGGTGGCTCGGCCGGCGACACGACAAGGAAGAAGTCCTGCGCGGGGCCCATGCCGCCGCGCCTCCCGCCGCGGCTTCAGGCCACGGCTGATTCCAGGTCGGCCGCGGCCCGCAGTTCTGCGACCGCCGCGATGATCTCGTCCGCGGTCCCGAATCGCTCGTTGCGATTCTTGGCGGCGAGCCGATGTAGCACCGGCTCGTATCGCGCGAACGAGTGCGGCAACGGCGGCAGCGGCGAGTTGACGTGTTGCTGCAGCACTTCCATGGCCGTCGCGCCGGTGTACGGTTTGCGGCCTGTCAACATCTCGTAGAGCATGATTCCGAGGCTGTAGAAATCCGAGCGCGCATCGAGCTGCTCGCCCAACGCCTGCTCAGGGCTCATGTAATACGGTGAGCCGCGCAACACTCCCGTGCGTGTGCTGGGTGTGCTTCCATCCAACGCACGCGCGAGCCCGAAATCGATGAGCGCGACTTCGTCATTGTCTCGCAGCATCACATTGGGTGGTTTCAGATCTCGGTGCAGCAGGCCTGCGTTGTGCACCACGCGCAATGCCGAGGCAATCTGCTCCACGTAACGAAGCGCCTCGCTCTCCTTCAAGCCTGCTTGCATTCGGGCTTTCAGATCGCCACGCAGCAAGTATTCCATGGCGAGGTATTCGAACCCCGCATGCACGCCGTAATCGTAGATCTGGACCACGAGCGGGTCGCGGATGGCGATGATGGCCGTGTATTCGCGCTCGAGAAACTGGCGCCCGGCCGCGTCATCGCGCAGTGTCTTGCTCACTTTCAGTGCGACATTGATGCCGAGGGAGATGCTGGTGGCGAGGTAGACTACCGCCTTCTCGGACTCCCCGATCTTCATCTTGATGATGTAGCCCGGGATGAATTCGGCGGTGACCGGCGGCGGCGGCGCGCCCGTGGTCCGCTTCGCTCCAGAGTTGGAAGGCTTACTGCGCGAGGAACCGTCGTCGGCAACGGCAGCCGCCTTGGAATGAGAAGCCTTGTTGCTCTCGTCGGCGGCCGCGGCGTTGACCGCATTGAGGATCGCCTCGAGTTGACCCGGCGCCATGAGTTGTGTGGCGGCGGCCGAGCTGTTCTCCGCTGCGGCCATGGCCGAAGCGGCGCTTGGGGCCGCACCCGCTGCAGCCGCGTCTGACGCCTTCCGCGCCTCTGACGCGTCCCGCGCCGCAGGCGTGCTCGGCCCATCGGCACTCAGCTTGGCCCTCACCGGCCGCGCGCTCGCCGGGACCATGGTCACCGACCCCCATGTCTCCCCGTGAGTCCCGCCCTCGGTCGCTTCTTTGTTCTCCTGCCTGGGCGGCGCCTCGGTCACGTGCGCAAGGTTGGCCAACTTGCGCTGCACGCGCTTCTCGATACGCCGCAAGGCGAGCCGCACCGAGGTGTTCAGTCGCTCAGGAGTCAGCAGCCGCTTCGGCAAGTAATCCACCGCGCCGAGCTGCAAAGCCCGCACCGCGGTGAGCTCGTTGCCGTCCTCGGCTATCGAGATGACCGCTGGAAATATCGCGCGTCCGCGCAGGTTGCGCAGCAATTCCAGCCCGCGTGACTTGGGGTCTTCCGGGCTGGAGCCGAACGAGGCTGTGACCAGCACGATATCCCAGTCGCGGCCAGAATCCGTCTGGCACCACTGCTCGAACCCGGAAAGGCCGAGCACCGTCACGGTCGAATCGGGGCAGAACACACCTAAATGGTGACCGAGCCATTGCCCATAACGGTCGTCATCATCGACGACCAGCAGTCGGGGTGGTGTGGTTGTGCGTTTTGCAGTCACTGTTCTAGAGCGAAACGTACGCGCACGCGCGCGCGTTGGTTGATGAGTTGGCCGTCGCGCATCGTGGGACGATAGCGCCACTTGCGCACGGCTGCTGTTGCCGCCTGCTCGAAAACACCGGCCGGTTCCGCTCCGACGACGGCAATATCACTCACGGAACCGTCCTTATTCACGACGAACTGCACGTCCACCCAGCCGCTCAATGCGTTGTCGCGCGCTGACAATGGGAATTGGGGCGGCACGTAATGAGTGAGCTGCAGGGAAGTGGCCATCACGATGTCATCGGCCGGCTTCGCGCTCGGGGCGGAAACGGCCGGGCCGGGGGGCGCCCCGGGGGAGCCGCGGTCGGTCTGTCCAGACCGATCGTTTTGACCGCCCGCGTGCACCTGACTCTGTGCTGCTTTGATCTGCTCATTCACCGCCGAGAGGTTCGCCGGGTCGACACCCGCCTCGCGAGCTTCGGCGAGCCAGCGTTGGGCACCCGCATAGTCCTCCCGATGGACAGCGCTCTTTGCCTCATCGAGGGTGCGGCTCGCGAATGCCTGCCGCGCCGTTTGCGTGGACGGCAGACCCGGATCGGCTTGCACCAGCCGCGCCAGATAATACTTTGCGCTGTCCCCACTCGGATCCAACACTTTCCCTTGCGACAGACGTTCGTTCACGAGTAACGCCAGGCGCGCCAGGGCATCGGTACGCTCGGTGGCGCGCAGGTGCGCGGCTTCTTGTTTGAGTGAGGCGATGTCATTTGCGCCGACACCGGCATCCGCTGCTGCCTGAATCCAATGGTCGCCCTGTTCCGCGTTGCCCGCGGTGAGGGCTTTGTGAGCTTCGCTCACCAATCGATCGAGGAACTGCCGGTGAGTTTGCCTCACGTCGGCATCGTTGGGAGCCAACGCACGCGCGGATTCAATGTAAAACGCGGCATTATCCTGCGCAGGCTCGATGAGGTGGCCGTTTTTCATGCGCTCGTTTGCACGAGCGATGTAGTCGCGCACGCGGTCCTCGAGCTTCTGCTGCTCGAGCTCCTGGCGCGCTTGCGTGATCAGGGTCGAGCGTGGGCCGGCGCCGTCGAGCGCGGTCAGGGCCTGCTCGATGTTGCCGGTCGCAGCGGCCGCGCGCGATTGCGCCAGCACGGCCCGCTCGCGTTCCTTGCCGATCTGGGCCATGAGAAATGCAACGCGGACGTGGTTCGGCTCGATGGCGCGCGCCTGGTCAGTGAGGCGCTGGGCCTCGTCCAGGTGTTGGGCGAGCAGTTGCGCCTCGGCGTCCGACAAGAGCCGATCGATGACTTTTTCGATTCCATTCGCACCACGCGGATCGGTTGGCGTGCGCCGCTGCGCCTGCCGGTACAAGTCGACAGCGCTCGCCTCCGCGGGGCCGACCAGGGCACCCTTGGCCAGTGCCGCATCCGCTCGCCGCAACAGCTCTTCGAGCACCGGGTCGCGCGGACTTTCGGTCGGCGCCGCTGGGGTAACAGTGCCCACTTCGGGCGTTGGGCCGGTAGATCGATGGAGCAGGAACCAGCCGCCTCCGAGCGCGAGCGCCGTCGCGACCACGCCGCCCAACAGCAACATGTTGGTTCCTGTACGGGGCCGCCGCCGTGCCGACAGCGCAGTGGCGGCAATGGCCTGTCCGCCCGCGTGCTCCTCGGCATGCCGACGCCATGCCGCCTCGACAAACAGCCTGACCCTTTGCTCGGAGACCGGCTTGTGGAGGAAGCGATATACCGTGCCATTGGTGATCTGCGCCGCCAACGCGCTCTGGTCGTCCACGCCGCCCGAGACGATCAGTACCAACTCGGGAAACTGTGCTCGCAGACGCTCGGTGAGTCGGTCGATGGGCGTCGGAACCGTACCGGCATCGAGAATGGCTACGCCGGGGCTCTGCGCCAACAGCTGAGCGGCCAGATCTGACTCGGTGCTCGCGGTCGAGACCTGATATTGCGAGCCGAGTAGCTGGAGGGTATGGACGAGCGCCTCGTCCCGCGTGAGCACAACGATGCCCGCGCCCATCGGCACGAAGTCCGGGGCTGGCGCGCTCAAGGCTGAATCACCCTGAATGTCTTGAACTGGGGAGCCGCTCGCCATTCTTCAGTACCAAAGGCAGCCGCCGGGAGTTCAATGACTACCCGGTAGTCCTGCGACGATGCCGTGGGGCCGGACGTTTGTCGTCACCGGCCGGCGTATTCTGTGAAACTCGTCATCTTCCGCGCGGATGCGCGGGTGTGGCTGCCACACTACAGCCTGCCGTGATAGTAGCGTCCGCAACCGCCCTGTCGAGACAGGGCGTCATTCTCGTGGCAGCAGAAATCTTGTCCCATTCTGGGACAAAACAGCGCCATCAGGCGTAATGCTCTCCACGCGCACTCCTTCCGGCAGAGAATCACCCTCATGCAACTTGTGCGTATTGATCATCACGAAGCGCTGCTGTGGGTTCGCCGCGAACACATGCAGGTCGAGATGCAGATTCGGCAAGTGGTTAGCCTGCGCGGCGTCCTGGTACAACGGTACTCCATTCGATGTTGACCGGCTCACACGATTGGCGAAACCCGGCATGACGGGTGGGTCAGCCGCGGGAGCATAGTCATCGGGATTGAGCCTCTCGCCCCCGGCGTCCGCAAATCCGCCGCTCTGGGTGTTTCCGCTCCCATTGACGCCATTCGCATTGGCGGCCTGCTGCCCATAGCCCGCTGACGGGCCCCCTGGGCCAGCTCCCTGTCCCTGCTGGGCCACGGCCCCCGGCTGCGATAGGGCGTCGGGTTGTCCCATGGCCCCTGGCTGCCCCAGCCCCCCGGTTTGGCTCATTCCCGCTGTCTGGCCCACGGGGGCCGTCGGACCGGTTCCGCTCACCGGTACGGCGGGGCTGGATGGGCTCGAGCCAAACCCCTGCTGCGGCCCCGGATAGCCTGCATAACCCGATGCGCCCGGGCTTGCGCCTCCCGGACCGCCATAGCTCCCATTAGCGGGGGCGGTCGGCGCCCCCTGGTTCGTCTGCAGCGGAGTCTGTGCGGCGGCCGTGCTGGAGGGCTGCTCCGTTGCCGCCGGCCGGCGCAGGAGTACCCAGGCGACAATCACCAGGTTGACGGCCAGCAGTACGGCCAACCCCACTGCCCAGAGCGGCAGCGAGTTTCTCGGCGGCGCCACGCGTACTTCGAACAGTGCCGGGCCGCTTTGCCGCTGACGGTCGCTTTCAGACTTTTTCAGCGCATCCAGAATGAACGACATCGGTCACCCGCCATGAGTATCGGCTACGTAGAGGAGTGGCGCATCGGAGCCGGCCACTGCGCTCGCTAGTGCGATCTGCGTCTGGACCCCGGCGATACCATCGACCGCAAGTCGGTGCTGGCGTTGGAAGTCCCGCACCAGATTGGCCAATTCGGTGTCGAACACATCGCTCACTGGGCCGTCACTGCGCAGTCCTTTGACATGCTGGAGACTCTCCCGCAGCCAGCGTACATCAGCACCGTGCATTCCCGGTGAGAGCGCCTTCACCTGGCTCGTACCCGGGCGCCACAACATGACAAAATCGCCGAACCAATAACGTGACAGCTCGCCGATCCCGATCATTTCGCGGACGCCCCCGATCTCGATACGAGCGTGCTCGTCGTCCAGCCGAGTGAGCACGACCTGATGCGAGGCGCCGCTGTCGTCGTTCAGGAGCAGGATCGCTGGTCGGTTGTACAGGCGTAGCTGCGCGAACGAGCCGCGCTGACTCAAGCAATCCAAGCCTTCTTTCGCAGCCTGGGTACACGGGTCCGTTCCGTCGGGTACGTACCTGACACCCCAGAGTCCGAAGAGCTTGGCGAAGGCGCTGTCGGTGTCCGTTTCCTTCGCGTTCTGTGTCAAGAGCTCGGATAACGGCTGCGCCCGCTCGATCGTGCCAACAGCAGCCGCGTGCGCCGCTCCCGAGGGCGGCGGCGCGGAGCCGTTCGTGTTGGATCCAACGAGTGGCGTGGGCCCGCTGGCGGCGGCCGCGATGTGGGTTGCCGTGGAAGGAGCGTGCGCCGTCGCCGGTGCGGTCGTGGGGGCCGCTCGAGTCTTCCACGGGTGCGCGCTCCAGAGTGCGACTGTCGCGCACAACAAGACCACCGCCGTGCTCGCGGCCGCAGCCCACGGCAGCCAATTTGGCGCTATGCGTTTGCCGAAGACCTCGGAGGCGGCATGCCGCACGAGCGTCGCCGTGACCCGGTGACTGTCCATGGAGTATGCACCCAACAGGGCGCGGTCACAGATCACATTGATGACACGTGGCACGCCGGCGGAGAGGCGGTAGACCTCACTCAGCGCCGCGCCACTGAAGATGTCAGTCGTCGCGCCCGCCACGCGCAAGCGGTGTCGCACGTACGCAGCGGTTTCATCCCGCGAGAGCGGATGCAGGTGATAACGGCCCGTGATGCGTTGTGCGAGTTGGCGCAGCTCGTTTCGGCCCAGCAGCTCGCGCAGTTCCGGCTGGCCGATGAGAATGATCTGCAGCAGCTTCTGCGTGTTGGTTTCCAGGTTCGTGAGCAGGCGGACCTGCTCGAGCACTTCGGGCGCGAGATTTTGCGCCTCATCCACGACGAGCACGACGCGCCGTCCGGCAGCGTGCGCGCGCAGGAGATAGTGACTCAAGACGTCCACGAGATCCTTCAGGCTCTCCATGGACGCATCCGGCACGCCGATTCCAATCTCCTCGCAGATGGTGAGGAGGAATTCCGTCGCCGTCATCCGCGGATTCAGGATCAAGGCGATTTCGGCATTCTTCGGAACCTGCGCGAGTAGCGAGCGCACGATCGTGGTCTTGCCGGTGCCCACCTCCCCGGTGAGCTGTACGAAGCCGCCAGCCTCGTTGATGCCGTAGAGCAGGTGAGCTAAGGCCTCGGCGTGGCGCTCACTCAAGTAGAGGTAGCGGGGATCCGGGGTGATGGCGAAAGGCTTTTCGTTGAGTCCGAAAAACGAAAGATACATGGCTCGCTGCTATTTGATCGTGTTGCCACGCCGCAGCGCTCCAGTGCCAAAACGCGCGCGGGCCTCATCCAGCGCCGCGTCGAGGCGTGATGTGTGCGGTGGCGCGTCTTCGAAAAGGCCGAGTTGCGACGCTGGGCTCAGGTCAGTCAAGACCACCCCCAGAAGCCGAAGTTTCGCACCCGGCGCGCTCTTGAGCCAGCGGGTGAGAAGCTCTCGGGCGATGTGCGCGATGGTACGCGAGTCGTGTGTCGGCGGCGCTACGGCTCGTTGCCGGGTGAATGTCACGAAATCGGCGCGCCTGATTTTCACACCGATGCAGCCTGCCGTGAGTTGTTTGCCGCGCAGTCGCTCGCAAGCCCGGCCTGCGAGTTGCGTCAATTCGGCCTGCAGGACGCGCGGATCGCCAATGTCCCGCAGAAAGGTCTCCTCGGCGCTCAGGGACTTTTCGTCGCGGTCCGGGAGTACTGGACGGTCATCGATACCGGCCGCGCGTTCCCGAACCCGTTCAGTGTATCGGCCGAACAACGGTTTCAAGAGGGCATCCGGCGCGTTGCGGAGCTCGCCAAAGGTGTGGATTCCGACCGCCTCGACTCTCATGCCGCTCTTGCGGCCCAAGCCCGGCAAGCGCCGCACGGAAAGCGGATCGAGCACTTCGTGGACGCGGCCTTCCGGGACAATCGTGAGTCCGTCGGGCTTGTCGAGATCGGATGCGATCTTGGCGACGAGCTTATTGGGGGCGACGCCGACTGACGCGGTGAGCCCGGTGATCTCCCGGATGCGGGCTTTGATTCGCCGCGCGATGGTGACAGCGTCCCCGAACAGCTCCTGGCTCTCGGTAACGTCGAGGAAGGCCTCGTCGAGCGACAAGCCTTGTACGAGGGGCGTAACCTCATGAAAAACGCCGAAAATTTGATCGGAGACTTCCTTGTACCGCGCCATGCGCGGGCGCACGCAGACAGCGTGCGGACAAAGGCGGAGGGCCGTGCTCATCGGCATGGCGGAGTGGACGCCGTACTTGCGGACTTCGTAGCTCGCCGCCGCCACGACGCCACGACCCTCGGTTCCGCCGACAACGAGTGGCTTTCCCGCGAGGCTCGGATCGTCGCGCATTTCGACGGACGCATAGAACGCGTCCATATCGACGTGGAGAACCGCGCGGGTCATGGAAGGTAGGCGCCCTCAGCTTCGGCTAAGAAGGACGCTATCACGCTCGTGGTGCGCCGCGCGTGGGTTGCGAGCACCGGTGCCGCGGAAACGGGTCGGGACTCCTTTTCGCGGGAATCCCGACCGGCTCGACGTGGGTTAGCTCGTCACTTCACCGTAATGGTGATCTTCTTCGACAGTACCGGTGGGTTGTGCGGGATATGGTTCGCGTCCCCGAGCAGGAGCTGGAGGGTGTGTTTCCCCGGGGGCAACGTCACGGTCGTCTCGGTCTGCGCCTTACCGAAATGTACGATCTTGTCCGTGGCCGGCAAAGGCTGGCTCATGTCAGCCGGCGGATCCGTGTCGATGAGGAGATGGTGGTGACCCGTGTTTTCTCCTTTGGTGCCCGCCGGTGCGAGGGTCATGCCCTTGATGCCGAATTTCACCGTCACCGGGCTGGTCACTGTCTCCCCATTCTTGGGGCTGATGATGAAGACCTTCGCGCCCTTGGGCGAGGGCGTGCGCTCCTGGGCTTGTCCCACGGCGATCGAGGCGGCCGCAAGAACCAGCGCGGTGGCGATTGCAAACATACGCATGACGACTCTCTCCATGCCAACGTTGAGGAATGCGGCCCAGGAGCCAGACAGGCTCCGTGCGCCGCGCCGGAAGCTTAGTCGCACTGTGCCTGACTAACAAATCTTCCGTGTTTGGCGACAGCTATTGTGCTAGCACGGTGTACAGGGCTGTGGCAAGAAGTACGAGCACGGCCGTCACCAGGTACGCCAGCGCCAACACCATGAGCTTGCCAAACGTGCGCGCGCGTCAGGCTACGCGCCCAGGGCTGAGGCGCCCCCCGCCATCTGCACACTCGACCGCACGGGCGTGCTCTGTGGAACCGGCTCGGCCTGGGTGCCGAGCTCGTGCGGCGCGAAATCATCCACGTTGATGATCTCCATCACCTTGCGATCGTAGTCGCGCAGCGTAGCGGCTTCCGTCTCCGAGATGATGCCGGCGGCCAGCGCCTGTTGGATCTGGCTCGGCAGATCCAGGGCGGTGATCTTGCCGGTCTTGACCCCTTCGACCCGAATGCGCTTCTCCAGCGGCTCGACGGTTCGTGTCAGTAGCAGCGCCTCCTGCAACAAGCCGAACGGGTTGGTCGGCTCGAGCGTCCAATACATGTATTGACAGAGTCGCTCGCGCGCATCGGTCGGATTCATGACGAGCTCCGCGAGCTTTCGTCCCAGCCGATCGCTGGGCGCGGAGTAGGCCCGGCCGCGCGGCAGGATCAGGAAACGCATCACTCCGCCCAACAGCCGATTCGGGAAGTTGCGCAGGAAGCCATACAACTGCTCCTGCGCATGATAGAGGAGACTCCGGCAGGCCCACTCCACGATCGGCAGGTCCTCCTCCGGACGCCCCTGGTTGTCGTGATGCTTCAGCACCATCGAGGCGAGGTACATACAAGAGAGGACGTCGCCCAGCCGCGCCGACAAACTCTCTTTCTTCTTCAGGTAGCCGCCGAGCGTCAGCATCGCGACATCGACCGCGAAGGCGAAGGACGCACTGAAACGCACGATGTGCTGGTAGTAGCGGCCGGTCGGCCCCTCCACGGGCTTGGTGGTGAAGCGTGCGTGCGTGAGCGCCATGATGAACGAGCGCACGGCGTTGGAGATCGTGAACCCGATATGCCCGAACAGGGCGCGATCGAAATCGTCGACGCCCTGCGCCCGGTCGGGGTTGCGGGCGGCATTCATCTCGCGCAAAACGAACGGGTGGCAGCGCACCGCGCCCTGCCCAAAGATGATGAGGCTGCGGGTGAGGAGGTTCGCGCCTTCCACGGTGATAGCGACCGGCACGACCTCATAGCCGCGCGCGAGGTAGTTCTTCGGGCCGAGGCAGATGCCTTTGCCGCCGTGTACGTCCATTGCATCGGTGGCCACCTGGCGCCCCATTTCCGTGACGTGATACTTCAGCATCGCGGAAGGGACCGACGGCTTTTCCCCACCGTCGATGGCGCCGGCGGTGACGGAGCGAGCCGCGTCCATGGTGTAGGTCAACCCGACCATGCGCGCGATCACACTCTCGACACCTTCGAACTTGCCCACCGGCATGTTGAATTGCCGGCGGATGCGCGCGTACGCGCCCGTCGCCCAGGTGCCCGCCTTCGCGCCGCCAGTAGCGTTCGAGGGCAGCGAGATGCAACGGCCGACCGAGAGCTGTTCGACCAACATGCGCCAGCCGCTCCCGGCCATTTTCGGTCCGCCAATGATGGCATCCAGCGGTACGAACACGTCCTTGCCCTGGATGGGCCCGTTCTGGAACGG
>Ga0070741_10017252_pt1 | contig 11889 bp, 12 predicted proteins | sample Coa_R1_4_FD_66440 | JGI IMG/M metagenome (GOLD analysis project Ga0070741, IMG submission 66440) | Surface soil microbial communities from Centralia Pennsylvania, which are recovering from an underground coalmine fire - Coalmine... | ecosystem: Environmental > Terrestrial > Soil > Unclassified ...
ATCCCGCCTGAATACGTCGACACCCGGCGGTTGGCGGCATCTGTTAAACCGAAGCGGGTCAGCAAATCGTCCGCAACCTGGCGCGGATGTTTGAGGTATCGGAGCCTGGCGATCATGATGAGATTTTCTTGCCCGGTCAAAATCTCATCCACAGCGGCAAATTGCCCGGTCAGACTGATTGATTGCCGCACATGGTATGGCTGTAACGCCACATCAAATCCGTTGACGATGGCAGTTCCGCCGTCCTGTTTGAGCAGCGTGGTGAGGATTTTGATAAGCGTTGTCTTGCCCGCGCCGTTGGAGCCAAGCAGGGCAAAAATGCTGCCCTGTTCCACGCTGAAATTCACGCCTTTTAAGACATTGAGCTGCTTATATGATTTTTGTAGATCGTTTACCTGAATGGAAATGTTTTGCACAGTTTTCTCCTTATGATAGAACCGTTACCTTCGATACATCAGCTCCCACGCCTTTGAGCGCGGCATACGTTAACTTATCCATCATCGCGCCGTCAAAGTGAATGGATTGAATGGCACGCTTCAGAGACCAGAGGCCCACCGGGCGGAAAGCCACATTTTTGAGGGTCGCGCCCTGAAACGACACATCCTTGAGTGCCGGCAGGTCAAACCTGACGCCGATAAAGGTCTGCCCATCAAGTCGCTGTCCGCTCAGGTCGGAATATTTGAAGTCCACCCCGAGAAAGGTACAGCTTTCAAAAGTTGTTTTTCTCAGGTCGGAATATTTGAAGTTGACATCAGTCAGCTTGACGCCGATGAATTTTGCTCCGTCCAGCCCCGATGTGCTGAAGTTGGTGCGAACAAGAATGGCTTCACGAAAGGTCGCATCTGTCAGGTCAACCGTGGTGAAGTCGCAATCGGTCAGATTGGTGCCAGCAAAATTGGCTTCACGGACATCACTGCTCCGAAACGAGCTCCCGGTTAAGTCTGCGCCTGTAAAGTCAGAGCCGCGCAACATACTCGCATGAAACTTTCCTTGATGCGCGATCACGCCCGCAAAGTCGCTCTGCGGCAAATTGCTTGCACTCAAGTTAATGACCACCCGCCGCTCCAGCGCGCGGGAGAGGTTGGCGACCTCCTGGACGGTTTGCTCAATGTCGCCGATACTCTCAATGGTCATGGCAAAGGCTGTTTCATCATCCTTGCCCTCGGCTTTGAGCTCACGGAATCGCTCCTGCAAATCGGAGAGCAGATCAGCCTTTAATTCGGCGGCGCTTTTTACCCCTTCGTATGGAGCAAAAACGCCGTTTACATAGTTGGTTAATTTCTCATTCATACCAACACCTTTCCTTTTTTGCTTGATAACCAACAAATTTTACCAAGCAATAGTAGAATATTAGCCAATTTGCGCAAATTTGTCAATATAATGGTAATAAAAACCATAACAATGGCAATTTTTAACTTTTTCAAGATGGTATAAATCTTGCGTACCATCTTGAAAAAGTTAAGTTCATCTATAAGAGGCTATCTAGCACACGCTTCGCGTACTCCCAGTTGCGTTTGTTGCGATCGTACGCTGCTTTCCCTTTTTCAGTAATCCTGAAGTATTTACGCCTTCCGCCTTGAGATTCATTGCCCCAATACCATTCGATATCACCGTCCATCTCAAGCCGCCGGACGCTGGAGTACATCGTGGCTTCCTTTAATTCATATTCACCGCCCGAGCGCTCAGCAATCAGCTTGACAATCTCGTAGCCGTAGCGATCAGCTTCCGATAAGAGCCGTAAAATCATCGTATCAGTATGTCCGCGCAGCAGGTCGGAGGTAAGTTTGTTTTCACTCATATCATCACCTCGTAGTTGGATTATACATCATAGTATTATGTCTGTCAAGGTACTGTTTCAATTAAAATACTTTGTTTGATAAACCGGCTCTCTGTTCTTTCTTTGACATCCCTGGTGTAAATAACAAGATTCTGGACTGAACCCTCGTCACATCCGTCACACTGTACTAGGGCACAACAACGACTAGGAGATCTTCTACATGATCCATCTTCACCCACCTTCGTTCCCTTCGACACAGGGACCATCTCGCCATCACAAAACGGAGAACAATCACAATGACCTCTCTAAGTACCTTGACATACCATTCGGCCAGATTATATACTATACCAGGGGATTTTGAGAATGATTATCATTATTAGGATGGCCTAATAGCATGCAGAAAAAATTGAATGGTAACGCGCAAGCCGTGCTCGACGTGATACGTTCGGCACACCATCATCCAACAGCCTTGGAAATTTACGAAACTGTACGCGCTGCACGCCCGCGCATAGGCATGGCAACAGTCTATCGTATGCTCCATTATCTGGTCGAGCAAGGATATATCAAAGAAATAGGCTCGCCAGACTGTCATCGCTACGACAGCCATACTTCTCGCCATGATCACGCGGTCTGCACACAATGTGGGGCTCTGCTCGATATCCCTATTGAAGTCTGCATACCTCTAGAAGTTTTACAAACAGCAGCAAAAGCGGCAGGAGTGGAACTAAAATCACATGAGGTCCGTTTATACGGTCTGTGTCCCTCATGTCAGGTACAAAGCCACCATAGCGACAATCCCTCGCGGTTGTCGTCGCTCGCATAACGGCAATCTCTCGCAGTTGTCGCAGTGGGTCGCTTCCCATCGCTGGGTAATACCACCCCGCGTAGCGACAATCCCTTGCGGTTGTCGTTGAAGGGCAATTTTCAATAAGGAGAAAATCACATGTCGGCGGAACAAAAAAATCAGGTTAATAGTGCCAGCAGTGTAGAAAATCAAACATCTGTGGCTGATAAACTCGAACACGCACAAACTGTCAATAGTGCCGAGGTACACACGCCACCAACCGTCAAGGCCCAGTTTGCGGAACTGCTGCGCGGCATGACCTCCAGCGATGATGCTTCACACGACTTTCTGTTACGTGTGGTCCAGCCTGGGCTCGCGGGCTTGATGGATGGTTCTGTCTCGACTCTGGCCCCCATATTTGCTACCGCATTTGCTACCGGTCGTCCATTCACTGCTTTTCTCGTCGGTATGGCATCCGCTACTGGTGCAGGCATCAGTATGGCCTTCTCAGAAGCTCTCTCCGACAACGGAGAACTCACCGGACGCGGCAGCCCGGTTGTGCGCGGCACCATTACAGGCTTCATGACCTTTTTCGGAGGCTCACTCCACACACTTCCCTTTTTGATCACCAATCTCCATCTCGCCCTGGTCGTTGCTTACGTCGTCGTGGCCTTCGAGTTGGTATTGATCGCAGGCATTCGCCACCGTTATTTTGGTACCAGTTGGTGGCTTTCCATAGTCCAGGTCGTTGGCGGAGGGGCACTCGTCTTCCTCGCCGCGCTCATCTTCGGCCACGCGTAATCGTAGCATGCAGAACATTCTGCACACACCGACGAAAGGACATAACTATGACGCAAACGTACCGCATGTACATGACTGTGGCAGAGCTTTCTGCCGCAGTGCGTACACGTATATGCATTCCAGAACGTGAGTTGCTCACGACACAGCGCACATTGCATAGTTGTCTTGCCATGACTCATGGCACTATCTCCTTTGTACCAGAATAAGCTACTTCCCAATCGACCCATCATCCAAATACATATCCGACCTCTCCTATCAGATATTAGCATAGCCTAACAACACAGTCAAGGGCAATTCTACCACAGATCCTGACACAACAATCACAAGGAGACTATCACATTTGCATCACAAAAAGGAACCTTCACAAAACATTCACCTCCCCAAAAAAACACAGCAGAATAATTGAGGATCACCAAAAAATATGGTACTGTTGGTAGTACTATTACGCCGACCAATGGCGCTATGTGATAAACTGCATTACACTCAAATAGACAACGTAACAAAAATCGGGAGAGTAGCGCCACATTTATATACGGCATCGAGTCCCCGCGTCCCATGCACGCGTATCATACAAAGGAGCGTGTCATAACTTATGAACGGCAAGATCACCTACCACCAGCAGGTTACATATTGTGGGAAGCCACGCTGCCGCAAGTGCCGCGAAGGTATCGGACATGGCCCCTACTGGTACGCCTACCAGACGGTTAACGGTCAGACCATGCGTACCTACATCGGAAAAAAGCTGCCACCCGATGTGCAAGCAAGCCTGGAAACAGTTCCTCCCGATATGAGCGATATTACTTCCTCTCCCATCTCCGCCCTTACTCCTTTTGGTGCTCTTTCCGTTCCGCGCTCACCCGATCTCGGTACCGCTGTCTTGCGTATCTTAACCCTGGGACAATTTCGCATCGAACGCCACAATGGTCAACAGTGGCAAACCATCACCGATTCTCTCTGGCAGCAGCGCCAGGTCCGTGCCTTGCTGGCCTACCTTATTTGTAGCCCCGAACGCAGAGCCAGCCGTTCGCAAATCATCGCTACGCTCTGGCCCAATACTGATATCGAGGTTGCCAATGGTCGTCTGAACAAAACTGTGCAAAGCCTGCGCAAGGTCCTCGGTCATCCCTCTATCGAACACTCTTCGGTCGGTGCCACTCCACGCTCCACCACAAGAATTGCCAACGTCAGCATATTGCCGCTCCATCTCGAAGGGGAATGGCTCAGCCTTGCCGAGCAGGACCGTGTTTTGATCGACGCTGATGCCTTTGAAAGTCTCCTGACCCGTTTGCGCAGCTTTCCCAGCAATGCTCCCGATCATACGCAGCAGCGTGAAGCGCTCTTACGTGAGGCGATGACGCTCTACGGTGGTGATTTTTTGCCCGAGGAGCACAATGCTGGCTGGGTCATCGCACGTCGTCAAACACTCCAGCGTGGCTGGAGCGAACTGTTGCTCCAGTTAGCGGACCTGTACATGGCGCGTCAATCCATGAATGCTGCTATAGATGTCCTTGACCGCCTGATTGCCAATGATCCTGTGCACGAGTCTGCTGTGCAGCGCCTGATCGTTGCGCTGGCCTGGGTCAAACGCCGTGGCGAAGCCTTACGCGCTTATCGTCGCTTCGTCGGAGTGTTGCAAAGTGAATATAAAGCCGAGCCGTCTGAGGAGACGCAGGCACTATATGAAACCATTCGCAGGGGTGATGATCTGTCCGAATACGGCGAATTCCCTTTCATGCTCACTTCGCCCACCTCTCCCGTCATCACCCCTTCTGCTCCATTTCCAACCACTCTACCCGACTATACTCCTGATGATTACTCTACTACCAGCGATGTTGTTGCTCCCGTCTCTGCCACGACTGCCCTGCGACCGCGTACGATCTCGACTGAGGCGATTGGACGTACGCACCAGAGTCCGCTGGTTGGTCGCGGTGCTGAACTGGAAACCATGAACACCATGCTGCTGGATGTGGAGCAGAACACGCGCCTGCAATTGGTTGGTCAGCGTCGTGCATCCGGTCTACCCCTTGATACGCAGCGCCGTCCGCAATGTCTGATCCTGATGGGTGAGGCTGGTATCGGCAAGACGCGCCTTGCCGAAGAAATGAGCCGCGAGGCCCGTCGTCGCCATTGGACCGTCATTTGGAGCCGTATCTATTCTCAGGAGAGCAGTATTCCCTATCGTCTCTGGACCGAAGCGTTGCGCCGTATTCTCAATGTGGATACTGGTCTCTTGCTTGTTCAAGACTCGCTTCGCTTACAGCCACTCACTCCCTTGCTACCCGAGATCAGCGAGGTATTGCCATCTATGGGACGTGAACAGGCTTTGCCGCGCATGCTTGCGCCTGAGCAGGAACAGTTGCGCATGTGGGAAGCCATTGGTGACCTGCTCAAGGCAGCCAGCGAGCAGGCACCGATCTTGATCGTGCTGGACGACATTCAGTGGGCTGATGCCAGTAGCCATGAGCTCCTCGGTTATCTGGCTCGTCATCTCTACGGTTATCCCGTTTTGCTCATTGGTACGTGTCGTGACACAGAACTACCCACCCGTCCGGCACACCCGTTGCGCACGCTCATCGCGCACATGCAACGCGAGCACTCGGTTACGACCATGAATATCGAGCCGCTCACCAGCGAGCAGATTGGCGAGCTCGTCTCTAACCTCTCGCCTCTCCCGCCATCTACCGTCAAACACATTCAGGATCACGCAGCTGGCAACCCCTTCTTTGCCGAGGAACTGGCTCGCTCGACCACGCCCTCTCTGCCCAGGACCGTCGCTGCTGCTCTCGACCATCGCATCAGCAGGCTCAGCCAGCCTTGCCGTCAGTTGCTCGCCAACGCCGCAGTGCTTGGGGGCTCCTTCGAGTTCCCCCTTATCTGCTCAATGGAATCCGGCAGTGGTCCGATTGATGAAGATGCCATTCTCAGCTTGCTGGATGAAGCGCTGCAATCGGGCGAACTCACAGAAGAGGGCACGGGCACCCGTATCACCTATCGTTTCTGGCATCCGTTGCTGGTCAGTCACCTCTACGATAACATCTCTGCCACGCGCCGTGCACGCCTGCATCAGCGTGTCGCCGAAGTGCTTCAGCAGACCCCCCGTGGTCGCGAGGAGGAAGTTGCTGCCACCATCACCTATCACCTTGTCCGTGCTGGGGCCGATCCCGTGCAAATCGTCCATTACGCGGAAATAGCCGCCGACCACGCTTACTCCATCTCCGCCTATTCAGAAGCCGAGCAACATTACCGTCTGGCTGTCGAATACATCGAGCGTGCGGAACTGGCCATCGGTATCCCTGGTGAGACCTCGCCAGAAAATAGGCAATCGCATCTGGCCTCTCTGTTAGAGCGCCTGGCTGACTGCACCATGATTCGTGGCAATTTCGAGGAAGCACGCAATCTCTACGAGCGCCTGTTAGAGACGCAGCCCTATCAACCGCAAATTCAAGCCTTACTCTGGACCGAGATTGGCTGGACCTGGCGCTTGACCGGGGCGAATGCAAAGGCGCGTGAATGTTGTGAGCGCGGTGAAGAAGTCCTGTGCAACGCAGGTATCGTTGGTGGCCCTGTCTGGGCCAGACTGCGCTACTCTCAAGGCAGCATCTACTGGCAGGCCGGAGACTACGACAAGGCGCGCAGTATGGTAGAGGAAGCCATCAATCTTTTCGCCCATTTCGAGCCGCGCCAAAAGCAGCCAAACAGCCAGACCCACGTGACGCGTATGGCCCGTATCCAGCGCCGCATAGAGGGCGATCTTGTTGATCTGGGAAGTATGCACCGCATGCTTGGAGCGCTCGCCAACGCGAAGGGCCAGCGCACCCAGGCTCTTGAGCACCTCAACACCGCTCTAGCCCTCTCCGAACAATGCGATGATATGCGCGAGATCGCCCACGTCTCCTGCAACCTGGGTTACATCTATCTCAAAAAAGCTGAATACGAGCTGTCCAACGCAGCTCTGCGCCGTGCCCTCAACCTCGCAGAACGTGCCGGAGACGATCCGCTCATCTCGGTTATCTTCAGCGACCTTGGCGAACTCGCCGCCGCCTCCGGTGACCTTGAGGAATCCGAAGCCTGCTACAAGCACGCCCTCGCGCTTGCCGAACGTTTCAACGACCGTGAATACATGAGCGAATGGAATGCGGCATTAGCCGCAGTGCTACAAGAAATGGGCAAGCTCGACGAAGCTGCCAGATGCATCATGCGTGCTCTCAGCATAGGCCGTGCCATGCACAACAATCCGCGTATCGGCATTGCCCTGGTAGCCCTCGGCAATATGCGTATCGCGCAAGCCCTTGCTGCCGAAAGAATGCCACGTATACGTACACGTCTTCTCACGCGAGCCAAAGAAGACATCCAGCGTGCCCTCGCCCTCGAAGGACTCGAAGCCGAGACGCGCACCCGTGCCCAACTCGCGCAAGCCCACATCCACCTGCTGCTAGGCAAAACCCGCCAGGCCCGCAAAGACACCGAGCGCGTCATCGACGAAGCCCAGCGCTACCAGCTGTCCCTCCTCGAAGCACATGCTAAGCACCTCCTCTCGGTTATTGATAGAGAAAGGCAATGATGCACTTCCACAAGCCCACTACCCACAACAGCAGCCTCCAATGTAAGTTTCTAATACAGGAAATAAGGAACACCCAGAATGTCTGACTTAATCGATGTCCTTTCTGAATCCGGTCTCAGAACCGGCGAAATTCTCCCCCGAGCCGAAATCCACCGTCTCGGAAAATACCATCGAGCCGTACACCTCTACCTCCTGAACTCCAAAAACGAAATCCTGCTCCAGAGGCGTGCCCTTACCGTCGATCACTACCCCGGCCTTTTCGGCATCTCCGTCACCGGACACCTTCAAGCAGGCGAATCCAGTTCCGCCTGCCTCAGACGTGAGATAGAAGAGGAACTCGGCATCAAAACTGCCTCATTGCAACTTGACTTTCTGTTTTCCTTCTTCCAGGAAGCCATCTTGCACGAAACATACATTGACCGCCAATTCAACGATGTCTACATCACCCACGCAGACCTTCAACCCGAGACGATCCCCTTTGATCGTTCCGAAGTCTCCGAAATCAAATTTGTCCCATTTGACCACTTTCGTCAGATGGTCCAAAGCGCATCGCCCGACCTGGCTCCAGTTTACGCCAACGGGTGCCGCGACCTCATCTACTTTCTGAGCGCCAACACTTCGATAGCACGTTATGGGCCTTATTCGTGAGAGAGCAAGAGGAGATGGCTGCAAGTCTAGCACCATCTTAGCTGCATTTCTCTGTAAGAGGATACATTCACAATGAACAAACAGGAAAAACAACGCGCGATCCTACAAAAGCTCCGTAGTCTTGCCGACCAGCCCGGCGAGCAAGTCCGTTACTCGCTGGAACTATTGCAGCGCGAACGTGGGGATCAGATCGTCTCGTCCGCGCTGGAGATTATCACTGCCACACCCACGCCAGAAGCGCACCCACTCTTACTGCACCTGTACGACTATTATGATGCCAATGGTGTCAAGCGCGATCCAGGGGGAACTCTGCGTAGTGCGCTTATCCGGGCGCTATTGCCAATTGCCGAGCCTGGCGACCTGTCGCTAGCCGAACGTGCCGCGCAGACTTACGAGTTCCTGCCCCCAGGACCCAGAGAGGTCACTGGGGGACTGCGTAGCGCCGGATTGGTGCTTTTGAGTAACCTCGATCCCGTCCTGGCAAGTTATCACTGCGTGCGCTTGCTAATTGACTCATACACTTCACGCATGTCCGGTGAGCCAGCAGTAAGTGCAGTACAATTGCTTGCCAAACAATTCCATCCTCGACTGCAGCAAGGCTACCTCTTACCGCTCTACCAATACATCATCGACAGCCTCCATCGTGAGCAAGGTATCCCCGAAGTAGTGGGAGAATGTCTTAGATCTCTAACTACTATGCCCGACACACTAATCGACAACCTGTTCAACAGATATACAGCAATCTCACCCCGCACCAGCCAGCCAATCTACGCCGACAAAGACGACGTAGAATTGGCTGGCTTCCTGGACCTGTTGCTGGCCCACATAACTCAACGCGACTACCTCGACTTCATCAAAGCATTCATGCAAGAGACCCAACGCTACGAGGTATATCGCTACCTGGCCGCTATGATTGTTGCCAAACGTCAGCCAGTCGCGTGGAACCTCTTACTGGAAGGGGCACATAGGGAACAGAACCAGAACAAAGTAGAAATATTACTCTCGGCATTCACTCCCGTGCAAAACGATGCAATTGTGGCAAAACTGTGCCGGGAGCTAGAACAAAAAGTGTCATCTGCCTTGCGCTATCCAACGTGATATATACAAAAGGCGGCGAAGGATCATGCAAGATATGCCAGAAAACCAACATAATCGATTAACAGAGCGCGGACGCTTATCTGCTCGATTGGTGCAAGGGAAAAAAGAGGCAATGCCGCCCGGCCTGCACCCATTAGCATTGAACGAGAAGAGCGATGCCCTGCTTTACGTACCCACCAGCTATCAACCCGATCGCCCCATTCCGCTCATACTCATGCTGCATGGTGCAGGAGGCACAATTCGCAATGGCCTCGCTCCATTCTTCGACCTGGTAAAGGGACAGGAACTACTCCTTCTAGCAGTCGGTTCACACGAACGAACATGGGACCTCCTTATTGGTGGCTACGGTCCCGACGTTGCCTACATCGACCTGGCATTGAAGCTAGTCCTCAGCCGTTATACCATAGACCCGCAACACATCGCTATCGAAGGCTTCTCTGACGGTGCCTCCTACGCACTCTCACTCGGCCTTGGCAACGGCAACCTGTTCACCCACATCATCGCCTTCTCACCCGGCTTCATGGCCCCGGCCAGCCGAACCGACTCACCGCGCATCTACATCTCGCACGGCAAACACGACCCCATTCTCCCCGTAGACCGCTGTAGCCGCCGCATCGTACCCCAACTACGCCGCGAAGGCTACAAAGTCCACTACCACGAATTCCTCGACTTTCACTCCGTCCCCTCAAAAATCGCCCAGGAAGCGCTCAATTGGTTCATAAACACAAACCACGACAACGGAACACAAACATAATCATTGCGAGGCACGTCTCAAAAATCAGCGACCCCCCTCCACAAAAAAGTAGTCACTCCACCCAAAATCACGACCCCTTTCTATCCATTAACCGTCAAACCGCATCGCTGAAATGCGCCAAAAACCAGGGCCTACTTGCCCCCAGCCCGGTTATACTTCCCATAGGGTGTGCGGGACGGGACTTGCGAGATATGCGGAGTCATACTGGTGAAAACGCGATCTCTCAAACACACCACTACAACATTGCTTTCTGCCACAGGGTACACCTTGCAGGTTCCGAGCCCACACGCAGCGCTCTTGCCTTGTCGCGCCGCGTAGCAACAATCTCTCTCGGTTGCTGCTGCTCCCGTACACCCCACTCTTTATTGTCGAACCGTGTAGCTCCACCTCTTGCAGGTGTTCTCGCTACCCTAGATAAGAGGGATTTGCAGGATGAAAATCAAAATCATCGCTGGCCTTGCATTTGTACTTAACACATTCCTCTTTGGTACCTACTATTCGGTCTCAAAAGGGGCGCTCGGGCACATCGACCCGATTGTGTTCACATTCTTTGCGATGATGACGCTCGTTCCGCCTGCAATCTGCCTGATCGCATTCACGTGGCGGCACATCACCAGGGAGATTGTCAGGAGCGGCTTTCTATTGGGCAGTTGTCTCTGCCTGGGATTGTTCACGCTCTCGGTCGCGCTCAAATACAATACCGCCACGGGTACAGCATTCTTTCCAGCATTAAATGGTCTCCTGGCTGCCATCGTCACCTGGTTATTTTTAAGGCAGCCTATTCATAAAACCACCTGGTTCGCGGGCATTATCTCAGTGGCAGGCGCAGTCCTCTTAATGATGAATTCGTCAATGGGTGGCTTGCGCGGCTCAATAATTGCCTTCATCGGTGGTCTCTTCACCACGCTCTATATCTTCCTGGCCGATCATGAGCAAAGGGACAAGAAAGCCTACTGGTCGCTCTTTGCCGTGGAACTATTAACAATGGCCTTGTGGGCCAACCTGATCGCTCTGCTCTTTGGCGAGTGGCAAACAATCCAGTTCTCGCTACCCAACGATCTGATGGCAATTTTATATATCGGTCTGGGCACAACGCTCCTGCCGACCCTGATCACGATCCTGCTCCAGAACTATATCTCGCCCGTGACGGTCTCATTCATCTACATCCTGGAGCCGATCTTCGGCGCGGTTGTTGCCACCCTGTATCTGCACGAACTCCTCCCGTTCTACGGCTATATCGGCGGTGGACTGATTGTAGCGGGAGTGCTCATACATACCTGTGGTACGGTCAGGCATCCTTCGGAAGAACTTATAGTGCAGCGACGGCTCTCCCAGGCCAGCCAGCGCATCGAAGCATCGTTACTCAGTTCGCTGATCTACCCCTTGCTCTGTTGTGGTGTAGGCGTCTTCATCGTCTACAAACTTGGAGGCTTCCCGCCCGTTGTCTGGCTCAACCTCTACATCCT
>Ga0070741_10017253_pt1 | contig 11888 bp, 12 predicted proteins | sample Coa_R1_4_FD_66440 | JGI IMG/M metagenome (GOLD analysis project Ga0070741, IMG submission 66440) | Surface soil microbial communities from Centralia Pennsylvania, which are recovering from an underground coalmine fire - Coalmine... | ecosystem: Environmental > Terrestrial > Soil > Unclassified ...
GGCTACTGGCCAATCAACCGCGACCGGGTATTGACCGTCGGGGCCAACTTCTACATGACTCCCCACGTCGTGTTGAAGGCGGACTACCAGTGGTTCGATCTGAACGGCGACTTCACCCGCTTCGACCTGGGGCTGGGCGTGGCGTTCTAGGGTACCCGGCGAGCTCCGAAGGCCTGCAGCAATGTTTGACCCGACCCGCGGTCGGCGGCGAGCAGACATTTGGTCAATGCGTCCGCCACGGCGGCGGACGGCGCGGTTACGCAAACGCTCCCGGAAATCGGTGTCTGCCGGTCCCTTCCATGGTAGTAACCCTGGTGCTCATCTGGTCGTGCGAGGTTCTCTGTATCACTGCTCGCCAAGGCGGCTTCCGTGAGCTCGACGGCAACGACGGAGCCCGATTCCGAGCGACAGAACATCGTTCGGCTGCTTGCGCCGAACACCGCCAGGTCGCCTCCGGCGTTGACGAGGCCCGCGTGGCACCCGCCAGCCCGCATCGCTTCGACGGCGCGATCCACGGCGTACCCCTTCGCGACACCGCCGAGATCGACCTTCACTGGAGCGTGCGTGCACACTTGCCCAGAGTCCAGCAACTCGATATCCGACATCCGCCCGGGTGAGAGACTCAGGCACGGGTCGAAAGCGCCGTCCGATAATCGATGCAGACGTCGGCAAAGGCTCAACACTGCCCACGTCCAAGCATCGACCGCCACGACAGTTCCGGGTGCGGAACGGGAGAGCACGGCAATATCGCTCCCCGGTCGCTCAGGATGCATGAGTCGCTCGACTCTTGCGACCGCGGCGAATGCTGCTGTGATCCCCTCTTCTGAGGTCCGCGGGTCACCCGACTCGGCCTCCAGCGCCACAAAGGTGCCCAACGCGACGCGCAGCCTCGAGACAGCATTGCGCGAGCGTGACATTTCTGAGGCTCCTGACCGGTTGTAGTCGTGACCTAACTAAATGATAATGATTTCCATTCCGGATTAGAAAGGGGTTTCGCGCATTGAGCTCGCCGCTGCAGGTCTCCGGACTCTTTCTGGGGATAGCCCTGCTGCCTGTGCCCGTCGTCGTCGCCGCCGACTACCTGACTGTGGATGCCGCCCAGAAGGTGGTCTATCCGGACGCGGACGCCTTCGGGGAGGTCGTGGTCAATCCGAGCCCCGAGCAACTCCAGAGTATGTTGTCGCGTGCCGGGCCGCAGCCCACCCACGGCAGGATCCGGATCTGGAAGGCCACCCGCAACGGGGCCCTCCTGGGGTATTTTTTCGTCGACGAAGTCATCGGACGGCAGAACCTGATTACCTACGCGGTCGGTATCGACGCTGACGGGTCGCTGCGCAATCTAGAGATCCTTTCCTATCGCGAGAGCCACGGCGGCGAGATCCGCAATCCCGCCTGGCGGGCCCAGTTCGACCATCGCAACAGTCTCGAGCAGTTACGCTTTCGCACCGATATCAAGAACATCTCCGGCGCCACGTTATCGTCGGAACATGTCACGCAAGGCATCCGTTGGCTCGTGGCATTGTGGCAGAGCGCCCTGCGGCCGGCTGCCGCGGCTAGTTGAGTCGAATGGCAACGCACGCAAGGGTTCGTCGCCGTATGCCTGCAAGCCAGCGCTTCTGGATCTATCTCCTTCTGGGCGGCCTGTGGCTCTCCGGTGCCCTGTGGTTGGCACTCGACCAGTTTTTCACCAGCCGCGGCCCCTTTGGCAAAACACCCCACCCCTGGGAAGGACCGGTCGTCCTGCTACACGGGATCATCGCGGTCGCGAGCCTGTATCTTCTGGGTTGGATCTCGGCGCAACATGTCACCCACTGGTGGCCCAAGCGCCTGCGGCGCGTGAGCGGCATCTGCCTTTGCGCTTTTCTGGCCGTCCTCATCGTCAGCGGCTTCGCGCTATTCTTCATCACGGACGATCATTGGCAAAGCATCGCGGCCGTGGTCCACGAAATCTCAGGTCTGGTACTCACCCCGATCGCCGTTCAACACTGGTTTGTGCGCCAGCGGCAACCCTCATCCAGCGACGCGACCGCCTCGCGCGCGGTTTAGCGAACGGATATATTGCCCCAATGCGCTCCAAACTCGCGGATGAAAGTCGCAAAGCACTGATCGCCGAAGCACGGCGCCTCGAGCCGCAGGAGCGTCTGCGGGCGTTCGCTCGACACAGCAAGCTGGTCACCGAGCTTTCCAAGGCCGCCAAACTGGCGCGGTCCAAACCGCGAGGCACAGGCTGATGCGAACCCGGTCGAGCGGAGAGTCCGCGTTGCTTCTGCTCGATGCGGTTCAGATTCTCCGCGCCGACCATGTTGACTATGCGATCGTCGGCGCAATGGCTGCCTCGGTACATGGGGTGATCCGTGCTAGCCGTGACGCCGATGCACTGCTTTCAATCAGCGCGCCCGCGCTCCCGAAGCTGGAACGTAGTTTCAGAGCAGCCGGCTTCAGGACCGAGCTTCGGCACGGCGATGCGGATGATCCGATAACGGCAGTGTTGGCGTTGCACGATGAGTTCGAAAACCGCGTCGACCTGCTAGTAGGCATACGAGGATTCGATCCGGCGGCATTTTCCCGGACGATCGAGGTGCCCTTCGAGGGTGAGTCCCTGCAGTTTGTCGGTCTGGAGGACTTCGTCGCCATGAAGGTCTTCGCCGGTGGTCCACAGGATCTCGCGGACGCGAGGAACGCGCTCGAAGCTGCCCAGGAGCCGCTGGATTTGGCTCTTCTCGGTCAGTTGGCGAAGCGCTACGGGCCAGAAGCCGCGCGCTCCTTGGACGAATTGGTGCACGAGTTGAGGGGAAATCTGGACTCGGGTCTCGATCGCGACTGAGTCCGCTGCCGTGCGCCCGCCGACAGGCGGCGTAATCGAAGCGCCGCCGCCCTAGCGCTCTAGCGAAATCGAAACAAGGGATGTCGGGCTGGCCCCAGATCCCTCGTCCTTGGAAGGAGACCGCCAGCGGCGCAGGCCGCCGCATCGGACCTCGACTCCTTTCAACAACCCGGAGAATGACATGGTCGCGAGTACCCAAACCCTGCCGAACGTTTCCCCCAAGAGCCTCTGGGCATCCCGTGTGATGCGAGGCCTCGTTGTGCTCTTCCTGTTGCTGGATAGCGGCATACACCTGGCGGTCCCAGCACCGGTCGTGCAAGCAATGACCCAGCTCGGATTTCCGGTCGGTATGGCGGTGGGCCTCGGCGTGGTTGAGTTGATCTGTACGGCGCTTTACGTGATTCCGGCCACTTCGATTCTGGGCGCAATCCTCTTGACGGGGTATCTTGGCGGTGCGGTTGCAGCCCACCTGCGCGTCGGGAACCCGATCTTCGAGGCCATCATTTTCCCGGCGATCGTCGGCGCGCTGTTGTGGGGTGGATTGCTGCTCATCGACGAGCGCTTGCGGGCACTGGTACCGCTGCGCCGGGCCTCCCGATGATCATTTGCCGATGACGGTCGTGAGATCGATCGCGTCCGCCATCGCCTTGTACCCGGCATCGTTTGGATGCAGATGATCATGATCGTTGTAGGCTTGGGCGAAAGTGAGCGGATTGTTGGAATCCGCTACCGCCGGGGCGAAGTCGATCACAGCGTCGAAAGAGCCGCTGGTCTTGATCCACTGATTGAGCGCTTCGCGCACCGCCTCTCCTTCAGGAGAGGCGTACCCCGCACCCTGGTAGGGTGTGAGCGTCGCGCCGATCACTCGGATGCCATGCTCGTGGGCGCGCGCGATGATCTGCAAGTCCGCGGCCTCCAGCGCTTCCGCCGTGACCGGCTCGGTATTTCCACCCGGCGCGAATCCGCGACCGATATCGTTGATGCCCTCGAGAAGGATGACTGTCCTCACGCCCGGGACGCTCAACACGTCACGATCCAACCGCGCCAGAGCATTCGGTCCGGCCCCGTAACGCAGCAGTCGATTACCACCGATCCCCGCGTTGACAACCGCCCAGTTACGATCCACCAGTCTCTCCGCCAGCCGGTCCGGCCAACTCCGGAAGGCATTGGCCGTGGAGGTCGCTCCTTCCGTGATGGAATCTCCCAATGCGACGATCACATTCGTCGGCTTTGTCGGCAGCACTTCCACGAGAGTCAACAGGCTGGGGACTCGCATGAGCCGCACCTTGGGCAACCCCACTGCGGCGGTGAAATCACCAGGCTCGCCTGCCACGTACTGAAACAACGCGCGAGGTGCCCGCGCCGGTATTGAACCGGGTAGATGGATGGAGACATAAAGCTTCTGCAGTGGCTGGGTCGCGAGATCGATCGGGTCACTCAACACGGGAGCACCCGCCGGAATGATCACGCCCTGCTTGCCACCGAAATCCACAACGTGATCGCTCCCGGCCACGATCGCGCCATCCGCTCCAGCCTCGGCGACGTGCACGTCACCCAATACCAACGGGTCCACCCCACCCTCGTTCGAGAAGCGCAGCCGCATTCGCCGTCCGCCAACGGACACGCGCACGATCTGACGAATGGTCAGATTGACCAGGTCCGGCGGCGGAATGTCGACAGGCACATTGCCCGGATTGTCCAGCAGCGGCGGAGGCAATGAGCGCGGCGGCTGAACCGCCGAGGCAGCCACCGTAAGAGGCACAACGGGCTGCGGAGCTCCGAACGGGAATGCCGGGGGCGTAACGCCAGGAGGGAGTGGCGCGGAGACATAACCCCACGTTCCGATCCAGGCGTCATTCGCGGCGCGCTGTGCCGCCGAGCCTTGTTGTACGACGAGGCCGCCGAGAATCGCTGTCAATAGAATAAGCGCAAGCCGCATGCCATTTCCCCTTTGGTGCAATTCCAAGCTATCGGGATACGCCGATCGGCAGGGTGTCGATCCGCTTCATGTCGTCGGTATCGAGAATACTGGGGTCTTGCAAATACGCCGCGGCAAAATCGACCGCATCGTTACCCCAGAAGAGCTGCTCGTCGATCAGGAGTGTGGGTACGCCGAAGACTCCCTTTCGCACAGCGAGGTCGGTCGCCTCACGCAGTGAGCTCTTCACGTCGACATCGGCGAGGCGCGCCAAAGAAACACCAAGCGAGCCCGCGAGTGAGGCGATCCGATGCGGATCGGCTGGATCGACACCTGTCGTCCACAACGCACTGAAAATCATCCTGACCGCCGCCGGAGAATTGCCTGCGGCAATCGACAGACGAAGGTATGGCAGCGGGTTGAACGGATGCGCGGCGGGCATACGAAACGGCACGTTGTTTTGCTTCGCCCACCACACACACGCGCGATATGTCCACAGTCGTTTTGAAGGCACTTCGGCAGGTCCCTTCTGCCCCCAGTGATTCAACAGTGCGGCGAACAGGATAGGCTGATGCTGGATCTCCACCCCTTCGCCGAGGCGGTCGAGGGTATGCAACCCGAAGTAGGCATAGGGAGAGATGAAGTCGAAATACCAGGTGACACTGCGCATTGGCTCCTACCTCCACGTCCGTCCATGCTACCGCTCGACGCAATGATAGCTCGCCGCCTCATCGAGCGAGCCGGTGCCACCGTATTTTGGCCAGGTCGGATAAAGGCACATTGGACGGGTCCGCCCTTTGGTCGCGGGATTTTCATCCACAGCTGTCAAAACCCCGGGCGCCCCGCCCTTCTCGACCCAGTCCTCCAGGACCTTCAAGCCATCGTACTTCGCATTGAAGGGTCCCATCCCGTGCCCAAAGCCTGGAATCACATAGAAGCGCACGAAAGAATCGAATGCGTTCGCCCCCTGCAATGAGCGATGCCGATTGTAGTATGCCACCGTGTTGTGGGGCGAAATGAAGTCATCGGCGGTGCCGTGGACGAGAATGATCTTGCCGCCCTTCTTGCGGAAATGAGTCAGGTCGACATCGGTGACGTCCATGATACTTGCAACTTCCTGTGTCCGGGCACGCAGCGCCGGCGTCGAGTTTGGATCGAACGTCAGAGCGTCGAGCGACGGGTCGCGCGTGATGATGTATTTGGACGTCGCCGCTCCAGCGTTGAATAGCAGGGCGTCCGCGGGCGTTGGCGGATTCGACGGCTCCGGGCGGCTGCCGAAATTCGAAACCTGGAAGAGCGCGCCTTCGAGCAGCGGCCAACGCGGAAATTCGCTCATTCCCGCGATGGGGAATCCGGGCCGATAAGGCGAGGTGATCCGCTCGACCGCGGCAATCTGGGCTTTGGTCAGACAGGCGTCCGTGTCGACTCCGGCCGGACACCCCAGTGTTTTCCGGAGGGTATCCAGATTGAAGGTCGCGTTACACCCGGCGACATTGCTGATGATGCCATCCTTGGCGCCGTCCAGCGTGTCGCACGCCGCATAGACGGCGTTCGTGATCAACTTCGTTTTCGCGGGACTCAACCAACCCGCTCCGTGATCTGTATAGACGGCTTTCCCGGCATCGAGGGAGGCCATGTGCAGCAGGGTTATGTTGTAGGCCGGGTAATTCGCTACGACACCGTCGTAGTCATCCGAATAGCGAGCGGCCGCGTCGAGCGCCTCATGACCGCCCTGCGACGCGCCGACGAAGTAGAACCTCCGCGGAGCTTTTCCATAGCGTTTGCGAATGACCTCCATCGCGACGTCGTGGGTCTTCTTGATGGACTGTTTGCCGTAGTTCAACAGCGCTTCATCATTCAAGCCAAACCGGCCATCGAACCCCGGAGCGCCTTTATGACCCCCATCGCTGCCGAGTGTGACATAGCCTCGTTGGAGTGGAGTCGGCGTATTCGCAGGCTGCAGGGCAGCCGGACCGGTTGCGGTGACCAACGTGCCGTCGAAGCCACCGCCACCCATTTGCACGGCTTTCTCATTCCAGCTCGAAGGCAGGTTCACCTGGAACTCGATTCCGGGAGCTCCGGCGGACACGGGTGAAATCACCCCCGTAACGGCACAGTATTCAGCACCCGTATTGCCGCTGGTACTGCCCGCGGCTACGAAGCTAGCTTTCTCGATGACGGCCCCGGGGGTGGGCAAGCCAATCGCGCTGGCGGGAATCCGCAGGCCCGATAGAGCCATGCAAGCCTGCTCCGATTTCGGCGAGTCAGTCGCCGCGGACGCGTGGGGCGGAATAGAGACCAGAGCGCACCCGAGGACGAGAAGCGCCGGGTTGAGCCGCGAAACGAGCATCTTGATGACCCCCTGAACGCAATACCTCGCGCATTATCTTCCTGGTGGCGGCTGGAGCGCCAACTAACCGGCAGGTGCGTCCATGCTGCAGTAGGCAGCGTTTACCGCGATAATCGGCGCGGCGAGCCAAAAGGAGCATGCAATGGCAACTCACGAAGAGCGCGATAGCGCTTGCGCAGAGGGGCGCGACGCGTGCGTCGCGCGGGTGGGTGCGCGAGCGACCACCCAGGTCCGCCTGTGAGCGGGCGCGATAGCGCCTGCGCAGAAGGCGGATGTCTCTGCGGCCAAGTGCGCTTCCGAGTCATCGGGGAACAACTTGATAGCGGCTACTGCCACTGCCGGATGTGCCAGCGAAACTCCGGCGCGCCGGCCGTGGCCTGGGTCACTTTCCCCGCCGCGAGTTTTTCCTGGATCGCGGGTGAGCCCGGCACGTACCCGTCCTCGGCACGCGCGAAACGCCACTTCTGCCCCGTCTGCGGAAGCTATCTCGTCTTCCGCAGCGATGACTTCCCTGACGAAGTGAGTGTCAACACGGCGACATTGGACGAGCCCGCGGCCTTCCCTCCGGGTAAGCACATCTTCATCGGAAGCCGTATCCCCTGGTTCCACACCCGGGATGACTTGCCGACCTACGACGGCTACGGCCCGCTACATCCCAACACGTAGGGGCGCCTCACACAGCGACGCTGACCACGTTGCGACCTTGTTTCTTGCTGCAATAGAGCGCAGCGTCGGCACGAGCCAGCAAGCCATTCACGGCTGCCTCCACCTCAGGTGGCAACTCCACCTGCTCGACCGAGAGGGGGGGCAGCGCGGTGACCCCAAAACTCACCGTGACGTTCAATCGACCAATCGAGGTGTTGAATGCCTCGGCAACGCAGTTGACGCGCAATTTCTCCGCTACCTCGCGGGCGCCCTGCAAATCCGTGGCCGGAAGAACGATCGCAAACTCCTCGCCGCCGAAGCGGGCGATCCAATCGCTCGCGCGCAACGCGGCAGAAGAGCGCTGGACGAAGCCACACAACACCTCATCACCCACCATGTGTCCATGGGTGTCGTTGATACGCTTGAATCCATCTAGATCCGCCATGACGAGCGCCAGCGCCTCCTCGTGCCGCGTGGCATGCGCGACGGCGCGCGGCAACTGCTCGTTCAGGTAGCGTTTGTTATAGCAACTCAACTGTGGGTCGATCCAGGACATCCGCTCTATCTCGGCCTTGGCGACCGATAGACTTTCGATGGCCGCGCGCAGCTCGCGCTGCACTCCCACCAGCTCGCACGCCGATCGCAGGCGAGCCAACAACTCGCCCTTGTCCAGCGGCTTTCGGATGTAGTCGTTGGCACCGGCAGTGATGGCGAACACCGTATCCGAGGCGGACGAATGCGAGGTGATCATCAGGATATACAGGTAATCCTGCAGCTTGGCCTGGCGGATGCGCCGACAAAGCTCGGCTCCGTCCAATCCCGGCATGTCCCAGTCGGTCAGAAGGATATGGATCCCGCCCCCCAACACCTTGCGCAGCGCTTCTTCTCCGGAGGAGGCGGTCTCCACCTCATAGCCCTGTTCCTTCAGAGTCCGCTCGAACAGCAGGCGCTGCACCGGCTCATCCTCCGCCAGCAGGAGTTTCCACTTCTGCTCTCGATCCACGGGGTAAACGATCTTGCGGCCGCCATCTGCTGCCATCACGAAGTCTCGCTCTCGAGGAACGCGGCCGTCGCCTCGAAACGACCGCAGAGCTCGGCGATGAGCTCGGACAATGATGAGCGCTCGCCGCGTTGGGCAGCGCTTTCGAGCCGTTCGGCGGCTCGTGCCACTTCATTCGCGCATACCGCGCTGCTGCTGCCCTTTACCCTGTGCGCCAGCTGTCTGATCTCCGCGATGGGTGGCAGCGTGCCGGTCAGCGCGGTCCGCCCCAACTCCGCCAGAGCCGACTGATTCGCTTCGATGAAGAGTCGGAGCAAATCACGCTGGAAACCGGCATCCCCCACCGCGCCGGACTTGAACCTGTCCAGGTCGATCGGGGCGGCCTCAGCGGCGGCATTCCCAGCCGCGGCGCGCACGGGCGCGGGTTGGACCGAGGTCGCTGTGGGACTCACGGGATCATCGCCCGCGAGACACACTTCCAGGCACGCTTGCAACTGCTCCTGTTTGAAAGGCTTGGAGACGTAGTGATCCATGCCGGCCTCCTTGCACTCCGCCTGCGCTTCGCGAGTTGCGTTGGCCGTCAGCGCGACGATCGGGATACGTCGCCCTGTCCCCTGCTCCAGGCTGCGGATTTCTTGGGTCGCCGCAAAACCGTCGAGGCTCGGCATCTGGCAGTCCATCAGGATGAGGTGGTATTTGTTCTTCGACCATGCTTCGACGGCTGCGCGACCATCCTCGACCGCATCGACGCGAAACCCGAGTTTTTCCAGGAAGCCGATCGCTACCTTGCGATTGACCGGATCGTCCTCGGCGACCAGGATGCGGCGCCGCTCGTTACCACGATGCTCGCGCAGGAGCCTCGGCGTCACGATCGGGTGCGTGAGGCTATGCCAAGCCGAGGACTCGCACGACAATACCACCGAAAGTGCTTCGATGAGCTCACCCCGATTCCACGGCTTGTCCAGATACGCCGCAAACCCGAGATGCTCGAACATCCTGCGATCCTCCGACTGCGCGGAAGATGACAACATCACCAGGCGTGTTGACTTCAAACGCGGATCCGCGTTGATGAGGCGACCCAGCTCCACTCCGTCCATGCCGGGCATCTGGTGATCCAGGATCGCGACCTCATACGGCTTGCGCGCGCGCTGCATCAGGCTCAATGCCTCGGGCCCTGAGCTGACACTGTCACACTCCAAGCCCCAGCGCCGCAGCTGTTCGGACAGAATCTGGAGATTCACGGCATTGTCGTCGACGATCAACACGCGCTGCCCGAGCAGCGGCTTGAACGCCAGGGGTTGGGGCTGCTCCGCCGTCCGCAGTGATAAACGGGCTGTAAACCAGAACCTGGACCCCTTGCCCGGCTCACTCTCCGCGCCCGCGTCACCGCCCATGAGCTGCGCCAGGCTTTTCACGATCGACAATCCCAAGCCGGTCCCGCCATAGCGGCGGGTCGTCGATCCATCAGCCTGGCTGAACGGTTTGAACAAGCGTTGCAGCACGTCGTCGCGAACACCGATGCCAGTATCGTGCACCGAGACCTCGGTGACCACGGACTCGGCGTCGAGCAACAGCACCTTGGCCTCGATCTTGATGTGTCCTCTTTCGGTGAACTTGATCGCGTTGGAGCACAGGTTGAGCATCACCTGCCGCAACTTGGTCGCATCCGCCCTGACACGCTCCGGCAGGGTGTGATCGATGCTGACGAGAATGTCCAGTTGCTTGTCCTTCGCCGAGCGGGAGCATTCCTTGGCCACTTCCTCCACGACGTCCCGCAGGTCCGTATCGGTCTCGTCCAGCTCGAGCCTGCCCGCTTCGATCTTGGAGAAATCGAGAATGCCGTTGATCACATTCAGCAGATGATTGCCGCTGCGCTCGATGGTCTCGACGTAATCCTGCTGCATCCTGTCGAGCGGGGTATCGCGCAGCAGCCCCGCCATTCCCAGCACACCGTTGAGCGGCGTGCGAATCTCGTGACTCATGTTGGCCAGGAACTGCGACTTCGCGGCGCTCGCCGCCAGCGCCGCTTCAGTGGCCACCGCCAGGTTGCGGTTGGCCGTCTCCAGCTCCTGGGTCTTCGCCGCCAGTTCCGCGGTGCGCTGCTTGACGTGCTCCTCCAGCCCGTCATGGGCATCCCTGAGTTGTCTATCTTGTTGCGCGATGTGCAACAGCATGGCATTGAAGGACTCGGTCAGGGCGCCCAGCTCGTCCGCGCCGAACTTCCGCGCGCGGATGCTGAAATCGCTTCGGCTCGTCACAGATGTCATGACGTGGCACAGCTCGGTCACCGGCCCGGAAATGAGGGTCTGCAGCTTTCGCCCCAGGAACACAGCGCAGCCCAGCGCCCCGATCAGGATGGCGCTCCCCGACAAGGCGTAGCTCACCAAGCGCGCGCGCAGCTCCTCCATGTCTGACCGCAGATACAGCGTGCCGAGAGACTCGTGGTTGAATGTTATGAGATGGAAGAGCTCCAGGCTGTCGCGCCCGAACCTGTAGCCCTCATTCCGCACCGGCGGCACCACCAGGGCGCGCCGCTCGGAAGCGCTGCGCGCGTAGGCGGCGACGGGCTTACCGAGCCTGTCGTACAGAACCGCACCGATGATATGGGGATTGGCGGTCAACGACCGCAGGATACGTTCCGCACCCTGTTGATCGCGGAACGACAGGGCCGCCGAGGATGAATACCCCAGGGAGTCGGCCGTGGTCTGCAGATCGGATACCGCGCCCGAGCGCGCGGACGACAGCTCGTGTTGCAGGACCAGGGGAATAGGAATGAGCAGCGCCACCAGGCACGGCAGCGCTGCCAACAAGGTGAGCTTGTGCCCGATCGGCAGATCCCGCAACCACCGTGACAGCATGTGCTGGCCCCTTTAGTGAGCGTGAAATCTTGCGTCATCGACGCGGTCGGCCAGCGTGCCGAGAGCGCCGCTGATCACCACGTCGGCACGGGTCACGTTGACCTGGTTGATCAGAATGCGATAGGTGTCGGAGCCTTCCCACAGAAACTGGATCATTCCGCCGCGGTAGGCGAAGTCCTTCTGTGTGCTCACGGTGAGCAGGCTCGCGGGCATGCGCGAGCTCGCCAGCGCCGGCCAGAGTTGGTCCGCCGTGCGCGCATCGAGAAACAGGATCTGGCAGCCGATGTTGTTCT
>Ga0070741_10017254_pt1 | contig 11887 bp, 15 predicted proteins | sample Coa_R1_4_FD_66440 | JGI IMG/M metagenome (GOLD analysis project Ga0070741, IMG submission 66440) | Surface soil microbial communities from Centralia Pennsylvania, which are recovering from an underground coalmine fire - Coalmine... | ecosystem: Environmental > Terrestrial > Soil > Unclassified ...
AACAGACAAAGAAAACCGCGCTCGGTTATCGAACATTCCACTGCTCAGATTGCAAGCACGCTTTCAATGAGCGGACAGGAACTCCGTTCAATTTTCTCGAATATCCCACCGATATCGTTCTCCTGGTTGTTCTCTGGCGACTTCGCTACAAGTTGAGCTTGCGGGATCTCGCGGAGATGTTTCTGGCACGCGGTTGGGAGGTTACCCATGAGGCAGGACGGCGCGTGGGAAGCGCGATTTGCTCCACTCATTGCAGAGCACCTACGAGGAAAGCGGCGCGGGCAAGCAGGACCGTCCTGGTACGTGGATGAAACTTACCTCAAGGTCAGAGGGAAGTGGTGCTATCTCTATCGAGCCATTGATGCGGATGGCAATCTGGTTGATTCGCGGCTGAGTGAGAAACGTGATATGGATGCCGCCAAGCGGTTCTTTGAGCACGCTCTTGCTGTGGTTGGTCATGCTCCAAAGCAGGTCACGACCGATGGGCATACATCCTATCCGCGAGCAATACGTGAGATAATGGGCACCAATGTCCAGCATCGCACGAGTAAGGACCTCAATAATAGACTGGAGCAAGATCATCGTGGCATCAAGCAGCGGTATTCTCCGATGCACGGCTTTGGAAATTTCGCATCTGCAGCTCGCTTTTGTAGCGCGTTTGACGAATTACATCAGTATTTTCGCTCTCGCCGTACAGAAAGCGAAACAATGCCACTAGCACAACAACGACGGGTCTTCCGTGAGCGATTGGCAGCTTTGCAAGAGTTGATGATAGCCGTCTCTTAGCTCTACAAATGGGATTCGAGAGATGTTGAATGACTTTGTGGACCGTTGTGTTCTCAGTTCTGACATATCCGGTTGGATGAGCCAGGTGAAGCGGAAGGTGGGCGGGTCTGGAAACTAGGGAAGGAGCCGTACTCACGTTCCTTCCCAGTTTACGTTCTCCCTCTACTGCCTAGAGAAGGGTCCTTGCGGGATGGAAGCGGCTCCTTCGGCAAATCCACCCGCAAAGGATTGTTCATGCAGTTCTGCCAGCGTTGCCCCCTGCTGCCAGGCCGCCAAGTACGTTTCCGGGTTGATGGGCTTGCCGTGCAGGGAGGGATTGGATTGAAATTGGGAAAAGAATTCCAGTCCTTTCCCAGCATCGGCTCCAAAATTGTCGATCAGCAATTCCATGAGATTGCCGTCAGGGTCCTGATAATAGAGAGAGGTGTTTGGACCATGGTCCATGCCGAAGCGAGGGAAGATCCCCTGGCGCTTCAAGCGCTGATAGACGCGCATCAGATCGTCAACGCAGGCGTGAAGAAATGCCAGGTGATGCATGCCAGCGCTGGTCGGAATCGCCTGGGTACACGAAGGATCTTCAAACAGCGCCAGGCGGTGATGAGCTAGATCAAAGGTATAGAATCCGACCTTGCCCTCGATTTCCAGGACAGGTCGGCACCCCAGGAAGGTCTGGTAAAAGGCTCGCATCTCTTTGAACCTGGCGGTCTTCAAGCCAAGATGATGAAGAGTGACCGGAGCAATAGGCTGCTCGGCAGATTCATGCTGCTGGACCGTCGAGGCATGTGTTTGCTCTCTCATCGTTCTACTTTCCTTTTACGGTAATATCAAATCAGGCCCATTCGACAGAGGGCCGGAACAAGCGGTACACTTGCTCTAGTGAACAGTTGAACATACCAGGGAAAGGCTCTTCTTTCCATACGGCTCGACCGATTAAGAAAGCTCGCGCTTCCCTGGTGGTGTTCCTGAGAACAACTGGTGATGAGAAAGTCGTGCTTCGAGCACAAAAGTCAAAAGGACACAGCCGCTCAGGAACGGTATTTGCACACAAGGAGCTTTTTTATGTTCTATACCGGTGTGGACTGGGCAGATCAAAAGCATGTGCACTGGCGCTGGATGAAACCGGTCGCCAGATGGGTTCGATCCGCGTGACCCATACCCCAGAAGGACTGGCCAAGCTGAATGCTTGGCTGTTGCAAATCCTTGGTGATCAGCCCAAGAAAGAGGTGGCTTGCATTATCGAAACCACCCACGGTTTGCTGATCGCCTTTTTGTTGGAACATGGCTGGCCAGTCTATCCCGTCAACCCCCGGACGTTTGATCGACGCCGCTCGGCCTCTGGAGCCAAAACAGATGTGATTGATGCCTATCTGCTGGCGAAGACCGGACGAGCAGACTTCGCCGATCTGCATCAACTCGTGCCCGATAGCGAGAAGGTGGCCGAGCGGAAGCGCGCTCACTCGTGATCAGGACAGTCTGATCCAGATGCAAACACACCTGGTGAACCAGCTCACGGCCTGCCGGAAGCGAGTATTACCCTGTGGCACTTTCCCTCTTTGCCAAGCTGCAGCAACACTCCAGTCTGATCTTCCTGCAAACCTATCCTACTTTGGAGATGGCACAAGCTGCCTCCGTCGAACAAATCGAAAGGCTTCTCAAATCGGCTGGTCACACCACAGCCTCGAAAGTGGCCCCTTGCATTTTCGAGCACCTGCATCAACCGAGCTTGCGAGCTACCGCGATCACCACCCGGACGAAATCGCGCCTGGCCCTGGCTCTTATTGCTCAGCTGCTGCCTCTGATAGAGCAGATTACCGCCTATGAGAAGGAGATCCAGCAACTTTTTTTGAGCCATGAAGACAACGAGGTCTTCAGCAGTTTGCCGGGAGCAGGAAAACGTTTGGCCCCTCGCCTGCTGGCCGAAATCGGCGATGATCGGGCTCGGTATGCCAGCGCGGCGAGTCTGCAAGCGTTGGGAGGCACCTCGCCCGTTCTCTTTCAAAAAGGAAGTGACCCCCTCATCGGCAGGAACTTGTCCGCGACGGACCAGATCAGCCATGAGTCCATCAAAGGCATACACGGTCCCCGGACCATAGAGCGAGCCGTAGCGCAACACCACCCAGATCTCTAGCTCGGCAACCGTCCGCTCAAGCGCCTGGACGCCTTTCACGATGTCGCGTGTAGGGGAGGGTGCTCTCTCCCGGACACTTTTTAAAACCGCAGGGAAAAGAGCCATTGCCCGTTGCGTTGACGGAATAACAGACATTCTTTAATAGCGGCAGGATAAGGAGTAAAGTGTCCGGGAGAGAGAGGGGAGGGTGCCTCGCTCTTGAGAGGAATACTCTCGTCAGCTGGACCCTCCCCAGGGGCATAGATCCATGCCGCCACGCTTTGTGCAATGATGCGACGTACTCCGACGGCACGAGCCGCATCCACCTGATTGCGCGTGTCGATCTCCCGGATACGCGTAGTGGCTGAGAAATCATGAGACGCGCAATCCTTCTCGCTCAAATCGGTGAGCTGATGGATGACGACATCCGGCTGGGCCTCGCGCATGACGGCGGCAAGTCTCTCGCGATCAAAGACATCGACCACACAAGGCTGTTTTGTTTGAGCTTGCGAGATCCAGGTCCAGGTAGCCAGCTCGTACCAGATATTCATTTCCGTGACGACCCTTCTGTTACGAGTTGTCAGGCGTTCGCGAGCAGCTCAAGCCTGCTGGATGCTTTTAGCAGGCTCAGCCCATAATGCTGCTTTGTGTTTCCATAGCAGCTTCGCTCATTCAGGCCCTGATTACTGGTGCATGTTGCCAGGAGAAGGGGTATTCCTCTCCCCAGATGGAGAGACCAGAGTCACACGAGTCCCGTCAGTCGAGACGTTGTTGGACGACACGAAATTTTGGACCACTCCCACTGCTAGCAGGGCAAGCACTATGCTCAAGAGAATGCTAGCCACTAGTTGCCTGCGTGTCCAACACCGGCCTATGTTTCTTCCTCATGAAGTATCTCCTTTCCCTTGAAAATCATGAGCGCAGAACCACATGCTGTCCGAACCGGATGCACGTGTACTTCAAGTATACAAGAGAGCATGTTCCATTCGGTGGAACATTTGCAAGCAAAACCAGGACAAGGACGTGCAGGGCAGGGAACAGGAAGACCATCTCGTTTGAGCAAGGCTGGAGAGCCTTGCTTGGCAAGCGAATGCTTTTTCCCAGAAGCAGTACTTCCGTGAGAGCACTTCTGAGAGCTGACCCTGTGCCCAGAGAGCACAATTGGCCAGTTTCTGTCTAGTCTCGCCAGCTTGTCGTCCTTCCATTAGAAGGATAAGGTGGTATTGGACGTGTGAACAGAGCCAAATTTTGGTATATGCTAGAGACTATGAAGGAGAGATCTCGATCACGAATGACGTAGTCTTCCTGTTCCTTGCCTTGCACGTTCTCGTCCAGCTTTTGCTCTCCAATGTTCCAGCCAATGGAACACGCTCTCTTGTATACTTGAAATACACAGGTCGAACAAGTCTCGCCACACAGTAGCGGCAACAGCGCCGACAGGTCACAGGAGCATCAGGTGAGCGCCTCAAACGCTTTTGCCGTCAGCAGGCACGCCCCCTCGTCTCACTTGAGAGCCACTGGGGTGACCGCGGTTCAGCTGGCGCTGTTGCCTTGACGGATGAAGCGTCATCACGCGCCTTTCATGTGATCAGAGAACGGATAGGGGAAAATAATGCAAAGGGGCTTTTTCACATGATGAGAGCATTCTTGCAGGACCCGCCAAAGGTGAGGCTGGTAGGCTTCATCTTTCTCCTTTTCGTCTTCAGCGCGTGTTCATTGGGGGCAAATGCACCAGTGACGAGGACAAAAACAGTGAAGGCAACGCCGGGTACACAAGCACAATTGCTCGTGGTGAAACAAACTCCCACCTCTGTTGGACCTGATGATCCCTGAGCCTTGATGTATCAAGGGATGACGGTCAAAAGGGTTTCGACCGATCAGAAACCCTTCTTTGCGGACGACCCTATCTCCAGCTTTAACTGGCTTTTCCGTATCAATGAACATCCTCTAGCTTCCTAGAGGCTTGGTTGGTTACATCTCACGATGTACATAAGAAAGCGAGCAAAACTGTATGTCCAAGGAGTTGTCGACAGGTGAAGCCAATACCTACCTCTTTGACCCAGAAAGCGGGGCCGAAATGGCTCGTTTGATCAATCTGGATCGCATGATCACGAAATGCATGGGAGGTCCATTGGCCGAGCACTCTCACCCGGAGCAATTTCACACGCTGCTGGATTTGGCTTGTGGGCCTGGTGGTTGGGTGCTTGATGTGGCCTTTCACTTTCCAGAGAGCGAGGTTGCCGGGGTCGATATCAGCGGGGCGATGGTCGATTATGCCAATGCACGCGCACGCAGTCAACATCTCTCTAATGCCTCTTTCGAAGTGATGGATCTGCGCCAGCCGTTGGATTTTGCCGATGAGAGCTTTGATCTGATCAACTCCCGCTTTCTCGTGGTCGCTCTGCGCCGCGACGCCTGGGCCGGCCTGCTCTCTGAGTGCACGCGTTTGCTCAAACCAGGAGGGGTCCTTCGTCTCACCGAAGTCGATCACTTTGGGCTCACGACAAGCCCGGCTTTTGAGGAATTGGAAGACCTCTGTATCCGGTTTGTCCATCAAACCGGCTACGGCTTCTCTCCTGACGGGCATACATGTGGCATGACGCCAGTCTTAGCACGATTGTTGAGAAAGGCAGGTTTGAGCGAGATTAAGAGCCGCGCCTATGCGGTCAGGTTTTCGCCCTATGACGAGACCTATGCCGATATTCGTGCCAATACGCGCGTCAGCTTGCTGCAAATGCGTCCTCATTTGATCAATGCAGGACTGATCACCGAGGAGGCGTTTGACCAACGCTACCAGCAGGTGGAAATCGAGATGCTCTCTGACGAGTTTTACGGCGTCTGGCCTTTCATGACCGTGTGGGGACGCAAGCCGTAGGAGCTCCCCTTCCAACTGGCGCGAACCTCCGTTTTTTTTTCCACGGGATGCGCAACGAGATTGTGCGCCGCTTTAGCAGCAGAAAAGGAATTTTCACAATGACAGCAGTACGCATTCTTACCTGGATCGCCCGTATCGCCGGTGTGGGCGCATTGCTACTTGGGTTGACCTTCTGGATCATCGGCATAAATATTGTCGCGATACATATGCTCTTCGGCCTGACGCTTACCCTCTCATTTCTCATAGTGAGCATGATCATGATGCTAACCAGCGGAATGAGAGTATTGGGCGTTGCTGGCATCATCTATGCGCTCATCGTGCCCCTCTTCGGTGTTACTCAGGCGGGTTTACTCACAGGGGATTTGCACTGGCTGATTCGGGTAGCGCATATGCTAGTGGGCCTGGGTGCACTCACCCTGATACAGATCATCTTTACCCGCTACCAACGCCTCAAACAGCCGCTCGTCGAGCAGATTGCGACACAGCAAACCGTCTCACAAAGAGAAAGATAGAGAGAGAAAGATCATGTTGAAGAAAGTGTTTCTTATCGTGGGAGTATGCAGTATGCTCACGCTGCTCCAGATGGCCTGCGGCAGAACGACGGATGGATCTGGCAATACAGGTTCCGACAATCAGGTGCAGATGAACGATACGCAGTTCGAGCAATCCTCCGTTACCATTAAGAAAGGAGAAAGCATCACGCTGGTTGACACCACCTTCACGCTGCATATCATCGCCAACGGTACATGGGACAATGGGCAGCCCAGACCCTCCAGAGAGGTAGGTGCACCAGCAGTTAAAGACGTACAGATCAATGGCAACAGTTCGAGTACCATTGGCCCCTTCACAACGGCTGGCACCTTCAAACTCTACTGCACCATTCATAAAACTATGAATTTGACCGTTATCGTGCACTAACAGCAAATCAGGAGAGCTCTGAGCCAAACAGAGCGAGAAAGGATCACCCATGTCAACCGAAGAGAATAAAGCCGTCATTCGTTGCTTTATCATAGCAGTTGAAAAGCATGACCTGGACGCGGTCTGGGGAACTTTGACCAGCAGTGTCGCTTTTCCGTCCAGACCAGATTTGGAATCGACCCGACCTTCGAAAACTACCGGCGCTTCATGGCATCTTTCCTTGAGGCCCTTCCTGATGTCCATCATACGATTGAAGCGATGGTGGCAGAGGGGGAGAAGGTCTAGGTGAGCTACACTATACGTGGAACCCATGAAGGGCTCTTACGTAACGTCCCGGCCACCCATAAACAGATCAGTTACAGCCTGAGTGCCATGTATCGCGTTGCCAACGGCAAGATTGTGGAAGCAGATTTCCTCTCCGACGATTTGAGCTTGCTTCGACAACTCGGTGCCCTTCCCTCGTGAGGCACGAGGAGCTGCTTCTTTTCACTGGATCTTGAAGAGTAAGGTTGAGGCGTATCTCCTCCCCAAGAACGTCAGCGTCTCCTCCCAGATGACCGCCATGCGGCGGCACTTTGCCAATTGTCCTCTCTATGTCTTCTCCCTTCTTCTCTCCATGGGGGACCACGCAGCAATCATTCACAGACCCTGCTTCTGGTGTTCTCATAGGGCCGAATGGAGGAGAGGAGAAGAAGCAGAGAAGCCCTGGTAGCTCTCCCTTTTCTCAGGTTCTCAAAGAATAGGGAAGACTGGCGGATGAACTGAAGAGTGTCAAAGCCGTTGGTTTCTTGGGCTTAGTGTCCCAAGAAACCAACGATTGTGATCGCGCCACCGCTGTCCCCAACCCGACACCGGCAACAGCGGCTCAATCCTCGCCCACTCCCGACCCGTCAACGAGAGACGACCAACCACCACCTGCGAAAGAGGCCGCCCTTCTCCCGGCTCTAGCTCCGGACACGATAGCGGATGTGGGTGGCCTCTGGTGTGTCGATTACCCGAATGATCTCCAACTCGACACGCGACGGCAACACCTCGAAGAGCCGACGGCCACGACCCAAGAGCACCGGGATCAGGTGGATCTGCACCTCGTCCAGCACGGAGGCTTCGAGCGCCCGTTGCGCTGTGGATGCGCCATGCACCAGCACGTTGCGGTTCCCGGCGGCGGCCTTTGCCTGTGCCATCGCGGCTTCGATCCCATCGGTCACATAGGTCACTAACGGATAGTTCGCCACCTCTGGACCCGGCGGCCGGTGACTAACCACGAAGATGGGGACACCGTGATGATCCCCACCATAATGATCGACCTGCTCCGCAGTCCGCCGACCCACCAGGACCGCGCCGGTCGCGTTGTATTCGTCCATCAATTGTCCGGCTGCCCCAGACTGCTGGATGGCCTCCCCTGCCTGCGCGTCCTCGAACCACTCATGCAGCCGCATGAAGCCGGAGCCTCCGGGGTTGCCCACTTCATCGTTGGGACCGGCGATGTAGCCATCGAGGGACATCGACATGTAAAGCACTGATGTAGACATTTGACCTCCTCTGTTCTCGATCCAAATTGGTTTCAACGTGTTGTTGATCCGACATGGCGGCATGGCTCAGGCGTCCTCCGGACCCGATTTCAAGCCAGGGCACAAGCCTGTACGGACGGCGCGGGTCGCGAACCAGAGCTCATCCGCGCGAAGCGCGACCATGCTCGTCCTTCGTCCTGATCGAGATCTTCTCTCTTGATGACTCGATACACTCTACGCGAGTCGCGCCCCTAAACCATCGTATCTGATTGCTCAAACAGCATTGGCAGAGATACCATTCACTGCTCGTCGTCGACCAGCCCGATGAGCGCGATCAAGCCATTCAGGCTCATATGCAGCGGTCTTCAAAATTATTGAGCTATGTGCGAAAATCAGAGAAAACAGGTAGTCCCCGCTTCTTTACTACTTTTGATAACGCAGCAGAACAGTCCCCGAAGAGAACGGCCTGGCCTCCACAAGTGTAAGGGCCATCTGCTCACGGCCCTCCTTGAAGAGACGTTTCCCGCTTCCTACAACAACAGGATAGATCACCAGACGATATTCATCGATGAGGTTGTCTTGCTCAAGAGTGTGGACAAGATCGCAACTCCCGTAAACCAACACATCCTGATCGCCCTCCTGCTTGATCCGCGCTATGGCGGCAGCGAGATCGCCCTTGATCAGGCTGGCATTCCACCCCACCTGTTGCAAGGTCGTGGAAACGACATATTTGGGCAGACTGTTCATGCGATCTGCCATGCCTATGTCATCGGTCTCGGTGGGCCAAGAAGCGGCAAAAATTTGATAGGTCACGCGCCCTAGCAACAGGGCATCACAGGCCGCTAGCTCATCAGATTTAAACTTCTCCTGTTCCTCCATCCCGCCATCATGAAAGGCAGACCACTGATCGAGACCTCCTATGACCCCATCCAGTGTCACGAACTCGGAAACGATGACTTTTCTCAATTCCTTCTCCTTTTCTCATCAATGGTGATTGGGAGCCGTGGGGTGCCCTCAGGTAAATCCTGCTCCCATCACCTGGAACATCTGACAGGGTCGGGGAAAAATGAACCCCTTGCAGTCTGACTTTTCCGATACGCATATCTCATTGACTCTTCTCCTCTCAATAATCAGAACTCATGAGCCCTCGCTTTGCACTGTTTGGCTGCGGTTGAGGGAGAGCAGCGTCAAGCTCAAACCGTTGATTTTGTTGAGCACTCCATAGAGGTATCCTGCAGCATCCCCCCGAAAGCGATCAGATGGGGCACCGCGTGGGGTCTTGTCCTCCTACCAATTTTCATTCCAAAGCGCCTGGTTCTTCCTCATGAAGAAGCTCCTTTCCTTGACAATCAGGGGCGCACAACCACGTACTGCCCCAACGAGATGCACCTGTGTTTCAAGTATACAGGAGAGCATGTTCCATTTGGTGGCACATTTGCGAGCAACATCGGTTCTTACCCCTCTTTGATGAAAGAGTGTTTGCTTTCCCCAAGATGTTTTCGGAAGAGGATGTGTGTCGGTGTCAATCGGACCACTCGTTCCTCGGCAAGACTTGGGCGATTGATGTAGGCTTCAGCGCGTTCTCGTCCCTCATATCTGCTCACAATGCGCTTGCCCCAATAGACTAAAGCGGAGAGGTCTGCGCTCATCTCTACGGTTCCCTCGATCTGGATAGGCATAGGGAAACGTTTCGACATCCACGCACAAACAAACCCGCGGATCACGTTGCATATTGCGCGCTTTCACCGAGGTATGCTTCGCCTGGAGCACAATAGTATCGTTATCGAGATCAAAAGCGACGGGAACAATATGCGGACGCCCATCGGCTCGCACCGTCGCCAATTTTCCGGTTTTCGTTGCGCTCAAGAGGAAGGCACGCTCTTCTGGTGAGAATGTGGAGTGAACCCTTACCACCAGAACACACTCGAAGTCAACACTCGACGCCTTGATAATAGGCGGCTTCAAACTCGATAGGAGGCACATAGCCTAAGCTCGAATGTAAGCGTTTGGCATTGTAGACCTCATCAATAAATTGTCCAATATTCGCCGATGCATCTTCAAACGTGTGATACTGCTTGAGATAGACCTCTTCTTGTTTCAAGGTTTTGAAGAAACTTTCGGCTTTGGCGTTGTCGTAGGCATTGCCCTTGGCTGACTTACTGATCTGCATACCCAGGCTGAGCAAGCGTTCGGTATAGGCGTAACTGGCATATTGTACGCCACGATCGGAATGGTGAATGATCCCTGGAGAAACGTGACGTGTGGCCAACGCCTCTTCTAGAGCGCCCAGAGCTAAATTCGTATCCATCCGTGTGGAGAGCTTCCATCCCACACATCGGCGTGAATAGGCATCCAGGATCGTTGCCAAGAACACAAAGTCGCTTCGCAGGCTGATGTAGGTGAAATCAGCCACCCAGATCACATCTGGAGCATCAGGCTTGCGACCATTGACCAAGTTCGGATAGATGGGGTACGGATGACGCGAATCAGTGGTATGCACAAAATGTCGTTTGAGATGACACAACAAGGACTCTTCGCGCATGATCCGAAGCACACGCTTGTGATTGACCTTCCATCCAGCTCGCTGTAAGGCATGGGTCACCCGACGATAGCCATAGCCTGAAAAGTCCAGAATAATCTGTTCAATGGCATCGCGTAATGCCACCTCTTCGGCCCGCTTGGCTGGCTCGACAATGCGGTGTTGTCTGGCATAATACCAGGCGCGATTGACCTGCAACAGCTCACAGAGATGACGGGTGGAAATGGGCAGCTGCGCCTCACATGCGTCTTCGATTACCGCATGTCGCTGTTCAAGGGGAGCTTGCCCAACGCTTTTTTTAGCAGTGCGTTCTCCAGGGCCAGTTGGGAACATATACGCTCCAATTCGGCAATCTTGGCTTCAGTTGTTGGTGGCTCAGAACTAGCTTTCGGCAGGAAGGCCTCTTCACCAAGCTGATCATATTCATTTCGCCAGCGCGAAACCACACTGGAAGCCAGATTATGCTCGCGACAAACCTGAGCCGGACGCTTTTCTCCACTGGCCAACTGTCGAACAATGGTCATTTTCAATTCTCGGCTGTGAACTCTTCCGCTCATCAGTTTTCTCCTTCGGTATCCTCTTTTTCAAGTCTACGATATTTTTGACTTGATGTACGGTCTGGTCTCTTGGGTGCACTCCAATGCTTTCTCGGGGATCTTTCGTTCTTCTGGCGTGGTTGCATACCAGGGGGAAGCAGGTTCTAAACGCAAGGTTGTGGCGACGATCTCGTCGCGGACCATGCAGCCAACATAGGAAGAGGTGAGATATTTCTGCAGCAGCGCCTGGCTCACCCGCGCCACGGTGGCCTTATCCGTGACCTGCATGGCACGCACAGGCAGGTGCTCCTCGTTCAAATGTACCACAGCAAAAGGAAAGGCAGGAATTTCCTGATACCAACGCCCGGCCTGCCCTCGATAGGAACGAAGATAGACCTCACCGTCTTCAATGACCACCCAAATGGGGGTCGAATGGGAACGGGCCTGAGAAGACAGTTGGGTTTCAATCACAATCGTTTTCGCTTGCGAAAGGCGCTGGAGTTGGTCTTCTGGGAAGCGTTTCATGAGTCTCCTTTGTTGTCTCTCCAAGAGAAACGATCAACACGTTTCATACCAATTCGCGCACTGACGTACAATTTAGCTCTGGCTTGTATGGCC
>Ga0070741_10017255_pt1 | contig 11886 bp, 12 predicted proteins | sample Coa_R1_4_FD_66440 | JGI IMG/M metagenome (GOLD analysis project Ga0070741, IMG submission 66440) | Surface soil microbial communities from Centralia Pennsylvania, which are recovering from an underground coalmine fire - Coalmine... | ecosystem: Environmental > Terrestrial > Soil > Unclassified ...
CTGATCGGCTCGACGCTGATCTCGTTCATCGGCTGGCGGGCGATCTTTGCGGTGGTCGGGGTGATCGGTCTCCTCGCGATCGGCCTTGTCGCGCTCGGCCTGCCGGAGACGCGAACCGCCGAACAGCGCGCCGGCAGCAGCTTCGGCTCCGTCCTGAGGGGCTACGGCATGCTGCTCCGCGACCGGCACTTCCTCGGCGTGACGATGATCGGCGGCCTCGGCATGTCGAGCTTCTTCGCGTTTCTGGCGACCTCGAGCTTCGTCTACATCGACCATTTCGGCCTGACGCCGTTCCTCTACGGCTTCGCCTTCTCGGTCAACGCGATCGCCTTCATCGGCATGGCGCAGGCGACGAGCTGGCTCGGGCGGCGGTTCGGCATCGCGCGGCTCATCCGGACGGCGATCACGTTCTTCGCCGGCATCGGGGTGCTGCTGCTCGCCTTGACGCTGGCCGGGGTGGACAGCCTGCCGGTGCTGATGACGCTCCTCTTCGTCGGCTTCGGGGCGCTCGGCCTCGTCATTCCGTCGAGCATGGTTCTGGCTCTGGAAGAGCACGGCGCCATCGCCGGCACGGCCGCGGCGCTCGGCGGCACGCTGCAGCTCGTCGCCGGGGCGGTCGTCATTTCGCTGGTCAGTGCGTTCTTCGACGGGACGCCGCTGCCCATGGTGATCGCGATCGCGGCCTGCGGCCTCGGCGCCTTCACCGTCGCCTGGCTGACGCTCTCGCGCCGGGACGAAGCGGTCGCGATGCCGGCCGAATAGCTATCCGGTGTTGCAGGGTCGCGCACACCAGTAGCAGCCGTTGGATTGCGGATAGGTCTTCTTCGCTTCTTTTACGGCCGGCCCGCATGATGCAAAGTTGCCGAGATAGAGTCGGTTGTGAGGCGCAGGGAGGTGTTCGCAAGCCAGGGTGTGAACCTCGTGGTCGCCATTCGGCTGCGCGTGCATGTTCACACAGTAGTCAGTCATGGTGCGTACATCCTTGGCGTGTGATTCGATGATGCACAATCTATACGGGATGACCTGAGCGTCAAAGGATGCGCCAGTATCTCGACCTGATGCGGCTCGCGCTCGACAAGGGCGTGAAGAAGTCGGACCGGACCGGCACCGGGACGCTGTCGCTCTTCGGCCATCAGATGCGCTTCGACCTCGCCGAAGGCTTCCCGCTGGTCACCACCAAGAAGATTCACCTGAAGTCGGTCATCCACGAACTGCTCTGGTTCCTCTCGGGCGACACCAACATCCGCTACCTCAGGGATAACGGCGTCCGCATCTGGGACGAGTGGGCGGACGAGAACGGCGACCTCGGCCCGGTTTACGGCAAGGAGTGGCGGGCATGGCCGACGCCGGACGGCGGCACGATCGACCAGATCAAGCTGGTCGAGGCGGAGATCAGGCGGAACCCCGATTCGCGCCGCCTGATCGTCACCGGCTGGAACCCGGCCGACGTTGACAAGCAGGCGCTGCCTCCCTGCCACACCCTCTTCCAGTTCTATGTCGCCGACGGCCGGCTCTCCTGCCAGCTCTACCAGCGCTCGGGGGACATCTTCCTCGGCGTGCCGTTCAACATCGCCTCCTATGCGCTCCTCACCATGATGATGGCGCAGGTGACAGGCCTCCGGCCGGGCGAGTTCATCCACACGCTCGGTGACGCGCACCTCTATCTCAACCACGTCGAGCAGGCGCGCCTGCAGCTCGCACGGGAGCCGCGGCCGCTCCCGTCGATGAAGATCAACCCCGACGTCCATTCGATTCTCGATTTCGTCTACGGCGATTTCACGCTGGAAGGGTACGATCCGCATCCGGCGATCAAGGCGCCGGTGGCGGTGTGAGCGTCGCCGTCCGCGCCGCCCGCCCGGACGATGCCGCGACCGTCGCCGGCCTCGTTCGCGATCTCGCCGTCTATGAGCGCCTCGAACATGAGGCGCAGGCGACCCCGGCCGATCTCGAAGCGGCGCTCTTCGGGCCGCAGCCGCGGGTCTTTTGCGATATCGCCGAGGTCGACGGCAGCATCGCCGGCTTTGCCCTCTGGTTTTACACGTTCTCGACCTTCCGCGGGCGACACGGCATCTATCTCGAAGATCTTTTCGTGAAGCCGGAATTCCGCGGGCAGGGGGCGGGCAAGGCGCTTCTCCGCGGCCTTGCCCGGCGCTGCGTCAGCGAAGGTTTGCCGCGGTTCGAATGGTCCGTGCTTGACTGGAACGAGCCGTCGATCGCGTTCTATCGCGCGCAGGGCGCCCTCCTGATGAAGGAATGGATCATCTGCCGGGTTGATGGCGATGCCCTGGTCGCGCTAGGCACGCCATGAGAACCACGGGAGAATGCTGGTGAAGGGCCTGGAACTTTTCGTCGAGCGAGTGATCCTCGCCAGCCGCTGGATACTGGTCGTCTTCTACGTCGGGCTTGGCGCCTCCCTCGCCGTCTACAGCATCTCCTTTGCCATCAAGTTCGTCGAAACCGCGCAGCATGTCGTCGACTACGACGAGAACGACATGATTCTCGCCATGCTGTCGATGATCGACGCGGCGCTCGTCGCCAGCCTGATCGTCATGGTGATGATCTCGAGCTACGAGAATTTCGTCAGCCGGTTCGAGGATGCCAAGAAGACCGAGCTGTCCTGGCTCGGCAAGCTCGATTCCGGTACCCTCAAGATCAAGGTCGCCTCGTCGATCGTGGCGATTTCCTCCATCCACCTGCTGCAGGTCTTCCTCAACGTCGACCAGTACGCCGACGACAAGATCGGATGGTCGCTCGGACTGCACCTTACCTTCGTCGCTTCGGCGCTGCTCCTCGGCTATCTCGAAAAGATCAGCGCCAACCTCAAACCCTAGAAGGCCCAGTCATGGACGTGCCGGTTGAGACCGCCGCCGCGGCCCGATTCGTCCGCGGCCCGGCGACCTGGTACGCCTACCTGATCCTCGCCTACTTCACCTTTGCCCTCAACATCCAGGGCAATATCCTGCCGTTCCTGAAGCAGGACCTGGCGCTCGACTACCGCACCGTCAGCCTGCATTCGAGCGCGGTGGCCGCGGGCATGATCCTCGTCGGCCTCGTCGGCAACCGCATCATCCATGCGCTCGGCCGGCGGGTCTCGTTGCTGGTCGGATCGGGGGGCGTCGTCCTTGGCGGTGCGATCCTCTGCGTCGGCACGCAGGCCTGGCAGACGATCGGCGGCTGCGCCGTCATCGGTGCAGTCGGTGCGCTGATCCCGGCGACGGTATTCGCCCTCATTGCCGACATGCACCGCACAAACCTCACCAAGGCCTATAGCGAGGCGAACGCCATCTGCTACGCGTTCGCTATTCTCGCGCCGCTCGCCATGGGGATCTGCCTCGCCGTCGGCCTCGGCTGGCGCTCGGCGCTGGTCTTCGGGGTGCTGCTCGGCACGGGCATCAGCCTCTGGTTTCTCCGCGAGCCGGTCGTCGAGCCGCGCGGCGCGCTGGCGGAGATGCGGGGCGCGCTTCCAGCCGCCTACTGGGCCTACTGGCTGGCGCTCGCGTTCGCGGTTGCGGTGGAATTCTGTGTGCTTCTCTGGGCCCCGGCGTTCCTCGAGAAGGTGGGCGGGCTGTCGCCCGCCTGGGCCGCCGGCGCGGCAGCGGCGTTTTCGCTGGCCATGATCGTCGGCCGCACCTTCGGCGGCCTGCTCATCGCGCGGGTGGCGGCGCAAACGATTGTCATCGGGACCGTGGTCGTCGCGCTCGCCGGGTTCGCCATCTACTGGGGGCTCGGCGCGACCGTTCTGGTGGTGCCGGGCTTGTTCGTCGTCGGCCTCGGCGTTGCGCTCCTCTATCCGATCCTCCTCGGCCTGGCGGTCGTCGCCGCCGGCCCGCTCGGCGACGCCGCCAGCGCCCGCGCGATGCTCGCCGTGGGCATCGCCGTGCTCACCATGCCGGCGGTGCTCGGCGCGCTTGCCGACGAGATCGGGCTGCGTGCGGCGCACCTGGTCGTCCCGGTGCTGCTCATGCTCGCCCTCGGCGCCTCGTTCTTCGCCCGCTCGCTCGGGCGGCGCGCACTGCAGCCGGCCTGAGCCCGTGGCCGGCGTCACCCTCTCGCTGGTTGCCGCGGTCGCCGAGAACGGCGTGATCGGCAGTCACGGTGCGATGCCGTGGAAGTTGTCGACCGACGTCCGCCGCTTCAAGGCGCTGACCATGGGCAAGCCGGTGATCATGGGGCGGAAGACATTCGAGGCCATCGGCAAGGCGCTTGCCGGCCGGGTCAACATCGTCGTCTCGCGCGACCGGAAGTTCGCGCGCGAAGGCGTGATCGTCGTGCCGAGCATCGAGGCGGCGATCGTCGCAGGCGAGGAGCAGGCGAGGCGGGCGGGGGATGAGGAAGTGATGGTGATCGGCGGCGGCGAGATCTACCGCGCGACGCTGGCGCTCGCCGACCGGCTCTACATCACCCATGTCGAGGCGCGCCCGGACGGCGACGTCACCTTCCCGGCGATCGACCCGGCGGTCTGGCGGGCGCGCTCGGCCGAGCGCTTCCCGGCCGGCCAAAAGGACAGCGCGGCAACCACTTTCGTGGTTTACGACCGGACCGCGCCCTCGGCTGCCGGTTGAAATGACGGCCCCCCGACCCCACGTCTGGCGCTTCGCCAGCGACGGCAGCCTGCGTTGAAAGGTCCTGCCAAGTTGCTATAACCCCGCCGGAATTCACGGCGGCAAGGCCTTGCCGGAAGGAGACAGATGCCCTGGAATAACCAGTCCGGCAGAGGCGGCGGGGGTCCGTGGGGTCAGCCCCCGCGAAACAGCGGATCGGGCGGCGGAGGTGGCGGTCCACCAGACCTCGAAGAACTGCTCCGCCGCAGCCAGGACCGGTTGAAGCGGGTCCTCCCGGGCGGCGGGCGCAATCTCAGCCCGGTCACCATCATCGCGATTCTGGTCATCGCGGCGGCCCTGGTAGTCTACAATTTCCTCACCTTCCGCGTGCAGCCGGACGAGGTCGGCGTCGTCCTCCGCTTCGGCAAATTCGACCGCGAGGCCAAGCCCGGCCTCAATTTCCGTCTGCCCTATCCGATCGAGGTCGTCTACACGCCGAAGGTTACGCGCCTCAACCGCATCACCATCGGCCAGTCGACCGACGACCAGGCAACGACCGGGTCGGGACGCGATATCGCCGAGGAGAGCCTGATGCTCACCGGCGACGAGAATATCGTCAACATCGACTTCTCGGTCTTCTGGGTGATCGGCGACGCGTCGAAATACCTCTTCAACATGGAAGACCCCGACGGCACGGTGAAAGCGGTCGCGGAAAGCGCGATGCGCGAGGTGATCGGGCGCTCCAACATCGACGCGGTGCTGACCCAGGCCCGCCAGATCACCGAGCAGCAGGTCCAGGGGCTGATGCAGAAGACGCTGGACGACTACGGCGCGGGCGTGACGGTGACGCAGGTCCAGCTGCTCAAGGTCGACCCGCCCGACGAGGTGATCGGCGCCAACCGCGACGTCCAGGCGGCGCGCGCCGACCAGGAGCGCGTCCAGAACGAGGCGCGCACCTACGCCAACAAGGTCATCCCGGAAGCGCGCGGCCGCGCTTCGCAGATCACCAACGCCGCTACCGCCTATCGCGACCAGATCATCGCCGAGGCGCAGGGCCAGGCCGACCGGTTCGTGAAGGTCTACGAAAGCTACGCCGCCGCGCCCGATCTCACGCGGCGCCGCATGTATTTCGAAACCATGGAGCAGGTGCTCGGCAGCATGGACAAGGTCATCCTCGATGAGAAGGGCGGGCCGGGCGTCGTGCCCTACCTGCCGCTCGACCAGCTGACCCGCCGTCCTCCCGCTCCTCCGGCGGCGCCGTCCGCCGGCGGCGATTCGGTTACTTCGGGGACATCCCAGTGAGGCGCGGTATTTTCGGCGGCGTCGGGCTGATCGTCCTCGCGGTCATCGGCTTCATCGTCTACCTCAGCATCTTCGTCGTCGATCCGACGGAGCAGGTGCTGGTGCTTCGCTTCGGCAATCCCGTCCGGGTGATCACGACGCCGGGTCTCAATTACAAGCTGCCGCTGGTCGACAACGTGGTGTCGCTGGAGAAGCGCATCCTCGACCTCGATTCGCCGCCGCTCGAGATCATCGCGTCGGATCAGAAGCGCCTGGTCGTCGATGCGTTCGGCCGCTATCAGATCATCCAGCCGCTTCTCTTCTACCAGACCGTGGGCTCGGTCCAGGTCGCCGACACCCGCCTTTCGGTCATCCTCAACTCGGCCGTTCGCCGTGTGCTCGGCGATGCGTCGTTCTTCGACGTGGTGCGCGAGAAGCGCGCCGTGCTCATGACCAAGATCACCGAACAGGTGAACAACGAGGGCAAGAAGATCGGCGTCTCGGTCATCGACGTGAAGATCCGTCGCGCAGACCTGCCGACGGCGAACAGCCAGGCGATCTTCCAGCGCATGCAGACCAACTACCAGCGCCAGGCAACCGAAATCCGCGCCGGCGGCGAGCAGGAAGCGCGCCGCATCCGGGCCGAGGCCGACCGCACGGTGACCGTGCTCGTCGCCGACGCCAACGGCGAGGCCGAGCGGTTGCGCGGCGACGGCGAGGCGGCGCGGAACCGCATCTTCGCGGCTGCCTTCGGCAAGGACCCGGATTTCTTCGCCTTCTACCGCAGCATGCAGGCCTACCAAACCGGGCTCCGCGGCAACGGCACGCGCCTGGTGATCTCGCCGGATTCCGATTTCTTCCGCTACTTCAACGACGCCTTCGGCAGGTCGCCGTCCGAGCCGATCGCGGTCGGCCCGCTTCGGCCTACAACGGAAGCCGCGCCGCCCGCCCCGGAGTCAGCAGCGACCGCGCCTGCGGCGGCGGCCCCGGTAGCTCCGGCTGGGCCCGCTCCGGCCAATGCCGCGGCCGCCCCGCCGGCAAGCGCAACCACCCCGGCGCAGTAACCGCGCCGGCGGCGGCGAAGTCGCTTTTCCGCCCCATTTGAAGCATGATTGTCGGGACAGCGAAGGGTGCGCCGCCAGCCGGATGCGCGCGGCCGGCACCGTTCGGATGAGGAGGCGGAAATGGCCGAGGTGATTGCCCGGAAACCGAGGGCCCGCGCGCTGCGCGGGGCGATAGCGGGTCTGTTTGCGGGAGGGGTTCTGCTTGCCTCGCCGGCCTTCGCCCGAGGCCCGGAATCGGTCGCCGACCTTGCCGCCGGGCTGCTCGACGCGGTGGTCAACATCTCGACCAGCCAGACGATCGCCGGGGGCAAGGGCGGCGTCACCGCGCCGAAGCTCCCCGACGGCTCGCCGTTCCAGGATTTCTTCGACGATTTCTTCAACCAGAAGGGCGGGGCCGACTCCGCGCCGCGCAAGGTCCAGTCGCTCGGCTCGGGCTTCGTTATCGATCCGTCCGGCCTGATCGTCACGAACAATCACGTCATCGAGGGTGCCGACGAGATCACCGCCAATTTCAACGACGGCTCCAAGGTCAAGGCCAAGGTGCTCGGGCGGGACGAGAAGACCGACCTCGCGCTGCTCAAGGTCGAGACCGACAAGCAGCTCGTCTCGGTGAAGTTCGGCGATTCGGACGCGCTTCGCGTCGGCGACTGGGTGATGGCGATCGGCAATCCGTTCGGCCTCGGCGGATCGGTCTCGATCGGCATCGTCTCGGCGCGCAATCGCGACATCAATTCCGGGCCGTACGACAACTTCATCCAGACCGACGCAGCGATCAACCGCGGCAACTCCGGCGGACCGCTCTTCAACATGGATGGCGCCGTGATCGGCATCAACACGGCGATCATCTCGCCGACCGGCGGGTCGATCGGCATCGGCTTCGCCATCCCGGCCAAGACCGCCGTCAACGTCATCGAACAGCTCCGCCAGTTCGGCGAGACGCGCCGCGGCTGGCTCGGCGTGCGCATCCAGGAAGTCACGGACGACATCGCGGAGGGCCTGGCGATGAAGGACACGCACGGCGCGCTCGTCGCCGGCGTGACCGACAAGAGCCCGGCGGCGGATGCCGGAATCGTCGCCGGCGACGTGATCCTCGAATTCGACGGCCAGAAGGTCACCGCCATGCACGAACTGCCGCGCATGGTCGCCGACGAGCCGATCGGCAAGGAAGTGAAGGTGCTGGTGTTGCGGAAGGGCGTCGAGACGACGCTGACCGTCAAGCTCGGCCGCCTCGCCGACGACAAGGTCGCGTCGGCCGACGACAAGTCGGCGCCCGACGCGAAGACGCCGCCGCCGGTGGTGACCGGCCCGCTCGGGCTGACGCTCGCCGACCTGTCGCCCGACCTCAGGAGCAAGTACGGGATCAAGGAGGAAATCAGCGGCGTCGTCGTCACCGATGTTGCGGCGGGCAGCATCGCGGCGGAGAAGCGGCTCACCGCCGGCGATGTCATCGTCGAGATTTCGCAGGAACCGGTGAAGACTCCCGGCGATGTCGAGAAGCGCATCGACGACCTGAAGAAGGACGGCCACAAGTCGGCGCTCTTCCTGCTCGCCAACAAGGACGGCGACCTTCGCTTCGTCGCAGTGAAGATCGCCGACTAGTCCGGGCGGGGCGTGCGCAGCCAGTCCTCGCGCGAGATGCGGTAGAGGACGTGCGGGGCGAGCTTGTGGTCGGGCGGCAGCTGCGGGTGGCGGAAGTCGGCTGACGGGTCGTAGGTCATGCCGATCTTCTCCATCACCCGGCGCGAGCGCGCGTTCCATTCCGTCGTGAAGGAGACCAGGGCGCCAAAGCCGAGCGCGCCAAAAGCGTGGTCGATGACCGCGCGGGCGCCCTCGGTGGCATAGCCGCGGCCCCAGGCGTCGCGCGCCAGCCGCCAGCCCACTTCCGTCGCCGGCGTGAAGGCGGCGGGGAAGGTGACCTCGGCCAGTCCGATGAAGCCGATGAAGGCGCCGGTATCGCGCGTCTCGGCGGCATAGAGGCCGAAACCGCGCGCGGCGATCGATGCCTGGATGCGGTTGGCGAGCGCGTCGGATTCCGGCGGCTCGAGAGCGCGCGGGAAGAATTCCATGACGCGGGGGTCGCGGTTCAGCGCCGCGAACGGCGCGCGGTCCTCCGCCTTCCATTCGCGCAGGTGCAGCCGCTCGGTCGCGATGTGAACCTTCGGGGTCAAACGGCCCGCCTTCCTAGTCGAGGACGTGGCTCGCGATACCGTCGGCCAGCTTCGGTTCGAACCACGTCGACTTCGGCGGCATGATAGCGCCGGCATCGGCGACCGCCATCAGATCATCCATCGTGGTCGGAAAGAGTGCGAAGGCGGCCGCCATCTCGCCCGGGCGGACGCGTCGCTCGAGTTCACCCAGGCCGCGTCCGCCGCCGACGAAATCGATGCGTTTGTCGGTGCGCTGGTCGGCGATGGCGAAGAGCGGTTCGAGCACGTTGCGGGTGAGGAGGGTCACCGGCAGCCTGCCGATCGGGTCGGCGGGAATGCGCTCCGCCGGCAGGGTCAGACGATACCAGGACCCGTCGAGGAACATGCCGAACTCGCCCGCCGAGCGCGGCCGTACCGGGGCGTTCTCTCTGGCCGCCGTGAAGCGCTCGCGGAGTGCTGCAAGCAGCGTGGCCGGGGTGTGCCGGCCGAGATCGCGCAGCACGCGGTTGTAGTCGAGGATGGTCATTTCGCGATGGGGAAAGAGCACCGCGAGGAACGAGCGCGTCGATTCCGGCCTGCCGCCGCGCGCCGCCTCGACGCGGGATGCCGCCGCCGAGCGATGGTGGCCGTCGGCGATGTAGATCGCGGGGAGGGCGTCGACGGCGGCGGTAAGGCCTGCGATGGCCGCCGGGTCGCCGATCGTCCAGAGCTGGTGGCGGACGCCGTCCTCGGCGGTCACGTCGATCTCCGGTTTCCCGGCCGACGCGGTGCGCAGGATCGCGTCGACCGCGGGCGCGTCCGGGTAGGCGATCATCACCGGGCCGGTCTGCGCGTTCACCGCCTCGATCTGGCGGACGCGGTCGTCTTCCTTGGCCGGCGTGGTCAGCTCGTGCTTGCGGATGCGATTGCTGCGGTAGTCGGCGAGCGAGGCGGCGGCGACGAGACCCGTCTGGGCGCGGCCCTCGTGCGTCAGGCAATAGACGTAGTAGCCGGGCTGAGCGTCGCGGACGAGGACGCCTTCGCGGATCATCCGGGCGAAGTTCTCCGCCGCCTTGGCGTAAACCGGCGCTGAGTAGGGGTCGATGCCCGGATCGAGGTCGATCTCGGGCTTGGAGACATGGAGGAAGCTCCACGGCTTGCCCTTCGCCCGCTCGCGCGCTTCCGCGCTCGACAAGACATCGTAGGGTGGCGCAAGAACCTCCGCGGCGCGGCCGGGCGCGGGCCGGAGCGCGCGGAAGGGTCGGATGAGCGTCAAGGGAATGCTCCGGACGGAAGGCCGATGAGAGAGCCGGAAACGGCGGTGGTGCTGATAGCCGGGCCGACTGCCAGCGGCAAGTCGCGGTTGGCGCTGGAACTCGCGGCAGAGCGCGGCGGCATCGTCGTCAACGCCGATTCGATGCAGGTCTACCGCGAGCTGCGCGTGCTGACCGCGCGGCCTTCCCTCGAAGACGAGGCGGGGGTTCCGCACCGGCTCTACGGGCACGTATCCGCGGCAACGCGCCACTCGACCGGCGCATGGCTCGCCGAGGCCCGCACTGCGCTCGACGAGGCCCGGCGGGCTGGCCGGCCCGCGATCTTCGTCGGCGGAACCGGGCTCTACTTCAAGGCGCTGACCGAAGGTCTCTCCGCCATCCCGCCGATCCCGCCCGACGTACGCGAGAGCGTCCGGGTCTGGGCGGGGGCACGCGACGCTCCTGCGCTCCACGCCGCGCTCGCGGCGGTCGCTCCGGCTGACGCAGCCGCCATCCGCCCGTCCGACCGTGCCCGCATTGTCCGGGCGATGGAGGTCTTCCGCGCGACCGGCCGCCCGCTCGGCGAATGGCACAAGGCAGCGGGGGTACCTCTGGTGTCCGTTGCAGAGCGTATCGTCCTCGATCCCGACCGCGACCTGCTCCATCGCCGTATTGCGGAGCGCGCGGCGCGGATGCTGGACGAGGGCGCCGTCGAGGAAGTGCGGGCGCTGGCGGCGCTCGCGATCCCGCCGGACATGCCGGCGATGAAAGCGATCGGCGTCCGCGAGATCCTCGACCTGCTCGGGGGGCGGATCGCCAAGGCAGAGGCGGTCGAGCGGATTGCCGCTGCGACGCGCCAGTATGCCCGTCGGCAGCTCACCTGGTTCCGCAATCAGATGGCCGGCTGGCCGCGCCGCGCCGCCTAGAACCGGTAAGGCACGATCCGTGGCGCGGCTTCGGATTCGTAAGGCAGGTCGAGCGCGTCCGGCGCCTCGTGATTGTACATCACGCTCGGCATGTTGATGATGATCGCCTCGCTCGTGCCGATGTTCTTCCAGCCGTGATAGAGGTTCGGAGGAATGACGAGGAGGCCGGGATTCTTCTCGCTCACCGTGAACTCGTTGATCCGCCCCTTGGTCGGCGAGTCGAGCCGCCCGTCGAAGACGACGATCCTGACCAGCCCGCTCACCACGAACAGGCGGTCGGTGCTCCGCTGATGCAGGCCCCAGGCCCTGATCCGGCCCGGGAACGTCGTGGTCGTGTGAACCTGGACAACCGGCCCGCCAACCTCGGGCCAGGCGGCGCGGGCGACCTCGGCGACGTGTCCGTCCTCATGCGGCACCGGGCGCGTGGGGCGGAAGACGACGTCGTGGATGAGCTCGGCCTTCAACGCACCCGCCGCGGTCACCGCGGAATGCTTCGCGACCAGCTCCTCGCCGCCGATGACGGCGGGGATGGCTCCGGCGGCCGTGACGCTGTCGATCGGCCCGTTCACCCTGATCACCTTTCCATGTGCCCCGATCTTAGCTGATTGGACCGGGCTGTCAGCGGTCTGTGACAGGTTCTTCCCCGACAAATGCTTGACCGACCCGCAACCGGTGCCTATTTTGCACCGCCGAAG
>Ga0070741_10017256_pt1 | contig 11885 bp, 11 predicted proteins | sample Coa_R1_4_FD_66440 | JGI IMG/M metagenome (GOLD analysis project Ga0070741, IMG submission 66440) | Surface soil microbial communities from Centralia Pennsylvania, which are recovering from an underground coalmine fire - Coalmine... | ecosystem: Environmental > Terrestrial > Soil > Unclassified ...
TGGACGTGGTTAAGACCAACATTGAGAAGATCGGCGGAACGGTTGACATCCAGAGCAAGACAGGACAAGGGATGTCCGTCAAGATCAGGATTCCCCTGACGCTCGCCATTATTCCAGCCCTGATCGTGACGAGCGCCGGAGACCGCTACGCCATCCCCCAGGTGAACTTCCTCGAGCTGGTGCGGCTGGAGAGTGATCAGGCCCGTCAAGGCGTCGAAATCATCCACGGCGTACCTGTGTATCGTCTGCGCGGTCGGCCGCTGCCGCTGGTTTACCTCAAGCGCGAGCTGAAGGTCGTGACGGCGGCCGAGTCATCTTCCACCGCCAACATCGTGGTCTTACGGACGGATGACCGGCAGTTTGGCCTGGTGGTCGATGAGGTGAACGGCACGGAAGAGATTGCGGTGAGGCCGCTGGGAAGGCAACTGAAAGGGATTTCGTGCTTTACCGGCGCCACGATCATGGGGGACGGCCGGACCGCGTTGATACTTGACGTGCGGGGACTGGCGCAGGCGGCAGGGGTGGTCGCGGAAGAAGATGACCAGGCAATGGTGGGCGGAAGGCCCCCAAGAGGGGAGGAGGTTGAGGACCGGGAGGCCCTTCTCCTGGTGAGCGGCCCGGGCGGCGGGCGCTTGGCAATCCCCTTGCCGGTGGTGGCGCGGCTCGAAGAGTTCGAATGCACCCAGGTGCAGCGTTCCGGCAGCCAGTTGGTTGTGCAATATCACGACGGGATTCTACCCCTCCTGCACCTTTCCGGCGTGCTTCCCGAATGGCTCAGGGAGCCACAGAGATCGGAGGAATGCGATGCAGACCCTCGAAGCGGCAGGATTCATGTGGTCGTCTGCACAGCCCGGGGTAGGAGCATAGGTCTGGTGGTGGACCGTATTCTCGACATCGTAAACGTCAGTTTAGAGGGAAGCCGTGTAAAGAGCAGAGAAGGAATGCTGGGTTCAGTCGTGATCCAGGGACGCGTGAACAAATTGGACGTGGCCGGCATCATTCGTGCCATCGACCCCGGCTTTTTCGACGAGTCGGCCGCAGCATAGACGAAAGGGCAAGGCGTGGCAGTCAGGAAACGGTTCGACACTTTCGTTGTGCACGGCTTCGCTTGGGAGTGCAGGTGGAAGTATCCAAGAGAATCCGCAGAGGGTAAGAATGACAAGGGTACTCATCATTGACGACAGCCGGGTCATGCGGGCCATCGAGGGGAGGATCTTGAGGGAACTGGGTTGCGAGACGTTTGAAGCCGGCAACGGGCGCGAAGCGCTTGAGTTCCTGAAAAATCAGGGCAAGACCGACCTGGCGATTGTCGACTGGAACATGCCCGAGATGGATGGCCTCGAATTTGTCCGTGCGGTCAGAGCTGAACATGTCTACGATGATATGCAGATCATGATGGTAACCACCGAAAATGGGCTGGACCACGTGACCGATGCGCTCAAGGCGGGCGCCAATGAATATGTCATGAAGCCCTTTGCAAAGGATGTAATTCGCAAGAAGCTCCAGATTCTTGGGGTGACCTGAGGGAAGTATCCGCAAAAATCTTGCCTTGCTTCGTGCCATGGAACAGTTACTGGTGCGTAACGTTCCAACCTATCTTGATTTGGACATTGGGAAATAGATTCCGGCCCGCGTACATCGGGTGCTGAGACCGGATGGTTCTCGGTGTTGGGGGGCGCGGAAGCGTTCCGGGCGCAAGAGACCAATACCTCAGTGACCGAGGCTGAGGACAGTTTGGGCTTGGCGTCCAGAAAAGTAATTGCTACGGTAAGGTTCCCTGCGGAAACGGCGCCCCGCAATCGTAAACAACTCCAGTTCTCAGACGGACCTCATTTCGCTATCATCATAGGCGTTGGAAGTCGCGATCCGTTGCCACAACCTTCGCAAAACCTACGAAGGTAAAATCGAAGCTGTCCGGGGGCTCGATCTTGAGATCCTGCCAGGGGAATGTTTCGGCCTCCTGGGACCCAACGGTGCGGGCAAAACAACCACCATCGAAATCCTCGAGGGCTTGCTGGAGCCGACTTCGGGAGAGGTCGAGATCCTCGGCAAAACCTGGAATTCCCACAGCCGTGAACTGCGCGAAGTGTTGGGAATATCCCTTCAGGAGACGCGCCTCGCCGAAAAGCTCACCGTGCGCGAAACGCTCGAGCTTTTCGCCAGCTTCTATCGCCGTCCCCTTCCGGTGAACGTGGTCATGGAGGAGATGGCGCTCACCGAGAAGGCAGATACCTGGGTGGGGAAGCTGTCGGGCGGGCAAAAGCAACGCCTGGCGGTCGCCACGGCGCTCGTGGCAAATCCGAGGATTTTATTTCTCGATGAACCTACCACCGGGCTCGACCCGCAAAGCCGGAGACAGCTATGGGAGATTATCCGCCAGTTTCAGAGCCGGGGCGGAACGGTTCTTCTTACGACGCACTACATGGACGAAGCCGAACGGCTCTGTGATCGCATCGCCATTGTTGACCACGGTCTGATCATTGCTTCCGGAACACCTGGGGAATTGACCGAGCGTCTCGGGGGACATCATATGGTCGAGTTTGAGGCCACGGGGGACGGGCTCCCTTCGCTGGAAGCATGCCACCTGCTCCCCGGAGTTGAGGCTGTGCACGAAGAAGATGGTCATGTGGTGTTAAGCGTGCGTGAGCCCCATGAGACCATCCCTTCGTTGCTCGCGGCTCTTCAGGCACGCGGCTCGAAGCTGCTTCACCTGACCACACGGCAGGCGAGTCTCGAGGACGTCTTTGTTCACCTCACGGGACGCCACTTGCGGGAGGACTGACTCATTGCAGGGAGGGGAGTTGAGGACTGAGCCACAACTCGCAAAACAACAGCCGCCGGTGACGAAAGCCGAACCACCTTCTTTGGCCGCAGAAAACGGCCGGTGGAAAGGCTACCGGCATCTGCTCATGGCGCGCATGAAGGAACTCTGGCGCGAGCCGGAAGTGATCTTCTGGGTGTTTGTCTTCCCGATCCTCCTGGCGTTGGGGCTGGGGATCGCCTTTCGGAGTAAACCGCCCGATGTGAGCCGTGTAGCCGTTGTTGAAGGTCCTGAGGCAGCCCGGGCGATGAGTCTGCTCAAGTCTTCATCAAATGGCTCGATTCCGCGATTCCAAAACCGTCCGGACGAGGCGTGGTGATCTTGCATTGTGCCCGCGATTGTGATATAATAATAAGACGTCTTTTTGCCGCAAGGCGACTATGAGGCCGTCCGAATCTGAGGCCTTTTCTTGTGAGGACAATTCGAATGAATATGCTTCGTTCAACCATCATCACCAGCGGGATTTTGGCCATGACCACGGCTGCGGTTCCTCACGCGCAGGCGACTGCGAACCCGGAAACCAACGAAATCAGCCAGATCTCGGAACAGAAGAGCGAGGGAGCTATGGATCAGCAGGTCAAACAGTTTTTCACTCAATTCGAGAAAGCAAATGCGTCTTCTGATGTATCTGCAATTGGGAGCTTGTATGCGGAGACGTTCACGTTTGCTGGACCTGGCGGCGTCCAAATGGTCAAGAACGCGGACTTTATCAAGGTCATACCGAAAATGAAGATGCACCTCAAAGCGCTGGGCTTGTCCGAAACGAGACTCGAATCTGTGGAAGTGAAGTCCCTTGGTTCCAAATATCTGCTCGCAACGGTGGTGTGGAGGATGAAGATTCGGAATTCCTCTGAGAGCAAACATGTCGACGCATCTGCAACGTACATGCTCATCCGAAACGAAGGAGATGCACTCTCGATTGTGCTCCAAATCGATCATCAGGATTTGGCGAGCGTTGTTCAGAGCCAATTGACCAAGTGATCGAGAGCCTCCGTCGGCTATTGGGCGTTTCCCCGAGTCGTACCGAGCGCAAAGAGCAAAAACATTCAAGACGACTCTTTGAATCGGCAAGAAGAATGTAATCAGGAGGAATTTTCGAGTGTCGTTATCCGTGCATGCGCTGAGCCTGGGTGAGATTGAGCTCGATCACAGCTTCGTTGTCTGGCAAACGAACATCGGCCAGAAGATATGGTCGCCGACGACGGCGTGGCTGATCCTCGGCGGTCACAAGGCCATACTCGTCGACACGAGTTTTCGGTCAGTTGAGGATGCGAAACAACTCCAATTCCTTACCTGTCGACGGACGGAGGAGCAGTCGTTCGAGGCTCAACTCGGCAAACATGGTCTGACCCGCTCCGACATCGGCCTCATCATTCACACGCACGTGCATATGGATCATGCAGGACAGGATGATCTCTTCCCGAATGCCAAGATCTAGGTGCAGCGACGGGAACTCCAGAACGCTGCTGCGCCAAACATGTTTCCTGCCCCTTTCTACGACCGGCTCAACACCTCTCGGCTCGTGCACGATCTTTGGAACAGAGTTGAGATTCTGGACGGTGATACTGAACTCCTTATGGCCTGAAACCAGAGCCGAAGTGGAATAGGGGTGTCCTGAAAGATGGTTCCCGCCGTTACGGAAACTTGATGCCTGCAATCGTGCCAACGCAACAGCGTGGCTCGCACCGGTGCACTCTGGCTGTACCCACAGCGAGGACAGTGAAAACCTTCCGGCCAACGCAACAGGCACAGGTACTGGCGGCAATCTTCATCGCAGCCAAAGCGCGCGTTGAACTCCTGCAAGTTCCGCGGATAGTCTTCCATGCCCCGGAATACTACGGATTGTGGTCTGGTGAGTCAAGCGGAGACCCATCTGGCTCGATTCACGTTGATCTGTTGCCCGGCGCGGAGGCCTTCAATCGATTTCGTCTCGGCAAGTACGACCTCGTTGTGACCCCGCAGCCCGGCGGGAAGGTGGAATATGGGTTCGACCCGGCACGCCGGGAAACGGTGCTGGCGCGTGCTGTCGTTGATGACCTGATTCAAGCCGCGGCCGGGAGGAAGAACCTGTTGCCCACTTCCAGTCGTGCATCCAGCGAGCCTGGGGCGAGGTACATCGATTTCCTGATTCCGGGCCTGCTGGGGATGAACCTCATGAATTCGGGCATGTGGGGCATCGGGTTTACCCTCGTGGACTTGCGCCAAAGAAAGCTGCTCAAGCGTTTCGCAGCGAGCCCCATGCGGCGAGGGGATTTCCTGCTGGCCCTGGCCAGCAGCCGCCTCATTTTGATGTTGATCGAGCTTGTGCTTCTTCTGGGATTTGGCATGATTGCCTTTCACATGCGAGTTGCCGGCTCGTGGGGTTCCATCATTGTAATCAGCGCGGCGGGCGCGCTTTGCTTCGGGGGCGTTGGGTTGCTGACGGCCAGTCGAGCCCGGAAGATCGAAACCGTCAGTGGCTTGATCAACCTCGTCATGATGCCGATGTGGATCTTTTCCGGAGTTTTCTTCTCCTACGAGCGTTTTCCTTCCTTCATCCACCCGCTGACCAGGGCCTTGCCTCTCACAGCGTTGAATGACGCCCTCCGCGCGACCATTCTCGAAGGCGCGCCGCTGACCGCCCAGGGAACACGCCTGCTGGTCATGGGCCTGTGGGGAGTCCTTTCCTACTTGCTGGCAATCCGGTGGTTCCGCTGGACTTAGCGCTTGCCGTAAATTCTTCGGGTATCGCGGTCCTGAGGAACGAGAGGGGACGAAGCATTAAGCGCTCGTCTTCGCTGCGCGGACTTCACAGCCCCTCGCTCGAAAATCCTTGGGGGAATCATCGCAGCGTTTACTTCCCGGGCGGGTTGTTGGTCAGGTTTTCAAAAAGGAAGAGACCGGATTTCCCAGCAACCACAATATCCATGTCACCATCCCCGTCGATGTCCAGCACCGGAATCTGCATGCCGCCGCCTGCGCGGGTGCTGTAGTCAATAATGTGCCGTCTCCACTGTAAACCTCGATCGGTGCGAATCTTTTCATACCAGTAAACGCCCAGGGGTTCATTCGCGCCCGGATCGTGTTCGTGCGCGTAGTAACGCTTCCCGGTGATGATCTCAACCTGCTTGTCTCCGTCCAAGTCCGCCAGCGTCAGCGCATGAGCCTGGGACCAGGCATTATCGATGACGTGCTTCACCCATTTGCGCCCTCCCGACTCATCTTTCTTCTGCTCATACCAAAAGATGCCGTAATCGTGACCCAGGCTGGTGACGAGGTCCGGCAGTCCGTCGTCGTTCACATCCAGCGTGTAAATAAAGCCTGTGGCGCCCAGGTCGAACTCTGCGTGGAAGGTCCATTGGCCGAAGCGCGGGTCAGCGGGCGCTTCAAACCATCCCTTGGGAGTGATAATGTCGGTGCGTCCATCCCGGTTGATGTCGCCGGCCCCGATGCCGTGACCATAACTCTGGGGGCTGATTTCGTGCCCGACCCACCGTGCTTCGGCCCCCTTGCCGGAAATCTCATACCAGGTCAATGGGAACTTCGGATCGCCGTACTGCGGAAGAAGTTGTTGAGGTTTTCCAGTGTTTAAGATGTCGACGAGAAAGGCAAATTCCACCGGTGATCTTGTTTCGATAACATGCTCAATCCAGGGTTTTTTCTGCCGGCCGGGATTTTCCCACCAGGTGAGGGGCTTGGACCAGTAGGAACAACTCACGATATCCGGGTAACCGTCGCCGTTGACGTCGATTGCAAGGTCGCTCAAGTCTTCCAGGTAATTATCCGTGAATGGGAGTTCGCGGAACTTGTGCTTGATCCACCGCGGCCCTTCGGAGCTCATGGAGGGTGCCGCCTGCTCGAACCAATTCTCTCCTGAGATGATGTCGAGCCGCCCGTCCAGGTTGATATCCGCTACGTCGACTGTCTCACTGGGACCCAGGTCCAGGGTGTGTTTGCGGAAAGGAATTTCATCGGACCCCTGCCCCCTTGCCAGGCCGGCCAGGAATGCAAGGCTCATTACCAATCCCAGAGGAGTCGCCAGCCGGCGTAACTGGCGGGGATTGAATTTGGCATACCAGGCCTTCTCGCAGTTGAATCTTGGCATACTGTCTCCTGTAGGCTCGATTACCGGATTCCGACTTCCCGGGCAATGCCGCGAATGAATTCAAGCCCCCGCCGCGCCAACTCGTCACCGGACGGAGCCAGGTCACGCCAGATGGCCGCGGCAGCGGCCAGGTCGGGTTCGGGTTGGGCAAAAGATTCAATGGTCAGCCATCCGTCATAGCCGATTTCCTTAAGGGTTTTCAGGATCCCTTTCCAATCGTTGTGGCCGGTCCCGGGTATGCCGCGGTCGTTCTCAGAAATATGGACGTGCCCCAGTTCTTTTGCCACGGATCGCAGCGCCTCGGCAGGATGGCGCTCTTCGATATTCGAGTGAAAAGTGTCGAAGTGGATTTTGACGTTGGGAGCTCCCACCGCATGGATCAATCGCGCCGCATCTTCCAGCGTGTTGAGGAAGTAGGTCTCGAACCGATTCAGAGGTTCGAGGCAGAGCACGACATCACGAGCCTCGGCGTGCTGCGCCACGGTCTTAAGGCCCGAGACCGCCCATCCCCATTCCTCCTCGGTGCGCCTACGTCCGGTCATGACCCCCAGGCCTGCGTACATCGGCCCGCAGATCAGGTGACCTCCCAATTCGGCCGTCCGGTCCACGCACTTTTTCAGGAACTCAATACTGTGCGCACGGATTCGAGGATCGGAGCTCACGAGATTGGCATCGCGGGGGAGCACACTGCATGTCGTCCGTCCCAGGTCCAGGCGGTCAAGAACAGCCCTTACCCTCGGGATATCAGACGGTTCTTCCGGGGAAAGGAAGAGCTCCACTCCGTCAAAGCCCCACTCGCGGATTCGAGAGAAGAGCGGCTCTTGCGCTTCCCCCACCCGGGTTGTCCAGACCATGGTATTGACACCGAATTTCATCTCGGTTGTCCTCCTTCAGGTAAGTGAGTCCATGCTGATGACCAAGGCTCCGCGCGAGGCCGCACAAGATGGCCAATTCGCGCGGCAGACTCGCCGCAGTACTCTTTCATTCGGTGCCGTCCGAAATGCTTCGTTTACAGACCGGCTAGATTATATTCCAAGGCTTGCGGCGCTCTTCGTTCAGCATCTTGTTGGCTTCGGCATCTCCGATGAACTGTTCCTGCTTGGCGTCCCAGCGCAACTTTCTCCCCAGACGAAGGGATATATTGGCGACAATGCAGGCACTGGTGGCGCGGTGAGTAGTTTCGAGATCGGAGTTGGGCTGCTTCCTTGACTTCACGCACTCCAGGAAATTGATGACGTGCGGCTGATGCTGCGGCGTGCCATCACCCTTGATCACATCGGTCCGGCCAAATGTTTCCCACACATCCGAGGTGGGATTTGCCGGCCAGATCGTATAGCCCTCACGGTTTACGAACAGCGTTCCATCCGTGCCGTAGAACTGGGTGCCATAGTGACGCCCCTCCGGCCCGCGGCCGAGGTGGTTGGTGAACCGCGCCACGAATCCCTGGTCGTTGAGCGGACAGGGCGGGTACTCGTAGATCACCTCGATGGTATCCGGGGTTTCATAGATACCCTGGCTCGCGTATCGTCCTCCCGACGCTGCAACCGTTGCCGGAGCATCCACCCCCATCGCCCAGTGGATGACATCGATTAAATGTGGTCCCCAGTTCGTCATTTCACCTCCGCCGGTTTCCCAGAAGCCTGTGAAACCCCTCCGGCTGCGGTTGTAAGGATGATAAGGCGCCGGACCCAGCCAGAAATCCCAATCGAACCCGGGCGGCGGATCGGTGTCCGGCGGCGCAGCCTGCCTTCGCTGCTCTCGCGTGAAGCCGCCGTAAAGCCATGCCTCGGCATAGGTGATCTTGCCGATCTTGCCTCCGCGAATCATCTCCACCACTTTCTGGAAATGCTCGCCGGAGCGCTGTTGAGTCCCACAGGAGATGACCCGGTTGTGCTTGGTCATCGCTTCGATCATCTTGCGGCCTTCGTAAATGGTGTGAGAGGTCGGCTTCTCGACATAAACGTCCTTCCCGGCCGCACAGGCCAGGATCGTGGGAATACCGTGCCAGTGCTCGGGCGTGGCGACAATGACTGCGTCGATATCTTTATGATCGAGGAGGCGCCGAAAATCCTTGTAGCTTTTGGTTCTCCCGGCCGGCATGCCTGGCATGTCCAAAGCCAAGGCTGTACATAGATCATACACATCGGCAACCGCAACAGGGTCCGCCTGATCCGTCCGCAGCATGGACGCAAAATTGTATCGGCCCTGGTTTCCGGCGCCAATCAGGCCCAGGCCGATGCGGTCGTTTGCGCCCAACACATTGCGAACGGCGGGCCCTGCGGACATGGCAAGACTAGTGGCCGCAATGGCCGCTGATTTGGTGAAATCTCTCCGCGTCATCATTGAAACTTCCATGACTGACCTCCTTGCGAGTTACGCGCCTATTATTCCTGTCTCGAGCGAAATGGTTCTGGCCATTGAGTAAGACAATCTCTGGCCGGGAGCATCCAAAAGCGAGCGGCGAGATTGTCTTCGTCACAAGTCAGTAGTGCGCCTCGGGATAGACCTCTTCTTGGGCCCCAAGGCCGAGCTATTCTAACCCCTGGTCAGCCGATTTCGGCAATGAGGATTTCGCTCCGGCAGGATGTCGCGTTTCCCCCCGTGAAGCGATGGGAAAAAGGAGATTAGAGGCCGCAAGGGTAATTTGATTCTCTGGATTGGGAAGAGGGACTGCGACGCAAACCGGGTCGGATCCAGCATGACGCACCCCATCCGCTGGTCTGCCTGTGCAAATCTTAGGACGAGGGCAGGGCTTGGAGATAGGTAACGATCGCTTTCATCTCGTCGGGTGAGAACTTGTACGGCGGCATGATGCTTCCGGGTGAGAGCGCCTGGGGGTTTTCAAAATGTTTTTCCAACCATTCCTGGTCACGTCTTTGCCCGACACCATTCAGGGCGGGGCCTACTTTCGCTCCCACACCGTTGACCATATGGCATTGGCCGCAGCTCTGGTCCACAAAGATCTGCGCGCCCTGGACGGCCCATTGGGGAGCGGAGGCGAGCGTGTCGGCATTCGTAGGGCTTAGTTTGAGCAGGAAAGCTGCAAGCGTATTAAGCTTCGCATCGCTGAGCTGGATGGGCGGCATCGGGCTGCCGGGGATGACGGCGGAAGGATTCTTGAAATGAGTGATCATCCAGGCGGCATCCTTCTTGTTTCCCACGCCTGCCAGATTGGGGCCTACTTTTGGGGTTCCATCAATCAGGTTGTGGCAGGTTGAACAGCTTTCCTGCCGGTAGTAACCGATCCCAGCTAATTCTTCAGGGGAAAGACCAATCCATTCCGCCGAAGCTGCGAGCTCCAACGGGGCACTGGCTGATTTGGGTGTCGTCTTGAGGGCGGCAACGGTGAGTGCCGTCCAACCGATGGCTGCTAGAACGACTACTCCAAGCGCCGTGGCGCGCTGGCTCAGCTTCATCACTTTTTTCCGGTCCAGAACGGGAACAAGAAACAAGACAAGGACCGCCAAGGTTGGCAATACAACACTGCCGAGAGGCTCGAGCGAGCCTTTGAAAAACTTCAGGAGCTGGAACAGAAACAGGAAGTACCAGTCGGGGCGCGGGATGTAGCTGGTATCGGTGGGATCCGCCAGTCGTTCGAGCGGAGCACGCACCAACAGCGCTGTCATCCAAAGCACTACAAAGGCCACGAAGATCGCGGCGGTGTCTTTCAAGACCTGGTCCGGAAAGAATCTCTTAGGAGGAAGCGTATCCCCGGGAATGGGTGTCACACCGTGCTTTCGGACGAGGTAGACGTGGAAAACAATCAGGAGCGAGGTGAGCGGGGGCAGGATCAATACATGCAAACCAAAGAAGCGTGCATAAGTGACGACGCCAACTGCTCCACTGCTCTGCGTGCCGAGCAACCGGGAGAGATAGGGGCCCAGAAGAGGGGCCTGTGCGGCGATCTGCGTGGATACGACTGTCCCCCAGTAGGCCCGATTGTCCCAAGGAAGCAAATAGCCGGTCAAGCCGTAAGCCAGAGTCAGGAGGAGCAAAACCACGCCCACTATCCAGGTTGCTTCACGCGGTTTTTTGTAAGCACCATACACGAAGACCTGGACCATGTGCAGAACGACGGCCACAATCATCATGCTCGCGCCCCAGTGGTGGAGGCCACGAATGAGCTGTCCGGCAGGCACCTGGGTAATGATGTAGCGCAGGCTGTAATAGGCATCGCCCGGCGTGGGAGCGAAATTGAATGCCAGAAGAATCCCCGTGAAGGCCTGAACCAGGAAAAGGAATATGGCAACGCTGCCGAAAACCTGGTGCCACGTGCTCGAGCCCGGTATTTCATGGTAAAGGAGGTTGCGGATGGCTGTCTCGAGGCCTGTGCGATGTTCCAGCCAGTTGCGCAACCTCCCCTTCGGTGTGTCCATGAAGAGTCACCTCAGGATTTGTGCACCGAGCCGAGCCAAAGCTCGCTCGCTTCAAGCTTGACTTCATAGCGGTCAAGAGGGCGAGGTGCCGGACCGCTGACGACCGTTCCGTCCAGGGCGAACACCGAATTGTGACAGGGGCACAAGAATTCGCTCTTTTCGGGATCCCAATGATAGGCGCAGCCGAGATGCGTGCAAGAGGGTGAGTAGGCTACAATTTCGTTTTCAGACAGCTTCACCGCCCACGCCGTCGCTTTCTCACTCTTGATCTTCCAGCCGTCCACTTGCAAACGGCGAAAGGTTAACTCCTCCGGCTGACCGACTTTCAAATCTGCGATGTTGCCCGCGTCGACCCAGTTCGAAAGCCTGGACGACTTCGGTGGGAACAAAAGATATGCGAGCGCGGGCACACCCAAGGCCGCCGCGATAATTCCAGCGACGGAAAAGATGAAGGAGAGAAAAAAGACCCTGCGATCCGAGCCCCCTTCTTCTGCCATAACGATCCTCGTATCTCGTGTGGACTGCTCCAGATTCACGACCTATTCTTGTTAAGATCCCTGAAATTGTCTTCTCGGATAAGTATACTCGCAAAAGAGTTTCTCAT
>Ga0070741_10017257_pt1 | contig 11885 bp, 9 predicted proteins | sample Coa_R1_4_FD_66440 | JGI IMG/M metagenome (GOLD analysis project Ga0070741, IMG submission 66440) | Surface soil microbial communities from Centralia Pennsylvania, which are recovering from an underground coalmine fire - Coalmine... | ecosystem: Environmental > Terrestrial > Soil > Unclassified ...
ATCGCGGTCGTGCGCGACGTCACCGAGTGGCGGCGGCTCAATCGCATGAAGAACGAGTTTGTCTCGACGGTCTCGCACGAGCTGCGCACGCCGCTCACGTCGATCCGTGGCGCGATCGGGCTGCTCGAGGGCGGCATCGCCGGCGCGATGGCGCCGAAAGCACACGATCTCTTGCGCATGGCGCGCGAGAACTCGGACCGGCTCATCCGATTGGTCAACGAGCTGCTCGATCTCGATAAGATCGAGGCGGGGAAGTTCGAGCTCAAATACGAGGTGTTGACGCCGAGTGCCGTCGTGCGCACGACGCTGGACGGGGTGGCGGCGATGGCGGACGAGCATCGCATCAAGCTGATCGAGCGCGTCGGCGCGCACCGGTCGTTCAGCGCCGATCGCGATCGCATCGTGCAGGTGCTCACGAACCTGGTGTCGAACGCGATCAAGTTCTCGCCGGCGGAGTCAGAGGTCGAGGTCGAGGTGACGCCGATCGGCGACGTGATCATGTTCGCGGTGCACAATGTCGGGCCCGGAATCTCAGCCGCCGACCGGCCGCGATTATTCGCCCGCTTTCAGCAGCTCGACGGTGGCGATAACCGGCGTCGGGGCGGGACCGGGCTTGGGCTCGCGATCTCGAAGGCCATCGTCGAGCAGCACGGTGGGCGGATCGGCGTGCGATCCGAGCCCAACGTGCGGACGACGTTTTGGTTCGAGATTCCTATGAGCCGTGTGCGGGCGTGATCGTCGCTGGCGTGATCGCGACTTGCACCCGCTGGGCGAGCTTGAACGGGGTCGGCTCGTTGAGCACGATCTTTACCATGAGTACGCGGGTGTCGGTCGGCTTCCCCGGATCCTCGGGCTTGAGCCGTCGCGCGACCACGCCATCCGGGATCTCCTCGACCGTCCCCTTCCACGTCCGGTCGCCGTAGCCCTCAGCCGTCACCGTGACTGGTGCGCCGAGTACGATCTTGCCGGCGTCGTACTCATCGACCTCGGCTTCGATGCGCGTCCGGTGTAAGTCCGCGACCGTGACAAGCCTGGTATTTGCCTCGACGATCTCACCCGGCTGCACCAGTCTCGCGGTGACCACGCCGGAGATCGGCGCGACGATATGTGTCTTTGCGAGCCGTGCTTCCAGCTGCGCCACCGTCGCTCGAGCAGCATCTCGGCGTGCGATCGCGGCGTCATTGTCACGTCGCGCATGATCCAGCTCCTGACGGGAGATCGCGTGCGATTCCGCCAGGTGTTCCATGCGCGCCACGTCAGCCTGCGCGGCGGTCACTTCGGCATCGGCCTCTTGGATATGCGCACGCGCTTCATCAAGTGACGCCTGGGTCTCTTTCGCATCCAACGCAACGAGGAGTTGACCCTTTTTGACGATGCTTTTTTCGTCGACTGGAAGCGAAACGATTTTTCCAGTGATCTCGCTTCCTACGGTCACCTCCGCTCCGGGATACGCGACGAATTGTCCTTCCGCGCGAATGGCCGGCGCCACCGTCGATACAGGAGCGGCAACGGGGCGAGGCGATGCGTTGGCGTGTTGGGCCGCGCGCGTCACGAAGAACCCGAGCGACGCGAGCGCCAAAACCGGGAGTGCGATGCGAGTGGTGGTGTTCATGAGAGTCGTCCGTCGCGAATGCGCACGACGCGATCCGCGAATCGGCGCACGTTGGGGTCGTGGGTAACGATGACCAGTCCTTGCTCCGCCTGCTTAGCCGTATTCCGAAACAATTCCATGATTTGCAGCCCAACCTGCGAATCCAGATTCGCGGTCGGCTCGTCCGCGAGCAAAATCGGCGGCCGGCTCGCGACCGCGCGCGCGATGGCCACGCGCTGCTTCTGCCCGCCCGACAGATCGCGTGGCAGAAAATCGAGCCGATCGCCGAGCTCCACGATCTCGAGCGCCTCGATCGCGGCCTTTCTCGCGGCGGTCCCGCGCATGCCTTTGATGTTGAGCGCGTACTCGACGTTCTCGCGCGCGGTCAGCGAGGGAAAGAGATTGTACTGCTGAAACACGAAGCCGATCGACCGCTTTCTGACTTCGGCGAGACGTCCGGCCGAGAGTTGGTCGACGCGCTGGCCGTCGATGATGACACTGCCGGACGTCGGCGTGAGGATGCAGCCGAGGATCGACAGGAAGGTCGTCTTGCCTGATCCCGAGGGACCCTCTAAGGCCACGATCTCACCGCGCTCGACACTGAGCGATACGCCGTGCAGCACCGCGATCTCTTGCCGGCCTTCGGAGAACGACTTGGTCACATCGGTGGCATCGAGCGTCATCATGTGCGGAACACCAATGCCGGGTCGATCGTCGCGACTTTTCTGAATGCCACCAGTGCCGCGGTCAGGCACAGCACAACGGTCCCGGCGAAGACCCACGCCAGCATGATGTTCGGGATGATGAGCTTGAGCCCAATGTTCGCCATGACGGGTCGCAACGGCAGCGACTGCGCGAGGCCGAGCACGAAGCCGACGACCGCGGCAATCGCGGCTTGCTTGCCGAGGATCATGTAGATGTCGCCGTTGTTGCCGCCGATCGCCTTCACGGTGCCGAACTCGCGAATGTGCTCCATGGCCGACGTGTAGAGCGTCTGCGCGACGACCACGACGCCGACGAGGCAGCCGAGGAAGACGGTGATGTACATGTTGAGCCCGATTCCGGTCGACGCGACCCAGTAGTGTCGCGACCGCTCGGCCCACTGCGCTTTCGTGTACACGTCGTTGTACGGCAGCCGCCGCGAGATCTCGGCGCGCACCGCGCTCGTGTCGGCGCCGGGCGCGAGCTTCACCAGGATGTAGGTTGTCGAGCCGCGCAGCAGATCAGGCGAGATCTGCTGCAACAGCCGATAGTCGATGAAGGCGATCGGCGTGGTCGTAAACGAGAGTGCTTCCTTGGAGCGCCCGATGATCTGCAACCGGCGGCCGAGGACTTCGCGATAATCGCCGACGTTGTACGGCCCCCAGCGCTTCACGGCCGACTGATCGACGATCATGTAATCGCCCCGCCGCAGATCATCGATGCTGCCATCGGTGAGATGCCACGGAACGTTCCACGCCGAGAAGTCTTCCATGCCGTACGCCTCGACCCCTTCCTGAGCGCCGGACGGCAAATTCACCTGCATGAACCAGATGATGAGATTGTCGGCCCGCGCGACGCCGGGAATCGATCGCACCCGATCGACGCGCGTCTCGGTGAACGTGTGCGAGAAGTCGATGTTCGGCGTGTTCCGCGACGTCACCCAGAGGTCCGCGTTCGCGTGCTCGATGGTGACCGAGGCGTTGTCGAGCAGGCCGAGAAAGAGCCCGACCTGCACGAAGACCAGCGTGACGGCGAACGCGACGCCGGCGACGGTGATGAAAAAGCGGAGCCGATCGTGCACGAGGCTCTTGAGCGCGAGATCAACCATTGAGAATGCCGTGCAGCACCAAGTCGAGCATGGCCTCGACTCGTTGTTCGTAGGGCCGCCAGTCCACCCACGGATCGCCACCCTTGGCGATCTGCAGCGTGATGAGTCCGTGCATGGCCGCCCAGATGGTCTGGGACGCCAACTCGACGTCCTGGTACTCGGGCCGTACCTGGCCCGCCGCGACGGCCTGACCGACGGTCCACGTCAGGAAGGCGTACGCGTCCTGGTCCGGCTTGCCGCGCTTCTCGAGCGGCGACATGTCCGGCGGATGCGGCGTCATGAACATCAGCCGGTAATGGTGCGGAAACTCGATCGCGAATCGCGCATACGCCCGACCCATGCCTTTCATGCGATCGATCGGATTCGCGACTGTCGCGATCTTCTGGAACTCGATGGCGAGCGCGCCATAATCCACGTCGCACAACTCGCGGATCAGCGCGTCCTTGTCCTTGAAGTGGTAGTAGATCGCCGTCGGCGTGTACTCGATCCGCTCGGCGATTTGCCGCATCGTCACCGCCTCATATCCCTGCTCGGCGAACAACTCGCGCGCGGCGTCCAGGATCTTAGTCCTGATCGCGAGCTTCTCGCGTTCGCGGCGGTCGGTGGCGGCGGATGGCATCATAACGTTGTCCTTAATTCTAACATTGTTAAAATACAGACCGCCGTCAAGGGGGATAACACTGTTCGTGGATCAGGGATAACGGCGTTCGTTATCTATGATGCTTGGTTCCCGCCTGGACGCAGCCGTAGGGCACGACCTTACCGCCTATGTGCCAATGACTTATGGCTGACGATGACGGCGCCGATGGCGCACCCTCTTGGAACGCCGCCCGCACGGTCGAATCACGCGCGTGCTTCGACTCGGCGCTCAACGTGTCGGGCTCGGCCTCGCCCGACGCCCGGTCGGCCTCGACGTCGCGCTGGATCGCCGCAACGTCATAGTGCGCGAGATCGCTGTCGGCGGGCGCCAGGCGCTTGAGCTCCGCGAGCAAGGAGTCGCTGAACAACGCGCCACGGTGATGCGCCTCGAGGATCTGCGCGGCCGTGAGCCCGTACGCCCCACGGAAATCGGCGCCGTCCAAGTCCGCGCCCCAGAACGAAGCGCGCTGGAGTCTCGCCCGCGCGAACGTCGCGCCCTGGAGCAGCGCATTGTCGAACGAAGCGCCGCGGAGGTCCGCGCCCTGGAGTCGCGCGTAGCGGAGATTCGCGGCGGCGAACATCGTCCGTTGGCAATACAGCGTGTCGCTCACGACCGCGGCGGCTGTGCTGTCGGTGCGCTCCGACGTCGCCGTCGCGTTGCCGCGAGCCTTTCGCAGGTCGGTGCCATAGAGCAGCGCCCCGACGAAGCTCGTGCCCGAGATGTGCGCGCCGCGAAGATCGGCCGACCACAGATCGGCGCCGAGCAAGTCCGTGTTGCGCAGATCGGCGAGCGCCAAAAATGCGCGCTCGGCCGACGCAAATCGCAGATTCGTGCCGACGAGGCGAGCACCGGAAGCCTTTGGGTTCTCGTTCGTCTCGCCCGTATCCGGCACCGCGGTCGTCGTCAGTCGAGTCGAGATCTCGCTCTCGGCCAGCTGCGCCGTCGGATCCACGCCGGCTCGCGACAGCAGCGTCGGCACCAGCGACTGCCAGGCGGGCACCGCGCGCCGCAGGCTCGCGGTCGCGGGCCGCGCGTCGGCCGCGACTTGCTCCGAGAGCTCGGACTCGTGTCCGCGGTATACGCCGTTGATGGCGTAGTACGAGGCGAGACCGAAGACGAGTGGGACGATGACCGCGACGCTGATCGCCGGGACATACGTGCGCCACGTCTCGCGCTCCGGTCGCCAGACCGTCGGCAGCGTCCGGCCCGCGAGCGTCAAGAACGCCGCGGCGAGGCCGCAGCCGAGCGAGAGGGCGATGACTTGGATCGTCGTGATGCCGCCATCGTGGCGATGCAGGTAGCGCATCCAGAACCACACGATCGTGGCTGGTGCGATCCACCAGCCGACAATGACCCACAGCCACGATTGCAGGCGGCTCAGAAATCCGATCTTCGACTGATCGCTGATGCGCGCGGCGGCCCAGGCGCCGAAGATCCACGTGCTGGCGCGATCGGCCATCGCGGTCGCGTCGGGCAGCACGGCCGGGGCGGCGGCTACGGAGGCCCATACTCGTTGGGCCTGCAGCATCGCGACGACGGCGACGCCGACAAGCGCAATCGGCACGAGCACGTAGAAGTTCACGATCGGAATGTCGACGTTCAATATCGGCAGCTTCGACGTCGAGCTATCGGTCAACAACTTCGAGTCGACCGTCGAGTTGATCGTGAGCCACGAGTAGACGCAGACCAGGAGCATCGTCAGAAAAATCTTTCCCGTGCTCTGCGCGATCTCGTTCGCGGCGTCGAACGCGCCGAATTTCACACTTGGCGGCAGTGTCGCACCGGTGAGATCGGCGCGCGCGAACTGCGTGCCTACGACTCCGGTCGCACCGGAGAAATCCGCGTGCTGCAACTTCGCCCATGCGAATTGGGCGCCGATGAGATTGGCGTTCGTGAGCTTGGCGCCGCTCATCACGGCATTGGTGAAGTCGACTCCGCGTAGGTCTGCTCCGCTCAGATCGACATTGCGGAGATCCAGGCTCGGTCCCGCGCTCGTCTTGCGCCAATCGCCGGCGGTTTTCAGCTCTTCCGCGAGGGATCGTGTGACCGGCTTTTCAGCGACATCCGCCAACGGTGGGGTTGGCGCCACTGGGGTGACTACGCGTTCGACTTCTGTGCCCATGGGAGCAATTTATCGAGGTCCGCATAGAGTGCGCTCACATCGGCCCAAATGCGCTCGGCGCCTGCCGCGCGGAGTGTTGCTTCGCTGTGGCTTCCGGTCAACACACCCCATGATTTCGCGCCCGCGGCTGTCGCGGCCATTGCGTCGTATGGCGTGTCTCCGACATGCACGCATCGCTCGATCTGCACATTGAGTCGTTCTGCCGCGACTCGAACGATATCTGGTGCGGGTTTCGTGGCCTTAACGTCTTCTCCGGTCACCATGATATCTGGTGCTTCTATGGCGACGCTTTCCAACAAGGCAGCCATCAGCGGGCGTGAGCTCGACGTCGCGCAAGCGACGCGAATTGAGCGAGCGCGAAGCGCCGCGAACAACTCGCGTGTCCCAGGAAATGCCCTGACGTCGGCTGAACGCAAATGTGTTCTATACGTCTCAGGCCATTGCAGGAGGAGCCCAGGCCCGAGCCGCGCGGCGTCGGCGGGGCCGAGCAAGGCGTGGAGGAGCCGATCGCCGCCCTGGCCGATCTCCCGCGCAATCCGTTCGGGGGCGATGTCCAAGCCTATGGCACTCAATACAGTGCGCCATACCTCGACGTGCGCGGCATTCGTATCGACGAGGGTCCCGTCGACATCGAAGATCAGCGCCTCGATATTAGGTCGCATGCGACTCGTCCCCGTCACGCCTGGCTCCCGCGCCCGGCTCCGGACGTCCGATGCGACGCCCCCGCGCAACATTCCGCAGGATCTCGACGCGGCGACGAAGCCCCTCCTGCACGATCTCAAGAAGCTGCAGGAGATGCTCTACGCCGAAGGCAAGCGTTCGCTCTTGATCGTGCTGCAGGGGCGCGATGCCGCCGGCAAGGATGGCACGGTCAAGCACATCTGCGGTGCCTTCAACCCCGAGGGCACGCAGGTGACGAGCTTCAAGGTCCCCGCCGGCGAGGAGGCGAAGCACGATTACCTCTGGCGCATCCATCGGACGGTGCCGCCGCATGGGTATGTGGGCGTGTTCAATCGGTCGCAGTACGAGGACGTGCTGGTCGCGCGCGTCCACAACCTCGTTCCGCGCGCGGTCTGGTCCAAACGATACGCCCAGATCAACGAGTTCGAGCGGATGTTGACCGAGAACGGCGTCACCATCGTGAAATTCTTTCTGCATATTTCCCGTGCCGAGCAGGCCCGGCGCATCCGCGACCGCGCGCACGATCCCACCAAGTACTGGAAGATCAGCGCGTCCGATATCAGCGAGCGGAAGTACTGGCAGGAGTACACTCTGGCGTACCAGGATGTTTTGTCCCGGTGTAGTACCCCATGGGCGCCCTGGTACGTCGTCCCGGCGGACGACAAGGACGCCCGGAATTACTTCGTGGCCGGGGTTCTCGTCGCCGTTTTGCAGCGAATGAAGCCGACTTATCCGCCGGCGGACCAAAAACTGGTTTCGCGGGTGAAAAGACTACGTTAATTCCAGGTCAGCCGCTAGATTTCTAGCACTTATGGGCCCTAGGATCCTGCTCGTTGCGATGCTCGGGATGTTGCCGGGGCTGGTCACGCAGTTGCGGCCGATCACCTGGACGGCGACGGCGCCGAAATCGGCCATTGCTGGTTCCACGGTCTCGATCGCGCTCGTGGCGACCATCGATGATGGCTGGCATCTGTACTCGACCACGCAGCCCGCGGGTGGTCCGATTCCGACCAGAATCACTCTGGCATCATCACCGGTTTTTGCGTCGGACGGTGTGGTGACGTTCCCTAAGCCAGTCGTCGCCCTCGACCCGAATTTCGGGATCAACGTCGAGACGTACGCCAAGACCGTCACGTTCACGGTCCCCGTTCGCATCGCCGCGAACGCACGGCCCGGCGTAGACACGCTGGCTCTGCAGGCGCGGTTCCAGTCCTGTAACGCGTCGCTCTGTCTGCCGCCCAAGACGCAGACGATCTCGGTACCGGTGACCGTCCGCGGCGGAGCGGCGCGGTGATCGGACACTACCTCTGGCTCGCGGCATCCGCCGGCGCCGTCTCGCTCCTGACGCCGTGCGTCTTCCCGATGATCCCGATCACGGTCAGCTACTTCACGAACCAGGCGGCAAATGGCATCCGCTCGGCTTTCGTTTTCGCCGTCGCGATCATCGGGTCATTCACTGGTCTCGGTGTCCTGGCAGCCCTCGTGTTCGGCGCGGCCGGTTTGCTGCGTTTCGCGGCGAACCCCTTCTTGAACCTGACTCTAGCCGCCCTCTTCATCTTCTTCGCCCTGAACCTGTTCGGCCTCTATCAAATCACGTTGCCCAGTTCCACGCTTACGCGATTAGATCAAGAAACAAGACGGCGGGAAGCCCACTTGACGGGCGCGATACTCATGGGCCTGACGTTCGCGCTCACGTCGTTCACCTGCACCGCACCGTTCGTCGGCACCGTACTGGTTACGGCGGCCACCGGCGCCTGGCGGGAGCCGGCGCTCGGGATGCTGGTCTACTCGACGGTCTTCGCGCTCCCGTTCTTCGTCCTGGCGCTGATCCCTCAGTGGGCCGCCCGGCTGCCCAAAGCAGGCCGGTGGCTCGTCACACTCAAGGTCGTGATGGGATTCCTGGAGCTGGCGGCCGCGATCAAGTTCTTGTCCAATGCCGACTTAGTCTGGCACTGGGGCATCTTCACGCGCGATGTCGTCCTGGCGCTTTGGATCGCCCTATCGGGTCTCACGGCGGCCTATCTGGTCGCGAGCGGACCAGGGACCGTAGGACGGCTCGCCGGTGCCGCGGCGGCGCTCGGCGTCGGCATCTGGCTAGCGACCGGTCTTGTCGGCCGCTCATTGGGTGAGCTCGAGTCGTTCCTGCCGCCGAAGCCTGGTCAGCGCGATTCGTACGTGCTCAACCTGAACTGGCATCTGAACGACCTCCCGTCCGCCATGACCATCGCAAAGGCCGAATCGAAACCGGTATTTATCGATTTTACCGGTTACACCTGCACGAACTGTCGTTGGATGGAGGCGAACGTCTTCGCGAGAGCCGACGTCAAGGCCGAACTGAATCATTTCGCGCTCGCCAGACTCTTTACCGACGGCGACGGCCCGGTCTACGAGAACCAGCAGGCTTATCAGGAAAAAACGTTCAACACGGTCGCTCTGCCATTGTACGCCATACTCGCGCCTGACGGCCACACAATTGCGACTCTGCCGGGACTCACCCGGGACCCTGCCGTTTTCGTCGCCTTTCTAGAGAAGAGCGCCGGGGTCCAGTAACATAGGGCGAACCGCTGGCAGAGGGATTTCGTTCTTGGCAACTGGCATCTCTGGACTGCTCTCACGTCTAGTGCCCCGGACGGACGGGCGCTCGCGCTCGCCGGACGGCGTATCACCCGACCGTTTCGCGGGCCCCATTCGGGGCGAATTACTCGGCACCGAGGGCTTAGCCGAGTACGCGCGAGCGCTCGCGCGTCAGCAGCGCGTCCTGCCGCAGACCGTCAAAGGGTGGGCCCAGAAGCAGCGCGGCCAGGGCCCGCTGCTCCAGCGGCTCGATGAAACGCGCAAGATTCTCGACTCGGCTCGCATCACCATCGACGATGCCGCCGATCGTGGCGTCGACATCAGTCCGGCCGGCGAGTGGCTGCTCGACAACTTCTACGTTGTCCAGGAACACGTTCGCGAAGTGCGCGCGAGCATGCCCAAGGGCTATTACCAAGAGCTCCCAAAACTCGCGGCCGGTGCGCTCGCAGGATATCCCCGCATCTATGAAGTCGCGATCGAGCTGATCGCGCACACCGAAGGCTACCTCAAAGCCGAGAACATCGAGCTCTTCGTGCGCGAGTTCCAACGCGGCGCGATCCTCGGCACCGGCGAGCTGTGGGCCACGCCCACGATGCTCCGACTCGGCCTGATCGAGAACATCCGCCGCATGACGCTCCGCGTGGTGCAGCGGCTCGACGAGTTGGACAAGGCAGACAAGTGGGCCAAGCGCCTGCGCGAAGCCTCGGAGGGCGGCGCGCAGACGCTCTCCGGCGTGCTCGCCGAGTTCGTGAACGACCATCCGCCGCTCACACCCGCGTTCGTCTCGCGGTTCCTGCAGCAGATCCGGTCGTATCAGTCGAACTTCACGCCGCTCCGCTGGCTGGAGCAGTGGATCGCCGAGGACGGGCTCAACGCCGAGGATGCGGTCACGAAGGCGAATCAGCGGTTGGCGCTGACGCAGGTCGTGATGGCGAACAGCATCACCAGCTTGCGCACGATCGCGCGGCTCGACTGGTCGACCTGGGTCGAGTCCATGAACGCGACCGAGGCGATCCTGCGGCAGGATCCGGCGCACGCGTATGCGGCGATGACGTTCAACTCGCGCGATCTCTATCGGCACGTCATCGAGGATATCGCCAAGCGTACCAGCTCGACCGAAGTCGATATCGCCGAGCGTGCGCTGGATCTGGCGCAGAAGGCGGTCGACATCCCGGGTGTCGATCCGCGGCTCACGCACATCGGGTACTATCTCGTCGACGATGGCGTGCGCGATCTGGAGCGCGCGGTCGCGTACACGCCGCCGTGGCAGGAAGCGCTGCACCAGTGGGCGCTGGCGCATCCCGATCTCGTGTATTTCGGCGGGATCACGCTGTTCACGGCGATCCTGCTGGCGGTTCCGTTCATTGCCATCGGGCGCGTCTCCGTCGGGGCGTTCTTCGCCGTGCTGGCGCTGGCGATCATTCCGGCGAACGACATCGCGATCAACATCGTGCATCAGTTGATCACGATGCTGTTGCCGCCACGGCTCATTCCGAAGCTCGACTTCGAGGACGGGGTCCCGACGGCGTATCGCACCGCGGTCGTCGTGCCGACGCTGCTCGGCAGTGTCGATGCGGTCAAGGAAGCCCTCGATCATCTCGAGGTGCAATATCTCGCGAATCGCGATCCCAATATCTACTTCGCGCTGCTCAGCGATTTCACGGATTCGCCGACTGAGGTCCGCGCGGGGGACGACGAGATCCTCGCGGCTGCGACGGCTGGTATTCGGACGCTGAACGAGAAGTACTCGGCCGACACGTTCTTTCTCTTCCATCGCTCTCGGCAATGGAACGCTGGCGAAGGCGTGTGGATGGCGTGGGAGCGAAAGAGAGGGAAGCTAGCCCAGTTCAACCAATTTCTGCGCGGTGGCGCGTCGGGCGCGTTCTCGACCATCGTCGGCGATACGGCGCCGCTCGCCCATGTCGTCTATGTAATCACGCTAGACTCTGACACCGTTCTCCCTCGCGGGGCGGCGGCCTTGTTGATCGGCGCGATGGCGCATCCCGTCAATCGCGCCGTGTTCGATCCCATGAGCGGCCGCGTGGTGCGCGGATACGGTATTCTGCAGCCGCGCGTTGGCATCTCACTCGAGAGCGCCAATCGGTCGTTATTCGCGGCGATTTCATCTGGCCGGCCCGGCGTGGATCCGTATACGACAGCCGTGTCTGACGTGTATCAGGATCTGTTCGCGGAGGGGAGCTTCACGGGGAAGGGCATCTATGATGTCGACGCGTTCGAGCGCGCGACCGAAGACAAATTCCCCGAAAATGCTCTGCTCTCACATGACCTGATCGAGGGGACCTACGCTCGCGCCGCGTTGGTGACGGACATCGAGTTCTACGATGACTACCCGACGCGGTACCTGACGTACACCCGACGAAAGCACCGGTGGATTCGCGGCGACTGGCAGTTGCTGCCGTGGATATTTGGCAAGGTGCGTGGGACGCACGGCATGGTGCGGAACCAA
>Ga0070741_10017258_pt1 | contig 11885 bp, 10 predicted proteins | sample Coa_R1_4_FD_66440 | JGI IMG/M metagenome (GOLD analysis project Ga0070741, IMG submission 66440) | Surface soil microbial communities from Centralia Pennsylvania, which are recovering from an underground coalmine fire - Coalmine... | ecosystem: Environmental > Terrestrial > Soil > Unclassified ...
GGGTACGGTTACGATCTCATGGACCGTGTGCGCACCTTGCTTGCCCAAGTCGCTGCCGTAGAGGAGTCTTTGTTGCAGCGGCGCCTCGACGACGCGGAGCGCCATGCAGGATCCACGCGCATCGCCCTGATTCTATTGGCCGTGACCGCCCCGGTTTTTTTGCTGTTGTCATGGGTGCTCAATCGAAAGGCGCTCGAACAGTTGCGCGACGCGCAACTACGCGCGCGCATGGGCGAAGCCCGTCTGTTCTCGACCTTGCAGAGCTGCGGCGATGGGCTGATCGTCACCGACGAATCGGGCAAGGTAACGATGTTGAATCCCGTGGCGCAGGCGCTCACCGGCTGGCGCGAGGATCAGGCGCGTGGCGCGCCGTTGGAGGAGGTGTTCAAGATCGTGAACGAGTTCACGCGCGAGGCCGTGGAAAGCCCAGTCGCGCGCGTGCTGCGCGAAGGCAAAGTGGTCGGCTTGGCTAATCATACGATTCTCATCGCGCGCGACGGCACCGAGCGTCCGATCGATGACAGCGGCGCGCCGATCAAAGGTGAGAAGGGCGAGACGATCGGCGTCGTGCTCGTTTTTCGCGACGTGACGCATCGCAAGGCTTCCGAACAGGCGCGCGAGCGGCTGCTGCGCGCCGAGAGCGAACGCGAGGCTGCCATCAACGCCAATGCGGCCAAGGATCAGTTCCTCGCCCTGGTTTCGCATGAGCTGCGCGCCCCGTTGGCCGGCATTCGCGGCTGGCTGCACCTGCTGCAGAGCGGATCGCTGCCGGCGGCGGAGGCCGCCGGGGCGTTGCAGCGCATTCAGCGCAACGCGCGCCTGCAAGAGCGCCTAATCAACGATCTGCTGGACGTTTCGCGGATCACCGCGGGCAAGTTGGAAGTCATCCGCAGTCCCGTGGATCTGAGCGACGTGGTCGCGGCCGCTGTCGAGGAATGCATGCCGAGCGCCGAGCAGAAGAATGTCGCGTTGACCGTAGAGAAGGCCGCGGCCAGCGTTCTCGTGCTCGGCGACGAGCATCGCCTCGTGCAGTCGATCAGCAATCTGATCGGCAACAGCATCAAGTTCACCCCGCCCGGCGGGCGCGTCACCGTTCGGCTGGAGCGACGCGGCGAGCGCGCGGTCGTCTCGGTCACCGATACGGGCGTAGGCATGAGTGCGGAAGTGCTCGGGCATCTGTTCGAGCGCTTCTGGCAGGCGGACACCTCGAAGACGCGTGAGCACGGCGGCTTGGGGCTGGGCCTTGCGATCACCAAGTACTTGGTCGAGGAACACGAAGGAACTGTACGCGCGAACAGTGAAGGACTGGATCGCGGTTCCACGTTCACGATCGAATTGCCACTGCTGCCCACCACAAGCGACCAGCAAGGGCGAAAGAGCCTGTCCGCGGCGCCGAGCAATCAGCTCGACGGTATCCGTGTGCTCTTGGTCGACGACGACGAAGACACGCGGGAGTCGCTCGCTCTGTTGCTGCGCAGCCACGGTGCTCAGGCCGATACTGCCGAGTCGTTCCAGTCCGCGCTGGGCAACTACGAAGCAAGGCGCCCGGACGTGGTGATCACCGACATCGGCGCGCCGGAAGGGGAAAGGTATCGACTGCGCGAGCGCATCTGTGCGCGGGACCGCGACCCGCAGCGCGAGGTGCCGATCATTGCACTGACCGACGATGCGCCATCCGCCGCACAGCGAGAGGCATTGGCGCGGGATTTCGACGCTTACTTGGTCAAGCCGGTCAATCCGCTCGAGCTGATCGCGCGCATCTGCAGTCTCGTGCGCGGCGGCAAGTGAGTTCCACCGCCCAGGCAAGCGACCCATCCCCGCGAATCGGCTCGGCGCGCGAGCAGACCCACCCACGGCTTTGGAGTCGTGCGGCGCTCAGCGCAGGTGCGCAAGCCCGCCGTAGCTCCCCACCCACAGACTGCCATCGTTTGTCGTGGCCATGGAGAAAACGGTGTTGGAGAACAACCCGTCGGCCGTCGTCTTCACCACGAACTTTTCTTTCGCCATGCGCGCGAGACCGTTGTTGGTCCCCACCCACACCTGGCCCTTCTGGTCCCGATGCAGCATGAAGACGTGATTCCCGGGCAGTCCGTCGGCGACCGTGAAATTGCGAAACGTCGAGCCATCGAAGCGAGCCAGCCCACCGCCCCAAGTGCCGGCCCACACCGTGCCGTCGGGCTCCACCGCGAGCGAGACGACATAGTTGGGGTTGTAGGCGACCTCGACGCCCTCGAGCCCCATCTCCTCCTTCTGCTTCGCGTGATGGCTCGACAGCTTCGATGGGTCGGTCTTGAACGCGATGTCGTTTTTGACGACGCCGTAGGCTGCGCCCAAACCCTTGCCGTGGTTCCAGTTCTCCCACTTGCCTTGGCGCAAGCGGGCGAGCCCGCCTTCGGTGGCGAACCAGATGCCGCCGTCGCGGCCTTCCGCGAGCCCATACACCCAGTCGTTAGGCAGCCCTCCTGCAGTGTTTTCGACCGTGAACGTGTCCCATTTTGAACGGTCGCGCAGCGCACCCCCGCGCACCCGATTGGCGCCCGACCAGGTGGCGATCCATACATCTCCATTGGAAGCCTGCAGCACGTCGTAGACGAACGCGTCCGCCAACCCATCGGGGATGTTGAAGGTCTCCCACCGTTGATTCGCGTCGTCGAAGATCGACATGCCGCCCCCATACGTGCCGACGACCACGCGCTCCCCGAGCTTGCCGACGTGGAAGACGCCGTTCGACAGCAGACCGTCGCGCGTATCGTAGAGCTTGTAGTTGTCGGTGCTGGTGTCGTATCGAATGACACCACCGGAGGTCCCGACCCAAACGATGCTGCCATCGGCGAGGATCGACTTCACGTTCTTCGACCCGACCCGGAAATGCGTGAACCACTGGGTTGGATCGGGATGGACTTTGCCTTCGCGCTGAGCTTCGACTGCCGCTGCGCCGCTGCTGCTCACGCCCGCCACCCGCGCATGCCCGGCAGGCAGCGCACGAGCCGCCGTGTGCAAATCGTCGGCGGGATGCGGCGCGGCCGAGGCGTTGCCCGGTGTCGGTGCGGCGCGCAGTGCCTGGCGCTCGGTGAGCGCGTAGCCGCCGGCGAGCAGGGCGCCGACACCGATCGCCGCGAGCCCGAGGACTCTGTAATTGATTGGCATGACCTTACTCCAGATCTAGCGGGCGCCGACCCGCGCGACACCGCGTTTCGTGCCGGCCCATACGTCGCCGTTGGGCGCGACCGCTAGCGCATACACATTCGCTTCGAGCAGGCCGTCGCTGCGCCCGATGCTCTTCCAGCGCTTGCCGTCGTAGCGCGAGACGCCGTTGTTGGTGCCGATCCACAGCACCCCTTGCGCGTCCTCGACGATGCTGTAAACGATGTTGCCCGCCAGGCCATCCTTGACGCTGAAATTGCTCCACTGCTTGCCGTCGAAACGAGCCAGACCACCGCCCCAGGTGCCCGCCCAGATGCTCCCGTCCGGCGCCGCGTGAATCGAGAACACGTAGTTCGGGTTGTAAGTCGGCTGGCCTTCGACGAGCGTGGACAAGTCGTGCCGCGAGCGCGTGCCGAGCCCTGTGTTGGGACTGGGCGGAAGCGCTTCGGTGTTGGGCGCGCCCAAGCCGTCAGCATGCGTCCACGATTCCCAGCGCTTGCCGTCGAAGCGCGTGACGCCTCCCTCGGTGCCGAACCAGACGGCATCGTTGCGATCGACCGCGATACCGTAGACCCACTCGTTGATCAGTTCCTTGACGTAAGTCTTGAACTTGCGCGTCTTGAGGTCGAAGCGATTCGCGCCTGCCCAAGTGCCGATCCACAGGTCGCCGTTGCGCTGATTGGCGAACGCATAGATCCAATAGTCCGCCAGACCGTGCATGGGGAAATAGGTCTTCCACTTTCCGTCCTTGTAGCGCGACGCCCCGCCCGCGTTGGTGCCGAACCACTTGTAGCCTTGTTGGTCGATGCCGATGGCGAAGACATACTCGTTTGCCAGGCCTTGCTGGCGCGTGAAGGTATTGCGCGGCTTGGTCGTCTTCAGATCGATCTCATGCACGCCGGCGGACGTGCCCACCCATAGCGTGTTCGTCGATGCCTCGACCGCCAACGCACGCACGTAGACGTTCTCGCCGACCGCGAAGATGTCCAGCACGCGTGGCGCAGGGCGCGCGGCTTCAGTGGAGTCGCGATTCGCGGCGAGCACATGCCCGGTGAGGGCCAGCATGAGGGCGCCGGCGGCGACGATGCTGCCCAAGCCTCTAGCGATCATCGTTCATCTGAGCAGGCGAAGGTAAGCGACCACGTCGAACAAATCGCGGTCGCGCAGCAGACCTTGAAAGGCAGGCATGGCGTTCTTGCCCGCCTTCACTTTGTTCACGAGGACCGGGTCGGGCTGAAGAAGTGTTTCCGGACGCGTGAAGTCGGGGGCACCGGGCATGACCGGAACGCCGCGCACACCATGGCAGTTTGCGCAATAGGTCGCATAAATTTGCCGGCCATGTTCGATGTCGGCGCTCAGCGCGGAGCCCATCACGGACTGCGTGCAAGTCGCTGCGATCATCAGACGCACTGCGCAGACGCCGATCCGAGTGCTCCTTGGCCTGCGGTTGGTTCGCATCAGCGCTTCTCCGGCTTGGTGCTCGATCCGCTGCTCGCGAGCGCGCGTCGCGCCGCCTCGGCGCGGCGCTCCCAAGCCTCGGCTTGGCCGGCATCGGTCTTCGCGCCCCATTCGCCGCTGCGATAGGCCCGTGCGAGGGCGTCCATGGCGGGGACGAAGCCGCTTTCGGCGGCGAGCGAATTCCAGCGTAATGCTTCGGCAGCAGCGTTCTTGTCCGCGGCGAGCGCGGGATGCGCAGCGATGTAGCCACGCGCGAGCGCGTGGATGGCGGGCGTATGCGATTTCTCTGCGGCAAGGCGCAGAAGTCGAAAAGCCTCGGGCATGTTTTGCGCGACGCCTTCACCCGAGGCATACATCGAGGCGAGTCCGAACAAACCGTCGGCATCGCCTTGCTCGGCCGCCTTGCGGTAGTACGACACCGCGGCTTCGTTCTCCTCGGCCTTGTCGAGCAGATCGGCCAGCCGCGCCTGCGCCGGCGCGTAGCCTTCGTCCGCCATTCGGCGCAGCAGGGGCAAGGCGCGCACGACGTCGCCCTCCTGCACGAGCTTCTGCGCGCGCGCAAAGTCCGCCGTGCGATCCGCGTGCGCAGGCGCACAGGCGAGCGCCAGAACCGATCCGACCAGCGCCGCTCGAATGCGACCGCGCGCATCGATGGCGCGACGAGGTCCGGCGTACGGCATGCGTGGGTCTTTCATGTGCTCATCCTCCCTGCTCGGGTCGGCTCGTTCGCCATGGCGCTCGGGCCCATCATCCCGTCGCGCTCGAACTCCTCGAGCTTTCGATACAGGCTGGACAGACCGATGCCCAAGCGAAGCGCGGCGACCCGGCGATCACCGCCGCATTCGTCGATGGCGCGCAACACGATATTCGCTTCGATACGGCGCAGCTGTTCACGCAAGCCTTGCGGCTCGAACTGAGCCTGAGCGCCCGTTCCGCCGGTACCGCCTGGCATCGTCGGAATGTTCCTGCGCAGCGCATGGGTCGCTACGGTGTTCATATCGGTTACCTCCGGAGGTAGATCCGCGACAGTGATGGTCACACCGTCGGCGAGGATGCAGGCGCGGTTGATGACGTTCTCCATCTCGCGTACGTTGCCCGGCCATGCGTAGCGCAGCAGCATCTCCTCGGCAGCTGGATCGATGCCGAGGGGTCTGTCGGAATGGCCGGACATACGCGAGCGCTTCAACAAGAAGCGCAGCAAAGCGGGGATGTCCTGCTGGCGCTCTCGCAGCGGGGGAACGTGGACTTGGAATACGCTCACGCGGAAATAGAGGTCTTCGCGAAACTTGCCTTCCTTGACCATCGCGCTGAAGTTGCGGTTGGTGGCCGCGATGATGCGCACGTCGACGCGTCGGGCTTGCTCGCTGCCCACCGCACGAATCTCCTTGTCCTCGATTGCGTGCAACAGCTTGGTTTGCATCGGCAGCGGCAGCTCGCCGATCTCATCGAGAAAGAGCGTGCCTTTGTCGGCTTGGAGGAAAAGACCTTTGCGTGAGCGGTCGGCGCTGGTGAACGCACCCTTGAGATGACCGAAGAATTCGCTTTCGATCAGGTTCTCGGGAATCGCACCGCAGTTCACCGGGATGAACGGCCCTTCCGCACGGAAGCTCTGCTCGTGAATGCTGCGCGCGATGACACCCTTGCCCGTACCGCTCTCGCCCGTGATCAGCACCGTACTCTCGGTCGGCGCCACCTTTCCGACCAACCGATCGAGCGCCTGCATCGACGGCGCGGAAAAGTGGAAGCGATCGTCGCGGTTGCCCAAGACGGCTTTGCGCAACACGCGATTCTCATCGCGCAAGCCGCGCACCGCTGCCGCTTGCGCAATACGATGAAGGATCTCCTCGGTGCACACCGGCTTGATCATGTAGTCCTGCGCGCCGGCCTTGATCGCTTGGATCGCCGTATCGACCGAGGCGAATGCGGTCATCATGATGAAAGTAGTGTCGACGCCGCTCGCGCGAGTCTTCTGCATCAGCTCGATGCCGCTCATGCCCGGCATGCACACGTCGCACAAGGCGATGTCGATGTCGCCTTTCGTCAATCGCGCGGACGCTTCTTTCGCGTCAGCCGCCGTCAACACGCTGTAGCCGCCTTGCTCGACGGCGGCGCATAGCACTTGTCGCAGCGCCGCTTCATCGTCGATGATCAGGATCTGAGGCGAGGACATCGGCATCAGATGTGCCGCTGGGACGCGGAACGCAGCCGGGCGGAATCGGGCAGCGGCAGGTCGACGTAGAAGAGCGTGCCCTTGCCAGGTGAGGAATCGAAGCCCATGGTGCCGCCCATTTCCTCCACGAGCGAGCGGCAGAGCGGCAATCCGAGTCCCGTGCCTTTCCCTGACGGCTTGGTCGTGAAGAAAGGCTCGAAGGCGCGGCGCATCACGTCTTCGCTCATGCCGCTGCCGTTATCCTCGACGCTGAACCGCGCGATCGACCCAAGCTTGCGCGTGCGAACGCTCACCGTCGCCGTCTCGCGGGGCACGGTCTCCAACGCGTCGGCCGCATTGATCAATAGATTCATCGCGAGCTGAACGATCTTGTCCGCGAGCGCGACGATCGCCGGCAAGTCCTTGTCGAGATCGAGCCGCAGTTGGATATGCCGATAGCGCCGATCGTAACGAACGAAGCTGCACGTGCTGCGCAACAAGGCATTGAGGTCGATCAGTGCGGGCTGAGCGGGCTTGGGCGAGGCGAATTCGGAGATCTCGCGTGTAATGCTCGCGATGCGCTGGGTCTGCTCGAGAATGAGCCCGGGTTGGCAGGGTGCACCTCGAGCGGCGCATCGGCTCGATGCGTGGACGTCGCAAATGGAGTGGGCGATGCCGGCGATCGCGGCGATCGGATTGCCGATCTCGTGCGCGATACCGGCGGCAAGCGACCCGATCGCCGCCATCTTCTCCTGGTGCGCGTAATTGCGCCGGCTTAGCTCGAGCGCGCGATCGCGCTCGGCCAGCTGTGCGGCCATGCCGTTCACCGCAGCCATGAGCTTGCCGAGCTCGTCGCCGCGGGTCACCGGCATCGCACTGCCGCGCTTGCCTTCCACGATCTGCGCGGCTTGATGTTGCAGGCGCTTGATGTCGGCGGTGAGCCGGGTAAAGAACAGCGTGATCAGCGCGCCGAACACGCCGATGCCGATCATGCCCAGCACCAGCGACATCCACGAAATCGAATCGTGGATGCGCTCGTAGCGCGCACTCAACTCGGCTTGGCGGGCGCGCAGCTGCGCGGTGGCTAGGGCAATCTGAGAGGACAAGCGATAAAGACTATCGCGCATGTCTGCGAGCGCGGCGGACGACGGCTCCTCGGTCAGTGCACGCGTGGCGCGGTCGATGGACTGTGCCAGGTATTCAGCGGAAGGGAGGCTGCTTTGCAGCAGGCGCACGCGCCCTTCGACATCTCGTACATCGAGCAACAGCGCCGCGACAGCCGCTTCCGAGTGCTCCTGCGCCGCGTCGTTCAAACCGAGGATCGAGTGGCTCGTCGCCACTTGCGCCTGCGCCAGCACCTCATCGAGCCGATAGCCGTTGGTCAGCTCGTTCATGGTTTCGCGCAGCTTGCCGCGCTCGAGCTGGAGCACGGCGGCTACCGCGACCAAGTAGAGCACCAGCGCACCGAACGCGAGCATCGATTTGACACGCAACGAAAGCTGCGGTCGTGGAATCGACCGCACCACCGCCGCATACGACGCCGAGATGCTCTTGATCGGACCGGCGTGTGCCACACTCGATACGAATCGCATTGGTTCTCCCCCCTTTTCAACAGGCGATTCGCGGAGGCGGGTGCGTGGCGAGTGCGCCGACTCCTCGAGCAGTCGTACTACTTCTACTGGAACTGCAGTCTTCGCCTGCTGCAACTTCTCGCAGCGTTCCACTTCATTTCTTCAGTCGGTTCTTTAGAGAAACTGAAGTTGGCTTGGCTGTTTCTCGAATTTAGTAATGCGCGATGGGGAAGTCTGTGACGTTGGTTCCATTGGAACCAAAGATTTTCGCGAGCGTGAGAATCACGCTCGCTCCGATGGTGAATCGGTGTGCGAGATTCAACAAAACTGAGCGCTTCGTTCAGTGGAACTGATGACTGCCGAGTTTCTTCAGCGCATCGGCATCGAGGATCTCGATGTGTTCGCGACGCAGGGCGATCCAACCTTGCTCCTCGAAGCCTCGCAGCAGTCGGCTGACCATCTCGCGCACGCTTCCAAGCTCGTCGGCGAGATGTTGATGCGTTGCGCGCACTGGGCTGCCGAGTCGAAGCAAGAGCGCAGCGAGACGCTCATCCAGTCGGCGAAAGGCAACTTCCTCGACGACTTGCATCAAATCGGTCATGCGCTCGGTAAACAAATGAAACACGAATTCACGAAAGACTGGCTGCTCGGCGATCAATCGATTGAAGAAATCGCCGGACATCGCGAGCGCCGCGAGATCCTCTTCTACAACGCCGGTCGCTGAATATTTCACGTCTCCCAGCAGGCAGCTCGTCGTGATGACGCAGCTCTCGCCGGGGCGGACGCGGTACAACGGAAGCTCGCGGCCCTTCGCGCCAACCTTGCTTACGCGTACCACGCCGGCCAGCACGAGCGGAAAGCTTTCGCATAGCGTGCCGGGCGTAAAAAGAACGGTACCTACCGGAGCGGTCCGTAAGGGACAATGTCGGATGACATCGTCCACCGTGGCCGGTGGCATGTGCTGAAAGAACGGAAAGAGCGTGAGGAGCCGGGTCGGGAGATCGGGTGTGTTCATAAGCGGCAACGTTAAGTGCGAGCGAGCGATGTGAGGTTGACGTAAGTCAACGAATTGTTGAGCACGTGCACGAATATTATCTCCTGCGCGCGCGAGGGTGAAACACTAACGAAAAAAGGAGAACAGGATGAAGCGAAGCTTGCGTTGCTGGTTAGTCTTGCTCGTCGTGGCCGTTCACCCCGCGGCTGCCGACCCGGTTGCCGACGGCATCGAGGCGTGCAAGCGCAAGGAATACGACAAGGGTTTCACCTTGCTCGAGCCGCTTGCGCAGAGCGGCAGCGCGCGGGCGCAACTGTGGGTGGGGCAGATGTACTACTACGGCCAGGGCGTCAAGGAGGACGACGAGGCGGCATTCACCTGGTTCTCACGCGCCGCGGCACAAGGCAACGCCGAGGCGCAACTGCAACTCGCCAACATGTACACGTATCGGCGCGGCCTTCCGGCGAGCGAGGACGATCCCGACGTGAAGGCCGCGCGATGGTACTTCGCCGCCGCGCGGCAAGGGCATCCCGAAGCGCAGTACAGCCTGGCGTTGATGTTTGCCGTCGGGAAGGGTGTTCAGCAAAACGACGCGGAGGCCAGGCGCTGGATGCGGCGTGCCGCAACCCATGGTCACCCGGACGCGAAAGCCTTTCTGGCCGCGTACACGACGAAGAAGAAGTAGCTTTGTGCTGCAGATGGCAATCGATGATGCGAGTCCCGCAAAAAGCCTTTAGCGGTTGGCGAGGCGCTGCGCGGGATCGGATGGGGCAAGGCCGCGGATGAAGGCGAGCATCTGCGGACTCGACCAAGGCTGTGCGCCTTCGAAGATTCGGATCAGGCGTCCTTGGTCATCGACGACGAGCGTTCGCGGCAGCGTCTCGACGCCGAGCACCTGACGAGAGCGACGAAAGGTATCGACGAAGCGGGCGAAGCGCCAATCGTGGCGTAGGGTCGATTCCTGCACGAGATTGACATCGTTGTCGACCGACACGCCGATCACCGCGAAGCGGTGCGGATCCAGATCATCGGCGAGCTTCTGCAGCGCGTCCATTTCGGCCCGACAGGGCGCGCACCAGGTCGCCCAAAAGTTCATCACCACGATGCGCCCGCGAAAGCTGGCGGTGCTGATCGCGCTGCCGTCGAGCGCATGCAGCGAAAGCGGGGCCAGGATCTGCCCCGGTCGCAAGCCATGTGCAGCGTTCTCGGCGTGGCAGGCGACCAGCGCGAGAACGACCAGCGCAAGAAAGCGCGTTAGTCGAGTAGCCATGATGGATCGGCCGCGATCGCGGTGGTGAGAAAGCCCACGCTTGCGGTGAACACGATCACTGCCCACCGTGCGGTGACCCGAGCGGGTGGGCGCAGCCAGCGGGCGAGCAGCAGGTGACCGGCATACAGCAAGAGCACCAGGATGACCCATGGTTCGACCGGCGTCATGAACACGCGCAAGCCGCGCCCGGGCGCCACGCACAATTCCCAAAGCAGGGCTGCCGCGGCGAGTAGCAGCGCCCCGCTTCGGTTGGCGCACACCATCCAGCTGGTCAATTGACTGCCCGCTTCCGTCGCCCGTTTGACCAGCGTTTGCAAGGCGAAAGCACCGCCCGCGGCGAGCAGGCTGTAACCGAGCGCGGCGCCGACCGTGGCGACCAGCGTTCCGTAGGTGCGGATGAAGCCGGTGTCGCGCACGTCGAGGTCGGCGGCTGCCCTGTGCACGTGCGTCGCGACGGCAAACGCGAGCACAAGCATGACGAGGGCACCGGCGCGCCGATCGCGGTAATGGTTTTCCATCAGAAGATAGACGAACGAGGCGAATGCGATGAACGCAACGACCGTCGGAATGAAGGCAGGCGCGGCCTCGTACAGATTGACGACATGCACGCTGGCCAACTCGATCCCGCTGGCGAGCGCGAGCGCGCTGGCCCATTGCGCGGACCACGCGAAATATCGACCGAGCCAATACAGCAGCGCGGCAGCCAACAGCAGCGTGCTGGCATAGGCGGCGAGCTCGAGCGATAGCGGCAGCGGTTGGCTCGCCTCCAGCGTGCGCAGCGCGTGAGCGATTGTTGTCAGCGCGGGCACCAGCAGCGCCAGTGCCAGCCAGCGCAGCGCAAGCGGCATCGGGCACGCGGGCCGCACGCGGTCCCGATGCGCGCCAGGCTCGGAGTGCAGCGTCGGCGGTTCAGGTGTCGAGGCCATCAGCGCACCTCCTGGTCGATGACCAGCTCGATGCCGCTTGCACGGTTCGCCACCTCGACCAAGCGACTCTGCAGATCGCCTGGCGCGGGCATCGCGTTGCCGCTACGCGATAGTCGTGCACCGAGGAGCAGGCGATCCACGCTCGACAGGCGCAGCTGCGGATTCATCGCGACGCTGTCATCGAGCACGAACGTCGCGGGCAGATCGGCACGCCGCAGGCGCACGATGGCGAGCGGCATACGCGGGCCTTGCGCAGCGCGCGCGAAGACGAACACCGTCGCGTCGGCCGGTGACTTCTCGGCGAGAGCGGGGACGATGCGCACGCTGCCGCTGATGCGAGCGGCATTCGCCGCCGCGTCGGCGACCGCAGCCG
>Ga0070741_10017259_pt1 | contig 11885 bp, 9 predicted proteins | sample Coa_R1_4_FD_66440 | JGI IMG/M metagenome (GOLD analysis project Ga0070741, IMG submission 66440) | Surface soil microbial communities from Centralia Pennsylvania, which are recovering from an underground coalmine fire - Coalmine... | ecosystem: Environmental > Terrestrial > Soil > Unclassified ...
CCGCCTTCACCAGCAGCGCGGCGACGAGGTAGACGACGCCGCCAACCGCCGTCATCGCCAGCAGTCCGCCGGGAGCGGCGAGGTACATCGCCGCGCCCATCGGCAGCGACGCGATGATGCAGCGGAGCGCCGTCATCAGGTTCTGCCGCGAGAACACGCCGCCCTCGACGAGGACGATGATCGCGGCGGCGATGAACACCTCGATCAGCACGGAGTTGATGGCGGCGCCGATCGCCCCGTTGTCGAAGCGGCTCTGGAAGTACGGGATCGTCGCGAGGTTCAGGATTGGCGCGATGACCGCGGCCGCGACCGCCGCCTTCGTCCGCGGCCCCTCGCGGTTCTCGGCGATTAGCACCGTGCCACCGATCATCGTGAAGCCCACAAGCGGGACATGGAGGGCGAGGATGCGGATGAGGATGATCGAGTTGTCGTAGTCCGAGCTGTATCCGAGGAAGTCGATGATCGCCGTCGCGCAGACGAGGAAGAACATCGTGAGCGGGATACTGATGAACATCGTGATGTCCAGTGCCCGGCGCGTGAGCGCGCGCAAGTCCTCGAGCGGCGCCGCGGAGATGCTCGGCAGGAGCGCGGTGGTGAGCGCGAAGGGGAAGAAGCCCGCGAAGCCGATGAAGCGGTACGCCGTGCCGTACCAGCCGACGACATCGTCGTCGGTGAGGATGGAGAGGATGGTGACATCGACCGTGCCGTAGACGACAAGGGCGATGCCCCAGATGAGGAACGGCATGCCCCCGCGCGCGAGGCGCTTGCAGGTCTCCGGCTCGAAGCGCCAGCGGACGCCGACCAGATGCACGAAGTACGCCGTCAGGACCACGACGCTGAAGACGTTCGCGCCAAGCAGGACGAGGGCGTACGCGCGCATGTTCTGGCCGGCGAGGACGATCGCGCCGAGGCCAAGCGCGCTGCCGAGGACGCGCTCGACGATGCCCATGAAGCTGATCAAGGTCATCCGCTCCATCCCCTGCATCGCCGCGATCACGGTATTCCCCACGGCCGTCACGAAGATCGAGATGGTGAACACATAGACGACGTCCTTCGTCCGCTGGGAGTAGTCGAACAGCGGCACGTTCATGAACGCGAACGTCGCGACGGCGGCCACCAGGAAGAGCGGCACGCGCATGAGCACGGCGTTGAAGGCCAGCGTCCCCGCGCGCTCGGGATAGCGCGCGACCTCCCGCGTGATGAAGCGTTCTGACCCGAAGAGCACGAAGATCTGGAAGAACCCGGTGAACGAGGTGGCGAACGTCAGCCGGCCGATATCGGCGCCGCTGACGTAGCGCGGGAGGAGGATGCCGACTCCCGACCCCGCGATCCAGACGCCAACCTGGGAGAGCAGCACGACGATGACGTTGCGCGCGACGCGCGCCGTGCGGTCGAGCGCCGCCGGCCGCACCGCGCGCGCCGCGTCGCTGGTGGCGACCACGGCGGGGCTGTCGGCGAGAGCCGTCGTCTGGGAGACCATCGCGGTCAGGCTAGGGAGGCGTGGTTGAGGCGGGATTGAGATGGCGGTGAGCGCCCGTCGATTGACGGCCGCCGTGGCCAGTTGTCACATTGGCAATTTATACGGATTGGAGGTAACCAGTTTACGGCCACTCAACGCCAAAGGCGTATCGTAGACATCACCTGGCGCCTTCTCCCCCCGAGGTCGGATGTGGTGATGCGTTCCCCGTACGCCGTCCACGTCGCCGAGCGCTGGGACGCGCGGCTCGATGCGGCGCTCGCACAGCTGCCCGAGACACCATCCTGCCCGCATGACCTGTACCGGGCGCTCGCCGGCTCGCTGCCTGCGCGGGAACGGCTCCTCGCGCTCGTCGAGCGGGACGGCGCGCCCGTAGCCCTGCTCGCCCTGCGCCAACAGCAGCGGCACTGGCGGCTTGTGACGGACGGTGTCGTGCCTTCGCCGGGTGCGCCGAGCGTGCCCGGCGAGCTCCTGTCAGCGCTCAGCGCGCTCGGGCGTGACATCTGGGTCGGCGCGCAGGATGCGCCACCGCCACGCGGCGTGCCGGTGTCGGGCACGTACGCGATCCAGGCCTACCGCATGCCGGCGACGGCGGACTTCGAGGCGTTCTGGCATGAGACCGGCATGTGGGGGATGGTGAAGCGCGGGCGCGAGAGCACCAAGCGCTTCGACATCCGCGTCGACGAGGGGCCGGGCGCCGCGGAGTGGACGTTGCGGCAGTGGGCGCAGCGGTGGAAGAGCGAGGAGACGCGCACGCTACCGCAGCTGCTGGTCGCGGCGGACCACCTGCAGCGTCGTGGCCTCTACCACACGTTCCGCATGTTCGACGGCGAACGGCCGATCGCCGGCTACAACTTCCAGGCGGTCGGCGGCCGGCTCGTCTTCCAGACAACCTGGTACGACGAGCATTACGCGACCCGCAAGGTTGGCGCGCGGCTGTTCGAGTACGCATTCTTCTGGGCGCGCGACAACGGCTTCGACGAGATCGACATCGGCGGCGGACACGACTACAAGGCCCTCTGGGCGCCGCCGCGGGGCGAGCTGTGGGCGTATAACCTCTGCCCCTGGCCACGCGTGGCGCTCAAACGGGCGCGTTCGCTTGCCGCGTTGTTGGTCCGGCGATCCCGATCCGCGGCGCACAACATCCCGCTGCGCCATGCGCCACACGCCGCCGCCGTAGACCAGCCGCCGGCCGGCTAGCGCCCGGCGCGGTCGCCCGGGCGCGGGTCCCGCGGACCCGCAGCGTCGAGCGCCTCTGGCATTGGTCCCCGGGCTCGCGCCGCCGTGTACACCGCGAGCGTATCGTCGGCGACGCGAGCGACCGAGAAGTGCTGTCGCGCATGCGCCGCCGCGGTCGCCGCGAGGCGCGCGCGCAGCGCGCCGTCCGCGACGAGCGCATACAGGACGCGCGCCAGGCCCGCGGGGTCGCCGGCGGGGGCACAGAGGCCGGTCTCGCCGTCGATGACGGCCTCTTCCGGCCCGCAGAAGGTGATGACCGGCGGCACGCCGGCCGCCATCGCCTCGAGCAGCGCGATCGACATCGAGCCGGCCGGGACGGCGAGGACGAAGACGTCCATCGCGTGCAGGAAGCGCCGCGGCTGCTTCTGCTCGCCGGCGAAGACGACGCGGCCCGCGATGCCGAGTTCGCGGGCGAGCGTATGCAGCGCCTCGCGCAACGGGCCATCGCCGACGAGCAGCAGGCGGGTGGCGGGCGCGCTCTTCACGACGATGGCGAAGGCGTGGAGGAGGTCGTCGAGGCCCTTGCCCGGCGCCAGCCGGACGACGCTCCCGACCACGAGTTCGTCCTCGCCGATGCCCTGCTCATCGCGCACGGCGGCGCGGTCGCTCGCGCGCTGTTGCGGGCTGACATCGATGATCGGCACGCCGTTGAGGATGGCGACCGACTTCGCGCGCGGTATGCCGATGCGTTCGGCGCGCAGGCGGGCGTTGCGGCGCGAAACGGCGATCAGCACATGGAGCAGGCGGTCCATCGCCCGGCGGGCGAGGCGCTGGTGCAGCGACGCACGCTCGCCCGGCACATCGTGCTCGGTGACGGCGACGACGGGCACGCCGGCGAGGCGCGCCATGGCGACGACGCCGAGGCCGCCGGTGGCGCCGCCGGTCTGCAAGTGGAGGACGTCGGGCCGGAAGGTACGGACCTCCCGGACGAACGCGGGGATGGCGGCGAGCTGACGCAGGCGCCCGTGGCGCGCGTCGCTGCTGCGTCGGACGACCTCGACGCCGTTCGCCTCGAAGCGCGGTACCAGCACGTCCATGCTCTCGCTCGCGGGGACAACGGCGCGTACCGTCATGCCGCGGCGCACGTATTCGCCCGCCAGGTCAATGACGTGGGTCTCCATGCCGCCCACCTGCGTCGACTGGAGGACGAAGAGGACGCGGCGTGGCCAGCCGGACTCCGTCGTCACGCCGGCGCTAGCCGACGACGACGTCGCGCACGGCCTCGATGACCTGCGCCTGCTCGTCGGCCGTCATCGTCGGGAACAGCGGGATGGCGATCGAGCGCGCCTCGAGCCGCTCGGACACGGGGAGGCTCGCGCGGCCGTAACGCTTCGTGACGTACGGCTCGAGGTGGACCGCCATGCAGCCGCGGCGCGTGGTGACGCCGCGGCGCTTGAGCTGCTGCATCGCCTCGTCGCGGGTGATGCGGGCGGCGTCGGTGAGCACGATGCAATAGCTCTGGTAGGTGTGGAAGAAGCCGTCGCGTGCGTGGGGCACCTGCACCGCTTCGATGCCGGCTAAAGCGGCGTCGTAGGCGGCGGCGAGCTCGCGCCGGCGCGCGATCGCCCAGTCGAGGCGCGCGAGTTGCGCCAGGCCGACGGCGGCGTGGAGGTCGCTCATGCGGAAGTTGTAGCCGGCTTCGGGGTACTCCTCGACGATGACGCCTTGGGCCGCGTGGCGCGCGAGGTCGGACACGGAAGTGGCGTGTGAGCGGAGCAGGCGGGCGCGCTCGGCCGCCTCGTCGGAGTCGGTCGTGATCATGCCGCCCTCGGCGCTCGTGACGCTCTTGCGCGGGTGGAAGCTGAAGCACGTCATCTCGCTGAGCGCGCCGACGCGCCGCCCCCGCACGATGGCGCCGAGCGCCGGCGCGGCGTCCTCGATGACGCGCAGGCCGTGGCGCTGGGCGATATCGAGAATGGCGTCGATGTCGGCGGCGAGCCCGAACTGGTCGACGGGCAGGACCGCGCGCGTGCGCTCGTTGACCGCGCGCTCGACCTCGTCTGGTTCGATGTTCCAGGTGTCGGGCTGGACGTCGACGATGCGCGGCGTGCCCCCGGCGTGGATGATCGCGTTCACGGAGGCGACGAACGTGAAGCTCGGGACGATGACCTCATCGCCGGGCTGCAGGTGGAGCTGCTCGAGCGCGAGCTGGAGCGCCGTCGTGCAGTTCGTCGTGGCGACGGCGTGCTTGGCGCCGACGTACTCGGCGACGCGTCGCTCGAAGGCGGCGACGCGCTCGCCCTGGACGAGCCAGCCGGAGCGCAGCACCTCGAGGACGGCGCGCTCCTCTTCCTCGCCCAGCGTCGGCTTCGTCAGCGGGACCGTCGTCGTCACGACAGGCACAGCGACTCCTTGCGCCATGCGACGAGCTGGCGCAAACCCTCGCGCACGTCGACGGTCGGCTCGTAGCCGAGCGCGGCGCGGATCTTGTCGATCGACGCGATGCGGCGACGGACCGGGTTGACCTTGCGCTCGGGCTGATGCTCGGGCGTGAGGTCGGTGCGGCCGGTAACTTCGAGCACCATGTCGCACAGCTGGCGCAGCGTTGTCTCGACCCCCGTGCCGACGTTGAAGTAGTCGTCGGTGACGTCCGACTGCGCGGCGAGGATGTTCGCGCGCGCGATGTCCGTCACGAAGACGAGGTCCATCGACTGCGCCCCGTCGCCGAAGATGATCGGTGCCTGTCCGGCGTCGACGCGGTCGAGCCAGCGCGCGAGGACCTCGGTGTAGACGCCGTAGATGTCCATGCGCGGGCCGTATGCGTTGAAGTAGCGCAGCATGATGTATTGCATGCCGTACATCTCGGCGTAGGCGCGGAAGATCTGCTCGTTGGCGATCTTCGCCGCGCCGTACAGCGTGCGGTTGTTGAACGGGTGCGCCTCGTCGATCGGCAGGTAGCTCGGTTCGCCGTAGACCGACGCGCTCGAGGCGGCGACGATCTTCTTGACCCCGTGCTTGCGCGCCGCCTCGAGGACGTTCTGCGTGCCGTTGACCATGACGTTGACGGCGCGCACCGGCTCCTCGGCGCACTGCGTGATGCGCAGCGCCGCCTGGTGGAAGACGATGTCCGCGCCCTCGGTCAGGCGGTCGACGAGCGCGGCGTCGCAGATGTCGCCCTCGTGCACCTCGACGCGCTCGCTGCGCATGGCCCGGGCGAGGTTCTCCCGGCGGCCTCGGACGAAATCGTCGACGACGACCACACTCGCGGCTCCTGCCTCGAGTGCCTGGTCCGCGATGTGCGAGCCGATGAAGCCGGCGCCTCCGGTGATGAAGATGCGCGCGCCGTGAAGGTCAGCCATTGTCCCTCAATCCACTCCCATCGCGGGCTGATCCCCCTGCGACGTCTCGTTGCCTGGGGCAGGCGCTCCGTTTCGTTCGGTACACCGCCCGGACTTCAGTCCGCGCTACCTCATTACCGTCAACGCCCCCTGCCCGGGCGCCGTTACCTACGCCACGAGCGCCTTCGATGCCTCAAGCGCCGCGCGCAGCGCTTCCCCAACGTACATCACGTCATCCTGCGAGAGGTTGGGGTACATCGGCAGCGACAGCACGCGGGCGGCGAGGCGCTCAGTCTCTGGCAGCGAGACGCCCAGCGAGCGGTACGCCTGCTGCTGGTGGACAGCCAGCGGGTAATGCACCGCCGTACCGACGCCGCGCTCGCTGAGCGCCTGCCGGACGGCGTCGCGCCGCTCCGTCTGCACGACGTACAGGTGGTAGACATGCTCGCGGTCCGCGGGCACGTGCGGGATCACGACAGGTAGGCCGGCGAGCGCTTCGGCGTACCAGGCGCCGACCTGCCGGCGCTCGGCGTTCCAGGCGTCGAGGTGCGGCAGCTGGACGCGCGCCATCGCCGCCATCAGCTCCGGCATGCGGAAGTTGTAGCCGGGCTCCTGTGACGCGTAGCGGTCGACCTCGCCGTGGCTACGCAGCGCGCGCATGCGTGTCGCGAGGCCGCCGTCGCTCGTCAGGATGATGCCGCCTTCGCCGAGCGTGCCGAGATTCTTCGACGGGTAGAGGCTGAAGCAGGCGACATCGCCGAGGCTGCCGGCGCGGCGCCCGCGGTAGCGCGCGCCGTGCGCCTGCGCGGCGTCCTCGACGAGCAGCAGTCCATGCTTGTCGGCGAGCGCCCGCAGCTGGTCCATGTCGGCGGGCAGACCGTAGAGGTGGACGGCGATGATCGCCTTCGTGCGGGGCGTGATCGCCGCCTCCGCCTGGGCGACGTCGATCGTGTAGGTGTCGGGGCTCACGTCGACGAGCACGGGCTTCGCGCCGACAGCGGTGATCGCTTCGACGGTCGCGATAAATGTGTGCGAGACGCTGATCACCTCGTCGCCGGGCCCGATGTTGGCGGCGAGCAGGGCGAGCTGGAGGGCGACGGTGCCGTTGGCGACCGCGATGCCGTGCTTCGCGCCGGAGTACGCCGCGAACTCGTGCTCGAGCGCCTCGGCCTCCGGCCCCATCACGTAGACGCCGCTGTCGATGACGCGCTCGCACGCGGCGACGAGCTCGGCGCGGAGCGGGCGCAGGCGGGCCTGCAGGTCGAGCCAGGGCACCTGATGGCCGGCGGCCCTCATCCGAGCGGTTCCATCGCCCCGCCGTTGCGCATCGAGCGCTCGGCGGCTTCGAGCATCTGCACCGTGCGGAGGCCGGCGCGGCCGTCCGTCAGCGGTGTCGTGCCGGCGCGGACGGACTCGATGAAGTGCGCGCACTCGTTGCGCAGCGCCTCGGTCTGGTCGAGGACGGGCGCGTACATATCGCCGAGGCGGTAGGCGACGAGCGTCTCCCGCCGCGCCTCGATCGGGTCGTCGTTCCAGCGGATGCCGCGGTCGTACACCTTCACCTTCTCGGTCGCCTCGATGTCATCGTACAGAATCATCCGGCGGTCACCGCCGATGAGCACCTGGCGCACCTTCACCGGCGAGAGCCAGTTCACGTGGAAGTGGGCGATCAGGTTGTCCTCGAACTGGACGGTGATGTAGGCCACATCGGCCATGCCGCCCGGGAAGTGCGTCGCCGACATGGCGCTGATGCCGACCGGCCGCTGCTCGATCAGGTGGTCCATGATCGCCAGGTCGTGCGCGGCCAGGTCCCAGACGACGCTGACGTCGTGCTGGATGAGGCCCAGGTTCACGCGCACGGAGTCGTAGTAGTACAGCTTCCCCAGCTCGCCGCTGTCGATCATCTGCTTGATGCGGCGCACGGCGCCCGTGTAGACGAAGGTGTGGTCCACCATGAGCTGCAGCCCGCGGGTTTCGGCCAGCTCGACGAGCGCCACCGCCTCCGCGGTCGAGAGCGTCATCGGCTTCTCGACGAGGACGTGCTTTCCCGCCTCGAGGGCGCGGCGGGCGAGCGACGCATGGCTGGCGACGGGCGTCGCGACGGCGACGGCATGGACCGCCGGGTCGTCGAGGACATCGTCGAGCGAGGTCGTGGCGCGCAGGCTGGGGTGGCGCCGCGCCATTGCCTCGAGGCGCTGCTCCGAGAGGTCGCACGCAGCGACGACGCGGCAACCGGGGGTATCGAAGAAGTTGCGGAGGAGGTTGGGGCCCCAGTAGCCGCAGCCGACGACGGCGACGCCGACGAGGCCATCGACCGGCTTCGTTACAGGCTGGCGGGACGCGAGCGTGGTCAAGAAATGTCCTCCCGGTGCGGTGGGCGTCGGGGCGTTATGTGCGTGAAGGTATCGGCGCACCGTTGAGGACCGGTTGACGCCGGAGGGAGGGCCCGTCGAGAAGGCCGCCGGCGCGGACGACCTCGCGTTGGCTATACCCACTCCTCCCAACGGTCGTACGCCCCGGCGAGCGCGGCGTCGAAGATGCGGTCGCCGTCGAAGCGGGTAATGAACGTACGGGCGACGGTGCCGGCGGGACGGCGTTCCTCGGACTGGGCGTAGACGGTCGTGTAGCCCGCGTCGAACGCTGCCTGCTGCGCGGCTGGCGTCCAGTTCGCCGACTGGCCGAACGGGATGGCGAACTCCGTCACGTTGAGCCCGAGGTGGTCGCGGATGGCCTCGCGCGAGCGGGCGAGCTCGTCGGCCGCCGGCCCGGGCTCGAGGCGCGCGAAGTCCGGGTGGGTGACGGAGTGGCTGCCGATGCTGCCGCCGGCGGCGGCGACCCGTTCGAGGTCGCGCCAGTCGAGCAGCGTGCCTTCGCCGAAGCGATGCCGGCCGGAGGCCCAGTCGCTGACGACGAAGATGGTCCAGGGGATGCCGTACGCCCGCAGGACGGGTGCGGCGTGGTCGAGTACGGAGCGGAGGCCATCGTCGAAGGTGACGGCGAGGAGCGGCGCATCCGCCGGCACGCCCGGCCGCGCCAGCTCGGCGGCCGGCACGAAGCGGTAGCCGGCGTCCAGCGCGCGCTCGATCTGGCGGCGGAACCGCGCGGGCGAGACGTCGTTCACGCCCCAGCTCGGCGTGCCGACGGAGTGGTAGCAGAGGATGCGCGGGCGAGGGCCCTCGTTGCGGCGGCCGGCGTAGGTAAGGACGACGCGCTCGCAGCACATGCGCGCAGCGGCGACGGTCGAGCGCCGGATGCCCGCGCGGCGGGCGATGCGCCTCAGCGGCTGCGTCGCACTCATCGGCGGCCTCGCTCGCGCTGGCGGCGGGCGCGCTCGCCGACGTCCACCATGACGTCGGCGACGATGCGGTCGTTCCGGGCGCCGTCGAAGCGGTCTTCGGCGGCGCGGCGGGCGCGCTCGCCCATCGCACGCAGGCGGGCGCGGTCGGCGACGGCGTCGGCGAGGGCCGCCGCAAGGGAGGCGGGCGTCGGCTCGATCAGCCAGCCGGTCTCGCCCGGGTCGATGATGTCGCGGGCGCCGCCGATGTCGGTGGCGATCGCGGGCAGGCCGCTGGCGAGCGCCTCAGTGGTGGCGATGCCGAAGGCCTCGGCGCGGGTCGGGAGCACGAACAGGTCCGCCCGCGCGTAGAGCTCGCGCAGGAGTAACGAGTTCGGCTCGGCGGCGTGGACGCGGACGTTCGGCGCCGGATGGACGGCGTCGCGGGTGACGATGTCCAGCTCGCAGGTGTCGGCGAAGCGCTCGCGGAAGACGTCCAGCAGCATCGGGCCACCCTTGCGGGCGAAGTCGCCGCCGACGAAGAGCAGGCGCACACGCCCGTCGTCGTCGCGGGCGCGTAGCTCGGGGCGAGGGCGCCAAGCCTCGAGGTCGACGCCGGGCGGGAGCACGCGGATGCGGCTGTCGGGGATGCCCTGGGCGCGCAGGGAGTCGGCCGCCCAGCGCGACCACGGGAGGAACATCGCGACGCCGCGCCAGAGCGCGTGCTCCTGCCAGAGGCCCAAGGCGCGGCGGAGGCCCGTACGCGGCGGACGGCCGAAGTAGACAGGGGCGAAGGCCTCGCCCTGGTCGAACGTCCAGTCGAGGTCGAGGACGACCGGCCGGCGCAGCGGGCCGAGCTGCGCCCAGAGGTGCGGCGTCAGCACCTCGACGACGCTGCTCCAGATGACGTCGGGCCGTGGCAGCCGGGCGAAGGCGGCCGACTGGGCGATGGCGCGCGCGCGGCCGCGCACCGGCGCGGGGAGCACCCGCAGGCGCTCCACCAGGCCGCCGGGCTTCCAGCCGTCCACCTCGCGGTAGTCGGGCAGGAGGCGAGGGTCGTGCTCGGTGTGCAGGCGCAGGTTCTGGAAGCGCGTGCGGTGGCCGGCGTAGGTGACGCCGAGGAAGAGCGCGCGTAGCGGCCGGGAAGGCGCGATGACCGGGTCGCTCGCGGCCATGGACGGCTCGGTGGCGATCATACCGCCTCCGCGGACGCCTCCAGCGCGGCGGCCGCGTCGGCCTCGGCGTCGATCGCGCGCCAGAAAGCGCGCCGCTCCCCGAATGTGCGACAGGCGGCGTCCATGTAGAGCGCGTTGAAGACGGCGCTGCAGGCGGCGAGCGCGGCGCTCCGCGCGCCGGCCGCGCCGAGGGCGCGGATCGCGGCGGAGCCGGCGCCGCTGACGAAGGCGGCGAGCGAGGCGCGCCCGGCGACGACGCGGGTGAGCGCGCGGACGGGCAGCGGGCGGTAGAACCGCCGCTCCTCGGCGATGTTGCGGAGGATGTGGGCGCGGCCCTTGTCGCGCCACATCACGATGTCGTATTCGCCGTACTGGCGGGCCACGCGCAGCCACGCATCGAGCGAGCGCGGCGTGTCGTGCACGACGACGGCTTCGGGTTCGAACCGGAACGGCAGCCCGAAGTCGGCGAGGCGGTAGGCGAACTCGACGTCCTCGGCGCGGCGGAACGCCGGGTCGAAGAGCCCCGCGCGCAGGGCCGCCTCGCGCGGGACGGACGCGTTGGCGGTGTAGAACTGGCGCGGCGTGGGCGTGAACACGCCCTGGGTCATCAGGTCGTACTGCCGCTGGAGGCTCCGCCCTTCCCACTCCGCCCAGGCCGGCTGGCGGCGCCCCTCGGGCATCGCCATGCGGCCGATAACGACGGCGGGGCCCTCGGCCTGCGCCTCCAGGTGGCGGCGGACGAGGTCAGGCGCCGCGATGATGTCGTCGTCGACGAACACGACCACCTCGCCGCTCGCGACGCGCACGGCGGCGTTGCGGGCCGCGGCCGGGCCGGCGTTCTCCTGGCGCAGCGCCTTCAGGGGCAGCGCCCACGGGCGGGCGAGGACGGCGCCGGTGTCGTCCGCCGAGCCGTCGTCGACCACGATGACGTCGAAGCGGCCCTGCGCATCCTGCGCTTCGAGCGCACGCAGCGCGCGCTCGAGGTAGCGTGCGCGGTTGTAGGTCGGGATGACGACGGTGGCGCGCATGCTCATAGCTCGCGCACCACCTGCGCTGGCGGGCTGGCGATGACCGTCCGCGGGGGCACATCGCGCGTGACGACGGCGCCGGCGGCGACGATGGCGCCTTCGCCGATGCGCACGCCCTTGAGGACGATCGCGCGGGCGCCGATCCAGACGTTGTCCTCGATGACGATCGGCGCGCTGGCGCTGGGGCGCGTGCGGTCGTGGGCGTCGTGATAGTCGCTGTCCATGATCAGCGCGTAGTTGCCGATCAGGCAATTCGCGCCGATCGCGACGCGCTCGTGCGCGGAGATCGAGACGCCGTAGTTGATGTAGGTGCCATCGCCGACCGTGAGGACGCCGCCCCAGGCGACCAGCTCGACGGGCACCGTCCGACCCTCGATCTGCACGCGCTCGCCAAGCTCGATGCGGCCATCGTTG
>Ga0070741_10017260_pt1 | contig 11884 bp, 6 predicted proteins | sample Coa_R1_4_FD_66440 | JGI IMG/M metagenome (GOLD analysis project Ga0070741, IMG submission 66440) | Surface soil microbial communities from Centralia Pennsylvania, which are recovering from an underground coalmine fire - Coalmine... | ecosystem: Environmental > Terrestrial > Soil > Unclassified ...
GAGGAATGGCAGCGCGCCTTCGAGACCTGGAACACAATGGCGCACGAAGCTGCACAATATCTTGCCAATATGACCAACGCTGCTCAACATGCACGCCCCGAGCTCGAAGCATATTTGCTGTATAAGGCCGCAGTGGTCGCGTATGTGCATGGGTTCGCCCAGGCTTTGACGCAGTATAGTCGGCGTATCCGTGAACAACTCCACCAGTGGAGCACGACAGGCCGAAAAGAGCGACTGATCGAGATTGCAGCCCTCTATCTTGATCCACCTACTCCGACAACCGAGAACAGACGCACAAGTGAAGAGCTTATTCAGGACGCAACGAATCAAGTAGAGGCGTTGATAAACTGGTTCGCAACAGGAAAAAATGCCGATTCTTTCCGCCGCAACGCCCTGGCCGAAGTGGACAAGGTCGTCCGGCGCGCAGCTGTCCTTGCTGCCAGCGCACGTCCTAATGCTAATTATGCTACACATCTGAATACTCTGGCCCATCAACTGCTTCAGACCAGAGATGGTGAAGCTGCACAACAACTGTTCTCTATCGCCTTCGCCGGTCGCTTGCCCGTTCACCTGCCTGAGAGCCTCGCCGGTACTCCGAGCACGGCTTATGAACCGCAGCAGCCCAGCGCATGGCAAGAACCACCTGTCGTGACACTACACCTGCGACCGATCAACCGGGGCTATCGCGGTGATCCACCGATGGAAGATCCGGTCATCGATAATCGCACGGTTATCCGCGATCTCATTGTGCAACATGAGAATAAGTTGAAAGAACAACGAGAACGCTTCCTACGCCTCTTCTCCGATCAATATCTCGATATCGGTACGCTCAAGATGATCAGTGCAGAAGACCGCACTCTGCTCACAGAGATCATTGACGCTTGCCTGAGCCACTCCTCGCATCAGTATAGCGCACTTGATGGATCGACGATTGTTCTGCTCAATCCTAGTGAGCAGGCATATACGATCCTCCTCTCTTCCGATGGTATGCTGTTATTGCCGCGCTACCGTCTCGAACGCCAGGAACAGAATAATCACGTAGATAGTCAGGAACCCATTCACATGTTTGATGGACATAATGCAGGGAGCACTCCAGGAGGAGACGGGATACATTCATGACAATTGGACATGAAATGCAGGAAATAACGTATCAGCAAGATAGCGCAGAAGAAGAGACAGTACAGGAACAGCAAGTAAGCAGTCGTACTAATCGCCTGATACATCGTTCCGCAATATCGCCAGATCTGATGAAGGCTCATATCACTTTGATGGAAAGGGAAGTCATTCTCTCCAAGCAGGGCGATCTGTTCCGCCTGGTACAACATCATTACCATAAGTTACAAACCTGGCACGATCAACATACAGGCTGGCGCATTCAACGCAGCAGCACAGTCATCCGTCTTGTGCGCCATATGAGTTCGGCCACGCCAGGCTATCTCTACGAGCGCTTGAAAGAACCAAAGGATTTTGCCTGCCTGACCTGGATACTCTGGTATGCAGAGAATCGCCAGCTTACGGGACGAGGCAACGAACAACAATTCCTGCTCTCCCAACTGGCCGACCAGATTCAAGAACAGTCCTCACAAGGAACCGAAGAAGGCGCACAGTTCGATTTCCGGCGACCTGCCGACCGCTATAGCATTCAGCGTGCCTTGCAATATCTAGAAGATATGGGCGGCTTGCAGCTGGTTGATGGTCAGACCAGGGAATGGATCGAGCAAACCGGCAATGCAGATGTGCTCTACGAATTTACTGATGCCATACGCTCGCTTGTCGCGGCGCTCAACCCTCACGTCGTTGAAGAGATTGCAACTTATCTGAGCGAACCTGCAATCATACTGCAACCTTCACTGCTGCCCAGCGCAACAACGACACCCGCTCTGCTACGTGCATGGCGCGCCCTTTTGCTTGGACCAGCCCTCTTCAGGTTCGATGATCCTGATGCATTCAGCTCTTTGCTCGCTCATGCCGATACCATCGCGAATGAACTGCTTGACACATTTGGCTGGCTGCTTGATATTCAGCGCGATTACGCCTGTATTGTACGAGCAAGTGGCACGTCAAGCGCGCCAGTTTCTCCCTTGACACCATATGGAACGAACGATCAGATCGCCCTGCTGATGTGTCAGGCAATCAGAAATCAAGTTGCTACAGGTGCATGGCCCGCGCCTGACAGCTATGGCTGCTTGCACGTCAATGTCGAAGATATGGCCGATCTGTTCTATTCCGTGCGTGAACGCTACGGCGAGAACTGGGGCAACGAGGCACGCAGCAAGAGTTCGCCCAGCTTGCTCAATGATGTCTATAGGAAAATGCGACAGGTTGGACTCCTGCGAGGCCCAGACAAGGCAGGGAATATGCTTGTTTTACCCACAGCTGCGCGTTACTCAGCCAACTATGAAAAAGGTGACGAGCGCGCCCCAACTCGCAGCCGCTCCAAGAAGACATCTAAACAAGCTGCAGCACGCGCTGTTGAGTTGCCTGGACTGTAAAAGGATAAAGAGAGAATAACACGTATGCAACGCACATTTGATGATTTTTCCACATGGCAGGCAGCAATAGATGAAGCGCCCGAAGATGGACTGACGCGTCAGGTCACCAGGTTCGTCGAGATGCTTCAGGCGCAGCCTGGCGGCTCAAAGGGGTATCGCCTCCGCCGTATTATCCTGACCAATTTCTGGCTCTATGGGCGACAGGAATTCGAGGTCCCGCACGGGCGGCTCTTTCTGGCTGGTGAGAATGCTTCAGGCAAATCGACCGTCCTTACAGCTGCTCTACCACTAGGGCTGGATGGCGATCTACGCCCCAATCGCCTCGATACCTTTGGTGGTCGCGAGCGTCGCATAGAATATTACGTTCTGGGCAGTGCCGACTCGGCCACCCCATACAGTCATGAACGACGCACCTCTTACATCGCCCTGGAATTTGAATGGTGCGATCCCGATGCGCCTCCTATTGCGCAGGAGCTACGCCAGCGTTGGGAAAATGGCGACCGTGAGCGCTCACGCTTCCTCACAATCGGCATTAGCATTGCTGGAAACGCTAGCGCCACCGACCGCATCCGTCCCCTGCGCTTCCTGATCACCGATGGCTCCCGGTTGGGATATGACCTGGATACAGTCTATGAAACCGGGCACAAAGGCGAAGTGCGCGCCTACGATCATCTGCGCTTCAAACAGGTACTTGCAGGACACGGCATCATTTGCGAATCACAGGCCGAGTACGAGCGACAGGTCTCGCGCTACCTGTTCGGTTTCAGCGATACAAAAGACTTTGAAAAGCTGATCAACCTCTTGCTTATCCTGCGCCGCCCCAACCTGAGCACAGAATTAAGCTTCTCGCGCGTACACGACTATCTCAAAATGTCTTTGCGCAAGATCTCCAGCGAGACAACATCGCGCGTCATCGGCACCATCGAGCGTATAGACGCTATCCAGAGCGAGATCGAGCGCATCCAGGGAGCATACAATGCTACAGAACGTGTTCACCACGGCCGCCAGCGTCTAGCAGTGGTCAGGGCACAATTGGCAGCATGTGAGTACATGGGTGCACAGTTGACGGAGGATACCCTTCAAAATCGCGTCACCAAGCTGCGCAGGGATCTAGCCAGGGTGGATAACGAGCGTAAGGAAGCCTCAGAACGCACACAGTCGCTGCAAACTGAACACTACCAGATCAACGGGCAGATCAAAGCGCTAGAAGCCAGCGAGGGTCTTCAGGTGGCCACACAGCTCACCACAGTCCGCGAACGTGCACGAGAGGCCGAAGCACAGGCACACTTGCAAGAACAGAGCCTCGAATCAGCACGTTATAGCATCACCACATATGCCGAGCATGTGCAGCGTCAACAGGATCATTTCGCCCGCATTAAGGCAGAATGCACATCGCTCCTGCAAGAATTACGTACGATTGCCTCCGAGGAAGCACTCTGGGAGACGGCAGCTTTCCAGTTGGAAGAAGCTGTCCAGCAAATCAGCGCTCTCTCAGCGGAAGCTCAGGCAGTGCTCACTGTGCCAACCGGCGTTACCTCCTTGAGAACTCTGGCCGATGAGCGCACTGAGTGGCTGCATCGCCTGGAGGAGCTACACCGGCAGCGCGAGAGCCAGGAGAATAAAGTACAGTATGCTCGTAGCCTGGAGACGACGCGTTTTCAGGAATTGGACGACGCCCGCCGCCACTTCCAGAACATACGTGACCGGGTAGATGAGGCCCGTCAGAAACTGACTGAAGCATTGGCTCAATTTTCTAATACTGACACGCCCGATTTTGACGACGCGCTCCCCCAGGATGACATAGCAGACGAAGATGAACGGCAAACGGGCAACGTCGTAGAGCAAGTCGCGGCTCTGCTCACCGGCTACCGTCAAACTATCGATCGGCTGGAGAATGAACTGATCGAGGCCATAGACCGGGTCCAGGGCGAACTAAACGAGCTACAACAGGCTATCGGCAGCAAGATGCACGAGATCGAAGCAATTAACACGCTCTACGAGCAGAAGCAAGCCGAACCCGAGTTCGTGCCTCAGCGTTCAACACGCCGCATTCAGGCACGTACACTGCTCGTAGAACACACCATCACAGCCTTGCCACTCTATGCGCTGCTCGATTTCGCGCCCGATCTCGATGAGCAGGAAGCCGGACGCATCGAATATGCGCTGGAAGATGCCGGTCTGCTCGACGCCCTCGTGGTAGCTCCTCCGCAGCGAGAGGCAGCAGGCATACTGCTTGCTGAAAACGGGTTGAGCGACTGCCTCCTGAACCTTGCAGCTATCCAACCATCCGACCCTGCCCAGCAGCGGCCTAACCATCATCTGCGCTTCGACACGGCGCTGTTGGAAGCTCCGGCAGCAGCACGTTATGCGAATTGGAAGACCGTGACAGCCGAAATCCTGGCAACTCTTGAGATTTCTTCTCACAATGGGCACAACGGAACTGGCAAGTACAATATGAGCAGCGATGGTACCTGGACGCATGGCCTGCTCACAGGACAAGCAAGTCGGGGCATGGCACAATATATCGGCAAAGCCACCCGTTTACGCGCCAAACAACGCGAGTTGGATGAACTGGACAAGCAACGCTCACAACTTCAGGAGGAACTGAGCAGGTTGACCAACCGCTTAGCAGAGCATGAGCAACAGCAGGCTCAGCTGCAGGAACAGCAAAACCAGCTTCGCAAGGTACTGCCCAACAGCGGCCTGGAAGAGGCTTATGCCAAAATCGTTCCGGCGAGGGCGGCACTGGATAGCGCATGGACGAAATATCAGAAGGCTCGCCAGCAGACGCAAGAGGCCAGGCAGAGCTACAATATGCTCAGTGCGCAACTGGAGCGCGAGAGTCAGGGGATCACTGTGCTTGCCAGTGACGCGAAGCGTGTTCAAATAGCGTTGATGGGCGTGGTGAAGCTCAAAAATCAGGCCCGCTCGCTGCAGAACCAATTCAGCACCATCGCTAATACAAGGGAAGAATATCAGAAAGCACGCGAAGCTCTGGAGAGGGCAAAGGCAAACGAGATCAACGTTGCTCGTCTGTATGAGCGATCTCACCAGCAGCTATTACAGGCACGGGCAGAACTGGACGAATTGCAACGCGTCGCCTCCGTATCCAACATCGAAGAGTTGAGCGAGCGGCTGCACCTGTTACGTGAGCGCTACGAGACTCTTTTCTCAGAACTCGATGAGACGAAACAAAAGCATACACGCGCCGACGAACGCTTTAACAATATACAGACCCAGCTGAGCGAAGCCGAGACAGTATTGTACGAGGCTCAGGAAGATCGCATACAGAAGCAAGAGCGTTTTACGCAGCTTCTGGCCGCCTACCCTGTAGAGACATTAATTAGCGCGCAACAAGAGGAAACTAGCGAGGCGGCAGCGCTGCTGCTAGGAGGGTCCCTCTCCGAAAGCGATATTGCTGTGCGCAAAGATCTGCTTGAAGCTGAATATCGCGACAGCTACAACGCCCTCTCGCGCATATTCAATCAAGAGCAGCCAACCTTGCTTGAGTATGGCCCGAACCTGGACGATCAGGGCCATGTATTGTTCCTCAACGAAAATCGCAGGCGACCTATCGAACTATTGGAGCTTTTGAGCGAACGTATAGAGATGCAGAGAATGCTGCTTGATGAGGAGGAACGACGCCTGTTCGAGAGCTTCTTGTTGCAAGAGATGGCTGAGGCTATTCGCACACATATTCTTGAGGCGGAGGAATGGGTGCAGCAGATCAACGGCGTGTTGAGCAACCTTCCGATGATTGGTGAGCATTATTCGCTACAATGGAAGCCTCCCGCCGAATACGATATGGCAAAGCTAGGATCTCATCTGGCTCAGCACCATCGGCTGCTACGCAAGCCCGCTCAGGCGTTGACCGCTGAGGAAACAGAAACGCTCATGAACGCCTTCCGCCGCGAGATCGAGTCGGTACGCTTGCGACAGCAGGAGAGTCCCGATATGAATTTTATGGAGGCGCTAGAACAGGTCTTTGATTACCGCGAGTGGTTCCATTTCGATGTCTGGATAACTCCTATTGGAGGACAGCGCCAGCGCCTGACAGACCGTATGGCGGGGGCACGCAGTGGTGCCGAGCAACTCTTCGCGCTCTATGTGCCACTCTTCGCCGCGCTGGGCGCTCTCTATAGAAGCGCGGCCCCAGGCGCTCCACGCTTGCTCGCTCTGGATGAAGCCTTTGACAAAGTGAGTACTGCCAATACGCAACGCATTATAGAGTTCCTGGTCTCGCAAGATTTTCAGTGGATCATGACGGGTCCGCAAGTCAGCGGCACCGGCTCGAAAATACCGGCCAGCGCGCGCTATCTGATGCTTCACGAGAAAGGTTCTCCGGTGGCAACTGCCTCAGCCTCGTTCTGGAGCGACAATCAGGGCAACGTGACGCAGTGAGGTGAACACTCGTGAATAACACGTCCGATAACTCGAATGTACAAAAGGCCGTATCCTTCTTCGCACATGCCGGGTTATCGCGCCTGATGACGAAGTTGCGCGAAAAGTATATCGAGCGCGGCCAGGTGGGAGGCCAGGTGATTCTGGAGGGTGCCACATCGGATGAGCGCCGCGAACTCGCTAGCTTTCTCGGCAAGCCTCCCTACAAAGACCGCGATGTTAAAGTGCGGCTGGTCGATATCGATCATGCGCTCAAGAATAGCGGCTTCTCCTGTACTTTGCCGGAATTGCTCAGCGTTTTCTTCCCCAACCAGCCTCTTGTGACGCGTCCCGAACAGCGTGCCGCCCATGCTGACTACCAAAATACGTTTCGCGCCTCCCTGCAATCTATCGCCTCTGAACTTCCAGCCACATCGCTCGGTCGCTCCTGGCTGGAGCAGGGAGCACACGGATTAGAGTGGCTCTTTTCACGCTACAAAAACGCCAGCCGCGAAGACCAGGAACACCAACTCAGCACCATCCGTTATATTGCGAGCATCCTCGACCGCTTGCCTGGTGCCACGGCTCCGCAACGCCTGGCGCTCTTCGCGCAAAGCACGAGCGGCAATCCTCATATGCTCGATCCAAATACAAGCGCCGGGCGTCTCCTGCTGCTTGCCCTCAGCGACCTTAGCGGTGCCTCATCGCCTCCTCAAGAGCGCGCTCAGGAGTTACGCCTGTACACCGATGTAGGATTGCTGGTTGATACGATTTCATCCTATGTCGCGGTCTTTAATCTGGAGAGCGCAACTTACCAGAATGGTAGTCCCGATCCCTTACTACAAGCTGCGGGTAGACGCGTCTTGCTGCTCCCACAACGCCAACTGCTGGAATGGAGCAGCCTTCGACCCAGCGGAGCGGCGATCTACGTTATCGAGAATCCTCAAGTCTTTGAAGAGGTGATTGCTGGTCTACAGGAAACGGAGGCGTGTCCTACATTGATCTGTACGGCTGGTTGGCCGAGCACAGCCGCGCTGACCGTGCTCGATATGCTTCTGGCTTCTTCCCCTGATCACCATTTCTATTACAGCGGCGACTTTGATTTGAAGGGTTTACAGATTGCTGCTTACCTGCTGGCACGGTATTCTGAGCGTTGTCACCCCTGGCATCTTGATTCCAGTTCCTATGGAATTGCTCTACAAGCAGGCGGAGTTACAGCACCTATAAATGACCTGAAACAACTGAATACCTTACCGTCCGTCTTTGCCAGACTGGTAGCAAGCATACAGGAGCAAAAGCAATGGGCATATCAGGAAGGAATTACACATCTGCTCAGACGTTTTTGATCATAAAGAAGCTTGTTTCAGTGTCCACACCAGCCCAGTGGGGCTTTGGGGCCACAGTAGACACCACCTTGAGATACCTGCACAGTATCATTTTCTAGCAGTGTAGCTGTTACAGGTTTACCCACATCGCCTTCATTACTGGAAGTAATCTTCCCATAAGCCCTGTTTCCTACTACCCGTGTAAACATCATTTTTTCAACCAAGCCATATAAACCTGTACCATTCGTTGAATCACAAGGGGTTGCCACACCGGGTCCGCACCATTTATATGTTCGTTCTTCGAGTGTTGCCTGTCCATTGACATTGAAGGTAAACGTTCCGTAATGGGCCACCCATTGTCCAACAAATGAGGCGAAAGTCACATGTGAAGGAACTGGTATTTGAGTAGGTGAAGGTGTTGGAGTTGGCGCAACAATTGTTGTCTCTGGAGTACGAAGCTGTTGATAAAAAATAAATGGAGAAGCAAGCAGGATACAGAACACGACAATACCTAGCAAGATAAGGATTATTCTCCACGGAAAGGTTGCATGATGTGTTTGCATTGAGATCGTCCTTCCCTTTCCCTAAAACTGTCTTTTCAGCACTCCGTGCGAAGTGCTAAAAGGATAATCTGTATTTTATAAAAGTATACGGTTAGTTTGTTGCTTTGTTGAAGGGAAATTCCATAGAGTGATCAAAAGTACTTCGAGTTAGAGAAGTTATTGACAAGCATCTTCTTCTATGGCAAGTTACGCATATAACGCAAGAATAACTATCATGGTATACGTGTTTATGCTTGATCAAACATGAAAGGATGCATTGCTATCATGGATGAGAAACCTCACAATCCCTATGCTCCGGCAGCTTCCGATGCTCCCCCCTTGACAGAATATTCAGCGCAAGAACAAGCATTGCCCAGGAAGTTGTGGAGCTGGGGTGATGTTCTCCTCATATCTCTCGTTGGTATAGTTGTTTCCATTATTGGTACTGCATGTCTCGGCATTATCCTGTCGTTAGCAGATTTCAACAATGTGGATGCAATCGTTGCGTCCATGCCTTACCTTATAGGCTCTCTAGCAGTGGAATTTTTTGCGATAGTAGGGAGTGTCTACTTTCTGGGAATACAGCGCAAACATTTGAGTTGGTATGCAATTGGTTTCCGCCCTATGACAAAATTATGGATTCTCGGCTCATTGGGTATAGGCGTACTAGCATATCTGGTGACACTTCTCCTAAACTATATCACTGGATCTTTACTGCATATTCCACAAAATGCGCTATTAGATACAATTGGGACAAATGATGTCACATGGATGGCTATCATAGTAGTGACCGTATTATCAGGCATTGCAATTCCTTTTGCTAGCGAATCACTTTTTCGTGGAGTGATCTACAACTTTCTACGTGAACGTTGGGGAATATGGATTGGAGCCATCATTTGCTCACTCATAGAAGCAATCACATCTTTTGATATCTCTATAGGCATTGTTACCTTTTTTGTAGCACTCTTAGCCATTTTTGCTTATGAGCGTAGTAAATCTCTGTGGGCAGCAGTTCTTGTGCAGGGAGTCGTTAGCGTATTAGGATTGATAGCGTCTTTTCTCCTTACCTCACCGGGTGCAAAAATACCACTATTTTAATCGATGGCAACAGAGGAAATAGCTGTATAGAGGCACCATATGCTATGCAAGATTGGCATAGCTTATTACTCGCGGGGAGAGGTGCAATGATGAATGTTTTCATATGGGCAATCACAGGAATAGTGAGCAGCCTTTGTTGTGCAGGACTGGCTGGTTTCCACATTGGTAGGGGGATCAGACAATACATAGAGTTTAGCATCGTTGGATGCATCAGTGGTATGTTGGGTGCTTTTCTGGTCAAGGATGTGCTCCTACTCTTCTCTTTTATCTACGCTACCTTTTACCGAACTTTTGATCTACTGTTTGATGGAGTGTTCGCAGGTGTGCTATTTTGCTGTGTTCTCAGTACACTATTCATTAAATATCTCCGACCATCTTCATATAAAAGCCTCGGTGTGAGTTCTTTTCTGACAATACTCTCTCTATGTCTTTTTCTTTGTTTTACCTTGTTATTCAGTTTCTTTGTGCGCTATCCTACGCAGGATGCATTTATAGTGGCAGAACAACTGAAGTTGACCAACCTGGATGCGGATGTGTTTCTTGTCAACGTATTGGCACCGCTGGTTAGTGCCTGGGGGTCCATGCTCATTATTATACTGGCATTTCTCTTGCACTTCTCAGACGTTACCATCAAGTCCGCTCCTACCTCACTACTTGTCGGACTCCCATCAGTCATTCGTTCCCACGCGCTCTCTAAACGTACACATACATACCTCCTTTATGAGGAGCATAAAAATGCTATTACATCTATCGCCTGGTCTTCAGATGGCAAGCATATTATCTCAACCAGTTCAGATCAAGCATGCATCTGGGAAGCAGGTACAGGTAATACTATCTTCACTCATAGTCTTGCCGCGCTATCTCACAATGCCTCCTGGAAGCCCAGCGGTATACACATTGTTTCGTCCAGTCAGAACGTAAGAACGCTAAACATAAACAATACTGCGTTTTCTGTCTCGGCTACTGACTACACAATTCCCCTGAACAGCACAAACACGCCGATCTGGTCTCCTAATTACAAATATATGGCGTTCGTTTTGCTGGGTAGCGATGATACGATTCAGATTTGTGATGCAAGCGATGGTCAGGTTATGCAGACATACCGCGACCATACAGCCCCGGTGCTCGCTGTGGCCTGGTCTCCTAATGGAGAGTACATCGCATCGGGAGGCAAAGATAAAACCGTGCGCATCTGGAACGCCATCACGGGCACACATATCTATACCTATCAGGGTCATGAAGACGCAGTACGAACAATCGCCTGGTCTGCTGATAGTAAACAACTGGCTACTGGGAGCCTTGACCATACCGTTCATATCTGGCAGGCCACAACTGGTAATGATGTGTTTATCTATCGAGGCCATACAGCCGCAGTATTAACCGTTGCCTGGTCTCCTGATGGTAAGCAAGTGGCATCTGGCAGCCATGATAAAACGGCTCGCGTCTGGAACACGTCCACGGGCAAAGAAATGTGCCTGCACAATGGGCACAGAGATGATGTTCTGACAGTACAATGGTCACCCAATGGTCGATCTGTGGCATCTGGTAGTGCAGATACGACGATACATGTATGGGATGTACCCAAAAGTAAGGCCGACAGCAAATCTTCTGAACTACATTCTTCTTGATAGGTTATGCATCGCTCATTTCTAATAGAGCAAAATACCCTACATTATAGATGGTGCTTCGACCAAAGTCATACTGCCAGAGAAATGCCCCCGTACTCTCGACGAAAGCGTAGAGCCATCCAGATCTGCTGGATACAAAGAGTATCCCATTAGACTCCCCAAAACTTAGTGGTCCGCCATCGTATATCCTCTGACTCCAGAGCAGCGAACCATTTTTACTGTCGTGTGCACTCATATATGAGGTGATATTCTGTAGAGCATTAGGGTTATCAGGAGCATATTTAAATTCAACGTGATACGTATAGATGTTTCTTTCACTTCCCTCTTGAACTAAGTCTCTTTGCTCGTATTCCCAAAGCTGTGTACCATCGTCGGCACGCAGTGCTCCCGAGTCTGTGTAGACAATACCGTCTTTCACA
>Ga0070741_10017261_pt1 | contig 11884 bp, 10 predicted proteins | sample Coa_R1_4_FD_66440 | JGI IMG/M metagenome (GOLD analysis project Ga0070741, IMG submission 66440) | Surface soil microbial communities from Centralia Pennsylvania, which are recovering from an underground coalmine fire - Coalmine... | ecosystem: Environmental > Terrestrial > Soil > Unclassified ...
CGACAGATCCGTATGAGGACGCCGCAGCCACAGAAAAGCTCCGAAAATTAGTACCGGCCCTTCCTAATCCGGCGGTTCTCAAAGGTGGCATCATGCAACTGCTGCCTTACAACATCGTCGTTCGATAGCGCAACTTTTTAGAATGCGGCTGCGGAATGAATGCCGCTGCCGTCGAGCGCCAACTGCATCCGTGCAAGCGCGCTCTTATGAATCTGTGACACTCGGCTTTCATTGACGCCAAGAATGTCGCCGATCTCTTTCATCGTCATATCGCGGTCGTAGTAAAGTTCCACCACCTTCCGATACCGATCAGGCAGAGTGGACATGGCTGAATTTAATTTCTCTCGCAACTCGGAACGTGCAAAAACGTTATCAGGCTTCTGAGCAGCCGCGCAGGGCATCTCAAGATTCGGCTGCTCCTCGCGTTCCGCACGTATTTGCGCGGCAGCGTTTCCGAGACTTCTGAAATCCACCATCAGCGCGCGCCACCGCCGCAAATCCAAGCCCATGGCCGAAGCCAGTTCGGCTTCAGTTGGCTCCCGCTGCAGTTTCGCGGTCAGATCGGTCTTCATAGATTCCATTTGCTTATAACGCTTTCGCAGGTCCCGCGAAGCCCAATCTAACTGCCGCAGGCTGTCCAGAATCGCACCTCTGATCCGATGCTTGGCATAAGTGGAGAACGCCACTTTCTTGTCGGCCTGGTACTTCACAGCGGCATCAAACAGACCCATTGTGCCGGCATGGACCAGATCGTCCAATTCAATGTGCACGGGCAGAGATCGCTGTACGTGAGCCGCAATGGCTCCTACAAGCGACATATGTTCCAGGATCAACGCATCCCTTCTTGAAGTCTCTTGACTTTCGTATGAGATGGGGCTTTTAGCGCGTCTGCTGGCCGTTGCGTTCATGTGTCTTGTCTCCCTGCCGAAGCGCTCGGCTTCGACATGGGTGAAAAGGCACTCGGGACACCAGCGAAAAATCAGTCGTGATCGGCAGAATGTACCGCGACTTAGTGCTCTAAATTCAGTGGATTACGTAATGCCTCAAGCCTCGCCGCAACAGGCTCGACATGGTGCGCGGTTCAAAGCGAAACAGATCAGACCCCTGTGTCTGTTTCAATGTGAAATCGATGATTAGTTTCGGAACGAATGAGAGCTTGTGACTCAGTCACAAGCAAGCGATTAGGATTAATCTGACCTCAAGCGATACCGGTGAGATCGAATTCGTCCGGCGACGACTCACGACCGGGACCCTTCTTCGGAATTTCTTGTTCTTCAGAAAGACAGCGGCTTTCCAAATGATGACCCCGTCTTGATTGCATTCTGATTAAAGGTACGCTGTCCGGGGGACGTGTGAGTTGCACACTCAACTCGGAGTTTTCCAGCAGATCGAGGACGGTGATTCCGAAACACTGCATGACGTGGTCGGCCAGCTCAGGCGTGAGCTTTCTGGCGCCTTTTAACACATTATGGAGTTGCGGCTGCGAGATTTGCAGAATTCTAGCGAGTCCGCGCTCGCTGAAATCGCCATTCGAAATGCGGTTATTTACAAACCGAATGAGCCGGGTTTGGAGTGCACCAAACGTGACAGCCTCAGGCCTTAGAACTGATTTCAATTAGAAATAGGGTACCCGAATTTCCCTTATATCTAGTCTAAATTACCAGGCATGGGCAGAAAATTATTATTTCACGTAAATTGTGAGTCTTCTAGCAGTTGTGGATAAATTTCTGGAAAATTCTCCTTTTGGCCTGGGAAAATTTCTACCTAGTTTATTGGTGCAAACAAAAAGTACCAGTATCTTGGACATATAAAAACCGACGAGTTCAACGCACCCGCGGCGAGGACTTTGGAGGGAAAGTAAAAAAACAAAATGGAATGGACGCGTTCAGAAACAATAGCCTTGGCCCAGCAGTCATGTACATTCTGCCACGGCCTCGGCCTGAGGCCTGGCCGTGCAGGGTTGTCTGCTCCCTGTAATTGCGTGTTTCGCACTATCTTCCGTGCCTGTTACGCACGGTTTGTTAAATGTGTTTCCAAAGAAAAACACGTTAGCCGTATTTCGCTAGAGGCGAATCCCGGCCGGCTGCGAAAGTCCGTATGGGGTCTTAAGAATGAAGAGTATGTCGCCGATTTTTGCTTAGTAAGCCGGCGAGTCTTAGACGAGTATCAGTATAGGCTGTTTAAATTCCATTTTTTGCTGGGCGCGGATTGGAAACTTTGCTGCCGGAGACTCAACCTGGATCGAGGTGAGTTCTTTCATGAGGTGTATCGAATTCAGCAAAAATTGGGTCGCGCGTTCAGGGAATTAGAGCCGTACGCCCTGTATCCGCTGGATGATTATTTCAGCGGCGGCACGAAGGAAAAAACCACTACGTCGATACCATTCCCGGTAGAGACAGAGAAACTACCGCCCGCCAAACGGGTTCTGCAGTTCCCGGTCAAGCGAGCTGCCTGACATCGGCGAGAATTTTTCGCGACAGGGTAGGCGAGGCCAGGCTTGTCAAAGCCTGGCTTTTTTTCTTTTGGCGGCCTTAGTATTCCCGTCTGTCGGGCCGCCGGTTAGCAAAGAAATTTGTGAGTAATTCCCCCGCCTCCACAGCAAACAATCCTTCTTCCACGCGCACACGGTGATTCAGCAGATCGGAGTCGGCGAGTCCAAACTTACTGCGAACCGCGCCGAAGCGGAGGTCGCGCGCTGCAAAGACCAGGCGTTCGATTCGCGCCGAGACAATCGCTCCCGTACACATCGGGCAGGGCTCCAAAGTTACATATAAGGTTGAGCCGGGCAAACGATAGTTCCGCAATCGAGCGGCGGCTTGGCGTAAAGCTTCAATTTCGGCGTGGGCAGTGGGGTCGCATGCGGTAATCGGCCGGTTGTGGCCTTGTCCCACAATCTCGCCCTGCATGACAATGATGGCGCCGACGGGCACTTCACCCTCTGCCTCGGCTTGCGCAGCCAATGCAAGGGCTTGGCGCATAAAGCGCTGGTCGGCGTCAGTCCAGCGGCGACCTGAAATCGCGTCAATCATCTTTCCTCGAACGGCGGATTTCGCCGGTGCGTATTCCCTTTTGGCGCATCAAGAGATCGCCGTTCGCCGATCCGAGCAAGACCACGATGGCGAACCTAAGCTAACCTGACAAAAAAGGATAAGCGCGTGTTCAGATACTTCTCGCTCGCAGTAAAAAACATCTCGCGCAACAAGCGCCGCAGCACTCTCACTATTCTCAGCATGGCTGTCTCGCTGTGCCTGCTGGGCGTGTTGATTGCGATGTATCACGCATTGTACTTCGGTGAGGAAACGCCCGGCCAAGCATTGCGTCTTATCACGCGGCATAAAGTTTCACTGGGTCAAGCAATCCCGTACGCCTACGAAGACAAAATCCGGCGAGTTCCCGGCGTCAGGGAAGTGTCTGCATGGAACTGGTTCGGCGGAACATATAAAGACAACCGCGAGGCGAAAAACTTTTTTGCTCGTCTTGGAGTCGAGCCAAAGCAGTTTTTCACGATTCGCACGCAGTTGATCATGCCCGACGACCAGCGCCGCGCGTTTGTCACCGACAAGACAGGGTGCATTATTTCAAGTGATTTAGCGAAAAAATTGAATTTCAAAATTGGCGACCGAATTACCTTGTTGGGCGACATTTACCCGGTCAACTTGGAGCTGAAGGTCGTAGGCATCTTTGACGATCCGGATGTGTCGGACACGCTATTTTTTAACGCCGATTATCTTCGCGACGCACTTCCGCTGGCGAGACGAAACCTAAACAGCACCATCGCGATCCTTGCCGATAGTCCGGACAATGTGCCACGTATAGCGAGAGCGATTGACGACATGTTTGCAGAGGCATCGCCGCCAACCAAGACAGAATCGGAAGCGCAATTCGCGTTGAGCTTCGTGTCGTTCATCGGCAACATCAAATTGTTTTTGATCAGCATCTGCGCGGCTGTTACATTCACCATTCTGCTGGTTTCCGGCAATACCATGGCGATGGCGGTCCGTGAGCGCATTCGAGAAGTCGGCGTATTAAAGACACTGGGCTTCACAACGGAAAAGATACTCGGCATCATTGTCGGCGAGGCGATCACCATCGCATTCGTCGGCGGCATTGTCGGCCTTGTCTTTGCGGCGCTGCTATCGGTTGCAGTCGGAAAGATCGCCGCAACAGTGGTTCCTCAATTACACAATCTGTCGATGACGCCGATTACGGCGGGCATCGCGATGGGCGTGGCCGTTGCGGTGGGATTGATCAGTTCCCTGCTGCCTGCGTGGAACGCCGCGCGCACGAATATTCTTGACTCTCTGCGTTACGCCGGATAGAAACATGGCAATTCCTATCTCCTACAATGTTCGCAATCTAGTGGTTCGCAAGACCACCACTTTGATGACTGCCGCAGGAATAGCAATGACAGTCGCGGTACTGCTTGCAGTCTTGGGACTGGTTTCAGGCTTGCGCACGGCATTTGCGGAAACGGGCGATCCGCTGCGCTTGCTGGTGTTGCGCAAAGGCGGCAACGCTGAACTGACTAGTCTGTTTACGCAGGAGCAGTTTCAGATTGTCAAAGTTTTCCCGGGAATCGCAACATGGCCGGATGGAAGTCCGAAAGCCTCCCTCGAAGTAGTAACAATAATCAACTTGCCGAACGTGGACAACCCGGAAGGGGCCAATGTCACGCTTCGCGGAGTTTCCCTACGTGGCGCGGAAATGCGCAAGCTCAAGATCATAAACGGCCGCTGGTTTCGTCCCGGGCAGCGGGAAATCACCGTTGGGAAATCGATTGTGAAGCGCTATCCGCAGGCGCAGTTAGGCAAACAACTGAAGTTCGGCAAAGGCTATTGGACCATCGTCGGCGTCATGGATGGCGGTCAAAGCGCGGTCAATAGTGAAATTTTTGGTGATGCGAATCAGGTGTCTTCCGATTTTAATCGCCCGGACACCTATAGCTCGGCGTTGTTGCAGGCAACCGACGAGGTGACCGCGGCGGCATTGCGCAAATCGCTTGAAGCAGACCGTCGTTTGAACGTTACGGTGTGGACCGAACGGGAATATTATGCGGCCCAGATGGTCTCGGCCGGCCCCATCAGTTTTCTCGGTTATTTCGTTTGCATCATTATGGCCGTGGGAAGTTCGTTCGCGGCGATGAATACGATGTACGCTGCGGTGGCGCGACGTTCGAAAGAAATTGGCACACTCCGTATTCTCGGCTTTACACGAGGAAGCATTTTGCTCAGCTTCTTTCTGGAGTCGCTGCTGCTTGCATTAGTCGGTGGCATTCTCGCATGCATCATTGTGCTTCCGCTGAACAACGTGACCACGGGTCTGGGAAATTTCATCACCTTTAGCGAGACCAGCTTCAATTTCCGTATCGGACCGGTTGTCATGATCATCGGATTGTTGTTCTCATTGATATTGGGGGCATTAGGGGGTCTATTGCCCGCCCGGCAGGCTGCTCAAAAGGAGATCCTGACAGCGCTGCGCGAAGCCTAAGCACCATTTGGGGATAGATGGAAACAGAATTAAAAAGTCTTCGGATTGACCGTACCGCGCGTCGTACGTCGGAACCGAAGCCCATTTTGAAATTAGTGGTGATGGCCCTTGTTCTGGGGCTGCTGGCCGTGGGGGCGGTTGTTGCGTATGAACGGTTGACAGCACCTCTGCCGGTGGACGTCGTTACGGTGCCATCGCCGGTAAGCGGGTCAAGCGCGAACGAACAACAAGTCGTATTGACGGCGACTGGATACATCATCGCGGCGCACAAAATCGAAGTTGCGTCGAAGGTCAACGGCCGGGTGGCGTGGATTGGCGTCGATAAAGGTGACAAGGTTCAGGCTGGCCAGGTGCTGGTGCGCCTGGAAGACGATGAGTATCGAGCGCAGGTGCAGCAGCAGCAAGGGCAGCTCGCCAATTTGGAAGCGAAGCTCGCGGAAGACGAACACGGCTCGCGTCCTGAAGAGGTCCAAAAGGCGAGGGCGGATGTGGACCAGGCAAAGGCCGATTTGGCCGACTCTAAGGCTTCGCTCGATAGAACACGTCAACTGGTGCAAGAGGGCGTTCTTGCCAAGCAATCGCTTGACGACGCCCAGGCCAAGTATGACGGTGACGTGGCCAAAGTCGCCAGCTTGCAGCGCACGCTCGATCTTGCCGTTCTGGGGCCTCGCAAAGAAGAGATCGATCAGGTTCGAGGTCAGATCGAACAGGCCCGTGGCGCGCTCGCCTACGCCCAGACTCAACTCGATAACACGGTCATCAAGGCGCCTGTTACGGGAACCATTTTGGATCGTAACGTCGAAAAAGGCGAATTCATCACCACCGGCTTCGTGGGCGACAAAGGCGCCAAAGGCTATATCGTCACGATGGCCGATCTGAACGATCTGCAAGTGGAGCTGGATATCAGCCAGAACGATTTTCCGAAACTGGGGCCGCAGCAGAAAGGAATTATTACGACGGACGCATATCCAGATCGCAAGTACGAAGGCGTCATCGAACAGGTTTCGCCAGAGGCTGATCGCGCTAAGGCGACCGTGCAGGTGAAGGTGCGCGTGCAAAATCCGGACGATTACTTGCGGCCGGATATGAACGCGACGGTTTCGTTCTACAACGAGGCGAAACCTCAACAGGCCGGCGGCAATACTCCGAAGCGCATCGTTGTCATTCCACAAGCGGCGATCCAGAACGGAAGCGTATTCGTAGTTTTGGACAAGCGCGCTCGCAAACGGACTGTGACAACGGCGGGAACTTCAGAGCGCGGCGTGCTGATTGAAGCAGGCCTTATTGGAGGAGAAGACCTGATCGTAAATCCGCCGGCCAATCTCAAAGACGGACAAAGAGTGGAGCCAAAGCAATAAAAGGGAGATAAAGATCATGAGCGACGCAGTTGTCAAAACAAGAAAACTAAACAAAGAATTTGTACGCGATGAGTTTCACGTCGTGGCTCTCGATGAGGTCGACATTCAAATCGACAAAGGCGATTTTATTGCGCTGATGGGACCATCCGGGTCCGGAAAATCAACCCTGCTGCATTTGATCGCGGCCATGGACAAGCCAAGTAACGGCGAAATTGAAGTGCTGGGTGTCAATTTGCGGCAACTGAACGATAAACAAATTGCACACTGGCGCAACGAACACATCGGCTTTGTATTCCAATCATTCAATCTGCTCCCAGTGCTGACGGCTCTCGAAAATGTAGAATTACCGCTTAAACTTACGCGACTGAACAAAAGAGAACGGCTGGAACACGCCGAGACCGCCCTGAAACTAGTAGGGCTTGGAGATCGTCTCGATCATCTTCCGAAACAGCTATCCGGTGGCCAGGAGCAGCGTGTTGCCATTGCGCGCGCCATCGTCACCGATCCAGCGTTAATTCTCGCGGACGAACCCACGGGCAACTTAGACGCGGCAGCCGCTGAGGACGTCCTGACGATGCTATCCAGATTAAATAAGGAATTTGGTAAAACCATCATCATGGTGACGCACGATCCACATGCGGCTCGCTTCGCGAAGACGGTGCGGCATCTGGAAAAAGGCCAACTACTTCCGTTGGGAACGTTGCCGGCCGATTGGGCTTCCGCCATGGCGCTGCGCAATTAGGGGTTGAGCCGTCGATCGCCATGCTCGCAAGTCTTTAGCTCGCGGAAATAACGCCGACTGAGCAGAAGAGGATCATTCGAGTTTGCAAGAAGATCGTCCTCGATTTGTAATCCCGGTATTGTAGCGTGAAATTCAGCTCATGTGGCTAAGCCGTTAATGGCGGAAATGCCGAATTCCAGTGAACACCATCGCCAAATTCAAGCGGTTGGCGGCGGCGATTACTTTGTCATCATTTACGGAGCCGCCCGGCTGAATTACAGCCGTTACACCGTGCCGAGCCGCTTCTTCTACTCCATCGGGGAATGGAAAGAAAGCGTCGGAAGCTAGCACCGTTCCCTCCAGCGGCAAGATGGCCTTCATGGCCCCGACCTTCACGCTGTCCACGCGACTCATCTGCCCGGCGCCGACACTTACTGTCTGGCCCGGCCGCGCATAAACGATCGCATTCGATTTAACGTGCTTGCAAACGGTCCAGCCAAAGATCAATGCCTCGCGCTCGAGCGCGGTCGGCTCCCGTTGCGTCTTTATTTCTAGTGACGCAACGTCCAATTCGCCGATATCCGCTGTTTGCGCCAGAAGGCCACCGGAAATCGATTTGATCACCAACTCGGGTGTGGGAAGCGGATGCACCCGAACAATTCGCAGATTTTTCTTGGCCGTGAGGATGGCAAGCGCTGCTGCCGAAATCGCCGGCGCCGCAATTGCTTCGACAAACAGCTTATTCACTTCAGCAGCGGTCTCTTCATCCAGTTCCCGATTAAACGCAAGAACACCGCCGAATGCCGAAATAGGATCGGCTTCGAGTGCCTTGCGATAAGCCTCCACCTGCGTGTTTTGCTCGGCGCAGCCTGAGGGATTGGTGTGCTTGATGATTGCAGCGGCCGGTGCTTCAAACTCTTGTACTAATTCCCAAGCAGCTTCTAAATCCACCAGATTGTTATAGGAAAGTTCCTTGCCATGCAATTGCTCCGCGCCAGCAATGCCGCCACGATTGAAACTGTATAAGGCCGCACGCTGGTGCGGGTTTTCGCCGTAGCGCAGGGTCGTAGATCGCTTGGCAGAAATGCGCAAGATGGCGGGCAAGGTCTCAGGTAGATCGCGTCCATCCGAATCGATTTGCGCGAGCCGTGAGGCAACCGCTTGATCGTAAGCGGCGGTGTGAGAGAAAGCTTCTTGCGCCAGTTCCCAGCAGGTTGCGGGGCTGACACGCGTATCGTTGGCGGCCATTTCGCTCAAAATCGCGGGATATTGATTGGGCGAAACGACTACCGCAACATCTTGAAAGTTCTTAGCCGCCGCGCGGATCATGGTGGGCCCGCCAATATCCACGTTTTCGATCAACTCCTCGCGCGTAACACCCGGCTTATTCGCGAATTTCTCAAATTGATAGAGATTCACCACCACCATTTGAATCTCGGGGATGCCGTGTTCTTTCAATGCGCGCATGTGCTCGGCGTTCGAACGGATTGCCAGGATGCCGCCCGCGACGCGCGGATGGATAGTCTTTACGCGCCCATCCAGCATCTCCGGAAAGCCCGTGACATCTGATACTTCGCGGACCGAAATTTGTTTTTCGCGCAACAATTTTGCGGTTCCACCGGTGGAGATCAACTCCACTCCCAAGGCATGAAGCTTGTCCGCGAATTCAACAATTCCGGTCTTATCTGTCACGCTCAACAGCGCGCGCTCAATTCTGGGCATCACTGTCATTCTGGCAAACGGTCTCGCGCCGCCTGTCGGAAATAGAATCGAGGTGTGCCCCACTACTGCACTCTGATTCCTGGCGATGGCATCGGTCCCGAAGTCGCGCACGCCACAGTTCGCGCTGTCGAAGCCACGGGTGTGGATATTTGCTGGAAGCGCGCAGAACTGAACGAAGCGATTATTCTCGAATCCGGCAAAACACTGCCGCACTATCTGCTCGATTCGCTCAACGAGACGCGTGTGGGATTGAAAGGGCCTGTCACGACTCCGGTTGCAGGCGGCTTTCAGAGCGTCAATGTGGCATTGCGCAAGGCACTCGATTTATTTGCCAATGTGCGGCCAGTGCGGACGCTACCCGGCATCAAGACTCGTTTTCAGGATGTGAAGATCGACATGGTGATTTTTCGCGAAAACACGGAAGATCTCTATTCAGGCCTGGAGCACGAAATTGTTAAAGATGTGGTTACGAGTCTAAAAGTGATCACACGGACCGCTTCGGAACGGATTGCGCGTTATGCCTTCAATTACGCGCAAAAGAACGGCCGTAAGCGCGTGGCCGCAATCCATAAGGCGAATATTATGAAACTCGCCGATGGTTTATTTCTGCGCTGCTGTCGGGAGGTCGCTCAACAATTTCCCGAGATTCACTACAAAGAACTGATCGTCGACAATGCATCGATGCAATTAGTCATTCGCCCCGAGACGTTTGACATTCTGTTGTTGCCGAACCTCTATGGCGATATCGTTTCGGATCTGGCGGCGGGCCTAGTTGGCGGCCTTGGAATAGTACCCGGAGCCAATATGGGCGAGACGCATGCAGTGTTTGAAGCCGTACATGGGAGCGCTCCCGATATCGCGGGACAAGGGAAAGCGAACCCGACCGCGCTGATGTTATCTGCAGCGATGTTGCTTATCCATCTGGGAGAGCCCGATGCAGCACACAAATTGCAGTCGGCAGTCGAGAATGTCTATCGCGACGGCAAGTATCTAACCGGCGATGTAGGCGGAACGGCAACGACAGAAGAGTTTACCGATGCAGTGGTGCAGCAACTAAAAAATTAGTTACGCAGATAACTCTTGAGTAACTGTCCCGGCACTTTAGTACCGAAAGTGTCTTAACTAACCAAAGTATTGGGACGTTTGTACCGGTACTATAATTACCCGCAAACTGTACAGCCTTGCCATCCATAACATGGATTGCTTAAATACCTTCATGGAGGAGGTATAAGGTTTGTATCTTGTGCGCAGTTTATTGCGTGGTTCCCTTGCCGTATTAATGCTCACGGCGGCAGCATCGTGGGCATCGGCAGACAATTTTTCTTTCCAAGGTAGTTTTACAGCGGATGATAACGTCCAGTTATTCAACTTCACTGTAGGCGCGTCGTCTACAGTGACTTTGCGGACTTGGTCCTATGCTGGCGGAGTAGACGCCGCCGGAGTTACTATTCCGCGTGGCGGCTTTGATCCCATCCTGGCCTTGTTTAACAGCAGCGGGGCTCAGATCAATCAAAACGACGACGGCGGATCTAACGTACCAGCAGATTCGGTTACCGGCGAACATTATGATACTTATTTGAGTTCCACCTTAGCACCCGGGACTTACACGGTGTCCGTCATGGAGTATGACAATTTTGCGATTGGTCCTAACCTTTCCAACGGGTTTACAGAGACGGGACACGGCAATTTTACCGCCGGTTTCGGCTGCTCGGCGGGCATCTTCTGTGACGTCTCCGGCGTACCAGCAGGCAACTCACGAACGGCGAACTGGGAGTTCGACATTTTAGGCGTGCAGAGCGCATCTGTTCCCGTGACCGGCACACCTGAGCCGGCATCCCTCGGTCTCCTTATCGGAGGAGCGGCTGCGCTGTGTTTTGGTGCACGGAAATTTAGAGTAAAGTAACGTTGCTCATGAGACAGGCGCGATTGGGGTCGCGCCTGTTTTTTTTGTTTAACGATAACCTCCCTCGCACTCCACCACGTGAAATTTGCCATTTGGCATGGAATCTACGATATAGCGGTCTATTCGTCCCGCGCGTAGCACCTCAATGCCATCGCCGGTTGCTAAATAGAGATCGTCGCCCCAGCGCATAATCTGATGCAGTTCGGCTTTCAGATCGTAATGCCGCGCTGTTGCGGTGACTCGATCCCAGCGGAGCAGGCCACCTGAAATATCCGCACCTTCTCCGTAGTGAACCAGACCCAGCCAAATTGCATCTGGCTCAACGAGCAAAGCGGATATCGCCCAGTCCCAGACCTCACGTGGCTCCAGGAGTTTGTAAGAACGCGAGCGAACATCGAAATAACCAAAGCCACCGACGCCCGTGCTGCCTTCGCTGTTATAGAACGTTTTGCCAAACCACAAGCGGTCGCCTTCCACTTGGTACGGTCCGATTTCCTCGTGGATCTCTTCGCGGGAGGAACTTCTGGCCTCGGCCGCTCGCTTGCTTACCCACTCAGTTCGACTACTCTGGGGTAGCGGAAACTCCCGTTTAGCGCCGCCGACGTTCTCGACGATAATCGGATCCCCCGTGGTCGTAGCCTGTCCGCTGCCATTCAACAGCAGTTGGAATCGTTTTTCAGGCCCAAACGGAAC